>OBLW0100002352.1_pt1 | contig 15304 bp, 12 predicted proteins | sample 1520161 | NCBI WGS metagenome assembly OBLW01 (sample SAMEA3539309, study PRJEB22396) | soil metagenome | biome: tundra; feature: field; material: soil | place: USA | collected 2010-05 | depth 0.15 m
ACTGGAGTTCAGACGTGTGCTCTTCCGATCTGCGGCACCACCGCTGCGCCCGGCCGGCGCCCCACCGGCTCTGCGGCGGCGTGCTGGGGTGCCACCGGCATGCGGCCAGCCCGGTGCCGCGCCCGGCGGAGCACGATCAGCCGTGTCCAGGCTGTGCCGACCATCGTCAGCGAGGCGAGGCCCAGCAGGCAACTCAGCGCGAGTCCCGCCGCGCTGCGCGGGCGGACCGGAGCGGGCGCAACCTCCGCGCTGCCGCCGCCGAAGTACGTGGTGGCCGGCGCGGCAGGCCCGGCGCCCGGCCTGGCGAGCGAGGCAGCGACGGTGAGCGCCGCGGCGGCGTCGACCGTACCGAAGCCGACCTTGTCGTCGTACCCACCGACCGGCTGGTTCTGGGCGCTTGACGTGATCGCCTGCACCACCAGGGCAGGCGCAAGATGCGGATACCTAGCTTTGATCAGTGCCGCCACCCCGGCCGTCAGCGCACACGCCGGGCTGGTCCCGCTCACCAGCCAGTACTGCCCGTCCCTGCCCTGCGCAGGCACGTCTACGCCGGGCGCACCGACCTGCACAGACAGGTTGTCGCTGGAGAAGTTCGCCGCTGACCCGCTCTGCGAGACGGCTGCGACCCCGAGAACCCCTGGGTAGTCCGCCGGAAAGGAGTACGGAGCCTGCCCGGACCGGGCGCCCACCGAATCTCCGGAGTTCCCTGACGACGCGACCACGACAACGCCGCGGTTCAGCGCGTTCTGCAGGGCAGAGCGCACCACCGCGCTCGGCGAGCCGTAACCCAGGGACATGCTGATCACCGACGCCCCGTGCGCGGTCGCGTAGCCGATGGCGGAGGCCAGTGACTGCTGCACGCGGCTGTCCGATTCCCGTTGGTACTGTCCGTATCCAGGGTCAGCCTTGTCGGTGACCACCCGGATCGAGAGCACCTCCGCCCCCGGCGCCACGCCGATGATTCCGCTGCCGCCGCCGGCGTGGCCGTGCCCGACGATGAGTGAAGCCATCCATGTGCCGTGCACCCCCCAGCCAGCATTGGTTGACGGCGTTTTCACCCCGGTCAGGTCGGGGCCGGTGACGACCGAGCCGGTGAGGTCGGAGACATCCGGGTCCACGCCGCTGTCGATCACCGCCACCACGATCCCCTGCCCTTTGGTCACCTGCCAGGCAGTAGGTGCATTGATCGCGTCCAGGACCCACATCTGGGCATTGCGCACTTCGTCGGCGCTGGCCGGGCCGGCTCCTGTGACGGCAGCACCGGCCCCGATCGCCAGCGCGGCGCAGCACGCGGCTGAGGCTCGCGCCCGGCGCGACATCCCCCTCAACATGCCGGCCTCAGCATCCTGGCGCTCCGGGGCAACGCGGCGGGGGCGGCGCCGAGCCGAGCCGGGCCCCGACCAGGTTCCCGATCCCGTGCTCCACGCTGAGCATCTCGTCGCTGGTGTAGGCGTCGGCGGACTCCTGGACCCGGCGCCGGCCGTCCGCATAGCCGACAGTCGACATGACCAGGTAGGGACCCGCGCTGCTGACCGAGGACAACTGCCGCTGCGGGTCGCCGAACTGCGCGGCCAGGGTATGCGCGAATGGGACGGCCATGATCCCGGGCGCCAGCCCGGGATCATGGCCGGTCCGCGGCAGTGCGCGCAAGGACGCGCTCGCCGAAGCCGGAGCGGGCAGCACCACGATCCCTACGGTGACAGCCAGGGCCCCCGTCGCGTCCTCGTATGTCGCCCTGAGCACGGCCAGGCAGCCGTACCTGGCCAGCACGTGCGCGACTGCGGGATCAGTAGCGGACGCGCACGATGCCTGCCTGGCAACCCCGATCCGGTGCGCGGTAAGACGGACCCTGGTGCCATTACCTGGCCCGAAGCCGGACAACTGGTAAGGGACCGCCGCAGGGAAGATCTGGCTTGCGGGCCAGGTTCGCCACCGCTTGCCGACCTCCCACGCGGTGATCTCGTGCTGCTGCTGCGCGGTGAACCGGCGGGGCAGCAGCTGCACCATGATCCCGGCAGCAGAGGCGGCCAGCCCGGCCAGCCCAAGCACTAGGGCGGCCAGAATCAGGCTGGATCGCCAGCCGCGGCGACGATGGTGCGAGATGGAGGACCGCCCGGGACCTTCTGCATCGACTGGCTCGGGCATCGGGACTCCTTGCTGCGGGTAACCCGCCCGGTATCCCGTTGGCGCAGGTTCGCCACGCTCACCCGGGATCCCCGACCGCATAGCCACACCGGCATGGTACGGCCTGCCAGTCCCACTACGCCGTGCTCACGGCGAGGTTGCCGGACACCCTATACCGGCACAGGCCGGGCCCGGCCCGACGGGTCAGTACGCAGGCAGGGAAGGGTCAACCTGGCTGATCCAGGCCAGCACGCCCCCGCCCACGTGCACCGCGTCGGAGAAGCCCGCGTCCTTGACAACGGCAAGACATTCCGCGCTGCGGGCCCCGCTCTTACAATGCAGCACGATCCGCCGGTCTTGGGGCAGCCGCTCAAGGGCCGCTCCAGACAGGAACTCGCCCTTGGGGATCAGCACCGAGCCGGGGATAGACACGATCTCGTACTCGTTCGGCTCGCGTACGTCCACCAGGAAGACGTTGTCGTCACCGTCCAGCATCTCCTTGAGCTGGCGGGCGCTGATCGTCGAGCCGGCGGCAGCCTCCTGGGCCTCCTCCGACACGGCACCACAGAACTCCTCGTAGTCAATCAGCTCGGTGACCGTAGGGTTCTTGCCACAGACCGGGCATTCTGGGTCTTTCCTGACCTTGACCGACCGGTACGTCATGTCCAGCGCGTCGTAGATCATCAGCCGCCCGACCAGCGGGTCGCCGATCCCGGTGATGACCTTGATCGCCTCGGTGACCTGGATGGACCCGATGGAGGCGCAGAGCACGCCGAGCACGCCGCCCTCGGCGCAGGAGGGCACCATGCCGGGCGGCGGCGGCTCCGGATACAAGCAGCGGTAGCACGGGCCATGCTCCGCCCAGAACACACTGGCCTGGCCGTCGAACCGGTAGATCGACCCCCAGACGTATGGCTTGCCGAGCAGCACGCAGGCGTCGTTGACCAGGTAGCGGGTCGCGAAGTTGTCAGTGCCGTCGACGATGAGGTCGTACGGCTCGAAGACCTGCATCGCGTTGTCTGAGTCGAGCCGCTCCTGATGCACGATCACGTTCACCAGCGGGTTGAGTTCCTTGATGCTGTCCCGGGCGGATTCAGCCTTGGAGCGCCCCACGTCGGACTGCCCGTGGATGATCTGCCGCTGCAGGTTGGACTCGTCCACCACGTCGAAGTCGATGACGCCGAGCGTGCCCACCCCGGCTGCGGCCAGGTACAGCAGCGCGGGCGAGCCCAGCCCGCCTGCTCCCACGCACAGCACCCTGGCGTTCTTCAGGCGCTTCTGTCCGGTCATCCCAACGTCGGGGATGATCAGGTGACGCGAGTACCGGCGTACTTCGTCCACGCTCAGTTCGGCGGCCGGTTCGACCAGCGGGGGCAGCGACAAGGCAACTCTCCAAAGACGGCACGTTCCGGGCCAGCGTCTTTGCCCGGCTCTTCGCTCAACTCACAGCCCGGCCGGCACATTCCCGGCCCCGCGGTCTAGCCGGGGAGGCCCATTGCCCTCGCTCGTGGCGGTGGATGCGGCGGGTCGCGGCGTGAATGCGGTCGGGGTCGTGTGTGCTGAACACGTGCCTTGGCGCCCTGGGCGTCCACCGGCCCGCAGGTGATCGCGCATGGGACCGGCTCGAGATCGTTGTTCTGCCAATCCTGCTCGGCGACGGAATCCCGCTGTCCCCGCCGGGCAGCCCGCCGCCGACGCTGCGACTGCTGCGAGCCGACCGGACCTTTCCTGACGGCGCTGTCGAACTCGTCTATACGCCGGCGTGAGCTGCGTTAGCCACGCCTGCCTCAAGGTTCTTGGTCGTCGCCTAGCTCAGCCGCCAGGCGAGCCGCCTTGGTGGTGAGGTAGTGCTGCTCACGGAGGTTCGTGGTGCGAGCGGCCGCGGCCCGGAACTCGCCGATGGCGGCCTTGCTGTCGCCGGCCAGGTCGAGGAGGTGGGCGCGCACGGAATGGAGGCGGTGGTGATCGCCGAGCCGCTCGCTGAGACCGTCGAGCAGCGCGAGGCCGGTGGCCGGCCCGTGCGCCATGGCGGCCGCGATGGCCCTGTTGAGGGTCACCATCGGATTGCCGGTCATCCGTTCGAGGAGGCCGTAAAGGGACAGGATTTCTGGCCAGTCGGTATCGTCCTGACTGGCCGCCTGGTCGTGCACGGCCGCGATGGCGGCCTGTACCTGGTACTCGCCCACCTGCCCGCGTTGCCAGGCCTCGATAAGGGCCACGCCCTCGGCGATGAGATGCCGGTCCCAGAGAGTGCGGTCCTGCTCGGCCAGAGGGATCAGCTCACCGTCGGCACGGGTGCGCGCGGGTCGCCGGGCGTCGGTGAGCAGCATGAGGGCGAGCAGGCCGGCCACCTCGGGGTCCTCGGGCAGGTCGGCATGCACGCCGCGGGCCAGCCGGATGGCTTCGCCGGAGAGGTCGCTGCGGGTCAGGTCGGGGCCGCTGCTGCTGGCATACCCCTCGTTGAAGAGAAGGTAGAGGACGTGAAGGACCGAACGCAGGCGCTCGGCGCGCTCGCTGGGCGGCGGGAGCGCGAATGGCTCTTCCGACGCTTTGACCTTGGCTTTGGCCCGGCTTACCCGCTGGGCCATGGTGGCCTCGGGAACGAGGAACGCGGTGGCGATCTCGCGGGTGGTCAGACCGCCGACGGCGCGGAGTGTAAGCGGGATGGCTGACGCCGGCGTAAGAGTCGGGTGACAGCACATGAACATGAGGATCAGCGTGTCGTCGCGCCCCGGCGCCGGGTCAGGGCGTGACAGCGACCACGATGCAGCCAGTTCCTCCCGGCGGCGGCGGGCATCGTCGCGGCGGTACTGGTCGGCCATGCGGCGGGCGGCCACCCGGATGAGCCAGCCGAGCGGGTTATCAGGCACCCCGTCGGTGGGCCACGACGTGGCCGCGGCGAGCAGAGCTTCCTGCACGGCGTCCTCGGCGTCGGCGAAGTGGCCGTAACGGCGGACCACCGCACCCAGGACCCGCGGCGCAAGATCACGCAGCAGGCCCTCGGTGCTCGCGGCCGCCGTCACACTTCGGGGTCGGGGGCGCTCAGCACCTCGCGCACCTCGATGGGCTGGCGGATCGGCACCCCGTCCGGTCCGGGCGCCGCCGACGCCTGGGCGGCGATCTCGATGGCCCGCCCAGCCGTCTCGACGTCCACAAGCCGGTAACCGGCGAGAAGCTCCTTGGACTCGGGGAAAGGGCCATCGGTGACCACCGGGGCGCTGGCCCCGTCCGACACCACGAACTTGGCCAGCTCGGGCCCCGCCAGTCCCTGAGCGTCGACCAGTTCACCGCGCCCGGCAAGCTCCTGGTTCAGCGCCTGCTGGAACTCGATGTGGGCCTTGATGTCGCCGGGGGACCACTCCGTCATGGGCAGGCAGTCGGACTCGACCTGGCCGTAGTTCTGCAGCAGCATGAATCTCATCGCTCCATCCTTCCTGGTCGGGCGGAGCCGCGGTAGCGCCGCTCACCCTGATGTCGGCGCCCCGACCGGTTTCTCGACATCCGGCCGCGACTCGCCCGCACCTCCATGACCACGGAAAGCTGATCCCCGTTTCGCCGCAGGCTGGCGGCGTGCGTTCATCCCGCCGTGGCAACCGGGTCCGGCTGCTGTGCGGTGGCGGCCGGCGCCGCACCGGAGACGCCGCCGCATGCTCATGATCGTTCCGACTTGTCACGGGTTACGACCATGAGCACGCCCGGTTTCGCCTGATTTGTCGGCCCTTAATCCGTGAAGAGTCGAAACGATCATGGAACCGAGCATGCCGTGCCGTGCACCGGTCACTGCGGGTCGGCAGTGGTCTCGGGTGGATCGGGCCGGAAAATGTCACCGGCGGGCGGTACAACACAATGGAGCGACGGAGCCTGGACCTGAACGCCGGGCCAACGCATCCGCCGCGAGACCGCGACATACCGCTGATTCCCCGGGAGGTCCTATGCCCACACCGCCTTTGCAGCCGCCCGGGGCGGGACTCGGCGGGCCGACGTCAAAGCCTGGTGCACAGCCGCCCGGACCAATGTCAAAGCCCAGTGTCCAGCGGCCCAGGACGCCACAAAAGCCCGCTGTCCCCCAACCCGGGACCGCAGCACAACCCGGGACCGCAGCACAACCCGGGACCGCAGCACAACCCGGGCCGGGGCCACAGCCCGGGACAGGGCCACAGCCCGGGACAGGGAAAACCGCCCGGCAGCGGTGCCGGCGTGAGGCTGGACGGCCACTCCCGGACCCCGCAGCGGTGCGCCTGTGTGCCGTGCCTGACTCGGCTCCGCCCTATGACGACGAGGCGTTAGTCGCCCGGAGTGCGCACACAGCCAGTGCCGGCGACCGCGGCCACCCAGGCACCGTCAGGGCCGGCGACCGCGGCAGCAGCCGCCCAGGCCCCGCCAGCCTGGAGACTGACAGCCTGGAGACTGACAGCCAGGACAGGGGCAGCCAGGACAGGGGCAGCCAGGGAACCGACGGTGGCGGAGGGAGTCAGGAACCGGACCCGGCCATAACCGGCGAGAGCGCCCGGGGTCAGGGGGCTACCCCAGGCTGGCCCAGCCAGTTCGCTCAAGTGCTCGCCGAGACCCTGGCCGGGGCCCGGCCTCCGGGCCAGATCGTGCCCTGGACAACTCAGCGCGCCCGGTCCAATATCCAGCGCCTCGGCCCCACGCTGACTGCCGGTCAACCGACCGCCAGGCAAAGGCCCCTGGTGCGCCGGGTAGTCACCTCCCGGCCAAGCTGCGATGTGCTGGAGATGACTGTGATCGTCGGATTCGGCCCGCGCATCCGGGCGCTTGCCGTCCGGCTGGAACGCTCCACGCCGCGCAGCGCCGCCCCCGGCCAGGCGGCGCGGGCGGCCCGATGGCTCTGCACCGCGGTCGAGGCCGCCTGACGCGGGTGCCCGAACCGGCGTGATCCGCGGGCGGGATCAGTTGCCGCGACCGGCGGCCGCTCAGCCGCCCTCGCGGTTGCGGGGGTCGCCGTGACAGCGCTTGTACTTGCGGCCGGAGCCGCATGGGCACAGGTCATTGCGCCCCACCCGGCTGAAGTCGCCGCCCGCCGATCCTTCGGCGTGCTGCTCGACCTCGCCGGTGCCGTCCTCGCTGGGGGCGCTGTACTGAAGCCGCGCCGGCCGCTGCGGCCGCTTGAGCCCAGGAGCGACCAGCGTAGGCCCTCCGTCAGCCGCGAACGCAGCGGGCACGTCAGGCTCGGCCGAGCCCGGGCGGCCACCGCGCGGCTGGGCGGCGGGACGGGCCGGGCGGCTCCGTTGTGGCTGAGGTTTGCGGTTAGCGGGAGCGGCGCCGGCACCGTTCGTCGCGGTACGCCCGCCAACGGCCGGGGACGGGCCGGGCTGCGGAACTTCGCCGGTACCCGGCGCCTCCTCCACGATCGGGTCCTCCTGCACCTCGACCTGCAAGTTGAACAGGTTGCCGACCGATTCCTCCTTGATGCCCTCCATCATGGCGCCGAACATGTCGAAGCCCTCGCGCTGGTATTCCACCAGCGGGTCACGCTGCGCCCATGCCCGCAGGCCGATACCTTCCCGCAGGTAGTCCATCTCGTAGAGGTGCTCGCGCCACTTCCGGTCGAGCACCGAGAGCACCACGCGCCGCTCCAGCTCACGCATGACCTCCGGGGTGAGTTCCTCCTCACGCCGGTCGTAGGCCTCCTGGGCATCCGCCCGGATCAGCTCGGTGAGGAACTCCTGCGACAGGCCGGAGCGCTCACCGCCCGCCGCCTCGACCGCACCGTCGACGGTGAGCGTGGTGTGGTACAGCTCATGGAACGCGCGCCACAGCTGGTCCAGGTTCCACTCTTCCGGGAACCCTTCGCTGGTCGCGCCGACCACGTAACCCGCGACCACCTCGTTGATCATGTCGCGGATCTGCTCGTGCAAGTCCGCGCCTTCCAGTACCCGGCGCCGCTCCCGGTAGATGACCTGGCGCTGCCGGTTGAGCACGTCGTCGTACTTGAGGACGTCCTTGCGGATCTCGAAGTTCTGCTGCTCCACCTGGGTCTGCGCGGACCTGATGGAACGGGTCACGGCCTTGGACTCGATCGGCACCTCCGGCGGCGTCTTCAGCCACTCCATGAAGTGCGCGACCTTGTCGGCGTTGAACATCCGCATCAGGTCGTCTTCCAGCGACAGGTAGAACCTGGACAACCCCGGGTCGCCCTGACGGCCTGCCCGGCCGCGGAGCTGGTTGTCGATACGCCGCGATTCATGCCGTTCGGTGCCCAGCACGTACAGGCCGCCGACCGCGACGACCTCCTCGTGCTCCTCCGCCACCGCGCCCTTGGCCTTCTCCACCGCCTCGGCCCACGCCGCCTCGTAGTCCTCCGGTGTGTCCACCGGTGAGAGGCCGCGCTGGTGCAACTCGATGTCCGCGAGGAAGTCCGGGTTACCGCCCAGCATGATGTCGGTGCCGCGGCCAGCCATGTTGGTCGCCACGGTGACCGCGCCCTTGCGCCCCGCCTGCGCGATGATCGCTGCTTCACGCTCGTGATACTTAGCGTTCAGCACCTCGTGCGGGACGCCGCTGCGCTTGAGCATGCGGGACAGCGTTTCCGACTTCTCCACGCTGGTGGTGCCGACCAGCACCGGCTGGCCGTGGGTGTGTCGTTCCACGATGTCCGCGACCACAGCATCGAACTTGGCCGCCACGGTCTGGTAGACGACGTCGGACTGGTCGTCGCGGATCATCGGCATGTTCGTCGGGATCTGCACCACGCCGAGCTTGTAGATCTGGTGGAACTCGTTGGCCTCGGTCATGGCTGTACCGGTCATCCCGGCGAGCTTGTCGTAGAGGCGGAAGTAGTTCTGCAGCGTGATGGTGGCGAGGGTCTGGTTCTCGTTCTGGATCTGCACGCCCTCTTTGGCCTCGATGGCCTGGTGCATGCCCTCGTTGTAGCGGCGGCCATAGAGCATTCGCCCGGTGAACTCGTCGACGATCAGGACTTCGCCGTTGATGACGACGTAGTCCTTGTCCTTCTTGTACAGTTCCTTGGCCTTAATGGCGTTGTTGAGGAAGCTGACCAGGGGCGTGTTGACAGAGTCGTACAGGTTGTCGATGCCGAGGGTGTCCTCGACCTTCGCCACCCCCGACTCCGTGATGCCGACGGTCCGCTTCTTCTCGTCGACCTCGTAATCCCCTTCGCCGTCCTCACCCCGGCGGAGCCGGGGCGCGATCTTCGCGAACTCGGTATACCAGCGGGCGCTCTGCTCGGCGGGCCCGCTGATGATCAGCGGCGTCCGCGCCTCGTCCACCAGGATGGAGTCCACCTCGTCCACGACGGCGAAGTTGTGGCCCCGCTGAACGCATTCGTCCAGACCCCAGGCCATGTTGTCGCGCAGGTAATCGAAGCCGAATTCATTGTTGGTCCCGTAAGTGACATCGGCCTCGTACTGCTTGCGGCGCTCCTCCGGTGGCTGCTGGGCGAGGATTACGCCGATCTCGAGGCCGAGGAAGCGGTGTACCCGCCCCATCCACTCGGAGTCCCGCTTGGCCAGGTAGTCGTTGACGGTCACGACGTGCACGCCCTTGCCGGACAGCGCGTTGAGGTACGACGGCAGCACCGCGGTGAGGGTTTTGCCCTCACCGGTCCTCATCTCGGCGATGTTCCCCATGTGCATGGCGGCGCCGCCCATGATCTGCACGTCGAAGTGCCGCTGGCCGAGCGTCCGCCGGGCGGCCTCCCGGACCGTGGCGAACGCCTCGGGAAGCAGGTCGTCGAGAGATTCACCGGCCGCGTAACGCTCACGGAACTCGTCCGTCAGCGCGCGCAGTTCCGCGTCGCTCAGCGCGGAGAAATCCTCCTCGATCGAGTTGACCTGGTCAGCGATCCGCTTGAGTTGGCGCAGGGTCTTGCCTTCACCCGTGCGAAGGACCCTGTCGATAATGACTGGCACTTCTCGTCGCGCTCCTTGCGGATCGTTTGCCTCATGCCGGAATCTAGCCGGGTTTCGCCGCCCGCGCGCCGCGTCCGCCTGCCCACGGATAGGCGACGGTCTGTGGCGCACCGATGCCACCGCCGTCACTGTCATGGTAGGCGAGACAGGCGGTGAAACCGAGCCACCAAGGCGCACTGGCGCTGGGAATACTGGGAAGCGGTGCGCCTGAGGTGCGTCGGGGCGTCCCAGAGGGGTGGCGCGGTGGTCGCAGAGAGGTGCGCGGCCCCTGTCTAACCGGGGGAAAGAGTGCGCCGCCAGAGGCTAGCATGCACTTCCAAGGGGGTCGGCGCGCGCCGCGCGAGGCTTCCCGCCACAATAAGCAAGGGGCGACAGCGCCGCGCGCCCGTGCAGCAAGGCCGTGCAGCAAACCCCCGGGCAGCAAGCCCGTGCAGCAAGCCCGTGCAGCCAACCCCCGGGCAGCAACGAGAGGAGCAGCGCGCATGGCGGATCAGGTAGGGACGGGCACAGTCTCCCGTGCTCAGCACGGTAACGCTGAGCTCAGCCCGGACGCGCCGGGAACCCCCGGTAACTACGAGCCGTTTCACGGTCGGCCTGTCTCCTGGGTGGCAGTAGGCATCATCATGGTCGGATTCCTGGTCGGCGCCCTCGCCCTGGTCTTCGGGCCGACCTGGTGGCTCTTCTGGTCCGGCGGCGCCCTGGCGGTCGTCGGTGCCCTGCTGGCGGCGGCGACCGACATCTTCGAAGACTGGTACTAAGCCGTACCCGCTCTCGCTCCCGTCCCAGCCAGGAATGTCCCAACCACCCACCCGGACTCAGCCGTCCGCACCGGACATATAGCCGACCCTGAACTGCGGATCGGACTCTGGCGCACTGGCTGGACGACCCGAACTGATCTACGGGTCAGAAGGTTGGGGGCTCGAGTCCCTCCGAGCGCGCCTCCGAGCTGGACACCTGCGAGCGCGCCACCGTCACCGCAGGTCAGTCGTCTTACTCTCGCGTGTGAGACGTGGTCTGGCTATTGCCTTGGCTGCTCTGCGCACCTTCCCACAGGGTGCCATCAAGCTCCCTCACCAGCGCTTCGAGCCGCTCGGATGTCGCCTGCCACTGCGTCTGGTGCGCCGCGAGCTGGTCAGCCGCCTCCCGGATCTGGCTGATCGCAGCGTCCACCTGCTCAGAAGCCGATTTCTGCTGCTGAATCGTCAGGATCGACTCCGCGAGCATCGCCGCCGTGGACGCCATCAGATCTGCAACCTCCCGCGCCTGGCGGGCTCCCTGCTCAGTCACCATGATGGTCGCATTCGCCTCATCCCGCACCGCCGAGATGATCGCCGCGATCGATTCCGTCGACTGCACCGACCGCTCCGCGAGCTTGCGCACCTCCGCGGCGACCACCGCGAACCCCTTACCCGCCTCCCCGGCCCGCGCCGCCTCAATCGCCGCATTCAACGCCAGCAAGTTCGTCTGCCCTGCAATGTCGTTGATCAACTCCAAGATCTCGCCGATCTTCTGCGCCCGCTCACCCAGCAACACCGCACGCTGAGCGATCATCTCCACTTTCTCCCGCATGTCCCGCATCGTCTCGCCGGTGTGCCCCGCCGCCACCGACACTGCCCGCATGTTCTCCGCGACTGAACCGGCAGTCGTCGCCAACTCCTCGATCGTCGCCGACGTCTGCGCCACCGCCACCGACTGTCGGCTGGTTGCCGCCGCCGCATCCCCCGCCGCCGTCCGCAACTCGCCCGCCACCCCGCCCAGGACCGACGACGCTGAACGGAGCCGGGCCAGCAGCTTGTCCCTGTCCCCCAGCCGGCGCACCGCTACCCTCAGCTCACGCTCCCGCCGGTGCCCCCGGCTGAGCAGCCTGACCACGTAGTAGGCGAATCCGATCGCCAACAATATCGTCACCACACCAGAGATCAATTCGAAGTGCAGGTTCGCTCGTGCTGCTGCGGTGGCCTGGCGCCGAATGGCGATCTCATGCTGCGTCTCAGCGTGCACCAGCGTAGACAAGGACCCCGAGACCGCTGCCGACCGGGCATCCAAGGGCCCGATCGCCGCGGACGCACGGGACGGGCTGACCATGGCCATGCGCTGGGCCTGCTGAAACGCCGAGTAGGTACCCGTTTCTCCGGCAGTGACCTGTGCCAGGGCCGCCCGTCCAGCCGCGGTCTCGGGCCGAAGCTGCGCGGACTGCCGGGCGAACTGCGCCTGGTAGGCCTGCACATCGGCCAGCGTGGAGGGCTGCGGCACCGCGAGGTAGCGGAGCATCAGCGGGCGTTCCTCCCCGAAGGTGGAATGCAGCGCAACGCACTGGGCCGTGACGACCTCGGCATCGGTGGAGGCCGACCATTTGCCGAGCGTCCTCTCCCAGGTCTGGAAGCTCAGCACGATCAAGCCCGCAGCGACAACGAGGATCATCGCGATCACGATATATACGCGTCGCATAAGCCCATTCATGGGTCACCCCGCATCGTGTGGGCCTCTCTGCCCCCGTCATGCCCGCCCCCCGGTGCGGCTCTCACCTGGACCTACCCGCCGATTACCCACCTGTATCATCCGGTTACTTCGCGACACGGGCGCATCCGCGAGGCCCTGTCCGGCAGTCGGGCAGTCGGGCACAGAAGGGTCCGGGCAAGTTGATCTTGCTACCTACAATTTTGGCCCACACCCCAAAACCAAGAAGGTCAGAGCCATGGCTGTCAGAGCCTCTCGCTAGGCTCGGTTCTCGTGGTGACCCCGGCCGTTCCTAGCCCTGCCTTGTCTCCGGCCCGTGCCCTGCCTGCGGCCCAGCTCACCCTGTCCGCCGATGAAACGCGGCTGCTCACCCTGCGCGCGCAAGGCTTCATCGGGATCGAGGGACGGCGCGGGGGCACGGCAGGCGTGCTGCGCCGGCTTGGCGCCGTCCAGCTCGACACGATCAGCGTGCTGGCGCGCTCCCACGAGCTTGTGGCCTACGCCCGGCTCGGCCCCATCCCCCGGGACAGGATCGAGCGTGCCTACTGGCATCCGCGTAAGCCGGCCGCCTTCGAGTACTGGTCGCACGCCGCCTGCGTGCTGCCTATCGAGGAGTGGCCGTACTACTCGTTCAGGCGGCGGACCCTTCGGGCCAGAGGTGTGCGCTGGCATCAGAGCACGGACCGGGTCTGCGCGGAAGTCTTGGCCAGGCTCCGCGCCGAGGGCCCGCTCAACGCGACTCAGCTGGGCGGCGCCAAGGCTGGCGGGCCGTGGTGGGACTGGTCAGAAACGAAGATCGCCGTCGAGTGGCTGCTGGATGTGGGCGACGTCATCTGCGTCCGGCGAGATGGCTGGCGGCGGGTCTACGACCTGCCGCGGCGCGTCCTGCCCCGGGAACTGCTTGACGCCGACCCGTCCGACGAGGAGTGCCTGGCCCACCTCGCTGGGGTGGCCGCCCGGGCGCTGGGCGCGCTGACCCGTGCCGATCTCATCGATTACCACCGGCTTCGCGATCTGACCGACGGAAAGGCCAACCACGCCGACCACGCCGACCAGGCCGCGATGGCAGCGGGGCTGACCCCGGTCATGATCGAGGCCGCAGGCAAGCCCACCCGCGGCTGGGCCGATCCGGCCGCCCTGGCGCAGGCTCCGCTGGGCCGGCACCGGGTCACGCTGCTGTCCCCGTTCGACTCGCTCATCTGGGACCGCAAGCGAACCCTGCGGATGTTCGGCTTCCAGCACAGCCTGGAGGCGTACGTGCCCAGGGCCAAACGTGTGCACGGGTACTTCGCGATGCCGCTGCTCGCCAAGGGTCGTCTGGTCGGCCGCGTCGATCCGGTGCGCCGCGGTCAGACGCTCGTCGCCCGCCAGGTTTCCCTGGACTCCCCCGCGGCCACCGAGGCCATGGCCCGCGCCCTGCGTGAGGCCGCCGAATGGGTCGGCTGCTCCGCGGTGGCGGTGCAGCAGGTAAACCCACCCCATCTAGCCCAACGACTGACATCAGCGCTCAGCTGAGACGGGTGCCGGGCCGATCCTCAGCTCGCGGCCGGCGTGGCCCACTGGCCGGCGAGGCGGCCTGGCCAGGCCGCCGTAGCGGTCGCCTCAGCCCACACGTCGACTCGCTCAGCCGCTCGTGCTGGCGTCCTCGGCTGAGCCAGCGCCGGCTACTGCTCTCAGAGTCCACGATGTTCTCCATCAAGACTTGACGTATTCCGATATGGGCATATGATTTCCTCATGGCGCGGGCAGCGACGACAGCGGATGCGTTCAACGCGGTGGCCGAGCCACGGCGGCGGCAGATCCTGGACGTCCTCGCCGCGGGCGAGCGGCCCGTGAACGACCTGGTCTCGCTGCTCGGCCTGGCGCAGCCGCTGGTGTCCAAGCACCTGCGGGTGCTCAGGGAAGTGGGGCTGGTGGACGTGCGCGAGGAGGGGCGGCAGCGGATGTACCGGCTCAATGGGCAGCCGCTCAAACCCATCTACGACTGGGTGAAGAACTACGAGCTGTCCTGGTCGCAGCGCTTCGATCGGCTGGATGCCGTACTGGAGGAACTCAAGGACATGGAGGACGGAGATGGGAACAGTGACGAGTAGCGGCACGGCGGTGGTGACGCTCCCGGCGGACACGCAGATCCTGATTACGCGGGAGTTCAACGCGCCCAGGCACCTGGTCTTCAAGGCATGGACCACGCCCGAGCTCATCAGGCGCTGGTGGGCCGCGGACCGGGGCGAGATGACGATCGCCGAAGTCGATCTGCGGGTTGGCGGCGCGTGGCGCTACGTGATGACAGCGACCGGCGGATTCGAGGTCGCCTTCCACGGCGAGTACCGGGAGATCGTCCGGGGCGAGCGCATCGTCTCGACCGAGATCTACGAGGGTATGCCCGAAGCGGAAGCCGTGAGCACCCTCACGCTCACCGAATCCGGCGGGCGCACGAGCCTCACACTGCTCGTGCAGCACACCAGCCAGGAGCACCGTGACATGCACATCAACTCCGGCATGGAAGACGGCCTGCAAGAAGCGCTGGACCTCCTGGAGCAACTCGTGGTCTCGCTCCACTGAGCAGGCTCACGCATCAAGGGCCACCGGAATAACGTTCCCGGTGGCCCGGCGTCTACTGGCGCCGGGCTCTCTCAAATCCGATCAGCTGAACTCGATCAGCTTCTCCCGCACCGCGATCATGACGGCCTCCATCCGCGAATGGATCTGGAGCTTCTCCAGGATGTTGCGGACGTGATTCTTGACCGTGTTCTCGGAGATGAACAGTTCCTTGGCAATGTCGCGGTTGTTCATGCCCCTGGCCACCAGCTTGAGCACCTGCATCTCGCGAT
>OBLW0100002353.1_pt1 | contig 15301 bp, 16 predicted proteins | sample 1520161 | NCBI WGS metagenome assembly OBLW01 (sample SAMEA3539309, study PRJEB22396) | soil metagenome | biome: tundra; feature: field; material: soil | place: USA | collected 2010-05 | depth 0.15 m
GAGATGTGGGCCTGCTTGAAGCCCGTCTGCTGTGCCAGGCGGAGGCCGGTGAGGTCGCCTTCCTCGATGCGCTCCCAAAGAGTATGGCGGAGGTTATCTTGCAGAACTCTGAACTTCATAATAACTGGGAGTATAGCATGGGCTATAGCAATGCGCTAATTCCAATATGTGTTCCATAGCCTATTGGGTATAACGACCTTGACGATGATTATGCACTTGACACAGAACGAGGTCAGGTGTATATTTCCCTCATGAGGCAGGAAGGCGACAACCATCCCTTTTTTGGCAAGTTTCCTTGGTTTCTTGTCTTAATTGTGCTGGCGGTTATTCTGCTCGTTTACTATGTCCGACGCTGAGGAAAGTATGAAACTGATAGAAGTCACAAAAGCTTTCGCTATCGAAGAGCAGTGCCTAGCCTACCTAGAAGCTAAACGCTGGCCGAACGGCGTTCGCTGCCTGACGTGCGGCTCCAAGGAAATCTCCCGCATTACGCGTAAGGTCACGAAAAAGACGGACAACAAACGAGCCCAGCTCTACCAGTGCTTAGAGCCGAGCTGCAAAGCTCAGTTCTCCGCCACGACTGGAACGATCTTCAACGGCTCTCATCTCTCGCTGGACAAGTGGTATATGGCGATCGCGCTCATGGTGGACGCGAAAAAGGGCATGTCTGCGATGCAATTGCAGCGTCACTTGAAGGTGAACTACCGCACCGCCTGGTATTTGGCGCACCGCATCCGCGAAGCCATGCTTGATCCTCACGGCCTCAAACTGACAGGCACGGTCGAAATTGATGAGACATACATTGGCGGAAAGCAGAAAGGCCACGCAAAGAAACTCCGCAACAAAAACGTAGTGCTCGGAATCCGGCAGCGCGGCGGTCCTCTTCGGCTCGTACAAGTCAAAGACAACAAGCAAGGCACGCTCTACGAAGCCATTGCAAAGCACGTGGACGCGGCAGGGACGCAAGCAATCATGACGGATGACGCAGGAGCCTACAACTTTCGGCTCACGAAGTTCCATGCCGTCCCGCACTCGAAGATTCGCCACAGTCGCGGCGAGTACGTTAAGGGCGATGTCCACACGAACACCGTGGAAAATTCGTTCTCGCTCCTGGAGCGTGCCGTCATAGGGACGTACCACCAGCTTTCGATAAAGCATCTAACAGCGCTACCTGAATGAGTTTTCCTACAGGTTCAATCGGCGGGAAGATGTGGATATGTTCGAGGCGACCGTGGGGCGCATGGCCGGAATCAAGCCTATGCCATATGCCAAGCTGATCGAAGAGAACGCCTTTACGCCTTTCGTGCGCCACGAGCCGAAGACTTCCGAACCTTTCTAGGCTTCTTCGCTGGCCTCACTTCTGAGCGTTTCTCTGGCTCTGCGGCTATCAGGCTGCTGAGCACTGCATCGAATTTCGCCTTATTTACCCTCATTCCAACAGTTTACACCTGCCTGCGTAAACGCTATAAAACGACCCAAAGAGTATACAAATAATCAAACAATGGCAACCATTTCGCTTGCACTTATAGCACTTGCTGAGATAAACTCTGAGTATTCTAGGGAGTCAGGTGAACTCTAACCACGTTCACTCAGGAGGAGAACAAGCGCATGGTCCAAAATAGCGAAGCGTCAGCTGTCGATATTTCCCCGAAAGAACAAAAGGAAATCGTCGATATTTACGCCAAGCTTCGCGAGGCGGAGGCGAAGCTCATCGGCCCAGATGGTAAGACGGAGATTCTGCCCAACAACCTCTACTCATTTCTACTCAGGCTACTTGCCGATTTGCGAGCTGGGCATTCTGTGACCATCTTGCAGAGTCGGCATGAACTAACGACCGTTGAAGCCAGCAAAATCCTAGGCGTCTCTAGGCAGTTTTTAATTCAGTTGCTGGAGAAAGGAGAAATCCCCTTCCACATGGTAGGAACACATCGCCGCATGTATGTCCGGGACGTAATTGCTTACAAGTCAAAGCGTGACACGTCACGGCGGAAAACTTTGGATGATCTAGCTAAGCAGGAGTTTGCAAAAGGGGATTACGACAAAATCCCAGATGATTTTCACACAGGAAAATGAATATTCGGCGGTGTTGGATGCGTGTGTTCTGGTGCCCATGTCGCTCTGTGATTTTTTGCTGCGATTGGCTGAAGAACCCGCGATGTACCGCCCGTCGTGGAGTGAACAGATTTTGACGGAAATGACCAAAGCATTGAGAACGAAACTTCATAGATCTGCTACAGAAGTAGCGTGGAGAAAGCAGCAAATGAACCAAGCGTTCCCAGAAGCAATGGTCCCTGTTCCACCTGAACTCTTGAGGGCGGCGGAATGTATTCCCGATGAGAACGACAGACATGTGCTGGCTGCCGCGATTATGGCTCGCGCCAACATGATCGTCACACAAAACACAAAGCACTTTCCCAAAAGTTGTTTCGACAAATTTGGAGTGCTTTGTCAAACGGCTGATGATTTCCTCATCCATCAATACCATCTCTGTCCACAGCTTATCTTGGACAAACTGGATGATCAGGGTGCTGGAATTTCTCAGGACCGGACGTATGTCATAAAGAGTCTAAAAGCCTCCGCTGCTGGATTCTGCAAGCTTTTGGAAGTACATGCTCCGTAGGCGAATAAACATTATGATCAAAATACGAATAACCCTTCCCCACCAATGCATCACCTCATCGTGAGGTTGGGCGAAAACACGAAGGCCCGATTCGCTGATCTCTTGGACGGGCCGCGAACCGAGCCGTGGTGAGCTCTTCAATTATCGGCCCTATGGAGGGCTTCTTAGCTGAGGCTGGATCAAATGTTGGCAGGCGGCACTTCGGCGGAAGTATAAGGCTGAATCGTAAAGCGTCGATTGCGACAGTTGGCAACAATTAAATAGCACAAGCAGGTCGTCGTAAGAAAACGGGCCCTGCGTTCGATTTCCGCTACAAGAGCGGCGAGCGAGCGCAGGGCTTTTTGCATCGGGAGGGGGCAACGTTCCGACAAAAGCAAGATCGAGACCAAAAGCGCAAACAAGGCCGGGGTGACAGCGCAGAGGGTTGAGAGGGAAAACGCGCCGGAGACGAAAGCGCCGATGGATTTTGCGGAAGCGCGAAAGAACATTGCAGCGCTGGTACGAAATTCTGCGAACGATATTAGTCAGTCGATTCATTGAAGTGGCCAAGAGTGGGCACCTGGCTCCGGCGAAGTATTGGTTCGAAGCGGTGGGGTTGTATCCGCCGACAGCAGAGACTTTGGCAAAGCCGGAAAATTCGCTGGCTTACGTTGTTGAAGCGAATGGGTTTGCCGACGGATCCGGTAAATTGCGAGAAAGGTCCAATGGTTTCGATGACAAGCGTAGCGAAACCAGCAACGCGGGAGGCAAGCGAGGCGGGAGCAGATTCCGGTGGCGAAAAAGGAAGGGAATCAACAGCTGGACGAATGCCAGAGGGAAAGCGAAGGCCCGCCGCGAAGACGCGGAGGATACCGTAGAATGAACCGAAGCCACGACACCGAAGCGCGGGTCCGAGCCCCGGGGCTCTCGATTTCGCCGCGGTTGGAAACGAATGGGGCGAGGCTACGCGCAGCGCTTGCTGCGGCACATCCGGGCAAAGGAACTTCCGGGAAAAATCCAGCGGGTAGAAAGGTCCGGGTAACACGACTTAAGATGGGGATCGACGTTACGTGGGTGACGGACCGGATTGGAGTGGGCGGGGGAATCTGGACGCCGGAGAACATGGGGGCGGCATCGCGCGCCGGGATCACGCACATTATCGATATGCAGATTGAGTTTGACGATACGCAGTTGGCGAAGCCTTATGGAATCGCGGTGTGTTGGAATCCGGTGGACGATGATTTCGAGCCGAAGCCCCCTCAAGTTTTCGCTCGGGGAGTGGAGTTTGCGCTGAGAGCCTTAAGAGAGGACGGCACGAAGTTATTCGTGCATTGCGCGGCGGGAGTGCACCGGGCTCCGATGATGACGCTGGCTTTGTTGGGCGTGATGGGATGGACGGTCGAGGACGCTATGGAGTTAATTGAGGGGCGTCGGCCGGTGGCAGACTTTGCCGAGGTTTATGTTCGAAGCGTGGAAGCATTCTTGCGGGGACAAGTTTGAGGGTTTAGCTTTCGGGACGTCGGGCTTTCCCGCAGGTCCAAGCGGGCGAGAGACGAGAAACACGAAGCCATAGAAATGCTTTGCCGGGACTAAGTGAACTGAAGGTCTGCCTAGCGCTGCTCGTCAAATCAACAGGCGGTGCAGATCCGAACCGGACGGCGCTCAACGATAGGTGCAAACACGCGCCAGCGATAACCCCTCAGCCTCTGGGCTGACGAAGGCTAGCCAACTTCTTCGCTCCAATTCTCAAGCGTCTTCTTCACCAACGCCATATATTGGTCGGCGACGGCACCGTCGATCAGGCGGTGGTCGTAGCCGAGCGTGAGGTGTACGACCGAGCGGATGGCAATCGAGTCGTTGCCCTCTTTATCGCTGACTACCAGCGGCTGCTTGGTGATGCCGCCGACGCCCATGATGGCTGAGTTGGGCTGATTGATGATCGGAAGGCCGAAGACCGCACCGAACTGGCCGGGATTGGTAACCGTGAAGGTTGAGCCTTCGACGTCTTCGGGCTTGAGCTTTTTGCTGCGGGCGCGCTCCCCAAGGTCGGTAATCCCGCGTTGCAGGCCGAGGAAGTTTAGGTCTCCGGCATTCTTCAGGACGGGGACGATGAGACCCCAGTCGAGGGCGACGGCGATCCCTACATTGATGTGGCGATAGTAGCGGATGCTGTCGCCTTCGAGTGAAGCGTTGACGATGGGCCATTGCTGCAGCGCGATGATGGCGGCGCGCACGAAGAACGGCATGAAGGTAAGGCGGACGCCGTGGCGCTGCTCGAATGCATTCTTGTGCTTGGCGCGCAGAGTGACGATGCGGGTGAAATCCACCTCATACATGCAGTGGACATGTGCGCTGGTACGGCGCGACTCGATCATACGCTGGGCAATGATTTTGCGCATGTTAGTCATCGGGACGAGGTCGCCAGGATAGGCGGGAGCCGGCCGTGACGCTGGCCGCGGCTCGGAAGACGCGGCTGCTGGCTGCGGAGGCGGCGCTGACGGAGCGGCAGGTGCTGACGCCGGTGCGCGCTCGACGAACGCCATGATGTCCTGCTTGGTGATCCGTCCGCCGAGTCCGGTGCCGGAAACTTGGGAGAGATTGATACCGTGCTCGCGGGCGATCTTGCGGACCAGTGGGGACGAGCGGGCTTCCTCTTCTCCTTCGGCGGGTGATTCCTGAGCGGGTGGAGCGCTGGCCGTTTCTGTGGGCGGTGCAGCGGCCGGCTTCTTCTCTTCCTTCTTTTCTGCAGGCGGCGGTGCGGGTGCGGCGGGAGCGGCTTTGGCTGGCGCAGGAGCGGCTTCCCCATCTGCCGCGATAGTGCCTACGACCGTGTTAACGCCAACCGTTGTTCCCTCTGAGACTTTGATCTCCTGGAGAACGCCCGACGCGGGGGCGGGAATCTCTGCGTCAACTTTGTCGGTGGAGATTTCGAAGAGTGGTTCGTCGCGCTGTATCTTGTCGCCAGGTTTCTTCAGCCATTTGGTAATAGTGCCCTCGACGATGGACTCGCCCATTTGGGGCATGATGATGTCAGTCGGCATGATTTCCTTCCACGCGGCCCATCGTTTGAGAATGGGCCATACGCAAACCAATTATTATAACGTTTGCCACGAACCAACGCGCCCAGGGTGAGTGATTGTCCGGTGTTGTTCGCCGATACTGGACTTGTTCATCCCACATCAGCAGCCCGATAGTTCTACTCTTGCGGTTTTGGCTTTTTCTCTTCTTCGCCGGTTGGGGCGGCCACGCCGAAGGTGGTCTTCCAGTAATCCTGAACGGCGGGCGGCAGCTTCTCCATGTGTGAGAGGAGGCTGGTGATCTTCCACATATCTTGCTCGCTGAGAGTTTTTTCCCAGGAGGGCATGCCCGTGTAACGGATGCCGGTGCGGATGGTGTAGTAGAGGTGCCATTCGGGATCGTCGGGGGGATCGGAGACTAGATTGGGGGCGGGCGGGTAAAAGGAGTTGGTAAGAGACGCGGGCTTGCGGTCGAGGTCGCCGTGGCAGAGGGCGCAGTTCATACTGTAGAGCTTCATGCCATCTTCAAGATTCTGATCGTTAGGCGGGATAGGGTTGGTGAGACGGGGAGCATGTTTCTCCATAGACGCGTCGACGGCGCTGTTCGCCAAGCGGTGTTCCCACCGAGGCGGAGGGACATTGGCGGGGGTGGGGAAAAACCCCAGCATGGCAAAACCAAGCGCGCAAAGAATGAGTACGAGTAGGGTGATGATTACGCCGAGAATAAACTTGCCCATGGTCTCCTCCGGCAATCGACTATTGTGGCAGAAGTTAGAGGCTGGGCGCCAGTATTGCCGACGGGCGCCACGCCCCGCTTAACGGACAGCTGCGGCGAAGGGTCTACACTCTTTGTCTTAATTCCTCGAAGATCAATATGCCTTCAACTTGCGGGCTTCGCGGACTACGTCGCTTACCTTGGGCAGGGAATGTTCTTCCTGCGGCGGGGAGAACGGGACAGCGGAGTCGAGGCCTGCGATGCGGACTATGGGGCCGTCGAGATCGTCGAAGGCTTCTTCGTTGATGATGGCGGCAATTTCGCCGGCCAGGCCTCCGGTGCGGGAGTGCTCGTGCAGGATAATGACTTTGTTTGTTTTCTTCACGGTCTGCGCAATGGCTTTGCGATCCAGCGGCGAGACGGTGCGCAGGTCGAGGATCTCGATGTCGATTCCGTCTTTATTAAGAACCTCGGCAGCTTCTAACGCTGTGTGCACCATCGCCGCATAAGTAATGATGCTGAGGTCGCGACCTTCGCGGACGATGTTCGCTTTGCCGATGGGGACGACGTAATCTTCCGCGGGGACTTCACCCTTGATACGCCGATAAAGATATTTGTGCTCGAAGAAAATGCACGGATTGTTGTCGCGGATGGCGGCTTTGATCAGGCCTTTGGCGTCGTAGGGCGTGGCCGGGCAGATTACTTTCAGGCCGGGATTGTGGACGAACCACATCTCGGGATTCTGCGAGTGGAAGGGGCCGCCGTGGACGTATCCGCCGCTGGGGCCGCGCAGCACGAGCGGAGCGGGCGCGCCCCAGAGGTAGTGAGTCTTCGCGACCATGTTGCTGATCTGGTTGAAGGCACAGCCGATGAAGTCCATGAACTGAAATTCGGCGACCGGGCGCATGCCGGTGAGCGACGCTCCGAAGGCCGCGCCCACGATGGCGGACTCGGCAATCGGTGTGTCGATGACGCGCTCGGGGCCGAAGCGGTCGATGAAACCGTCGGTGACTTTGAAGGCGCCGCCGTAGATGCCGATGTCTTCGCCGAGGCAGAAGACAGAAGGGTCGCGGTCCATTTCTTCCCAGATTCCCTGGCGGATGGCTTCGAGGTAAGTTAGTTGCATAGGGTCAAGTTCCTTGCCACAGATTTGCGCGGATTGTCGCGCCGGTGAGATCGAGGTAGGCGACCTCTTGAGCGCTGGCAAGAGTCGAGAAAAGTATCACCCCGAAAATGACCTCTCTTGTCACCGACCCCCTTGTCACCGACCCCCTTTTTCACGATGGTTCCGCCTCCGCAACCGTTGCCAACCTTCACTATTTCAAGTGCACGGCCGCCTCAGTCTGCCTGAACCCGCCGCTTCCCTTCTTCACTTTTGGCATCCCGTATTTCGGCTTGATATCATGGCAGCCGTCTTCGCAGAAGACACCGCCTTCCGCGGATTCCGGCGTCGGCATCGGGGAGTTCACCGCGATCTCGCGCTCCGCTTCGATCACCCGTTCTACATCTGAAATCAATTCCGCATTCTCTTTCGCGGTCAGCCACTTCTTTTCTTTCACCAGATAATTCTCAAAGCGCGTTATCGGATCGCGCTTCTTCCAGAAGTCGAACATCGGCTTCGGCACATACGCCGCTGCGTCGTGGATGGCGTGGCCCTTCATGCGCATCATTTTGGCTTCGATCATGGTGGGGCCTTCGCCGCGATGGGCGCGTTCGACGGCGTCGTGGGCGGCGTCGTAGACCTGGCAGGCGTCGGTGCCGTCGACGATCACTCCGGGGATGCCGTATCCGATGGCGCGTTCAGCCAAATCCTTTACGCGGTATTGCATTTCCGACGGCGTGGAGTAGGCCCAGAGATTGCTCTCGACGAAGAGCACGAGGCCGAGATTCTGCACGGCGGCGAAGTTAATGCCTTCGTAGGTCACGCCGGTGGATTGCCCCCCATCGCCGATCCAGGTGAGCGTTGCGATATTACGTCCCTGCAGGCGTGCGCCCAGCGCGACCCCGGAGAGCACTGGGATGAGATCGCCAAGCATGGAAATGGGCGAGACCATGTTGCGCTCTTCGATGTCGCCGAAGTGCGAGGTGCCGTCGCGGCCTTTGGTCGGTGAATCGGCTTTCGCCATGTATTGCATCATGGTGTCCGAGGCGCCGAAACCTCGAACAAGCAACGCTCCCTGGTTGCGGATCATGGGCGCGAACCAGTCGTTCTTATCCAGCGCGTATGCCGAGGCGCAGGAGCAGGCTTCCTGGCCGAGTCCGAAATAGACTCCGCCGACGACTTTGCCTTGCTTGTAAAGATTCTCCAACGCCACTTCCATTTTGCGGTTGAGCAGCATGTAGCGATAGATCTCGATGCACTGCTGTTTGTTGAGATATTTCGAGTCGCGGATGGGAGGGACAGGTGCGTCGAGATTTCCAGTAACTTCGTAGCGGACGTGCTCGGCGCCGTCTTTATCTTTTTCTACGAGCTGCTTCACCGCAAGATCGGGATGCTCCAAGCGATAGTCCGGGATGGAGTAGGTGCGAACGGCGGTGTTCTGAGATCCCGTGTGGCTGGGCTTCGACTGAGACGCTCCATTGCGCGAGCGATTCCCATTCGAACTCGGCTTGGAGATGGATTGCTTTTTCTTGATTGCCATGGCGAAACGCACTGAGGCGCTCCTTGATGGTATCGCGAGAGCGGGGAAGAGAGCTAGGGAGTCAGTGAGCGCACGCTCAGAACGTTCCGCTGCTTCGATCGCACTTTCCCTGACCTAACTTGCCGAGCTGTCGCAACCTCGTCGCTCATAGAACCATGTTTACAGAACCATGGTTTTCAGAGCCAGGGCGTTTGTGGCGGCGTAGCCAGCCTGGTCGTTGTCGAAATAAAGATAGATAGCTTTGAGTTTTGCTGCCCATTTTTCGATCTGGCGGGCCCAAACGCTCAGTTTTTCGTCGCTGTAGCTGCCTTGATATTTGCCTGGATCAGGACCGTGGAGCCGAACGTAGGCGAAGTCTGCGGTGACGTTGAGGGGAGAGTGGTATCCAGCTAACTCATAGATGCAGAAAGCGGCGTTGAACTCTCTCAGAATCGACTCGACTTCGAGGTTCATCCAGGAGAGCTCGCGAAATTCGAAAGCGTAGCGCAGATCCCTCGGCAGAATTTCCAGCAGATTTGTCAGTCGCTCAGTGTTTACCCGCCAGTGTGGCGGGAGTTGAAATAAAACCGGACCCAGCTTCGGCCCGAGGTGGGCGGCTCGCGGGAGCAGATTGTCCACGGCATTCTCAGGATCCTTCAGCTTCTTATTGTGGGTGATGAAGCGGCTGCCTTTAACAGCAAAGATGAAGTTGGAGGGTGTGGCTTCGCGCCAGTAGTCGAAGGCGCTGGCATCCGGCAGCCGATAGAAACTGTTGTTCAGTTCGACGGTATCGAAGTGCCGCGCGTAGAACTCCAGCAACTTCGCCGAGGGCAGCTTCGCGGGATAGAAGGGTCCTTTCCAGTGTTTGTAATGGAAGCCGGAAGTGCCGATGCGGATGTCGCAGGTCATCGACAGGAATGGATGGCTGTGCGGGGAGTAGCGTTGTCACGCTGGGAAAGTCTTCGTCGCTCCGGGGGAGTTCAGGCTAAGAAATCAGGCTTGGAATTCGGAGGCTTCGGGAAATCGAAGATTACACTTGGCCAGAGCCAAGCCCAGAAGTTCTTCAATCTTAGGCTCTTCGCAGTTGCGCGACATGGCGAGTTCGCTGACCAGCAAGTAGCGGGCGCGTTCGAGCATCTTCTTTTCGCGGAAGGAGAGAGGCTTAGCTTGATGGAGGGCGATCAGGCTCTTGAGGACTCCGGCAACCTCGAACAGAGAACCGGTCCTCATGCGGTCGGAATTCTCCTTGAAGCGGTCCTTCCAGTCGGCCGTGCCGAGGTCGTCGGCGACGGAAAGGAAGTCGAGAATCTTCTGTACCTCGCCGTTGCGAACCACGCGCCGTATGCCCACGCTGCCCACATTGTTGCAGGGCACCATCACCTTGAGGCTGCTGGCCTTGATGTTAAGAAGGTAAAACTTTTCCACAGTGGCGCCGATTGAGCGACTGCTGATTTGTTCGACGATCCCTACGCCGTGGTTTGGATACACAACCTTGTCGCCGATGTGAAAGTTCAAATCACCGTTCATAAAAGGCACCCAGGCAGGACAAGGGTCGAGTGAGGGAGAGCGTTATCTTTACTATAAACATACTATCCCGAATTGGGACGGAAAGCAATGTTGGCGGAGGGAGTTGAAGTTGCTGGAACCACGGAGTGAGTTCGCAGAGTCACGGTGCAAGCCTCTTTGGCGGTCGTAAGGTTTTGTTGTTAAATGACTTAGGATCCAACGGCGAACGACAGAAAAGCCCGAAAACTGGGCCGCAAATGCCAACGTCTATAATCGCTGCTTGAGTTTCCACAGACCCAAGTCTCGCATCGACCCCTCGCCCTTAGAATTCAGTCCGGGGCAGGCGTCGGCCACTCAATCTACCCCCGATCCCAGAAGAGAGCATCCGACAGGGAGGGTTCTTGGTTTAGATGTGGGGTCCAGAAGGATCGGGATTGCCGTTTCCGATCCCCTGGGCATCACAGCGCAGGGATTGGAGACCTTGCAACGCCGGAACAAGCGGCAGGATTTCGCGGCCCTGGATCGGATCGTTCGCGAGTATGTGGTGCGGCAAATCGTGGTTGGGCTGCCCCTGCGCATGAGCGGCGCGGAAGGTACCCAATCTGACAAGATGCAGGGGTTCGCCGAGGACCTGCGGAAGCGATTTCGGCTGCCAGTACACCTGTGGGACGAACGGTTAACCTCCGCGGAGGCGAATCGGCTGCTGCGCGAAACTGAGCTGTCCATTGAGAAGCGCGCCAAGGCAGTCGACCGCATGGCCGCAATGTTGATTCTGCAAGGTTGGATGGAGAGCCGAGGTCGGTAGAAAGTCGGCTTCCCGGATCCGGCTCTTAATGACCGAGCATCGCTCGCCGGTAGGCGGCCACATTCTTATTGTGTTCGTCGATGGTTCGGGCGAAGCGGTGGTGGCCCGCGGCGTCGGCGACGAAGTAATAGTAGTCAGACTTTGCCGGATGCATCGCTGCTTCCAGCGCGCTCTTGCCAGGATTGGCGATGGGGCCGGGCGGAAGCCCCACATATTTGTAAGTATTGTAGTGGGAGTTGAAACGCATGTCGTCGTGATGCAGCGCCCCGCTGTAAGTTCCGGCTAATAATTCCGCATAAATGATGCTTGGGTCGGCGTCGAGCGCAATCTTTTTTCCCAAACGGTTGTAATACACACTGGCTACGAGGGGCCGCTCGTCGGCGACCGCAGTCTCTTTTTCAATGATCGATGCCATGATCACCGTGCGTTCGAGTTCGCCCGGGCCTTTATTAGGATCAACAAATCTGCCGTTGACCTCAACTTCAATCTGAGGCGAGTTTGCGGGGGCGCTTGATCCGATTTCTGGGACTCCCGCTACTTCTATCAACCCGATTTGTCGTGCGACCTGACGAAATTGCTTGACCATGGCAGCAGCCATCTCTTCCATCGTCATCATGCGACTGAACTGGTACGTGTCCGGAAAAAGGTAGCCTTCGAGAGAGTGCGCTTCGGGGGCAAAATCGCCGATAAGAGCAGTGTCGGATTGCGCGACCTTCAGGAAATCCCCCGCGGGACCCAGCCCTGCGCCTTCCACAGCCCTGGCGATGTCGAACATCGTGAAGCCTTCGGGGACGACAACAGTGTGGAAGTACACATCGCCGCGAGCGAGGCGGCTATGGACTTCGACAATATTCCGCGGTTTGTCGAACAAATACTCTCCCGCCTTCAGCGAACGGCGATGGTGCAAATAGTGCCACAAGATGAAGGCGTCTTCGCTATGGATGATCCCGTTGGCCTTTAGGACGGAGGCAATCCGGCGGGTGGAGAAACCCGGTCGCAGCATTACAAAGGTTTGCCCTGAGGGCTCGGTGGGCCTGAGGAGTGCCCATGCAAACCATGTCGCGGCAGCGAGCGCCATAATAAGGACGAGCCCTGCAATCTTGCGCACAATGGCAGTAGTGTAGATGATTTGCTCCGCTTTTAACCTGAGACCCTAAGGTGGCTAAGCATTGGCAAGCCAGGTTCTCCTCGGTGTTTTCCATGTGTGATTGCAAGCGCCTCCAGGCTAGCGGACTAACGGCGGGGGTCTTATTTGCGCGCTGGTGGCGAGTTCTTGCACCCTTTCTGGCGCGCTATACTCAAATGTTCAGGGAGTTATCCAATACTTCATGAGACGTAGCCAGCCCTTTTGGACCGCGATATTGCTTATTGCGCTGTTGCCCACCATGGGTTGTATGTTCCGGACCCGGGCGGTCGAGGAGACCTATTCCAAGGTTCCTCTCAAGGAATCGACTCAAGCGGCTCTCATCGAGAGCATCAACCAGCAGGCGCAGAGAATCCAGTCGCTGCAGGCGACCGTAGATATTGATACCTCCGTGGGCGGCGCGAAAAAAGGCCACGTTACAGACTACAAAGAGATTCGTGGGTATGTGCTGGCGCGGAAACCAGCCATGCTGCACATGATCGGGCTGCTGCCGATCGTGAGGACTACGGCCTTCGACATGGTGAGCGACGGGCAGGAATTCAAGCTGTGGATTCCGCCCAAGAATCGCTTCGTGGTTGGCCGCAACGATGTGCAGACGCTTAACTCAGATCAGCCGATGGAGAACATCCGTCCGAGCGACATCTACGATGCGCTGCTGATCCGCCCCATCGATCCTGAACACGACATCGCGGTGCTGGAAAATGGATATGAGATTCTTCACGACCCTAAAGGGCACCGCGTTCTGCAGGAAGATTATGAACTGGTCGTGATCCAGAAGAGACCGACGGGCTGGGGCCTGTCGCGCAAGATCGTTTTCAGCCGCACTGATCTCCAGCCTCACCGTCAGTTCATCTATGATGAACAAGGCAATTTGGAGACCGATGCCCGCTACGCCGACTATAAAGAGAACGATGGCGTCGGCTTTCCATCGCGCATCCAGCTTTCCAGGCCCCGCGAGGAGTACGACATCACCCTTAACATCCTGAAGCTGGAAATCAACAAACCGTTGCGGGATGATCAGTTCGCTCTGGAACAACCGCGCGGGGCAGACGTAGTGCACCTGGACCATCCGCCCTCAAGCGCAGCGGCGCGGCCGTCGTCAGATACGAGAAACAGGCGCTAACGGCTATAGGCCGATCAATAAACATGATCAATAAAATGGTTGTCGCTAACCTGGTGCAGAGGCCTATGCGTTCGCTCATCAGTGTCAGCGCCGTCGCCCTGGAAGTGGTTTTGATTTTGCTGATCGTCGCTTTCTTCTACGGGCAGCTGAACGGATCGAAGGCGAGCCAGATGGGAGTGGGAGCCGACGTAATGGTGCAGCCCCCAGGTTCTTCTAATTTAGTTGGGGTTACCGGAGCGCCCATGCCGGTGAAGGTAGGCGACAAGTTGCGCGCCTTGCTGCATGTTGCAGTGGCCGCACCGGTGATCTGGGAGTTGACCACCAAACCTACGCTGGAAATTATCTACGGCATCGACTTCGACAGCTACAACAGCATCGCTCCCGCATTTCACTTTCTTTCCGGAGGTCCATTTCAGGGTCCGTATGATGTGATCGTGGACGACTATTTCGCGGGTACAAAAAGGATGAAGGTGGGAGACTCGATTGAGATTTTGGTCCACACCTTCCGTATCTGCGGTATCGTCGAGCACGGAAAAGGCGCGCGTAAGTTCCTGCCCCTTGCGACCATGCAGGACTTGATCGGCGCCCCAGCTCACGCTTCGGTCTTCTATATCAAGCTGGACGATCCGCGTAATGTTGACGCGGTCGTCGATGAAATCAGACAGGTCCCGGGCATGGAAAATTACTCCGTGCGCTCCATGCAGGAATATCTATCGATGATGACGCCGGAGAATCTGCCGGGATTCGCAACTGCGATTCGCATTGTGATCGCGATATCCATGATCATCGGATTTCTGGTGATTTTTCAGTCAATGTATACGGCGGTGATGGAACGCACGCGCGAGATCGGCATTCTGAAGTCTCTGGGTGCATCGAAGCTCTACATCGTGAACGTCGTGCTGCGCGAGACGGCTCTGCTGGCCATTGTAGGAATTGTGGTGGGAACGATTGTAAGTCTCGTAGCTCGTCGCATCATTCTGGTTGAGATCCCGACCCAACGGCTTTTCTGGAGTGTCGCCTGGGTGGTGCGGGCGACGGTGATTGCTTTGACGGGAGCGCTGTTGGGAGCGCTGTATCCGGCGTTCAAAGCGGCGCAGAAGGATCCGATTGACGCACTGGCGTATGAGTAACGCTTAAGTGCCCACTAGCATCGGCACAGACGAGCCAACCAAAACTACGTCTCTTGTCTTGGCTACAAATCTAATCGCAAAGACGCAACATAGGCCTCACTCCGTTTCGGCCTTAGCTTCGATCCCCGCACGCTTCAACAGCCTTCGCAACCCTCTTTCTCCCGCGGCGCCCCGCTGTTCCCCCGCGATATTCCCGTCGCGGTCCACCACCACGTAGATCGGATAACTCTGCGCGTTGTACATCGCTGCGAGATTCGTATCCTTGGTAAGCACAATAGGGACGGATCGTGGATGCTCGGCAAGATACTTCTTCACTGTTTGATCAGGCTCAAGAACATCCACCGCCAGCACCAGCAGACCTCTATCAGAAAATTCTTTGGCGATGTCATCGACCAGCGACGCTTCCTCCTCGCAATACTTGCACCAGCTAGTCCAGAACTCGAATAGGACAACTTTGCCTTTGACCGATGCATTGTTGAACTGGCTGCCAGATGTAGTCTTGGCGCGAAAGCGCGGAGCGGGCTGCCCGGTTTCGTCGGCTGCGAACATACAGAACGAACTGGGCATCAGCAGAAGCAGTAGAGAGCAACGATAGATGAGTGATGGCGCTGCCATGGGTCGGCATATTAGGTCGGCATATT
>OBLW0100002354.1_pt1 | contig 15299 bp, 12 predicted proteins | sample 1520161 | NCBI WGS metagenome assembly OBLW01 (sample SAMEA3539309, study PRJEB22396) | soil metagenome | biome: tundra; feature: field; material: soil | place: USA | collected 2010-05 | depth 0.15 m
GGAGTTCAGGCGTGTGCTCTTCCGATCTTGGCAGGACGCCGGGTGGATCTACCGGGCCCTTGGAATGACGGACCGGGTGCGGGACAGGTCGTCAGCCGACCAGAACTAGTCGCGGAGCCGTTGAGCCGTCGGATCCGGCTGACTTGCCCCATTCTGTCCGGGAAAGCAGCGAATTAATACGCATTATCAGTGTCGGTGCTCGGAACTAATTTTGTCATGATTGATAGCTATACGGGCCCCTTGGTGAGGTTAGGAAAGGCGGCTGCCAAACCTGGCTGCCAGATCCCGACAAAACAGGCAATAACGGATAGGCATGTCTACTGGTCACCTCAATAGACACGAGTACCCCTAGATTTTGCGCCATAGACAGGTAAACCCGGCATGCCAGCTATGCGTCCTCATTATGAGAAGGGGGACGGGGGGCCGACGTGCCGTCGGCTCAGCGCACGGGACCTTGCCGGTTGCCTTCGACGGGAGGACAACATCGCCATGTTTATATTGAGTGAACATTACGTAACAGGAAATTCATGCTTTGTGCGGCGAGTCATGTCATCCAAGTAGATGCCCCGATCGTCTTATGTGTGGCGAAAGCTTCTGTGGGCTCTGATGACGCGCAGTGCCCACAGGGGGACTCGTATGCTCGCTTCGGCCTGGACTTGGGGGGAAAGACTTTGGACGCTTATCGCTTACTGCGACCTCGCCTCATGAGAGAGGCTCACCCGCGGGGGAGCCTTACCCGGGAGGGATCGATCGCCTCTGCGGACAGCTCGGTCGCCATGCCCGACTCTGCCCGTATAAAGCCCGATATGCCGGATACGCAGAACGTGGAACTGACAGTGGTCATGCCATGCCTCAATGAGGCCGAGACCGTCGCGACCTGTGTCCGGAAGGCAGCCGCGTTCTTAGCTGAGCACCACATCGACGGTGAGGTCGTTGTTGCCGACAACGGCAGCACAGACGGTAGCCAGTTCCTCGCCAGCGAAGCCGGGGCCCGGGTCATCGCTATCACGGACCAGGGCTACGGCAACGCCCTGCTCGGCGGCATCGCAGCGGCCCGCGGGCGGTACGTCATTATGGGTGACGCGGACGACAGCTACGACTTCACGGCACTTATGCCGTTCGTCGACCGCCTCCGCGCTGGCGCGGATCTCGTCATGGGCAACCGCTTCCAGGGAGGGATCGCGCCCGGCGCCATGCCCGCGCTCCATCGCTACCTGGGTAACCCTGTGCTTAGCTTCATCGGTCGGCTGTTCTTCCGAAGCAACATCGGTGACTTCCACTGCGGGCTCCGCGGGTTCCGCAGTGACAGCGTGCTCGCCCTCGGTCTGCAGGCCTCGGGCATGGAGTTCGCGAGTGAAATGGTGGTCAAGGCCACGCTAGCGGGGCAGCAGGTCGAAGAGGTACCGACCACGCTGTCGCCGGATGGCCGCAGTCGGCCGCCGCACCTGCGCAGCTGGCGGGATGGCTGGCGGCACCTCCGCTTCCTGCTGCTCTTCAGCCCGCGATGGCTGTTCTTGGTCCCGGGTACCGCACTGTTTGGCCTCGGTTTGGTCATCGGCATCGCGGTGACATGTGCCCCGTTGAGAGCGGGTGCCATGACTTTCGACCCGAGCACGCTCGCGGTTGCCTCTGCGATGGTTGTAATCGGCTTTCAGGCCGTCCTCTTCGCCTTTTTCACTCAGGTCTATGCCAGCGAAGAGGGATTTCTGCCGCAGGGTGCCATGGTCAACAGGCTCCTGGCGGTGTGGGACCTCGAGCGGGTGCTGCTAGCTGGTGGCCTGCTCGCCTTGGCGGGTTTCGCCGGACTGGTGGCGTCGTTTGCAGTATGGGACGGCGCACCTCGCGTGATCCTGCCTTCCGTGACCGCCCTCATCCTGAGCTGCCAGCTGATCCTTAGCGCCTTCTTCCTGAGCATTCTCGGCATCCGTCACACTCGGCATCCGATGCCGCTGGATGTGGATCGCGGGAGCGAGGGCATCCCTGCCGGAGTTACACAACCGGGGTCCGTAGGAGCTGGGCTTGCCGAGCCGATGGCTCGTCGTGACTTCTCAAGTGAGTGGGCCGATGCCTGACACCCATCGAAGATCCGCAGCCAATTCCCAGCAACTGAACACTCATTACACGCTATGCAGGCTTTCCAACGCAGGTTTCCACGCACCTTGCGGCGCCGTCTGGCCGAGAGGTTGGTCTGGCGTAGCACGAGTGAGCAGGAGCTTCCCGATCGCTCTAGACAACCTGGCCGAGCAAGAGAGGGCTCTTGACCGACCACGTTAACCCTCGGACGCCGCTGCATAGCCCTCCGTGCCGGACGCCGGAGCAGCAACAGGCGGGGCTCGCCGCTATCACCACCCTGGCGGTCAGCGCCGGACCCATCGGAGACATGTCGGTCGACCCGCCCGAGTACGAAAGGGCAGCGGGCCAACCTCTGCCGTATCGTTCGTCTGACCCGGTGGAAGACCACCCCACCCCCCCCGCGGTGCCTCGTGCAGCCAGCAGCCACAGGCATCACCGGCCAGGTGGCTCGCTAACCGCTCCCAATGGGAGCGTTGCAGGGAATGCGCAGCCGGGTCGGCTATCGCCCGGCCGTGGGAGAAACCACAGGCCAGAGCAGAGTTGGTCGGCGCTGGCTGACGCAAACAAGCGGTATTGGCAGGAAGCGGGGATTGCAGCACTTATCGGGATCGCCACCCAGGTGTCACTCACGAGGTCTGAGGCGCCCACGGCTATAATTCCCGCGATCCCGGCCGGGTTGGGCCATCCAGTCGGCGTCGATAGTCCAGCTCGGGATCCTCGTGGCCTCACAAAGCCGCAAACGGATGCGGGGGGGCGTTGGGAACCGTGGCGGATTCTGCAGACGCGGCTCCGGGCAGACCACATGGTACGCAATTCGCTGTACCTGATCCTGAGCTCGGGTCTTCAGGCAGTGCTTGGCTTCGGGTTCTGGATCATCGTCGCACGTTTGTTCAACACAGCTGATGTGGGAAGAGCGAGTTCGTTGATTTCCGCGACCACGCTGCTGGCCCTCCTAGCTCTCCTCGGGCTCAACAATAGTTTTGTCCGTTACCTACCAACCGCTCCCAACCGGGATGCGTTGATTACCGCCGGGCTTCTCCTCGTCGCCGTTTGCGGCGCCACGATTGGGCTGTTTTACCTACTCCTAACTCCGGTCCTAGCGCCTCGTCTCGCGTTCGTTCTGCACCGGCCTGTGCTGGCGGCCGGTTTCGTGCTTCTGACGGCCGCTGCGGCCGTCAACCTCCTCACGGACTCCGTCTTCATCGCTTCTCGCAAGGCAGGCTACAACGCGCTGATCGACGGAGGAGTCGGCGGGCTCACCAAGCTTGTCTTCGTTGTGATCCTCGTCGGTACCGGCGCCTACGGACTCTTTTGTGCATATGCCAGCGGTTTTGTGGCGGCGGCCCTCGCAAGCGTGGTGCTTATCAGCACGGCGCTGCGCTGGCGGCCGTCGGTCAGGAAGTCGTTCCGGACACTCAAGCCTCTGCTTCGGTTCTCTGGCGCCAATTATGCGGGGAACGTCTTGAACACGCTTCCTACTCTGGTTGTTCCACTCATCGTCCTAGACCGGCTCGGAGCCCCCGCGGCGGCGTACTACTTCGTTGCGTTTCAGGTTGCGTCGCTTCTGTACTCGGCCGCATACGCAGTGGGGGAAGCATCCCTGGCAGAAGGATCTCAGGCAGAGGTGAATTGGCGGGAGCTGGTACGCCGCAGTCGGCGCGTCATGATGGTGCTCTGTCTACCACCATGCCTGGTGCTCGTGGTAGCTGCGCATTGGATTCTGCTCGCGTTCGGAGCGAAGTATAGCCAGTACGGAGCGCCCAGTCTCATACTGCTCGCAGTTGCGGCTGTTCCAATTGCCGCGAACAATTGGCTGTTGACCGTGCTCCGTCTGCAGGGGCGGCTCCGAGCGATCGTCCTGAGCAGCGGCGTCTATGCGATCGCCATCTGTGGTCTGGCGTGGCTTCTGGCGCCTCATGGCCTGGACGTATTGGCAGCGGCGTGGCCGATCGGTGGCCTGCTTGGCGCCGCAGTAGCCGCCGTGCCGCGCAGTCCATTAGCGTCTCGTCGGCAAACCATTGCCGCCCCACCGCGTCATCGGCGAGCAGCTCGAACTACGCCCGGATTGATGCAATCGAGGAGGTTGGATGAAAATCGCAGTCTTCGTTAGTTACCTGCCGCCTCATGTAGGGGGCATTGAAGTCGTTGCAGAAAGTCAAATCGAGGCCTTGGCTGCGGCCGGCCAGAATGTCAGAGTCATCACTAGTGCATGTGGCTCAAAATCGGGGCCGCGAAAGCTTAAGGGCTACGAGCTGTATCGTATACCAGCCTGGAACTATTTCGAAAGGAAGATGGGCGCTGCGTTCCCTATCTATTCGCCAAGCCTTATATGGAATAGTTACAAAGTAGTCAAGAACGCCGATATTGTGCATGCTCACGATGCTTTCTACCTAACATCTTTCGCTGCCGCGTTCTGGGCACGAGTCCTGCGCAAGCCGCTAATCTTGACTCAACACGTGGATATTGTGCCCCACCCTCGAAAAATAGTTAACCTCGCACAGAAGATCGTGTACGCTAGCACTGGCCGTTTTATTCTACGTTCGAGCCAGAAGATAGTAGTTCTGAATTCGCGGGTCAGGATGTTTCTAATAGACAAAGGAATTGACGGTGCAAGAATCGTGTTCTTGCAAAATGGCGTCGACACAGACGTGTTTTCGCCATCCACTGAACAGCAGAAGCGTGCCTTGCGGAGGACGTACAACCTGCCCGAGGGTAAGATGCTCGCGTTGTTTGCAGGTCGTTTTGTGCCTAAGAAGGGCTTTACCGAGCTACTTAAACTTAAGGCTATAAAGAATCTTGAAATGGTCTTCGCGGGTGGCAATGCTCCCGCGGGCGATATGCCAGAGGACCGGCACTTTCTCGGCGCTATTAGCCGCCAGCACGTACCAGATATATTTAAGATGTGTGACATTTTTGTATTGCCCTCCCAGGGTGAAGGGTTCCCGGTAACCGTTCAAGAGGCCATGGCGAGCGGCCTAGCCGTTATCATGACTGATGATCCAGCTTATGCCCCTTACGGGCTAAATGAACTGTTCGTAAAGCTCATTGAACCAAGTGCCGATAGGGTTGGTGCGGCCCTCCAGGCGATTACAGACGACTCACAATTGCGGCAAGAAATGGCTAGGTATTCCCGAGCGTATGCATTGGAGCATTTCGATCTAAGCGCACACGTCGCTCAGCTGCTGTCTATTTATGAAAGCCAAATCGCATGAGAAGGGTAGTGTCTCTGCATGGTACCCCGTTTCAAGTCACGCCAGCCTGGCGAGATACGCGTAAGTGATTGACGAACTCGTTTTGTGCGGAAGCGCCGACCAGCTATATCGCACTGACACTAACTCGCCCGGAGTTGCTCCGCCCGGGACGGGGTCGTCGCGGATTCCTTGCGCATCTCACTCGGTCCTACTGCTGGCGAGAGGTAACCACCGCGCGGCAACCGATGGGATTCCAGGTTCGTCCGAAGCCGGGCCGCAGTTGGCAGTATTGTAGACAAAGTAGTCTGTCAGCGTCGAACCTGGCACAAGCGTGACAGCTGATGGCTGGCTTGGGGTAGTCGCGGATGTCAGTTCGGGGCTGTGCTCCAGAGCGGCGACCGGTACAGAGTGACTATTCTGCGATATCAACGCGGGAAGGGACAGGCCAGATGATCCCGGGCTGGCAGTATTGGGGGGTGGCCGCCCTAGGGGCGCACGTTATCTCGCGGACAGCGGTGCCGGATGCGGCCCGCTCCGATCCAGCGGGCGATGTAACGGACTTCACTCCCGCCCAGTCTCAGATGTCGTGGGGCGGCCGACCTCGGCGATCTTCGTGGTACGGGCCGATCTCGCCTTGGTTCCCTTGGCCCTGTGAGGCCCGTCTAACTTGGCTGTTATCAGACGGCGAGCCAGGACGCCGGTTCTGGTTAGATCGACCAGCACGACCGGTTCCGTGCTCGGGGCCGCCAGCTTGCGTGCAGGCGACCGAGCGGGCGTGGCGCGTTGCCCGGACGGGGAAAGTCAGGCCCTGCGAGAGGAGCAGGAGGCTCGCAGCAACCATATGAGGCGCATGCATACGCACCCTAAATGCCTGGCCGGAGAGTGGGACGACCGGCGGCGGAACGCTGGCACTGGGCGTTCGATTACGAAGCTGCGGGCGCTTCATTCCTGCGCTCCCGGCGAGCCGGTCGACCGCAGATTCATACATGCGGGTCCGCTGTGTATCCCACGCGGAGCACTGTGGCTTTGGAGGCGGGTCCAGTCTCGGGAAGGCCAGTTCAGGGGACTGGGGTCTGTCAACGAGCCGTTCTGGGAAAGGCCGCCGTTGCGTCAGTCCGGCTCGCTGTCAGCCTTGGCTGAAGAACTGACGACGGGTAGAGAGCGTTGACCACCGCGCCTCGTCGGCCCGGCTTGAAGGGAACGGCTGAACCGGGCCGTCGCCGGAAGCATGGAGCGCGGCGGTGGCTGCCGACACTAACTGCCCTCGCAGTCCTAGTTATCGGTGTCGGTGCAAGCCTGCTTTTGCCTGCCGGTCGCCACCAGTGGGCGCTGTCGCTCATGCGGCAACCGACGCCCTACACTGCCCTCTCGTTCAACCAGGCGGCGGCCTTACCGGTCAGGGCTACCAGCAATAAGCCGATCGCTGTTTCGTTCACGGTTGGCAACCACGAGGGACGTGTGGTGGACTATCAGTACGTGATCAGTGCGGGCGGCATTGGAGGAAGTTCCCACATCGTGGGGAAGTCAACGAGGTCCATTGCCGCCGGAGCGGTGTGGACCGTGTCGACGATGGTTCGCCCGACGTGCGGCACCTCACCGTGTCGCATCGAGATCTCGCTGCCCGGGCATCCAGAAAAAATAGACTTCCTAATTGCCCTCAAGGCTCCGGAAGGAAAGCATGCCTGAACCACGCGGCACATGTATGAAAAACGGAGAGTTGATCGAGCAGAGGCTGGACGTTGCGTGAGCAGGAGCGGAGGACCGAGATGATCTCCGGTGGCCAGGGACGCGGCCTCGCGAACCGTCCCATCTCACCCCGGCCGACAGCCGCTGATCCGCAGCCTGATAGCCAATCCTCAGTTGTGCGCAACTATGGCTGGTCGACATTGGCGAGCGTTGGCCTGCTTGCGACTGCAAACATCCTGGCCTTGACCAGCTTCCGGTTGCCATTCCTCGGGCCAGCGATCGGCTTCTGGTTTCTCCTAGTCCATCCGGTGTATCTCTTGTACACGACCTCGGTATGGCCCGAATCATCGGTAGCCGAACGCCTGGGTTACAGCCTCACTGCGGCGCTGCTTCTGCTTATGCTCACTGGGCTTGGCATCAATACCTTCCTTCCTCTAATTGGGGTGCGGCGCCCGCTCGATCTAATTCCTATTGTTGTTCTCGGCGACATTCTTACGGTGTCGCTGTATCTCCTTCGGCGAAAGTACCCAGCGAAGCTTGCGTGGCGCGCTCAGATCAAGACAATCGGGCAAGAGGAGAGCCGCCTTCTCGTGGTGTCGGGACTCTGCGTTGCGCTCGCAGTCCTAGGCGCGAATCGTCTCAACAATGGCGCAGGCGACCAGGTCAGCCTCGTGGCGCTGAGTGTCATCGTGGTGGTGCTTGTGCTCCTGATGTGCTGGCAACGGCAGGTGCGAGATGGGATGACAAGCCTAACCATCTATCTGGTGTCCCTCGCTCTTCTGCTGATGACCTCGCTACGTGGCTGGTACGTAACCGGACATGACATTCAGGTGGAATACCGAGTCTTTCAACTAACCGAGGCTCACGGCCACTGGAACATCTCAGATTTTCATAGTGCGTATAACGCGTGTCTTAGTATTACAATTCTTCCCACTGAATTGTCTCAGGTTGTTCACGTTGATAATCCCTATATCTACAAGGTGTTCTTTCAGCTTATATTTGCTCTGTGCCCAGTCCTCGTCTATGCAATTGCTCGGCGTTATTGGTCTAAATTGACTGCCATTTTGGCCGTAGTATACTTCATAGGTTTTCCAACTTTCTTTACGGACATGCCATTTCTAAACCGTCAGGAGATCGCCTATCTCTTTGTCTGTGTAGCGATCCTGTCGATCACGAATATTGCCTGGGATTTGCGTCTGCGTCGGCTTTCTTTCCTCGTAGCTTCCCTAGGCGTGGAACTCTCGCACTATTCAACGATGTATATGTTCCTAGGGACCTTGCTGGCAGCCTGGGCAACACAGCAAGCGGCCAGCATGCTGAAGTACCGTCCCTGGCGCCGACCGATACGTGCGAGCCAGATCAAAGGGACATCCTGGGCCGTGATGGCCCGAACGGTAGGCCTTGGCTCGATCCTCCTCGTGGTAGCCATCGCGTTCGCATGGGGGCAGCTGGCCACTCAAACGGCGGGGGCCGTATTTATCGACGCCAAGTCAGCGATCTACGGACTTATCGGAGAGCCACGTGGCACGCGATCGGGCGACGTGTCGTACGGCCTTCTGCCTGGAAAAACCGCGAGTCCTCAGGTAATCCTCAACGACTATCGCAAGGCGACTCTCAAGGAGAGAGCCGGGTCCCCTCCGTCGACCTACGTGCCGGCTTCTGTCGTGGCCCGTTCCCCGACGCCGTTCGTTAACGAGCCGTCGCTCCCGGTCACGGCCACCGGCCGTCTTGTCTCCGATATCGGTGTCTCAGTCACAGAACTAAACGGTGTCGTACGTCAGGGCGCCGCGAAAGGCGAACAGGTATTCGCTGGTATCGGCATAATTGCAGTTGTTGTGGTGCGAAGATTTCGCCGTCAGGTAGGCCGCGAGTGCTTCTTCTTCTGTGTTGGGAGCCTCGTCATGGTCGCCATCATAACGATACTTCCCAACCTATCCGTTGATTATGGAGTCCTTCGAGCGTTTCAAGAAGCACTTATTTTGATCGCACCAGTCCTTGTGGCAGGTTCTCTCGTGATCTTCTCACCCCTGGGACAAGTGTGGGCACCTAGAATTGCGGCGGCCGTGTGTATGTGCATATTCGTCTCGACAACGGGACTGATGCCGCAGATATTGGGTGGTTATCCGGCGCAGCTCAGCTTGAACAATAGTGGCACGTACTACGACGATTATTATACGCACCCTCAGGAGGTTGTGGCTGTGGGCTGGTTGGCGGGCAAGCCCGGCGTACTTCCTGGTGGCGTCCTAGCTTCGTTCTCGCCAGACCGGTTTGCGTTTACCGCCCCATCTACCGTGACTGGCTCGCAGTATATAACTGATATCTATCCCACGTTGGTGACCAAGTCCAGTTGGGTAATTATTGGCTACTCGACCGTGCATAACGGACGAGCAACTGCCTCCGACGATGGCGATCTTCTTACCTATAGGTACCCAATAAGCTTCCTGTGGGACAACAAGAACCTTGTGTATAACAATGGTGGCGCGGAGATCTATAAATGAGCAGACGGCCTGTCCGCGGCGCGGCGAGGCACCGGTTGGCACTGGAGGCCTTGGCGGCCAGATGGGCCTACCGTGCGGCGTCTTGGTTGGACGTTGTGTGCCTAGTGGCGAAGTTCCGGCCGAGTGATCTGGTCGTTCGGTACAGCGGTGGTCCGCGGCCGGACGTCCCCAGGATCGCAGATTTCTATGTCGCTATCTTCGGCGGCTCACGCGAGTACCTTCGGTGCGTGGACGCTGAACTTTCGCGGCAATGGCACACGGGTCGTTGGGTGGAATCACAAAGTTGCTAGCACGGGCGACGTCAGACGGTGGAACTCTTGGCAATAGGACTAATCGTCGTGTATCTTTCGGCAGACGAGACGTTGCGGGCTGTGGCATTGCTCTTGCGGGCCCGCTTCGTCACCTGTCGATTGGACCCACGGGACGGGCGCGGGCGGCCCGTCGGTCGAAGGCATTGGTCGCGACTGCGCACATCGGAAGCCCGTCGGACAGCGTCGCGAAGCGCAGGATTGTTTCAGATGGTGCGGTGGGGGCGGCGATAGCGTTGACATCGACTGGTCCGGCGTCGGCGGTCGCGTCGGCGAGGAACGAGCTTGGATCGTATGAGCGTGATCTCGACACGGTCCGTGGTCGGGGAAGGCAGTGCTCGCGGCGGGTCGGCGTGACTGTCGCTGCCTTGGGGACTGGCAGGGCCCCCAGTCTCCGGACGGCAAGGTGATGCAATGGGGACGCCGTTGGGGCCGCGCGCAATCGCCACTCTAATTGCTCTCCTGCTGGTGGGCACTGGCGTCACCTATCTGACGGCGCCAGCGCCCACCAGCGGGACGGGGTTGCCCGCGATGACTTATTCGCTCGGAACCGCTGAGGTCACTACGCGGCCCGTCGCCACGACGTCTCCCTCGCCGGTCGTTAGTCCGGCGGTGACTATCTTTCCCGCACCGATCCAGCATTTTGGAATATCCGATCCGGATTTTGTTGGGGAGGCAGCCGCGGTTCAGGCGTCTCAGGTGGCCGCAATGAAAGCCATTGGCGCTACCTCGGTCAGGATTGACGCTAACTGGAAGTGGGTGCAGCCCAGTGGTCCGGGGACGTTCGACTGGACGCAGATGGATCAGGCGGTCAACTCGATCCGCGCCGCAGGGATGTCGGTCGATTTGATCATCGACGGCTGCCCGCCTTGGGCTGCGCTGGCGGACACGAGCGGTGATCCGTCACCACAGCCAGCCTCGTCTGCTCAGTACGGCAGCTGGGCAGCCGACGTGGCTGCCCGTTACGCTCCGAAAGGCGTTAACATTTTCGAGATTTGGAACGAGCCAAACAATGCGGGCTTCTGGCAGCCTGCGCCAAACCCATCTGCTTATACTGCCGACCTGGTGGCAGCCTACTCTGCGATCAAAGCAGTTGACCCGGCAGCGTTCGTCATCTCCGGCGGGCTCGCCCCTGAAGCCACCGACGGTACCAATATCAGCCCCATCGACTTCCTCAAAGCCATGTATGCCGACGGAGCTAAGGGCAGTTTCGATGCTCTCGGCTACCACGCCTATAGCTATCCAGCGCTGCCGAACACCTACGAGTCCTGGTCAGCCTGGTCCCAGATGGCTCAGACGAGTCCTTCTATTCGAAGTGTGATGGCGAGCAATGGTGACAGCAGCAAGTCGATCTGGATCACGGAGTTCGGCGCACCAACAGGCGGACCAGACGGGGTCGGGGAGGTGGCCCAGGCCGCCGAGCTCACGCAAGCTATCGCTGATGCCAAAACGACCAGTTGGATAGGTGCTCTCTACGTGTACAGCTGGCAAGACGAGGGGACTGGCCCGAGCAATGACCAGGACTGGTTTGGGCTGCTGACGCCCGGAGGCTCTCAGAAGTTGGCGTACCCGGCAGCGGCCGCTGGAATTGGTGGCGGCGCACAGCCCCCATGACGCGCACTTATGAATGATGCGGGCGGAGATGGCCGCCTCAGCTCCGTTCAAAACCGTCGTCAGGCATCGGCACGCGATTCGCGGCTGCATCTCTTTCTCCGTCGGCAGGCACGGCGCCCACCTGACCGCTCTGAGCGCGGTCCTCCTCGGATATCCTCCGCCCTGACCAGGACCGCCACTCACGCCGTGCCGCCGCGCCCCCGTCCGGCGTCCGTACCTGACTGGATTTTTACGGAGGCTGAATACTTGGACTCAGCAGGGCGATTCACACAGATACGTTTCCTTGAATGTGTGCGCCGCAGCCCGAAAGGCAGGTAAACTATCCTGATGCGACATTCTGAGGACTTGACAAGGATACGGGCAGACCTTAGTGGTGTGCCTGAGACGCTGTTGGGAAATCTCAACTTCCGCGCTGTTGCGGCCCGCGGACCACATCCGGTGCTCGATGATCCGAAGGCCATCGAGCTGGTCGAGCGAATTGACTACCCTTTCGAGCACTTCATCGGCGACCGCACAGGTCAGCGGCATGCGCTAAGGGTGCGGACGTTTGACGAGGAAATCCGTCTGTTTCTCGCTGAGTATCCCCGCGGTACGGTCGTGGCTCTCGGCGAAGGGCTGGAGACGCAGTTCTGGCGGGTGGATAACGGACGGGTCCGGTGGCTGACGGTGGATCTGCCCGAGCCGGTCGCCCTCCGGCGGCAGTTGCTCCCAGATGAACCGCGGCGGCGCACACTGGCCTGCTCAGCCACAGACACGCAGTGGATGGACCAAGTAGATTCCTCACAGGGTGTATTGATCACCGCCCAGGGACTGCTTATGTACCTCCAGCGAGGGGAGGTCGAGAGGCTGATACATGTCTGTGCGCAAAGGTTCCCTGGCCAAAGGCTGCTCTTCGACGCCGTACCAGCATGGATGGTCGCCAGGCAGGGACACTCCAAGGAGTCCCAGCGTGGTGCGTACCGGTTGGCAAGTTGGGTCTGGGGCGTGGATGCCGCTGAGCGCAGACGCCTGACTGATCTCCCGGACGTGGCCGCTTTCACGGAGCTTAGTCCGCCTCGCGGACGGGGATTCTTGTATGGCTTCGTCCTACCTACGCTGCGCCAGTTGACCTTGCTGCGTGACTACCTTCCGGGATTTCCGGTTTTTCGCGTCCAGCTTGCTACCAAACCCGGGTCGACTCACCATGACGATAGTCATCAGTAGGCATACAGCGCGGGCGGCTCATGAGACGTCACCGGGATCGGCCGCACGGCCGCACCGTAATTAGCTTGGGCGGCTGCAGTCGGCATATCGTGGGCCGTAGGCCCAACAATGGTGGCCCGGCAGGCCAGCATTGCGCAAGTTCCAGAAAGAGGATCTAGACCTCGTATTCAATCATGGTGACGCTAAGGTATGCCGATGAAAATCCTAATCTCACATGTCTACTCGAGTAATAATAATGGGGATGCCGCAATATTGTCGGCGCAAATAGGTGAGCTTAGAAGAACATTTCAGAATCCGCAGTTGCATATCCTTACCATGGATACGATAGAAGCGGGCTATACATTCGATGAGGTTCCGGTATGCAACGCGCTCATGTACGGCGCGGTGTCGCCCGCGAACGGCAAACTGAAGAAGCTATTCCTGGCCTTTGCAATGATGACCTACACGGCAGCGTGGGCGGGCGTGCTTCGCGTCGGCCACATAACACTGCCCTTGCCCCGCCGTTGGAAAGAACCAATGCGGCTGCTGGCCCGAGCAGATATGCAAGTTTGTGTCGGTGGCGGTTACTTGCGTGCAAAGAACGACATGGTGAGCAGCCTCCTACTATTGCTACTGTTTCATCAAATATGGTTGGCTAAAGCACTCGGCAAGCCAGTCTATCTTTATGCTCAATCGTTTGGCCCCTATCCAAGGCGAATACAACGCAAGATTGCTATTCGGGGCTTGAGGTGCGCTGACCTTATTTTGGTACGCGAGGCTAAATCTAGGGCCTTGCTGACCGACATGGGGCTTACGGACGAGCGAGTTATCCAGATTCCGGATAGTGCCTTCATGTTCAAGCCGCCTCTTACTCTCGATGCTCGGCCACTGCTCGGCATGAAGCGATCTGACGAGCAAGTGGTCGGCGTTACAGCGCGTTCTTGGCTGCCGGGCGCCAAGCAGCACACCTACGAGCGAGCCATGGCTGAGTTCATTGATCGCCTTAGTCAGCGAAGCGGCTTGAGGGTTGCCGTGATAGCCCAAGTGACTTCGGAACAGCAAAACGACGACGATCGGGTGGTCGGCAGGCGGATTCAAGACTTGCTTGGCTTCCGAAGTAACGTCGTGTTTCTAGAAGAGCGATTTACCCACTACGAAATTAAATCCGTATTCACGAACCTGAGCTACTTGGTGGGCACTCGATTCCATTCAGTCATTTTTGCCTTGACAGCGGGGGTGCCTGCCATGGCGATCGAATATGAACATAAGACGAGCGGCATTATGCAGGATCTCGGCCTTGACGAGTGGGTGCTGCCTATTGAGGATGTTACATCTGGCAAGCTGACGGCGCTCTTTGATCGACTCGTGTTGGACCGTGAGGCCTATGTTCGTAAGCTCTACGAAGTTCTGCCGGCTTATACAGCCAAAGCCGCCGGAGCTGGGCGAATGATCCAGGAGGCTTATGAGCTATCTCAACGTAATCTAGCGATCCTTGGTCGTTAGCTTCTGGACGTTTGTGTCAAGTTTTCACGCGGCCCGGCCGAGCCGGGCACGGGTGATGTAGTCATCGACCTGTTGGTCGATGGTGCGCAGGGCGTGCCTGAGTTCGGTGGGTGCCTGGGGCTGGTCGGCGGCCAGCAGCGGGCGCAGCAGCCGGTTGTGCAGCTTGGTGTAGAAGACGGCAACCTTGGTGCCGTCGGGGGTGAGGACGTAGCGGTTGGTGTGCTCGATCCGGCGGATCAGCCCGGTCGTCCGCAGCCGCCGGAGATCGTAGGTCATCTGGCCTGGGCTGTAGGGGGCGTGCAGCAGTCCGGTCATCAAGGCGCGCAGGCTCTTGTTAGTGATGCCGGTCGCGGCGAGCAGGGTGGTGCACAGGGCGCCGGCCAGGGCCATGACCCGAGGATCGCCGAAGCGTAGCGCCGGGGTCCTCCGCCCGTCCGCGTACGCGGACGGGTGTGCGATCCGCTCAAAGGCTGGGCTCGCAAGGACGGTGCCCTGGCCGGCACGTTCAGCTTCCAGTATGCGGTGATTAGCAGCACGGGCTTTAGCCTGGAGGGCTTCAAGGTTGGGCAGGCGGGCGTTGCACCCCAGGTCGCGGGGGGCGTTGATGACGGTCTCGATCCGCATGGCCCGGCCGTCCTTGAGGTACTGCTTGATCCGCGAATGCTTGTAGAACAGGTTGAGCACGACCCCGCCGGTGTCGGGCCCGACCGCAGGGCGGTCGATGGCAGTGCGGAAGACGCCGGGGGTGTCGCGGCGGATGTGGCGCTTGAAGATGATCTCGACGTTAGCGGGGCGGCCGATGTCGAGGTTGTCGGCGATCAGCGCCTCGAAGAACGCCCGGGCACGGCGGGGAGCATCGAACACGAGGGTGCGGGACACCTCGACCTGGCGCATGGACAGTTCCCACCAGTACCCGGCCCGTTGATCGGCGGGGCCGAAGGGCATCGGGAGCCGGGAAAACCACCGCTGGGCGAACACCTCGATGGTCCCTGGCTGCAGCCGGTCGCAGATCTCCTGCAGCGCGACCGGGTCATCGCAGGCGGCGAACCCGTTGGGCAATTCGGTGAAGGCGATCCCGGCCCGGGCCGCTTGCCGCTTGGCCCACTCGTGCCCGTTGACCCAGATCTTGGCCGGGTAAGGGAAATAGGCGCAGACCTTGATGAACGCGCTGCCGAAATCCTCATCCCAGAGGTAGAAGTAGTAGCAGGTCACCCGCCGGTCAGCCTTGGCGAAGGTGTACTGCG
>OBLW0100002355.1_pt1 | contig 15297 bp, 10 predicted proteins | sample 1520161 | NCBI WGS metagenome assembly OBLW01 (sample SAMEA3539309, study PRJEB22396) | soil metagenome | biome: tundra; feature: field; material: soil | place: USA | collected 2010-05 | depth 0.15 m
TCATCGAATTAGATCGCTAATGGCCGGAGCGGCTGGACATTTCTGCGTTCAAGCGTTTACATTAATGTGCAGCGCGCCATCCTAGATTTACGCGCGTGAATCGAAATCCTGCGAAGGGCTTGCTATGAAAACGCTCAGCAAAATCGCGATAATTTCCACCAGCACCCTGTCGGCGGTCTTGGCGTTCCAAATTGTTCCCGCCGCGCCCGTCAAATCTGCGCCCGGCGATGCTGCCCGCAGCATCGCGCCATACTTCGCGCCGCCCACGTCGGTTCCCAAAAAGCCGGACGCCGACGGCTTTCTCCAGCGCTGGCTTCTTCTGGAGCCGATCAACAAGCCGAACCGCAGCAACACCGTGTTTACCGACAGCTACGTCCGGAACACCTTCAATGCCGAGTACTTCCCTAACCAGTTCACGGTGATTCCCCACAATGGCGACAAGGTAAAGGTGGGAGATCAGGAACTCGAATGGCATGCTCTGGATTCCGCCAATTGGAACGTCAAGCTGTTTCGCCTCGCCTACGGCCTCAACAAGCCCATTTTCGCCGTCATCTTTTGGGCCGTTACCATCGTCAACAGCCCGCGTGAACTCCAGAACGTTCGTATGGCCGTCGGCTCCAATTCGGCGTCCATCTGGTGGCTCAACGGCAAGGAAACCGTCGATCTCTTTGGCGACCGGCGCATGGTGATGGATGACAGCGTTTCCAAACGGGTCACGCTCCATAAAGGGCCGAACGTGATTCGCGGCGCCGTGATCAATGGACCCGGCATGAGCGATTTCTGCGTCCGTTTTATCGATGAGAACGGACAGCCGATTAAGGATCTCACTCTAAGTCTTGAAAGCGGTGGAAAGTAATGAAACCTTTTACGTTGGTGCCAACAGTTCTTCTCGCCGCGGCGGTCCCCGCCCTCATCTGTTTCGCTCAGTCCCGTCCGGCGCCGGCGCTGGACGGCGAACCGTACATCCACGATCCTTCGACCATCATTTTCTGTGACGGCAAATTCTACACCTATGGCACGGGTGGCGGCGGCCTAAGCTCCGATGATGGCTGGACGTGGCGCAGCGGGCCTACGCGCCCGGGCGGCGGAGTCGCTCCCGACGTCATCAAGATCGGGGATCGCTATTACATGGCGTATGCCAGGGGTGGCGGTGGATTGGCGGGTGGACACGCCAGCGGTGTGCATGTCATGTGGAGCAAGACGCTCGATCCCAAGTCGCCCGACTTTGACTTCAAAGACGACACCATCGTGGCCTCGTCTGACGGCGTCGAGGATTGCGATGCCATAGACCCCTCGTTTCTACTCGATCCCACGACTGGACGCTTGTGGCTCACCTACGGAACCTACTTCGGCTACATCCGTCTAGTCGAGCTCGATCCCAAAACGGGACACCGGGTCGCCGGCAACCAAGCCTTGAACATCGGCATCGACATGGAAGCCACGGACCTGATCTATCGCGACGGCTGGTATTACCTTCTGGGCACCCACGGCACGTGCTGCGACGGTCCCAACTCGACCTACAACCTCCGCGTGACGCGATCGAAGAAAGTGACAGGTCCGTTCCTGGATAACGTGGGCATCGACGCGCTCCGAGGTGGCGGCAAGCTGTTCGCGGCGGCCAGCGGCCGCTTTGTGGGGCTGGGCCACTTCGGCAGGCTGGATCTGGGCGACGGCGTGGAGAAATTCTCCTGTCATTATGAGTCCGACCTGGACCGCAGCGGCCGCAGCGTGCTTGATATTCGCCCGCTGCTCTGGAGAGACGGATGGCCCGTGGCGGGCGACAATTTCGAGGAAGGCACGTATGAAATCCAGTCCGAGCGCAGCGGCTACGCGCTGGAAATCGCAGTCGATTTCGTGCGGATGGATCGTGGCGGACGCGGCGGCGGTTTCGGCGGACGCGGCGCCCCTGCCGGCCCCGTCACGCCGATTCCGGCCCAGGAGCTCGCCCAGGTGTTACCGAACTGGCCGGCCGGCAACATCGACATCCGGCTCGGCGACTACATGTTCCGGCCGCATCAGAAGTGGACCGTCACGCCGGTCACCAACGCCGGGGGCTATCCCGGCGCGCCCTATTTCAAGATCCAAATCGCCGGCACCGAGCGCACGCTGGCGGCCACAGCCGACGGTGAAGTTGTGACGGTTCCCGCCTTTACCAGCGGCGCCGAACAACTGTGGCGCATCGACCAATTGACTGACGGCACGTACCGGATCATGCCCAAGGCAGTGCCCAATTCCAAGGAGCCCATGGCCTTGGCCGCCGTGGGTCACAGTACGCCGACCCTGGCCAAGTTCGACCCCAAGGGCGACCAGGCGCGCTGGAACTTCAGAAAGCCGTAAACCGGACAGATCAGGAAGAAGGCATCGAGTTCAACCGGCCCCGATCGAAGCCGGCGACGGCTTTGTATCGGTTCGACACCTCTTCCAATTCCTGGCGTGAAATCACTTCGTACAAATTCCGGAAGCCGTTTGGCGCACGCTCCTCTACCATTTGCATGACGATTTCCGGCCCCTGCTCACGATTGGATAAAACGATCCTGGATGTCTTCTCGATGCGCTCGGCCTCATATGTCTGCAAAGCGCGCACCGGATCGGGGTGGGCCGTGAGGGCGGCGGAAAGCGCCGCCGCATCCAGAATCGCCTGCGAGGCTCCATTGGAGCCGACCGGATACATAGGATGGGCTGCGTCTCCGAGGAGGGTGATGCGACCGAAGCTCCAGCGCGGCAAGGGGTCGCGATCCACGAGCGGGTATTCATAGACAACCTCCGCGCCCCGGATCAGCGCAGGGATATCAAGCCAGCCGAAGCGCCAATCCTCGAAGTACGGCAGCACGGTTGCCTTATCGACCCGCCGGTTCCAGTCGCGCGGAATTGGTGGCTTATCGCCCCCGACGCAGACGTCGGCAACCCAATTGATCCAAGCGGAACCCGTTTTAGCCGACACTTCGGAAATCGGGTAGGCTACAAACTTCCGGTTGGCGTACCCAGCCATGATCATCGACTTGCCGGTCAAGAACGGCGGAGCTTCAGACACAGCACGCCAAAGCACTCGGCCGCAATAAGGCGGCTGCGCCTCGTTCGGATAGAATCGCTGCCTGGCCACCGAATGAATCCCGTCCGCGGCCACCAGAACGTCCGCGCGCTGCTCCTCCCGCGGCGCGCCTGTTTCCTTGTCGAGGAACCGCGCGGTGACTCCGCCCGCGTCCTGCTCGAAGGAAGCGAGGTGCCACCCCGTGTGGAGCCGGTGTACGCCGATACGGGCGTTGCACTCCTCCAATAGCAGTTGCTGGAGACTTCCCCGGTGGATGGAGATTTGCGGCCAGCGGTATCCGGCGGCTATCCCCCTCGGCTCTCGCCAAATCTCTGAGCCGAACTTGTTAAAGTACGCGAGTTCCGCCGTGGCAATGCCTGCGGAGGCCAGCCGGTCTCCCAACCCCAATATGGTCAGTTGCCGAACGCCATGCGGGAGCAGGTTCAGCCCCACACCGAGCTGCCGGATGCGGGGCACGGACTCAAAGACCTCGCACTCGATTCCGGCCCGCGCAAGGCACAGAGCTGCCGTGAGGCCGCCCGGTCCTGCGCCTGCGATTAGTGCTTTCATTGGTTCTCTTATATTATTGGATTCGGATTGGGGAGTCATTGTACGAAGACTCTGCCGTTCTAGATCGTCTTCATGGGAGGCGATGATTGCCGCGCAGAAGTCCAAGGACGCCGGTTCCCGAATACCATTGGGCATCAGACCGGGCGTGCAAGGCATTCCGCGACCTCAAGTTCGGTTCGTAATCTATCCGTTCGGCTCCTCGTTCCCGTACAACCCAACCCAGGCTCCGTTGGTAGCGCGAAGTAGCCGTCGGTCCGGGTTTCGAGGGTGGCACCCCCAAATTCGTCACGAAATCGCCAGTCCGTTCCGGCCTTCTCGGCGGCTCCGTGACCACACTTGAATCACGGAAAAGGGAAGACTTGTTGCAAAACAAGAGGGTTATCCGCGGGCCGTGACCACGGTTGCGTCACGGCGCCGTATTTGCGGAGCGGCCAGCGCCGAATTATCATGCGGACTTATGCAAACCGTCATGGCTGCCGGGAGCGAGAAACTCTCCGTCAAAGAGAAAGTCGGCTACGGTCTCGGCGACACCGCGGCCAACTTCATCTTCCAGACGATGGTGGTGTTCCAGTTGAGCTTTTATACCGACACGTTCGGCATTACCGCTGCGGCGGCGGGCACCTTGTTCATGGTCGTGCGCGCATGGGACGCCATTTTCGATCCGATCATGGGGATCATCGCCGACCGCACGCACACGCGGTGGGGCAAATTCCGCCCCTGGATCCTGTGGACCGCCGTACCGTTCGGCCTCCTCGGCATGGCCGCATTCATAACCCCCGGTTTCGGACCCACCGGCAAGCTGGTCTACGCCTATGTGACCTACGTCCTGCTGATGATGATCTATTCCGCGAACAACCTCCCGTATTCGGCGCTGACCGGCGTCATGACCGGCGACATCGCGGACCGCACCAGCCTTTCGACATACCGTTTCGTGTTCGCGATGATCGCCGCTTTCATCGTGCAGGGCCTGGCCCTGCCGATGGTGCGGTTCTTCGGTCAGGGGAACAATGCCAAGGGCTACCAGTACACCATGGGAATTCTCTCGACCCTGGCGGTGGTGTGCTTCTTCATCACGTTCTTCACAATCAGGGAACGCATCCAGCCGGACCCGGCTCAGAAATCCGACATCCGCCGCGATTTCGCCGACCTGGCAAAGAACAGGCCGTGGATCACGTTGTTCGTCCTTACCGTTCTCATCTTTGTGGCGTATACGATGCGGGGCGGCGTCATGGTCTACTACTTCAAGTACTACCTGGTTCGCGAGGACCTATTCAGCTTGTTCAATGTTTGCGGGCTGGGCGCACAAGTGGCAGGCATCCTCCTGTGCAAACCGCTCTCCATGCGTTATGGCAAGCGCGAAGTATACACAGCCGGTCTTTTTCTGACGGTGGTGTTTCAGGTTCTGTTTCTGCCGCTGCCGGCCACCCCCGGGCTGGCGATGGTGGCTGAAGTGCTCCGTCTTCTCTGCTACGGGACCACCGTCCCGCTGCTGTGGACGATGATGGCGGACGTGGCGGACTACTCCGAATGGAAGACCGGCCGGCGCGCAACAGGGATTGTGTTCTCCGCTTTGGTCTTCGGCCTGAAGGTGGGTCTCGGCCTCGGTGGCGGGATCGGCGGGTGGTTGCTCTCGCTATACGGCTATGTGCCGAACGCCGCGCAGACTGCGCATGCGTTGATGGGCATCCGCATGACCTCCAGCGTTTTTTCCGCTCTCCCCTTTTTCCTGGGGGTGGTCTGTCTCCGCTTCTACACAATCGACACCGAGACGAATATCCGGATGACCACAGAACTCGCCGAGCGCCGGCGGAAATACGCCGCCCCGGGTGCCCCGGCCGCAGGCGCCTAAGTGTCTGATTCGCCCGGCGTCTTCCCGCCGGTTCTTTGGTAGGCGGCCACTTTCTGATACGTCTGCCGCAACTGCGGATAGATGTCCCTGTAAATATCGAGCAGTTCGGCATACCGGGCCCGGTTCGGCAGGCGCGGCTCCGCCTCCCGCACAGCCGGACCGCTCATGGCCTCTGCGGCTGCCGGCACGCTTGGGAACCATCCCGCCGCCGTGGCGGCACACATCGCGGCTCCCAGGCTGGAAGCCTCCACTACGCGCGGGCGTTTGACCGCCTTGCCGCACGCATCCGCGAAAATCTGCAGCCAGAGATCGCTGGCCGCCCCGCCTCCGATCGCGACAAATTCCCGGACTTCGATTCCGGAGTCCCGGTCCACCATTCCCGTGACCATAGCTTGTTCGAGCGCGATACCCTCCAGCAACGCGCGGTACAAGTGAGCCGTGGTGTGGGAGCCGGTGAGACCTACCATGCAGCCGCGCGCTTCCGGGTCCCAGTAGGGCGTCATCACCGCGCCCCAATAGGGCACAGCCAATATTCCGCCGCTGCCCGGCGGGAGCGTGGCCGCTTCCGACTCCAGGCGGCGACGAAGCTCGGCATCCTGATTTCCTCCAGCCCAGGTAGTAAGAAACCAATCGATCAAAAACGTCCCGCTGCGGAGGCTTGTTTCGTAGTAGTAGCCGTCCGCCGTGCAACTACCCATGGTGCGCCATGCGCGGCCGGTCCGATACTCCCCGGAATGAATTCCCGCCACGACCGCGGTCCCCAAATTCAGATAGGCGCGTCCGGGCGCCAACGCGTTCACACCCCAACCCGCGGCCTGTCCATCGCCGCCTCCTGCCGCAACTGGCGTACCGGGGCGAAGCGAGGTAGCGGCCGCGGCACCATCATCCACGTGACCCAGTATGGTTCCAGGAGCAACGGCCTCCGGCAAGCGCTCCGATCCTAACTCCACAGCCGCGAGAATTTCCTCCGACCACCGCTTTGCCCGCATGTCGAAGAGACCCAACGGATCGGCGCTGGCCCAGCTAGTTCGAAAGCGACCGGTGAGGCGCCACGCGAGATAGCCGTGCACGTCCGTAAATCTCGCCGTGCGCCGATAATTCTCGGGCTCGTGGCGCAACATCCAGGCGAGCCGGTAAGCCACGGGTGCGGTGTCGACCGGCTTTCCAGAGATCTCGTGAATGCGGTGCGCGCCCACCCTGGCGCTAAGCCATCCGACATCCTCGCGACACCGTTGGTCAAGCCAAACGATCGCCGGACGCACCGGCAGGCCGTCATCTCCCAGGGCCACAAACGTCTCCCTCTGGTTGGAAATGCCGAGCGCCGCAATACGGTCCGGTGAAACGCGTTCCAACAAGCCCCGCAAAGCGGCGCAGGCGGAATTCCACCAATCCTCCGAATCTTGCTCGTACCAATTTGCAGCGGGACTCGCTATCCCGATCGGGGTGCGATGCTCGGCCGCAGGTAAGCCTTCTCGCGTCCAAGCGATCGCCTTGGTCGCAGACGTACTGCTATCCAGACCGATTACAAGGTCCCGATCCACTTCCCGCCTCCATTCCGCGATGTTCCACCACTTCAATACTTCATCTTGGGTCGCCTCATTTCGATATAGCCCCCGCCGCCGCAGGTTTCGTCGATAACTTCTTATACAGCCCCGGATCGTACTCCTCCAGCCCCGCGATTCCGTACAAGTGGTTCGCGGAAACCCACGGCAGCCAGAACCGGTGGCCTCCAACGCCGCGCCTCGAACCCTGCCCCATGCTCCAGCCTTCCTGCTGCCAACCGATGCCTTTGACATCGTACTGGCGGCCCGGAAGAGCGACCATGGATTTCGTGTCATGCAACAGGACGCGCGCTACGTCGAGATAATGCTCGTCCTGCGTAAGGTTGTACAGTTTGGCGTACGAGGGCACGGCCCAATCCAGATACTCGTCTACGCCGCCGGAAACTTGCGCGGTGATCCCCTGTACCCCGACAGTCGGCACGCCTTTCTTATAGTGAAGCTTCGCGTCGTCCGCATCCGGGGGCATCGGCACGTTCCAGATCCAGATCCAGCTTTCGGCGAAGTTCGCCGCGGCTTTGGCGCGCTCCAGCCACTTGGGGTCCTTGGTGGCGTCATACAGGCTCAGGTAGGCCTCCATGCTGAGCATGCCCGCCTCTTTGTCGGTGATATTCGGATTGTCGATTGCGCCTCCGACAAAGAGTCCACGCGTCCCAAAACGCGACCACACATATTCGGCCGCCCGGACCGCCGACTCTTGGTACTTCGGGTCATTAGTTTCTTCAGTCATAAGGGCGAGGAGCGGAACAGGATTGTAGCTCGTCGTCCCCGCCGGCTCCGCAACCTCGTTGCTCGATCGCTTCCACCGCCGCGGGAAAGAACCGTCATCTCTTTGCTGCTGGATGAGCCAGTCGCAATACTGCTTAACCCAGGCAAACCACTCCGGGTGCCGGCGGCCCTGCGCGCGTTCGCGCCGGTAGGCGCGCATCAAAACGCGCATGTCTTCGGTGACGTTCCGCAGCCAGGGAGCCAGCCAGTCGTGTTCCGGTTCCCACGGTTTTCCGGTTTTGAGGTCGTAGCCTGCTCCGGAAAGCGGCACAGACGGCAGGGCTTGAATCAAGGAGGAGATGATCGCCAGGCCCGTCTGTCGCATCTTCTGTCCGCGCTCCGTCGAGTCTCGATCGCTTTCGCGCAGCAATTCGTCCGCGCATTCGATGTTCTTGCCCACGAAGCCCATGGCGACCATCGTCCAATTCCATTGCAGCTCGTCGGACATCGTGTTGAGAACGAACGGAATGGCCGTCCGCCCGTCGATTGTGCGGGCTTGGGCCTCCAGGTGGTCCAACAACACGCGGCGCATCTGTTCGACGTCGATGTAAAGGACCGGCGGCTTCAAAGTGTTCCACGCCCACCGCCAGGCATCGCGCGTGACGTCGCGGAACGACTCGTTCTGCCCAAAGCGAAAACTCACCTGGTAGCTGTGGGCCACGCCCGAAACGATCGGGTGGTATCGGCGAACCGACCTCACTGCCGCCGGCGCTCCGCGGCCGCCGCCGTAACCGGTCGTCGAACCGGGAAACCAGAAGCCGAACTCGATAGCACCGTTGTCCGGCTGGCGGGCCCCGAGTGCGCCGAATTGAAACCGCGCATCGGTCATCACCGCGTTGGTTGGCGATTCCGTGACGGTAGTATCCCCGCGCGGCGCCGGGTCCAGCACGCCGACAGAGGCGCCGTTGCTAAAGGACACGGCGAATAACGGCGCCGGAAGGACGTCCTCGCGGATTTCAAGCCGCCGGGCATTGTAATTTAGCTGTCCGCCGGGCGCCCGGTCACCATCGTAGGTGGGATCCCCGTAGAGCGTTCCTGGCGCCATGAAGTTCACGTCGGGCCAGCTTATGGAAGGATCGACGGTCAGCATGACCGATGAGTCGAAGCCGCCCGTCCCCTCGCCCGTTACCGACACCTTGCGGCGTACCGAAAGAACAGCCCCGCTCACGCTCCAATGATCCGATACATGGAACACGTTCCCGGCGTCTGAGATTTCGGCTTGGGCGTCCACTCCGCCGGCGGTCTTCTGTACTGTCTTGTAGCCGGATGAGAGCTGGCGGATATCGGCATCGGTCCGGTAAACTTCCAGCCTGGCGGGTTGCGGTTGCTGGATGCGCGGCGCCGCGGCTCCTGAGACTTCGATGCCCCAGTTGCCACCCGTGGAACGAGTAAAGAAGGCTGTCGCGCCTGTTTGCAATCGGCCGAGATCCAGGCGGGCGGCCGATTGCGAGAACAAGGCCGGGGCTCCTATCAGTAGCGCCAGCAGCCGGCATTTCCGGAACACGTTTATTCCTCCTTCTGGGGGCGGCTCATGCTGCACCTCCGCCGAAATCGTTCTCTCTAAAACGCTTGCGGATTCCGAGCCCTGACTATAGCTCGCTGCAGGCTGGAATTCAAAGATTGTCTACCAACGCGTCCGGAATGCCCGCGTCTCCGCAAGCGATTACAATGCGTGCTCCACACCCAAGGGTAAACATGAAATCGAGAATTCATCTTCTGCTGATGCTCGCCCTGGCGCTCACGCTAGTTGGCGCGACGATGGCCATGCTCGGAGGCTCGTTTCTCGCGCGACGCGTGGGATGGCATGATGCCGCCGCCTTTGGCCCTCAAATCCGCGGCCTTGATGCCGTAGTAGTCTGACGTATCGATGCAGAGCGCGAAGGCTAGCGCCTCGCGGCTTCACCAAAGACCGTGAACTCAGCCACGCCCGGCGTGATACCTTTCGGAGCGCCCAGGATAACCAACCGCGCGGCTTTGCCAGGCGTCGGGGGGCACTCGCGGTAATCGACCAGGAAGTCCTCCGCGCTGTTGCCGCGATCGAGCGCCGTGACCCACGAACCGGACGCGTTCTGCACCTCCACCTTATAGCGGAAGGGGCCAGGCGCAATTCCCTTCGCTGTATTGAGGCCAATATCGCGCCAGACGATGCGGACCGCGCGCACCGTCCCGTTATTCACCAGCGCACTCGTGAGCGCTGGAACCGCATCCCCGGCCTGCGGTTGCCACCAGGTCCGTAGATCGTTATCGACAGCAAGACGGCTGGAGAGATTGCCGGCGGCCGTTGTGGCGCTCGTCCAACGGTTCGCATTAAGCGGGACCCATCCGGCCGCGACGGCACCCTCGGGCGTGCCCGTGATTCGTTGCGGCGTCGATGAGGGAGGCTTGACGTGCAGTTCCCCGTCTTCGCCGATATATGCCGGGTCCATGCCCAGGCGACGCTCGAAACCGTGCACCACGCCGGCGCGCAGGGTGTAAAAAGCCCAGAGCGAATGGTTCGGTCCCTCGACAAAACTGCCGTGAGCCGTACCGGTGATCAAACCTTCGGTCGAGCGCAAGATGGGGTTGTTCTTCTGAGGCGTGAACGGTCCCATCGGCGATTTCGAAGTCAGGCAACCCACCGCGTACGTGCGGTTCTCAGTGCCGCCGGCGCTGTACGTGACGTAATACGTACCGTTCCGCTTGAGCATCCACGAGCCCTCAATCCATCCCTGGTTCGCGTCTTCATTCCAGTCGCCGGTGCGTTGCCAAGGGAAGCGCTCTGGTTCGAATCCCATAAGCTTCACGGGCTTGCCAAGCAGGCGCGTGGGGTTATCGGCATCGAGTTCCACAACGTAAATACCGTCGGTGGGGGTGCAGCCCCAGTAATAATACAGGCGGCCGTCGTCGTCGGAGAAGAGCATGGGGTCGATCTGGGAGGGAAGGCCGGGCGGCAACGGAATCTTGCCTAAGGGCTTGAACGGCCCGAGCGGCGAATCGGAGGTGTAGACCTCCGATTCAGACGCCATCAGAAGGAACTTGTTCTTGTGACGCACGACGGTTGGGGCGTATCCGATATCGCGTATGTTGAGCGGATGGTGCTGCCATGAGATACCGCCGTCGCTGCTGACCCAAGCCATGTCCACCGATGGATACATGTACCATTTGCCCTCGTGCCAGAGGACCGTGACATCGGCAAGTTCGCGGAACTGCTCCATATGGTCCTGCAACCAGAGGTCGGTCGCGCCCACGGGCGTGCCGGGTACGATGTCGCGAACCCGTTTGCCGATGGGATAGTCGGGAATTGCCAATGGATTGCAGTACGTCGCGGCCGGGCGAACCGGGGCGCCGGCCGGCGCGGATTGTGCCGCGTTCGACAGGATTGCGGCCACGGAGCAGAACGCTACGAGGAGGAGGTCGGAGAGGATAGCACGATGCATAAGGAACGATGTTCTCATGGTGTGCCGCGCTTCTCAACCCGCGGCGATGTTGCGAATCATTTTCCGTATATGTGCGCCGTCCGGTTTGCTCCTGGCTCACGCATTTCCTCACGCAAGCCGACGGAGAGATCCGGCCGGAGTTGGTTGAACTGCGCCTCCGTAAGTCGTCGCCCTGCCAGGGAACCAGAAGTATTTGCGCATCGTCGAGCGAGCGATTACAACGCAGGCTCCATGACTTGGAGTGACATCATGAATCGAGTACGAACGACCCTCCTGAGCGCCGGATTCGCGACCGATTACACCCGCGACTTCATGACCGCCGCTTTCAGCCAGCCTTCCGTGAAGGCGTTCGGCCGGCCCAACGGTGCGGATGAACCTCACGGCGGGACGGGTCTCCACAATCGAGTTCGAAAGATCTGCGGCGTAGCACACAACCGCCCCGATCTGCCAGGGCCGGTGCCGACACGTTAAACTTACGGCTGGACACAAAGCGGAAACCGCATATGAATAGACGCAGCTTCCTTACGGGTTCGATGGCGGCCGCCGCCGGACCCCTGTCCTTCTTCGTATCGAGCCCGCGCCTTTCGAGAGCTGCTCCGGGCGATGGGATGCCGGGAGTCGCCATCCTGCTCGTCGATACGGACAGGGCCACCGCTTCGATCAACGAGCGAATCTACGGCCACTTCCTCGAGCACATCAATCACTCGGTGGTCGACGGGCTGTTCGCCGAACAGATTCGCGGTTCCGGATTCGAGGGCGAGGACTTCAAAACCTACTGGGAACCGTTCGCGGACCGCGGCAGCGTCGAGATCGCAGAGGTCGAGTTCAACAACGGGAAGAAGAGCGTGCGCCTCCACGTCCAGGGCGGCCGCGCGGGGATCCGGCAAGGCCGCCTCTACGTCGATGCCGGCTACGAGTACGACGGGTCGCTATGGGTCAGACCCGAGGACGGCTCGCCGCAGTTGACGCTTCGAGTCGTAAGCTCCAAGGGCGGGCCCATCGCGTCGGCGCCGCTCGCACTCACCGGCTCGGACTGGCAGGAGGTCCGATATTCATTTAGCAGCGCCGTGCGGGACACGCAGGCCTCGGTGGAGATCGCGGCCACGGGGGCCGGAACGCTGCTCCTCGATTTCGTCTCGATGATGCGCGCGGACGTCCGCCGCGACGGCATGCTGCGCCCCGACCTGTTGCAGGCCCTGCGGGACCTCGCTCCGCCGTTCATCCGATGGCCCGGGGGCTCCTTCGCTTCCACTTATCGGTGGAAGGACGGCATCGGCCCGCGCGTCTCGCGACGATACCACCCCAACATGATCTGGGGCGGCTACTCGGACTACTACGGCTTCGGGACGGATGAGTTCCTGGGGCTCTGCCGGAAACTGAATACTGAGCCCCTGATCGTCCTGCCGGCGCCCGGTGTCGAACCCGAACAGGTTCAGTACGGCATGGACTGGGTCCATTACGTGAACGATCCGACGACGACTGAATGGGGACGGCTGCGGGCGTCCAACGGACATCCCCAGCCCTACGGCGTCCGCTACTTCCAGATCGACAACGAACCCATGAATAATGGCTTCACGCCGGAGCGTTACGCCGCTATCGTCAACCTTTATGGCAGCCGCTTGCGGGAGATCGCTCCTTCGGCGCAAATCGTGGCGTGCGGACAGAAGCGGTCCAACGACATGGCCTGGAGCCAAAAGGTCATCGATGTCGCCGGGAAGAACTTCGATATCCTCGGTGTCCACAATTACGAGTACGAGCCCGAGAACTTCGAGACCGGACTCAGGCGTATCCGCGACTACCTCTTGAAGCTGCGGGACTACATCCGCGTTTCGGCACATCCGAACATCGAGATCGGCGTTCTGGAGTGGAGCCTCGCGCGCACTTACGATTGGCGGGCTGGACTCCATGCGGCCGGCAGCTTAATTCTCTACGAAGAACTCAGCCCCGGTCTGACCATGAGTTGCCCGGCCCTGCTCATGCGAAACACGACTGACGATCCGAGCTGGAGGGCGCTCATCTACCACGACCACGTTGCCTGGTTCCCGGGTTCGGCCTACGTGGTCGAGAAGCTCTTTCGCCACCATTACGCGGAACGGCGTCTCGCCTCAACCAGCGGCATTTTCCGGGACATTCCCAACCGCGAGAGCTTCTTCAGTCAGATCTCTACCATGATCCCGCAAGGCTGGACGCCCGGCGGCGTTGACGCGGTCGCAACCGCTAGCGCCGACAGCCGGCGGATCGTGATCAAGGCCGTCAACTATGGAGCGCAGCGGAACACCCTGCTCGTGCGGCTCCAGGGCGCCAATGCTCCCGAGAAGGCTGCCGCGACGTTATACACGCTCAGCGCCGGGTTGTTGGACTCCGCATCCCTCGATCATCCCGATGCCATCGTCCCGGTGAGCCGAGCTCTGAATTACGCGAGGGATCTTACCCTGGACTTAGACCCATACACGGTCAGCGTGGCCGAGATCAAGGCGGCTTGACTTACGCTACACTTCTTCTTCAAACGCACTATGAAACGGCTCTATTTATTGGCTCTTGTGTGCGCCGGCGCGGTCCTCGCCCAGCAGGGGAACCAGCCGGACAGGCTTGAGTGGTTTCGCGATCAGGGCTTCGGCCTGTTCATTCATTGGAGCGTGGACAGCCAGATCGGGTCGGTGATCAGCCACTCATTGGTGGGCGCTTCAGACGACTATGTGCGCCGCTTCTATACGGAATTGCCAAAGACCTTTAATCCGCGGAGATTTCATCCCGAGGATTGGGCGGCTCTGGCGAAACTGGCGGGCGTGCGCTATGTGGTGTTCACGGCCAAGCACCACTCGGGTTTCGCGATGTGGAACACTGAGACCACCGCTTTCGGCATCAGCCATACGCCGTTCCATGCGGACATCGTCGGCGCCACCCTGCGGGCGTTCAAGGACCAGGGGATCGCACCTGGCGTTTACTTCTCGCCGGATGATTTCCATTGGCTGTACAAGAACGGAATTACGATTATGCGCGGCAGGGAGGCCGACCCTCCGCAACACCCGGGACTGCTGGCGCTGGACCAGGCCCAATTGCGGGAACTGCTAACGAAATACGGGCCGGTAGACATCGTGTTTCTGGATGGCGAGGCGGCGGGGCTGAAGGAAGTAGTGTGGCAGGTGAGGCCGGAAACGGTCGTCACGCGCGGCGCCATGACTACCCCGGAGCAGTACGTGCCGGGCGTTCCGATCGAAGGACCTTGGGAAGCAAACCTGACAATCGGCACGGCGTGGGGATACCAGCCGCGCAATGAGATCTATAAGTCTGGCCGGGATTTGATCCGGCTGTTGTACGAGACGCGGGCGAAGGGAGGAAACCTGCTGCTGAACGTGGGACCGAAGCCGGACGGCGAACTGCCGATTGAGCAGGAAGAGCGGCTGCGCGAGATGGCGCTCTGGATGTTCGTGAACCAGGAAGCGATTTACTCAGTCAGGCCATGGATCGTCACGAATGAAAACAGCATCTGGTTTACGAAGCACAAAGACGAGAACACGATCTACGCCGTGGTGACCGAGCCGTGGAAGCGCGGCGAGTGGAAGGACATCGTGCTGCGGTCGGTGAAGGCAACCGCAAAGACAGAAGCGAGCGTGCTCGGGCAGAACGATAAAGTGCTCGAGTACCAGAGGGTCGTTCCGAAGACCACGTGGAAACAGGAGGCCGACGGTCTGCATATCCACGCGATGTTCGCGCAACGGATTCAGGACAAGGGGAACTGGCCGAATCCTGTGGTCGTCGAGATTGGCAACGTGGAGCCGGCGCTAATTCCGCCGCGCATCGAAACGGGGCAGGCTGTGCGCGAAGGCACGGGAGTGACCTTGCACGGGACGTTGCGATCGCTCGGGGACACGAAATCGCTGGAAGTGTGTTTCGAGTACCGCTCCCTCAAGGGCTTGGATACGAACGAGCGCTCGGGCGAGTGGACTGCGACGCCCTATCAGCGGATGGATGCGCCGGGAGCGTTTTCGGCGACGGCGCCCGCATGGGCAGCGGGCGAGCCGTACGAGTTCCGCGCGGCCGTCAAACACCCCGCGTTGACAATGTACGGAGAGGGCAAGACAGTGCGGCTTCCGTGATGGGTGAATC
>OBLW0100002356.1_pt1 | contig 15295 bp, 10 predicted proteins | sample 1520161 | NCBI WGS metagenome assembly OBLW01 (sample SAMEA3539309, study PRJEB22396) | soil metagenome | biome: tundra; feature: field; material: soil | place: USA | collected 2010-05 | depth 0.15 m
CGGCGCACCTATAACCTCGAGGGTCACATTGTATTTCCAAGATTGAGTCGCACTTAGCACTTTATTGACGACCCGTACACGAAAGCCATCTTCTCGCTCGAACTCGGCGCCAACCCGCCTTTCGTCGTCATTTCAGTGCCCTGAGTACTGCTCTCCGATTGTTTTGCTTTCTTGAGCCATATCTCCCGTTTTACCATGGCGCCCATCTGGGCTCCAGACGGGGAAAGAACGAGTTGTGCGGAAGTGCTCGTGCGTTTCCCGGGACGAATCAGGTGGCTACGAGAAGTCATTTCCGTGGGCGTAGCCCTCCTGCATTGAGCGGCACGTTTCCGGGATGGGCGCGGTACGGCCCGGCGGCGGTCGTGGCTTGCACCAGCGGTCCAGCCGGATTTACTCTAACGCCTAGGGATGTAGACGGCGTCTGCACCACAAGCGCGAAAAATGAAACTCCTGGAGCGGGTTCTGGAGCACCCGCGCGCGGTCGAAAACCCACTGTAAGTTATTGAAAGCCCGTCCGGGCGGCCTGAGAGGCCGCCGCAGGCCGAGGGCCTGCCCCACAATTTTGTGTCATCATCGTTGAGATGAAGCTAATTACCGGCGTACTGCTATTGGCCGCCTCGGCGCTGGCCAATGGCCTCGACACCCTCGTGAAGATCGATACCGGCTGGGTCTCCGGCAGCGGGGTGGGAGTGCGCGTTTACAAGGGCATTCCCTATGCCTCCGCTCCCGTAGGCCAGTTCCGCTGGAAGCCGCCGCAGCCCGCCAAGCCCTGGAAAGGGATTCTGGTGGCCAAGAGTTTTCCCGCCAACTGTCCGCAGATGCCGATCGTGCCGGGCCCGCAAAGCGAAGACTGCCTCGGACTCAACGTTTGGACGCCCGCTCACTCGGCGGCCGCCAAGCTGCCCGTCATGGTGTGGATTTATGGCGGCGGCTTTCAGATCGGCGCCAGTTCCCAAAGCGCCTACGACGGCGAAGCGCTCGCGGCACAAGGCGTAGTTCTGGTGAGCATCAATTACCGGTTGGGAATCTTCGGATTCCTGGCGCACCCCGCGCTCGACCAGGAATCGCCGAAAGGCGTCTCCGGCAATTATGCCCTGCTCGATATGGTGGCCGCGCTCGAATGGGTGAAGCGCAACATCGGCGAGTTCGGCGGCGATCCGAACAATGTGACTATCTTCGGCGAATCGGCGGGCGGCACGGCGGTGTGCCTGCTGCTGGTCGTTCCGCAGGCCGAAGGGCTGTTCCAAAAGGTGATTTCGGAAAGCGCCGCGTGGATGTACGGACCGATCAGCCATCTGACGGAGTCCTGGTATGGGCGCGTGCCCATGACGAAATTCGGCGAGAAGCTGGGCACGGATCTGGCGGCGCTGCGCGCGAAGAGTGTGGCCGAGATTCTGAAGACCCTCCCGCCACCCATGACGCGCAACGATGCCGCCGAACGCGGTGAAGCCTACATGCCGGTGGTGGATGGATGGGTGATCCCGGACGATCCGGCGCGCCTGTTCTCGTCCGGCAGGTTCCATCACGTGGCCTTGATTGCCGGCACCAATGCGGATGAAGGCACGCTGCTGGGCGGCCCTCCGGTGCGGAACCTGGAGCAGTATCGCAAGTGGGGTGAGCAAAAGGTGGGGCCTTTGGTGGACAAGCTGCTGAGCCTATATCCGGCCTCCACCGATGCGGAGGCGCATGCCGCCGCTGCGCAGGCCCAGGGCGACTTGGTCTTCCTGTATGGGACGCGTTCCGTGCTACGGGCCGCTTCCAAGCTGCCGAAGAGGGTGGCAGGCCTGTCAGTAAGCGTGAATCCGAACACGTTTCAGTATCAGTTCACGCGCGTCAATGGCATCGGGCGCCAGATTCACTGGGGCAGCTTTCATGCGTCCGAGATCCCCTACATTTGGGAAACTCTGCCCGATTCGGTTTACGGCACTGGGGCGTCATTCTTGGGGGACTTTTCGGTGAACGCGGACACTTACAACGAGCAAGACAGGAAGCTCTCGCGAGCCATGAGCGCCGCGTGGGTGGCGTTTGCTAAAACCGGCAGCCCGAACGGCGCGGGACTGGCGCACTGGCCCGCTTTCGCAGTCAAGGAGAGCTACATGGAGTTTGGGGACCGGATCGCCGCCCGGGAATCGCTGCGGAAGAGGCAGATCGATTTCATGAGCGAGTTTACCGAGGGGTTGCGCAGCCACGTCGCGGTTTCGGCGGCGAGTGGCAGCCGCCCATAGCCGAGCGATGCAACGGCATCCAGTCGAAGACTCGGCTCGGTGACATCGCCGGCCTCACCGTTTCTTGGCTTCCTGGCGCCCTTGCCCAATCCGGCCGGAAGTGCTACAACGAGATATGTTCCGGTCAGGGGGTTAGCATTGGCACAGCCGACCTCGTATCCCGAGTCTGCCGCGTTGCAGCCGGCAAATCGCGCGGACGTCACGCGTCAACTGACGCGTGTGCTGGAGAGCAGCGCTTTCCATGGAAGCAAGCGCTGCCAGAAGTTCCTGCAATTCGCCATTGACAAAGCGCTCGAGGGCGATGTCGACAGCTTGAAGGAACGCACCATTGCCGTCGAGGTGTTCGGACGGAACGCCGATGCCGACCTGGACCACGACAGCATCGTGCGCGTGGGGGCGCGGGAGGTCCGCAAGCGGCTGGAGCACTACTACGCCACCGAAGGGACTAACGACCGGATCCGGATCGAATTGCCCACCGGATCGTATATTCCAACCTTCTACACTGCCGGGGCGGTGGCTGTTCCGGAACCTACACTTCCGCAACCGCGGTCCCGGAGCGCAGAGTGCGGTGGCTGGCGGGACGGCGGCGCCTGTGGCTGGCGGCTGCGGCGGTGCCATTGCTCGCCGCGGCGGTCCTAGCGCCGAGATTGTTGTGGCGCAATAGGCCCGCCCTATTCGATACTTTCTGGCAGCCGGTCTTCAGCCAGCAGACGCCTGTATTGCTGGTGCTGGCGCATCCCGTGGTGTACCATCCTTCCACCCACGCGCGGGCGCTCGACGCCGCATTGAATGGCCCCAAAGCGTTCGAGGCGCAGACTGCCATCAACGTGCCGCCCAACTCCCTGAACGGCTCCGACTTCGTGCCGTCCTTCGACCAGTACGTGGGCTTTGGAGACTGCGTGGCGGCCATGCGCCTGGAAGAGTTGTTCGTGCGCCACTCGCGCACCGCCAAGGCGCGTCTGGCAAGCAAGCTGGATTCGTCGGATCTGCGCGACTCGGCGGCCGTGCTGATCGGGGCGTTCACCAACCGCTGGTCCATGGAATTGAACAAGGGATCGCGTTACCAATTCGCGTTCTGCGATTCCCGGCCGTGCATCCTGGACTCGACCGGTAGCCGGCATTGGACCCTGGCCGGCAAGACCGACAACGGCCGTTCGACGGAGGATTACCTGATCGTCGATCGCCTGGTACACGCCCGCACCGGTGGCTTCCTGGTAATGGGCGCGGGCCTCACGCAATACGGCACCGACGAGGCCGGCCGGATTCTCTCCGATTCGAGCGCCCTCACTCCGCTTCTGGCGAAGCTGCCGCCCGGCTGGAACACGCGCAATGTGCAACTGGTGCTGCACTCGGAAATACTGGGCGACTCGCCGGAACGGCCCGAAGTGATCGCCGCGCATGTCTGGTAGCCCGGCCGCGCTTTGCGCGCCGTGGCTGGTGGCTGGTGGTCGGTGGCTGGTGGTTGTGCCACGGAGGGCTCTTACCAGAGTTCCGAGTTCGCCTTCATGTAGTCCAGCAGTTCGTCAACCTGACAGAATGCCAGCGCCGTGCAGGAATCGGCGGCGCCGTAGTAGATGGCAATGCGGCCAGTGGAGGCATCGGCCAGCGCGGCGCAAGGGAATACCACGTTGGGCACGAAGCCGGCCGTTTCGTACGGCATCTCGGGCGAGAGCAGGTAATCCCGGGTGCGATACAGGACCCTGGCGGGGTCGTGCAGATCGAGCAGCGCCGCGCCCATGCTGTAGACGAAGCCGTTACAGTTGGTGATCACGCCGTGATAAAACAGCAGCCAGCCTTCGCGCGTCTCAATGGGAACCGGACCGGCGCCGATCTTGGTGCTCTGCCACCAACTCCTGGGCTGGCGCTGCATGACCAGGCGATGTTTGCCCCAGTAAGTCAGATCGGGGCTGTAGGACAGGATGATGTCGCCAAACGGCGTGTGGCCGGAGTCGCTGGGGCGGCTCAGGAGCGCGTAGAGGCCGTCAATCTTGCGCGGAAACAGCACGCCATTGCGGTTGAACGGCATGAGCGGGTGCTCCATCTTGATGAACGTGCGCAGGTCCTGGCTGCGGCCCAGACCGATGGACGGTCCGGGGAAGTCGTCGCACCAGGTGATGTAAAACGTGTCCTCGATCTGTAACAGCCGGGGATCGTAGGCGTAGCTGTTGGTTACCCTGCGTCCGCTTTCGTCCTGCCACGCGATGACTTCGGGCTCGATCTCCCAGTGGATGCCGTCGCGGCTGCGCCCGAAGTGCAGATCGGGCATGGCGTCGCGGTGATCGGCGCGAAACACGCCCACGAAGGCGCCTTCATGCGGCCAGGCGGCGCTGTTGAAGATGCGCGCTGCGCGGCCCACCGGGTTCCAACCGATGATGGGGTTCGCGCTGTAGCGCCAAACCACGCCGGCCGATCCGGCGGGCCGCTCCTGCCAGGGGAGATTGGGAAGTGCGGCCCCGACGATGGTCTGAGTATCCGTACTGGTGGCGGTCATGTTGATTGCCTCACGGGTTCCACGGCAGCGCCTTCCTGCCGGCGAACGGCCAGTTCCCGCTCGATGCGCTTTTCCAACACCGCGTCGAGATTGTAAAAAGAAGCTGCCAGGACGGTGAGGCCGCAGGCGGCCGCGGGCATCAGACTCACCAGCAGACGGATGCCGAACAATGTGTTTACGTTCTGCGCCGCGTTGGCCTGATAGCCGTAGAGTCCCAGCAGCCACCCGGCCACCGCCGCTCCCACAGTCCAGCCCATCTTCTGGGAAAAGGTGCCGGCCGAGAAGATCAGGCCCGTGGCGCGGCGGCCAAACCGCCACTCGCCGTAGTCGGCGGTGTCCGCATACATGGCCCAGATCAACGGAAACAGCGGGCCGGTGAAAAAGGAGCCTGCCATCTGGCTGGCGTACATGAGGACGAAGTCCCGGGGGCCGGCGAAGTAGAGCCCGATATGCGTCGCGGCGCCCAGCAGCGTGAGCCAGATGTAAGCGCGCTTCTTGCCGCCCAGGAGCGTGGTGATGCGATCGGTGAGGGCCACCCCACCCAGGGTGCAGACCGTGCCGGCCACCAGGAATGACGCGGTAAGATCGGCGCGGCCTACGTAATATTTGAAGTAATACACCAGGCAAGCGTTGCGGATCGAAATCCAGGTCAGACACAGAATGCTGACCGCGCCCAGAACCAACCAGGGCCGGTTGCGCAGCAGGTCGAGCAGGTCGCCCCGCACCGTGGCGGCGCTCTCCGATACGGCCTGGAGGCGCTCGCGCGTGATGGAGAAGGTGAAGAGGAACAGCAGCATGGCTGCCAGCCCAAACACGCCGACGGCTAAGGGCCAGCCCAGACGGTCATTCCCGCGTCCCAGGGTTTTCACCAGGGTCAGCAGCGTTCCCTGCACCACCAGGTTGCCCGCGAAAGCGCCGAGGAAGCGGTAAGAAGACAGGCGCGTGCGCTCGGCCGAGTCCGGAGTAATTACGCCCAGCAGCGCCCCGTAGGGAATGTTGATGGCGGTATAAACCAGCATGACCAATGTGTAGGTCGCATAGGCGTACAGCAGCTTGCCGGTGGGTCCGAACCCCGGAGTAATGAAAGCCAGCACGCCGCTGATGAAGAACGGTACGGCGATCCACAGCAGCCAGGGACGGAACTTGCCGAACCGGGACTTGGTGCGATCGGCCAGGAGGCCCATGAGCGGGTCGGCGAAGTTGTCCCACGTGCGCGTCACCAGCAGCATGGTGCCGGCGGCGGCCGGGCCAATGCCGAAGGTATCGGTGTAGAAGAACATCAGGAATAGGCTGAAGGTGTTGTAGTAGAGGCACGAGGCCAAGTCGCCGGCTGCGTAGCCAACTCGCTCGACGAGACGAACCCGTTCCGTTGGGGGGGATGACGCGGTCATGCGGGACTCTTGTGGGGCAGGCCACGGGCCTGCCCCACTATTACACAGGCTGTTAGAAGTTGAACTTCACTGCGAGTTGGATCTGCCGCGGCGGATTGGCGGAACCATTGATCTGACCGAACGTTCCGTCGGTAATGTTCACGTCCGGCCCGCCAAATTGCGGATGGTTGAGCGCGTTTTGCGCCTCCACTCGGAACTGGAGGTTGTACTTGTTCTCAGGCCCGAAGTAGTTGTTCTTGAACAGGGACAGGTTGGCTGTGGAGACGCCCGGGTTGCGGACGTCGGGCAGCGTGCGGCTGGTGTTGCCGAAGGTGAACAGCGGCGGCTGCGAGAACACCGATGTATTGAACCACTCGGCAATGGTCGGGTCGCTGAGCTTGGCGCTGTGGCCGTTGTTGTCCGGCCGCTGGCCGAAAGCGAACAGCGCCGCCATGCTGTTGTTAGCGCCGGTCAAGACAATGGGCGTGCCGGTCGACCAGGTAATGATGCCGTTGGCCTGCCAGCCGGAAATCAGCAGATTGGCGCCGCGAGGAGCTTCGTTGGCGAATTTCTTGCCTTTCCCGAACGGCAGGTCGTAGACGAAACTGGCCACTATGGTGCGGGAAACATCCTGCGGCGAAACGGACCATTCCAGACGGTTGTTGTACTGGTCCTCGCGCGTGCTGCTGACGGGTCCCAGGTACGTAACGGCGGCGGCCGAATCGTCCATCAACTTGGCGCCGGTGAACGAAACCAGGAAGGTAAGGCCGCTGGAGAAGCGCTTGTTCAAGCGCAGCGTCCAGGCGTTGTACATGGATGTGGCAGTGGGTTTGCGGAAGCTCTGCACGCCGCAGTACTGCGGATAGGGCGCCAGCAGATAGTCGTACTGGACGGTCTGCTGGTTGATCTGGCAAGAAGCGTTGTTGATGACCCCGTAGAACGGGTTGGCGACCTGATTGTAGAGTTGGTTGCCGAGCGACGCATAGGATGCGGGCAACTGGTTGTAGTTCAAGCCCGGATCGCCATCCACCAGGAACAGACTGTGGTTGCCGAGGTAGCCGGCTTCGATCGTCATCTGCCCGGGGAGTTCACGCTGAATGTTGAAATTCCACAGGATGGAGTAGGGGTTCCGGTAGTTAGCGAAGAACGACTCGCCGATGCTGTTGCCGATATCGGTGGATGCCCCGCCGGCCACGCCGACAGGCAGTTGAAGGCCCGATGGGAACGGGTTGGCCAGGGTGGCCCGGATGGTCTTCCCGTTGTCGTAGGTAGTGTTGATGTAGTTGTTGAGGCTGAAGCCCTCCATTCCCTGGGCGCCGGAGGTGCCGGCGGCCTGCAAGGCTGAAGGCGCATAGACGAGTCCGAAGCCCGAGCGGATCACGGTCTTGTTGGACACGTTGTAGGCAAATCCCACGCGCGGACCGAAGTCGTGCCACTGGGTGGGGCCTTGGGCGCGCCCGTATTGAGAGCCGGACGTGGTCACGAATTCCATTTGCCCCATCAGGTTGGCGCAACTGGGGCAGGCGCTGGCCGGGACCTTTCCGGCGAGGGGCGAAGGCAAATTGGCATCCCAGTAGGACAGCCGGTTGAACCGCTCCGTGCGCGGGAATTCCGTTTCCCACCGCAGGCCCAGGTTGACCGTCAGCTTCCGGGTAACCTTCCAGTCGTCCTGAAGATACCAGGCCATGTAGTGGCTCTGATCGGCCGCCGTGGGATCGTTGGTGACCTGCCCGCCGTAGCTTGAGGAGGGCAGCCCCAGCAAAAGAGAGGCGTAGGACGAGCCAGTGCCGTTGTTGGCGTTGGTTTGATACTGGGTCCAAGTCTGGTCGATCTCGTACTGGCCGTCGGGTTCGCCATACTGCGTAAAGTTGATGCGCAGGATGCGGAACTCGCCGCCGAACTTGATAGTGTGGGCGCCGTGGATCTTTGTGAGGTTGCCAACGATGTCGTGCGACAGAGGATTCTCGATCAGCGGCACGTAACCGTTGGTCCCGAGTCCATTGGTGTTCTGGATGTCGAAACGCGGGAACAGGAGCACGTGAGTGGCGGCCAGATCCGTTACATCCTGTGCCAAGCCCAGTTCGGTGGTCGGGTTGAAACCCTGGTCGAAGGCTACGCGGGTGACATACGACATGCTGAGCCCATAGCGGAAATCGGCTATCAGGGTGGGGCTGATGGTCAGCGTGTGGTCCATGGCAACGCTCCAGGCGCCGCCCTTATCCGGGCCACTCCAGCCAGCCGAAGCGGCGCTGCCGTAATCGCTTAGCGGAGTATTGTCGGCCCAGTCGTGGGAGAAGCGCACGAACATGCGCCAGTTGTCCGTAAAGTTGTGGTCGATGCGGCTGTCGAAATGGTCGTCGTCGCTCTTGTTGGTGCCGGCAACGCAGTAATTGGCAGTCTGAGCGCCAGCGCCGCCGCAGTTGGGTGAGGGGAAGTAGCCGATCACGTTCGTCCCTATCGAGCTGATATTGGCCTGGGGGATGATGTTGTTTGGGAAGGGATTGCGCACCAGGTTGCCGTTGCTCAACGCGTGTACCGTCGTCGGATCGTAGATGGTCGTGTTGAGCAGGCTAAAATCGCCAGTCCGGAACGGCGCGATGGGGACCGTATCGGTTTCGGTCGCCGGCGCTCCCCAGTTGGTTCCCTCAAAACCAAAGAAGGCAAATGTCTTGTTGTGCCCATCGTAGACGTGCGGGATGGCTACCGGCCCGCCCACCGTGCCACCATATTCATGTTGAAACACGTTCGGCCTGGGTTGGCCTCCGCGATTGGCGAAAAAGTCGTTGGCGTCGAGGACGGTGGCTTGGTCGAAGAAGAACAAACCGCCATGCCACTGATTGGTCCCCGATTTCGTGACCACGTTGATCACGCCGCTGCCGAAGCGCGCATACTCGGCCGATGTCGAGTTGATTTGCACGTTGAATTCCTGGATCGAGTCGACAATCGGCGTGTAGGCCGCCACGTTGTTGCCAACATTGTTTTCCGGCATGATGTTGGTAATTCCGTCCAACTGCTCTTCGTTGACTGCGTTGCGCGATCCGGCCATGTGCGGCGTGGAGGCGCCGCCGACATTGTTCACGGCGGGCGTCAGCTCGGCGAGCGAAAACGGGTTGCGGGGGCCGCTCCCCAAAAGCGGCAAATCGTTCACTTTCCGGTTGTCGATGACCGTGCCGATGGTTGAGGTGCTTATGTCGAGCGGAGTGGCCTCGGCGTTCACCTCGACCTTTTCTGAAACCTGGCCGACTGTGAGAGTGAAGGGCAGGGTGCGGACCTGCCCCACGTCGACCTTTATGTTCCGCTCCTCCGCGGGGCCGAAACCGGTGGCGGTCACCGTAACCGTATAGGTCCCTGGGTTGACGTAGAGCAGAGTGAAGCGGCCACCACTATCGGTGGTCAGTTGCTTGGCTTCGTTGGTTGCCAGATTCACGATGCGAACCGTGGCGCTTGCGACGGCACCGCCGGTTTGGTCCACGACCGTCCCTTCCAGGGTTCCGGTTGGGGTCTGGGCAGCTAACGTGGCCGCGAATAGCGAGACAAACAAGCTGTACAGAACAGCTCTTTTCAACTTCATCAAAGACCTCCTGGGCGCCGTACCTAGACTGGTGAGGCGGTGTGCCCGGCCGGCGCTATCCTCAATAAGTGTAGTGGGCTTATCTCTCAAAACAACGTTCAACACAGTGATTAACCCGTTTAAGGGCCCGCGCTATCAATTGGTTGCAGGAAAAGCAGCCGCGCCACGTTACCGCGCGAAGGCCTGGGTATTCTGGTGCGTTACGCGGGTGTAGAGATTTGGGAACTTGTCCGGTTCCGCGGCTTTATCAAGTATTCCAAAAATAGGATTAATAGATGAGGGCAATTCCATTTTTGCTGTATAAATCACGCTGAAATCTAGTGCAATTCTGTTAGGATAAGTGCGGCCGATCCGCATGATCCGATTCCTTGGTCTCCTCATTCTGGCGCTGGCGTTGGCGGTGGCCGTACGCCCAGGGCCGCGCGCCACGAGCCCCAGCCCGATCCGTTTTGAAGACGTGGCGGACCGGGCGGGACTGCACTTCGCCGTCCAACACCATCCGACACCCGAGAAGCGCCAAGTCGAAACCATGCCCGGGGGAGTGGCGGTCTTCGATTACAACAACGACGGCCGGCCGGATATATACTTCACCAACGGCGCCCAGATTCCGTCGCTGCGGAAAGGATCGGCACAGGATTCCAACCGGCTGTTTCGCAATGACGGCGGGATGCGGTTTACAGATGTAACGGAAGCGGCCGGTGTGGCCGGCGAGGGCTACTCCAACGGCGTGGCGGCGGCCGACTACGACAACGACGGCAACATCGATTTCTTTGTGGCCGGGTCCGCCAATCTGCTTTATCACAACCGGGGGAACGGCACGTTTGAAGAGGTTTCGGCAAAGGCGGGCATCGCAAGCGGCAAATGGGCGGTGGCCGCCGGCTGGTTCGACTATGACAACGATGGCTGGCTCGATCTGTTCGTGGTGTACTACATGAACTGGACGCCAGAGTCGAAGCTCTATTGCGGCGACCCCCGCCGGAGCTTTCGCACGTATTGCGATCCGAAAGACTTCGCGGGCCTGACCAACAAACTGTACCGCAATCGTGGCGACGGCACGTTCGAGGACGTCAGCGACCGCACCGGCATCGGCAGCCATATCGGGCGCGGGATGAGCGTGGCCTTCGCCGACTACGACGGCGACGGATTCATGGACATCCTGGTGACCAACGACCAGATGCCCAATTTTCTGTTCCACAACATCGGCGGCAAGCGCTTCGAAGAAGTCGCGCTGCCGGCGGGCGTAGCGCTGCTGGATGACGGCAAGCCGATTTCCAGCATGGGTGTGGATTTCCAGGACTACGACAACGACGGGCGGCCGGATGTCTCGATCGTGGCGCTGGCGGGCGAAACGTTTCCCCTCTTCCACAACGAGGGCGGCGGCCTCTTCCGCGACGCCACCTATACCAGCGGACTGGCCAAGGCCAGCGCGCGGCACAGCGGCTGGTCACCGGTCTTCGCCGACTTCAACAACGACGGCCTCAAGGATCTCTTCATCACCAGGTCTCACGTGAACGATCGCATCGAGGAGATGGAGGCCAGCCATTATAAAGAAACCAACATGGTGCTGCTGAATCTGGGCAATGGCAAGTTCGCCGACGTTTCGGCCGGCGCCGGCGATGCCTTCGCCAAAACCGCGCGGGCGCATCGCGGCTGCGCGCTGGCGGATTTCGATGGCGACGGCCGCACGGATGTGGTGGTGAGCGCGCTCGGTGAGCCGGCGGAGTTGTGGCGCAACGTTACCGCGGTGAGCGCGCCTTACGTCAACGTAGTCCTGCGGGGAACCCGGTCGAATCGCGATGGGGTCGGCGCCGTAGTGCGGGTCGGAGATCAGTACCAGATCCGCAGTTCGGCGGCAGGTTATGCGTCATCGAGTCTGCAGCCGATGCACTTCGGCGGCATCGGACCGAAGGACTCGATTGAAATCCGCTGGCCGAGCGGCCAGGTGCAGCGGGCGCCGATTACCAAACGCAACGGCATCCAGGTGGTAGTCGAGCCAAAGTGACGGTTTCGAAGCAGGCGTCCCGATGAATCGTGGGGCAGGACTCCAGTCCTGCGCGGGTCCTCCAGGACCCGCTCTTCGCGCAACGGAATCAGCCATATCCGCGCACGAAGAGGCCGACGTGGACGTCTGCCGCAGGGTAGAGTCGAGGATGGGCGCGGGTACTGACGCCGAAGCACGGCCCCGTTTCCCACCCCCGCTCATCAAACCGGACGTGCCCATCTCAGGCATCCGGCTTTCCGACTGGCTTCATCGTAGACTCACGGACGCGCGGCCCGTGGTCCTTGGAGCCGAAAGACCCCCAAGGGCCCATACACCCGTTCCGCAGGGAACTGGCGAGTGCCTTGCGAGGACACCTTGTGCCGCCTTCTCAGAAAGTTCCGTACCCGGTCGTAAACATACTCATCGACCGCCCGATACGCCTGACTCGTGCTCCCGCAGGAGAAGTACTGCCGCCAGCCTTGCAACTGCCGATTCAGCTTTTGACAGACTGCCTCCCAGGTTGCCACGTTCCGGCGATCCAACAGTTCGCCCACCTTCTGCTTGATCCGGCTCACGCTCTTCTTCGACGGACTGTATCCGATGTACCTACCGCCGCCGCGCGGACTGATATGCGGTCCGAATGTGTACCCCAGAAAATCGAATCGCTCCTGCCGGGCATTCCGAATGCTCGTCTTCTTGGCGTTCAGAGTCAACTCCAGCCGCGCCAGCACCCCACTGGTCCACTCCAGTGCCTCTTTCGCCTTTCCGCGACTGAGAATCACGAAGTCATCCGCGTAGTTCACTATCCGCGCCCGAAACTGCTCTTCCCGCCGGGTCTGCCGAAAGCCCTTCAACATCCGGTTCATGTACAGGTTCGCGAGCCCTGGACTGACCACCCCGCCTTGCGGAGTACCGCGATCATGATCCTTGCCGCCCGTTAACCGTCTCTTCCCCTGTTCGTCCCGCTCCTCTACCGGCACCTTCAGCCACCCCTGGATCAGGTGCAGCATCTGCCGGTCGACGATTCTCCGCGTGACACACTGCATCAGCGCCGAGTGCGGAATCGTGTCAAAGTACTTCGACAAATCCGCGTCCACGATATCCGTATATCCCTCGTGCAGCAGCTCATCCACCTTCCCGATGGCATCCTGCGCACTCCTCCGCGGCCGGTAGCCGTAAGCACTCGGCTCCAGGTCCGCTTCCCAGATCGGTTCCAAAATCAACTTCGCCGCGGTTTGCGCCACCCGGTCCCGTACCGTCGGAATACCCAGTGCGCGCTCTCCGCCGCCCGGCTTGGAAATCATCTTCCGCTTCACCGGTTGTGGTTGGTACATTTTATCGTGCAGGTCCTTCCTCAGGCCGTTCAGCCACTCCTCCAGCCCTGCCGTCTCGATGTCCTGGAAGCTCTCCCCATCTACCCCCGGCCCGCCATCATTGGCTTTGGCCAGAGCGTATGCATACCGCAGGATGTCTTCCCGGTACACCTTGTCGTATAGCTGATAAAAGCGGAATCCCGGCTCGTCCTTCGCCTTGCGATACAGCTTGATCTGCAGGTCCCGAATTTTATCCGGCGTTGCCAGGCTCATCGCCAATCACCACTCCTTCCCTCCTTTTTCAAGCTCACCCGAAGCAAGGGTCCTTCCCTCCACCGGCATTACCCGGCTTCTCGGGTACATCTGACCCTCTCCGACGCCCAGATGGTCCGAGATCCTTTCCGATCCCGTTCGCAGGTCGCGACCCTGCCACCATCCCGGGCCTCCCCTACTGACCGCAGACTACCTTCTTGGCATGCTGTGCTCACTACCCCGGTGTCCCCATCCGTGCCGATGGTTATCGGTTTAGCGCGCTCCCGCGCCGGGTTTCTCCGGATGGACTCGGCCTTCCCCGCTCTAGCGCCGGGTCGGCGTCCACATTGGGTCTTTCGAGGCCTGCTCAAGCTTCACACGCGTTACGGCCTGCCAAGTTGCTCGCCCACCTTTCCGTGGACTTTGTCGCGAGGTTCCGATCCGGCCAGTTTCCCAACCGAACCGCCCGCCAGCTATCGAATCTAACCATCAACTATTCGAGTGGGTCCTTCCCCCACTGGTAATCTGCCCCTTTAGGGCACCTTTAGGGCACACACTGGAGTCCTGCTACGAATAACGCAGCGTGCTCACAATGGCAAAACTAAGTGGCATTGCCGCAAAGTGCGCGCGCCACGTCACTCACAGCGGAGGGGTGATCTCCGGCTCGGGTGGAGGCGGCGACTTGGTGGATAGGTCCCGATACCTGGCCATGGCCTTCGCCGCCAGCTCCGGCCGGCCGGTTTTCCGGTAGGCCAGCGCCAACTGATAGTGCACGCTGCCGTCGGCGTCCATGAGTGCGGCGGCCTCCAGGCACGGCAACGCCAGCCTGGCCTGACCGGTCTTCATGTAGGCCATGCCCAGTGAGCGCTGTGTGACCGGGTTCCTCGGGTTCGCCACCGCCGACTTCTTCAGGAACGGGATGGCCTCTTCGGCCTTCTGCAAATTCAAGAGCGCATCGCCGGCCAATGCGTTCAGCTCGTCCGAGCCGGGATCGTCCCGCAGTAACTCCGTGGCCAGCCGGTAGGCGGCGTCGTAGTGGGCAGCCGCGCCCATGGCCATGGCCAACTCGCGGCGCAGAGCCACGTCGCGCGGGGCCAGTTGGGTGGCCTGGCGCAACTCCTCCACGACTTGCTCGCGATGACCGGCTTCGTACTCCAGCCCCGCTTTGTACAGGTGCAAATCCGGCGAGGGCGGCAGTTGCGCCACCTTGGCGAATGCTGCGTTCGCCAGTCCGGTGCGGGCTTGCGCTCTAAAGTAGATGCCGCGCGGCGTACGGTCCCCGCTGGTGGCGGCGAGCGCCGCCTCATAACGTCCGGCCACGATGTCGCAATCGACCGCGTGCGTCTTGCAATCCAGGCTGGCTGCCGCTCTTTCTTCGAGCGCCGCCCAATCGGGACGCCCGGTGCTTCGATAGATCGCCGCCAAGCCCAGGTGAGCGGTGACCAGATCCGGATCCTTGGCCAGCGCCGCCCGGAAGACCGCAAATGCCTGGCGAGGCTGCTGGCGGTGCAGCAACGCGTCGGCGCGCACTGCCAGCGCGAAGGCCGAGTCCGGCGGGACCAGCGCGAGGAGTTGTTCGTAATCGCCCCGTGCCAGGGTCACCCAGGCTCTGCCCAGCGAATACCAGGCGCGCGCGTTGGTGGGATCGGCCTTAGTGACCTGGGCCCATTCCTCGGCGGACTGCTGGTAGCGCCCGGCAGCCATGTACTGCTGGGCTTTCTGCGCGTTGACACCCGTGCTGGACGCCTGCGCGAAAAGCAGGACTGCTACGGCTGGGAAGCACATCGCTTCTAGGTTAGCAGCCCCAGGTTGCAATCAGGTCTGTGCAGCGCTGGTGGTGTTCCCCTGGCACACGCCGCGGCGATTTTGATATCTGGCGGAGGAGGAATTCAAACCTTCGGGACGAGGTACAGGTCGTCACCATCGAGCTTGTAGATCAGCAGCCAATCCGGCTCGATGTGGCAGTCGCGGTGGTGCTTCCAGTCGCCTCCCGAGCGGGTGGTCCTTGCAGCGTGGCGGCAGGGGACTCCCCTCGATCGGCAGCAGGATCACTTTGCGCAACTTCGTCATGTCCTTGCCGCGTTTCTGTGCG
>OBLW0100002358.1_pt1 | contig 15285 bp, 10 predicted proteins | sample 1520161 | NCBI WGS metagenome assembly OBLW01 (sample SAMEA3539309, study PRJEB22396) | soil metagenome | biome: tundra; feature: field; material: soil | place: USA | collected 2010-05 | depth 0.15 m
ACATGTTCGCGGTCGGCAAAAAGAAACGCGGGCTGTTCACCTGCCTGGGCTTCGATGGCAAGGAAGTCTGGACCAGCGAAGGGAAGGCCTCGTTCGGGTTGGGGAGTTTCATGCTGGCCGACGGCATGTTCTTCGTGCTCGACGGCGACAGCGGCAAGCTGCGGCTGATCGAGGCGAATACGACTGGGTATAGAGAACTTGCCAGCGCGCAGGTTCTGGCAGGAGAGGAAGTCTGGGGACCGATGGCTTTGCACGACGGCAAACTTGTACTTCGCGATCTCACCCAGATGGTTTGCGTGGACGTTCGCGGCTAGAGCAGGACGGTGAGGCAGGTGGGAGCGCAATGCATTATCGCCAGGTGAGTGTATTAGGGGGCAAGGGCGAAGGCCCCGGCCAGTTCCGCTCCGAGTTGCGCGGCATCGCCGCGACCAGGAACGGCCGCATCTACGCGGCCGGCGATTCCGAAATCAAGGTGTTCGGACCTTCCTGGGCGATCGAGCGGCGATGGTCCACGGCAAAGCCGCCGCTGGCAGTAGCCGCCGCGCCGGATGGTTCGATCTACGTTGGCGAAACGGGGCAAATCGAGATCTTCAGCGCCGCCGGGGCGCCCGTTTCGGTTTGGCGCGACGAGAAGCTGTTGGGCAAGGTGACGGCTATTGATTTCGCCAAGGACTGTGTGCTGGCCGGCGACGCCGCGGACCGCGCCATCCGGCGCTTCGATCTGCAGGGCAAGTTCCTGAACACAATCGGCAAGGATAACCCGGTGAACGGTCTGCTGATTCCCAACGGCGTGGTGGATTTCGCGGTGGACGCGCAGGGCGCGATTCACGCCGCGAACCCCGGCAAGCATCGTGTGGAGCGATACGCGCTCGACGGGCGCCTGCTGGGGCACATCGGACAGTTCCACGGGACCGATCCGGCCGGTTTCGGCGGCTGCTGCAATCCTACGAACGTAGCAGTCTCCGACCACATTTACACGGCGGAGAAGGCCGGGCCGCGGGTGAAGGCGTATGACTTCAACGGGAAACTGCTGGCGGTGGTCGCCGCGGAGAACGCCTTCGACGCCAACTGCAAGAACATGAGCGTCGCCGTAGACGGCCGCGGGAGGGTCTACGTTGCGGACACGGTAAAACTTGCCATCGTTGTGTTCGAGGAGGTTGCCGGATGAGCGCGGATATCACACGCCGCGGCCTGCTGGGTAACATTGCCCGCGGAACCGTGTTGGCGACGCTTGGCGGAGGGGCCGGCTTTCTGGTCAAGAAGGCCAATGGGCAGGTGGTCTGGCAGGTAGACGCTGCGCGCTGCCTGAACAGCCGTTTGGGCGAAGTCAGCGGGGAGGGTTGCCGCCTCTGCACCAGCGAATGCGTCGTGGCGCTCTCGGCGGTGCGCGCGGTTAACGAGATTTCTAAGTGCGGCCGGTGCGCCATCTGCCCCGCGTATTTCAACATCACCAGCGCGGTGGATGCGCAGAGACTGCCGAGCGAGAAGCTCTGCCCGCGCGACGCGATCACGCGCAAGTCCATCGGCAAGATCGATCCGGAAGACCCGGCCAACAACTTCTACGATTACGTCATCGATGAAGCGAAGTGCGATGGCTGCGGCCGCTGCGCGATGAACTGCAAGGAGCCCCTGGGATTGGGGTCCATCACCCTGAGGGTCCGCTACGACAAGTGCCTGAACTGCAACCGCTGTTCGATATCCAAGTCGTGCCCCCAGGACGCTCTCATCCAAGTGCCGGTGGCGCAGGCGCTATGCCCGTCCGAACTGAAGCGCCCCAACACATGACCGTCGCGCGCAGTAGTGGGGATGGCCTCGCGGCCCGCCTCTGGGCGCCGCTTCTGGTGGCCGTCTTCGCCTCCGGCCTTTGGGCGCAGGCCATTCAATACTCCCGCCCGGTGGACACCGCGCCTCAGCCCGCAACCATAGGCGGCGGCTACAAGACCCCCGCCGTGCAGAAGCCGCTCCCCCGCGAGTATTGGCTGCAGGTGCTCGATGTGGCGCTGCTGGCCGCGGCGATGGGCGTTTCCGTATGGATCGTGCTCAAACGGCGCAACCGGAAGTGGCTGGTCGGCCTGAGCGTGTTTTCGCTGGCGTATTTCGGCTTCTACCGCGAGGGCTGCATCTGCCCGATCGGCTCCATTCAGAACGTCACGGCGGCGCTGGCGGACCCGAAATACTCCGTCCCGATGGTGGTGACGGCGACATTCGTGCTCCCCTTGGCCACAGCGCTGTTTTTCGGGCGCGCGTTCTGCGGCGGCGTCTGCGCGCTCGGAGCAATGCAGGAACTGGTCGTCGTGAAACCCTTGCAGGTGCCCCGGCGGCTGGACCAGTGGCTGGGCTATCTGAAATACGTTTACCTTGGGCTGGCCATCCTGTTCGCCATTAAGCCGCTTCTAGCCCGCGATTTCCTGATCTGCCGTTTCGACCCGTTCGTCGGCTTCTTCCGCCGCACCGGCTCTCCTCACATGCTCATACTCGGCGGCGCGTTTCTCATCGGAGGCATGTTCATCGGGCGGCCGTATTGCCGCTACCTTTGCCCGTACGCGGGTTTGCTGAACTGGTGCACCCGCCTTTCGCGGCGCGGCGTGACCATTACGCCGAGCCGGGAATTGGACTGCGGGTTGTGCAACGACGCCTGCCCGTACGGCGCGATTGAGAAGATGCGGGCCGTTCGACGCGATTGTCTCTACTGCGCCCGGTGTTACGCCGCCTGCCCGTGCGACGGCGAACTGGCGCACGCCAAAGAAGCGCTGGTGCAATTGCCGGGAGTGACAGCGCCATGAAGATGGACTTGAAGCGTGCGGTTCGTCTCTCCGGCGCCATCATTGCGGCGTGCATCGTGGCGCTGCTGGTGGATTACGGAGTTGCGACGAACCTGGCCCCAAAGGACGACAAGCTGATCAAAGACCTGCAGACGCAGACCAAGGCCGACTCCGCGTTCGCTCCCAAACTCGCCGCCGAACAAAAGCGGGTCACGAACCGGCGGCTCGGGCGGAATAGGCGCGATAACGCGATTGCCTGGATGCTGATCGCCGTGGCCGCCGTGTTCTTAACCGGCGCCAAACGGCTGGTGGGGAGTGGTCGCGTCGAGTGGGGCAGACCCCCTGGTCTGCGGCCGACGCTCCCGTCGGCCTCCGGCCGAAGGCCGGCCAGGGGGCCGGCCGCAGACCAGGGGGTCTGCCCCACCCCGCTGGATCTTGCGTTTGTGGACGAAATCGCGGCCGAGTTAGGGCGCGGCAAAGAAGCCGCCATACCGCTGTTGCAGGCCATCCAGACCCACTACCGCTATCTTCCGGACGAGGCGCTGCGACGGCTTTGCGAAATCACCGACATCACGCCCGCCGAAATCTCCGGAACGTCGTCTTTCTACGGGCAGTTCCGCCGGTCGCCCGTCGGGGAGCACGTGGTGCGGGTGTGTCACGGCACCGCTTGCCACGTGTCCGGCGCGCGGCAGATCACCGACGAACTGCGGCGTTATCTCGACCTGCCAGAAGGAGCCGATACGGATCCGTCGCGCCAGTTCACGCTCGATGAGGTCGCCTGCCTGGGCTGCTGCAGTTTGGCGCCGGTTCTGATGGTGGATGAGCACACCGCCGGGAAACTAACGCCCTCCACCGCCTGCGACGCGCTGAAGGCGTTTGAAAAGGAACCCGCATGAAGGGCGCGGCCGAAATCCGGATTGGTCTCGGTTCCTGCGGCATCGCCAGCGGCGGCGAGCCCGTCCTTCAAGCTTTGGAGCGCGAAGCGCAATTTGCGGGCGCGGGCAGCGTCATAAAGAAAGTCGGCTGCAATGGCATGTGCCACCGCGAGCCTCTGGTGGAGGTCGTGGAGCCGGACGGGCGTGTTTCGCTTTACGGCAATGTGACCCCGGAGACCGCGCGGGAAATCGTTCGCCGGCACGTCCGCCCCGGCGGTGTGATCACGAGGCTTCGCTGGATGGCGGGCAGCTTCAAGCAGAAACTCGAAAGGCCGGCCGCGCGCCAGGAAAGCCCGTACATCGCCAAGCAGCGACGGATCGTTCTGGAAAACTGCGGCGAAATCGACCCGCTCAAGATCGACGATTACCTGGCCCGCGATGGCTATCGGGCACTCCAGGCGTGTTTGATCGCCCGCCCGGGTGAGGCGGCGCGCCTGACCCCCGACGCTGTGATCGCAGCCGTTTCCGATTCGGGGTTGCGCGGGCGCGGCGGCGCCGGATTCCCAACCGGACGGAAGTGGTCCCTGGGCAGAGCGCAGGCCGGCGATGTGAAATACGTAGTCTGCAATGGCGACGAGGGCGACCCCGGCGCTTTCATGGACCGACTGGTGCTGGAGTCCGACCCGCACCGCGTCCTGGAAGGGTTGGCGATCGCGGCATACGCCATCGGCGCCTCCGAAGGCTACCTCTACATCCGCGCCGAGTATCCGCTCGCGGTGAGGCACATTCGAGAGGCCATCCGGGAGGCGGAGGAGCGCGGGTTCCTGGGCAACCACATCCTGGGTTCCGATTTCTCGCTTCGCCTGGAAGTCCGGGAAGGCGCCGGCGCTTTCGTTTGCGGCGAGGAGACCGCGCTCATCCAGTCTCTGGAAGGCAAGCGCGGCATGCCGAAACTGCGCCCTCCCTATCCGGTAGAACGCGGCTTCCGAGGCAAACCCACGATTATCAACAACGTCGAGACGCTGGCGTGCGTGCCCTGGATCATCCGGCATGGCGCCGCGGAGTTCGCCGCGCTGGGAACGCCAACCAGCAAGGGCACCAAGGTCTTCGCGCTGGCCGGCAAGATCAACCGCGGCGGATTGATCGAAGTTCCGATGGGCATCAGCATTCGGGAAGTTGTGGAAGACATCGGCGGCGGCATCAAGAACGGCAGGCAGTTCAAGGCCGTGCAACTCGGCGGCCCCTCGGGCGGATGCATCCCCGCGCGCCTGGCGGATACGGCCATCGACTACGATGCGCTCGCCCGCACCGGCGCCATCATGGGCTCCGGCGGGCTGGTGGTGCTGGACGACCGCGACTGCATGGTCGATATCGCCCGCTTCTTCCTGCACTTCACTCAATCGGAATCCTGCGGCAAATGCACTTTCTGCCGCATCGGGACCAAGCGCATGCTGGAGATCCTGGAGCGTCTTTGCAACGGCAAGGGCCAGCGGGACGACCTGGCAAAACTGGAGGAGTTGGCCGGGTTCGTGAGCCGGGGCAGCCTCTGCGGCCTCGGCCAGACCGCGCCGAATCCGGTACTCACCACGCTTCGGTATTTCCGCGAGGAATATGAGGCGCACCTCGCCGGCCGATGTCCGGCCGGCCGATGCGTCGCCCTGATCCATTACCGGATCAACGACAAGTGCATCGGCTGCACCTTGTGCGCCCAGGTTTGCCCGGTGGGCGCCATCGCTCACAATCCACGCAAGAAACACGAGATCGACGAGAGCATTTGCACTCGTTGCGACATGTGCTTCCAGGCGTGCAAGGACGACGCCGTCGAGGTCTTATGAAACCGACGGTTACGCTGATGATCGACGGCCGCCGCGTCACCGTGGAGCAGGGCGCGACCGTGCTCGAAGCCGCCAGGTGGCTCGGCATCCGCATTCCCACCATGTGCCATGTCCCCGGAATCGAGCCGGCATGCTCCTGCTTCGTCTGCGCCGTGCAGATCGAAGGCCGGCGGGTCCTTTCGCCCTCTTGCGGCATGCCCGTGGCGGAGGGCATGGTGGTAACCACCGACAGCGAGGATGTGCGCGCGGCGCGCAAAATGGCGCTGGAGTTGCTCTTTTCCGACCATGCCGGCGAGTGCGAGGCTCCCTGCGCGGCGCAGTGCCCCGCGGGCCTGGACATCCCAGGCTTCATGCAGGGCATTTCCGAGCGGGACAACCGCCGGGCGATGGAGACGATCTCAGACAAGCTCGCGCTTCCGGGCTCTCTCGGCCGCGTCTGTCCGCGTCTCTGCGAGCAGCGATGCCATCGCTGTGAACTGGACCAGGGTCTCGCCATCGGAGCGCTCCATCGATACATCGCGGATATCGACGAGGCAGGCGCTTCGGCGGGTCGACAGTACGTTCCTCAACGCGCGCCATCGACTGCCAAGACAGTGGCCATCATCGGCGCGGGTCCGGCGGGACTATCGGCCGCGTACTACCTGCAGCAGAAGGGTCACGACTGCACCCTGCTCGACGCCCACACGCACCCCGGCGGTATGCTGCGCTATGGCATCCCGGCCTACCGTTTGCCGAAGGACGCCCTGGAGGCCGAAATCGGCATCATCGCGCGGCTCGGCGCTCAGTTCCGCATGAGCCAGCGATGGGGAGAGCACTTCACCCTGAGCCGGTTGCGCGAGCAGTACGATGCAGTGTTCATCGGCATCGGCGCCCAGCGGGCGCAGGGGCTTCGCTGCGAAGGAGAAGATCTGGCGCTCTCGGGGATCGAGTTTCTGGAGCAGGTTGCCAACGGGAATTCGCCCGCGCTGGGCAGTGAAGTCCTCGTCCTGGGTGGCGGCAACACCGCCATGGACTGCTCCCGTTCCGCGGTGCGCCTTGGGGCGCGCGTGCGCGTTCTTTACCGCCGCAGCCGCAAGGAAATGCCGTGCCTGATGGAGGAAGTGGAGGGCGCCGAAGTCGAAGGCGTCCACATGGAGTTCCTGGTGGCTCCCGTGCGACTGGAAAGGCGTGCCAGCGGACTGGCGCTCACCTGCAGACGAATGACTCTAGGAGAGCCGGACTCCTCCGGCCGCCGCCGGCCGATAGAAGTAGCCGGCTCCGATTTCACGGTCGGGTGCTCGACCGTCATCGCCGCGGTCGGCCAATCGGTGGAGCGGGCGCTCGCCGAGCGCGAAGGTGTTGCGGTTACCGGATGGGGCATCGCCGCCGCCGATCGGACCATGGCGACGAATCTCCCCGGCGTCTTTGCGGGCGGGGATGCGGTACTCGGGGCCGACCTCGCAGTCCGCGCCGTAGCCGCCGGAAGAATGGCCGCCGCCTCTATCGATCAGTACCTCTCCGGCGAGGCCGTGACCGGAGAACCTGTCGCCGCCGCAATCGCCATGCGCCCCGTGGACGATGCGGAGCGCGCTGAGGTGTTCCGTTCCATCGAGCGGGCCGCGCGCGTGCGGGCGCCGGAGATCCCGATGGAGCGGCGGGTTTCGAGTTTCGAAGAAATCGAATCGCCGTTGCCCGAAGCCGACGTGATGCGCGAGGCCGCCCGCTGCATGAGTTGCGGTTGCGAGAAGGCGGACTGCTGCACCCTGCGCGGTCTGGCGACGGAGTACGGCGCGGATGTCTACCGGTTCGTCGGAGAGCGCCGCCGGTTCTCACGCGACGAGTCTCACCCGGACATCGTCTACGAGCCCGGTAAGTGTATTGCCTGCGACGCTTGCGTTCGCATTGCAGCCGCGGAAGGCGAAGCGCTGGGCATGACGATGATCGGCCGGGGATTTGACGTGAGGGTTGCGCCTCCGTTCGGAAAGCCACTGGCGGAGGCTCTGACCGTAGCCGCCCGCCGTTGCGCCGAGGCATGCCCGACCGGAGCGCTGTCGCTACGCAAGCATCTTGTAAGTTAGGAGTCGCACTTGAAGTCGTCCGCTTTTATTTTGGTCCTTGCAATCGCATTTGCCGCCGCGCGGGCGCAATCCGTGGGGGGCGTTGTGTCCGGCGTGGTCACGGATGCGGACCGCAAACCGCTCGCAGGCGCCGCGATCCTTCTCGTGGAGAGCGAGACGGACCGGCGCCGGAACGTTCTCACGGATGCGGAAGGCGCGTTCACCCTATCGAGCGTTCCACCGGGCGAGTACCGCATAGAGGCCGAAGATGAAGGCTACCAAAAGCAAGTCCGGCGCTTTACCCTGCCGCTCGATCACGAAATCTGGATTGAGATTCCACTCGCAGCCGGACGCCGCACCGAAACGGTCGAGGTTTCCGCGCCCCGCGAACCACTACGCGCGCAATCCGCGGCGCTCGGCGGACTGATCGATAATCGCCAGATCACCGGGCTTCCGCTCGATGGGCGCGATTTCTTCGAACTCGGGTTGACACTGGCAGGCGTCGCGCCTCCCGCGCAGGGCTCGGCCGGCTCGGTGCGCGGCGCTTTCGCCGTGAATATCAACGGCGCGCGGGAAGATTCGAACAACTTTATACTTGATGGCGTATTCGACGGCGACCCTAAGCTGAATGGCCCTGCGGTAACGCCTCCGGTGGACGCGGTGCGCGAATTTGAAGTCGCCTCGGGCGCGTATGACGCTTCCTTCGGCCGCAACTCTGGTGGCCAGTTTAACGTTGTGCTGAAATCCGGCGGCAACCAGTTCCACGGCACGGCCTACGAGTTCTTTCGCAATGTTGTGACCGATGCCCGTAACTTCTTCGCTCCCGCCGGGGAGCCAAGCCCGCAATACCAGCGCAATCAGTTCGGCGCCTCCGGTGGCGGACCGGTGATACGCAACCGGACATTTTTCTTCATGGATTACGAAGGCCGGCGATTGCGCGACGGCGTCACGCAGGTCACCAACGTCCCGACCGCACTTGAGCGCGCAGGCAATTTCTCGGAGAGCGGCATAATGGCGATTGACCCTGAGACCGGGGCGCCGTTTTCGGGCAACGCGATCCCGAGCTATTATCTGAATCCTGTAGGCACGGCGCTCGCCGCCCTGTATCCACAGCCGAACCGCTCCACGCCAGGTGAGAACTTCGTCTCTTCGCCGACAGGCCGTGACCGCGAAGACCACTTCGATATCCGCGCGGACCATTACCTCGGCCCCGGCGACGATCTGGCCTTCCGGTACAGCTTCGCTGACCGCGCGCTTTACGAACCCTTCACCGGCCCAAGCTTCGCGCTGGTTCCCGGCTATGGCGATAACGTGCCGACGCGCTCGCAGAATGCCATGGCGAGCGAAATGCACGTCTTCTCGCCCAACCTGCTGAACGATTTCCGGCTGGGCTTCGACCGCGTTTCCTCGGGCGTCTACCAGCAGGACATCGGCTCCGATGCCAACGCCGCGGTGGGCTTGCCGCAGGCCTCGGCCAATCCGCGGGACACCGGGCTGAGCCTGATCGACGTCACCGGATACTCGCCCATCGGCGACGAGTACAATAATCCGCAGCACAGCGCCACCACGATTTACCAGGCCACGGATACGGTAACGGTTTCGCGCGGGCGCCATCTGCTCAAGACAGGAGTGGATCTCCGATGGCTGCGCCAGGATGCGTATCGCGACGAACTGGCGATGGGCTACATGGATTTCCTGGGCATGATCACGGGCAACGCGCTGGAGGAATTGCTGCTGGGATTGCCCACGGTCACCGGAGTGGCTACCGCCGATAATGCCGAGCACTTGAGAACGCAGGGCCAGTATGCCTTCATTCAGGATACGTGGCGCGCTCGTCCCGGGCTGACGCTCTCCCTCGGCTTGCGGTACGAATTCAACTCGCCGCCCGTGGACGCATTCAACAGAGCCAACGTTTATGACCCGGCGACGCAATCGTTGGTTCAAGTAGGAACCGACGGCATTCCGCGCAGCGGTTACGAGCCGGATCGGAACAACTGGGCGCCGCGCGTCGGCATCGCCTGGAATCCCGGCCACAAGGGGACCGTGTTGCGCGCCGGGTATGGAATCTACTACGACCAGGCGTCGCTCGCCACAGGAGAAGGTCTTTACTTCAACGCGCCGTACTACGTTTCGCAGCTCTACGAAACGTCCCAACAGTATCCATTGAGCCTGTATGATCCGTTCCCCGCGAATTATCCATTGGCCCAAGCGCCCACGGCGCTGGCGTTTCAGCGGAATCTCCGTTCCCCGTACGCCCAGCAGTGGAATTTCAGCGCGCAGCGGGAAATCGGACGAGGCAGGACGTTTGAGCTGGCTTACGCGGGCTCGAAGGGAACCAAGCTGCTGGAGGCCCGCGACATCAATCAGCCGCTTCCGAGCGCGCAGCCTTACAATCCCCGCCCCGTACCGCAGTTCAACGATATCAACCTGCTGGAGTCGCGCGGCAATTCGAACTATAACAGCCTCCAGATGCGCTTTCAGCAGACGCTGCGCGGCGGCCTCACCATGCTTGCGTCGTACACATGGTCGAAGTCGATAGACGACGGCTCGGGTTTCTTCTCCACGGCGGGCGACGCCAATTACCCCCAGGACGACCGCCACGCCGACCTGGAGCGCGGCCTGTCCGATTTTGACGTAAGGCATCGCTTCACGCTCAGCTATTCCTACGATCTGCCGGTCGGAAAAGGACGCCTGCGCGGCGGCTGGAGAACGACTGGCATCTGGACGTTTCAAACGGGCGAACCGTTCACGGTCGATCTGCTCGCGGACCTGGATAACAGCAACACGGGGATCTCCACTCTTGGGTTCGGCTCCAACGACAGGCCGAATCTCGTGGGCAGCGCTTTGGTGGCCCACCCCGGTCCGGACGGCTGGTTCAACACGGCCGCGTTCGCACTTCCGCCGTTCGGCAGCTTCGGGAACGCAGGACGCAATATCCTGACGGGCCCCGGCCTTCAGACCGTCAACGTGGCGCTGCTGAAGGACACGACGTTGTCCGAAGGCAAGACTCTGCAATTTCGGGCCGAGGTGTTCAATTCTTTGAATCACCCGAACTTCAGTCTTCCAGACAACTTCTTCGGTTCTCCCACTTTCGGCAAGATCCAATCCGCCGGCGACCCGCGCCGGATACAATTCGGAGTCAAACTATTGTTCTGAACAATTCGCCATCTGGCGGGAGTTTTGGGTTAGGATGCGGATATGCTTGTCCGATTCCTGACTTTATCGATTGCCTTGAGCATTGCTGCGGGCGCCGCCGATTGGGCAGGTTTTCGCGGCCCGAACAGTGCAGGCATCTCGCCAGACCGGGGCCTGCCGGACGCACTCGGCCAGGACCGCAATGTTGCCTGGGAACAGAAAACACCCAAAGGCAATTCCTCCCCGATCGTGGCAGGGGGCCGTGTCTGGATCACCGGCCATGAGGGCGATGACCGCGTCGTGCTGTGCTATAGAGCCGATAACGGTTCTTTGATCTGGCGGAAGTCCCTTCGCAAATCAAGAGCCGACGATCCCGACCCCAGGTGTGGTCCCGCGGCGCCCACGCCCGCTACCGATGGCCATTCCGTCTTCGTTTTCTTCCCGGAGATCGGCCTCATTGCCTACGACTTGGACGGAAAGCAGCGTTGGCTTGTGCCATTGGGACCTTTTTCTAGCGCGGCGAATGGCATGCCGGTTTCCCCTGTTTATGTGGACGGCAAGGTGGTTCTCTTTGTGGACACGCAGGATGAGGCGTACGTAGTGGCTTACGATGCATCCACCGGCAAGCAGGTATGGAAGACCGACCGCCCCACCACGTTCCGGGGTTCCCACACGACCCCGGTTGTCTATAAACCTGCCGGGGGACCGGCGCAGATCATCGTGTCCGGAGCGGTGGAACTCGCCGCCTATGAGGCGAAGACGGGTAAGCGAGTTTGGTGGGCGAACGGCGTGACCATTGAACCGATCGCGAATCCCGTGGTCGCGGGCGACTCAGTGTATACGGTCGAACCCGCCGAGCGTTCCTCGCCTCACGCCCTATTCAGCAGCTACCTCAAGATGTTCGACAAGAACAAGACCGGGACGATCAAAGTCACGGAAATCGGTGATCCGGCTTGGCGCCGGCTGCTTACGTCAATCGATAAAACTGGAAATAACGATGGCGTCGTTACCGAGGATGAGGTGGTCCACGCCTACGGCGACGATCCAAATGTCCCCGGGGGAGGCCTGGTGTGTACGCGCTTGAACGGCCTTGGGGACGTGACTAAGACGAACATCAACTGGCGCTACACGAAGGGAATGCCTTGGGTCACGGCTCCGCTTGTCTATAACAACATCGTATACGTTATTCGCAACGGCGGAATTCTGTCCACGTTTGACCCGGAGAGTGGCCGGCTTTTGCGGCAGGAGCGCATTAAGGACGCGATCGGAGACTACATGTCTCAACTGGTCGCCGGAGACGGGAAGATTTATCTAATCAACAACGAAGGCAAAGTCACGGTGATCCGTGCGGGCGCCGACTGGGAAATATTGTCCTCTGGCGACCTGAACGAACAGGTATTCGCCACACCTGCGATCGCCGGCGGCCGCATTTACATACGAACCGCGGGTAGACTGATCTGCTTTTCCGCCAAGAACAACCAGTAGGCTGCGAGCAAGCGGGGCCCCTCGCAATCATCTGATTACTTCTTAGAGCAGCGTCTAGTCGGTGTATCTCAGCGCAAGTTAACGAGTTTCAGCTTGTTGGAACCCACATGCAAGCCGTCGCCGCCTACAAGCATTCAGGCCAGTCGTAGCTCCGTCGTGCTCTATCTCAACGGCGGCGGCCGCCGCAGCCGATCTCCAAGCCTCGCGCTGAAGCCTGAAATGAAGTACGTCTCCGGCGCGCCGCTGCGGTCGCTCGAAAAAGCGATGTGCTGCATATCCAGGAAGCCGGCTCTCGGAATCCCGGCATCCACGCTCCCGGTCGAATCCGTGGCCGTGAGAAATCTGGTCGCGGCTCCATCCAAAGACATCAGACCGATCGAAATCCCGGCGAACGCGCCTCCCGTCGTACATACGAACACCGAGCCGTCCGGCGCCCAGACGCAGTAATTCGCGCCATGCGCAAAAGGAGCGGGCGGCCCGATCTTCGGGGTCGTAAACGCGCCGTCCAGGTTCAGCCTGAATGTCCCGTCGGGGTTCAGCACGTCGGTCACGTACCAAGTACCGGTTTGATCGTGGTAGCCGATCTGCCTCCCGTCCGGCGACCATGCGTTGTGGTCCGCCGGAACGCTGCCCGCAAGGCTGTACGCTCTGTTTGGAACGTTGAGGTCCACGACCCAGACCTCGGGCATGGCGACCCCGCTCGGATTTGGCGGCGGCTGGTCCCGCGAGTTTCCCGTCCGGCGTGACAAATGTTTCTTGCGCCTGCTGGCCGCCCGAAATCGTCTGCGGGTTCGCGCCGCCCAGACCGGCGGCCGCCACGGAATTGCTCGAGCCAAACGAATTGAACGTCAGCACGCCGACAGCCGCGCTGTAGGCCGCAACAAGTCGGAAGTTGTGGGAGGGAGGCGCTCAAAAGGAACCCGAAGGGTTGTGCTCACGTAGAATCAATATCTTACGAGTAGATTTCGGCGTCTTACAGCCACACTCAGAGCGCTGACAGATCCTTCTTCCTTCTTGTAAGTTATTGATTTAATTTTGTTTGGCTCCGCAAATGTGCGGAAGTTCGAGCTGACTCTCCTGAGAGGTCCCGGTCAGCGAGTTTTTGCCGTTTTTACCGCCCTATATGAAACACAAGACGCGGGGGTTAGAGGCGTGGCTGGTGGCACATCCGTCAGAATTTCGGGTGCAGAGGTTTTCTCCAGGCTGTTAACCATCGAAGGAGCTTCGGAACCACGTCGCACGATCGGGTGGAGCTTGGCTAGCCGAGCAAAATTGCAAACGCGGGCGTTCGTAGCACTTCGGCGGCAACCCTCGAAATCTTCGATAGTTCCACCGGAGCGTCCAATCACCGGTATGCCGGCGAGGAAGCCATCTCCCCGGACATGTAGCGCCTTCAGACGCTCAGGACCGGAATGTGCGACTCCCGAATGATCCCGTAGCCTTCGCCGTTGTCTCCCAGATGGCTGCGCCCCGGACTGTGTCCGACGACTAGGAGGTCAGCCTTGGTTTGCTCTGCCGCCCGGTTCAACAATTCGGGGACATTACCGCTCTCGATGATGACTTCGGCCTTCGTGCCCACCTCCTCCTGAAGCTTGGCGATCTCGTTGGCGGCGAAGCCGACGATCATCTCCTTCCACGCGGGGTCGACGCGGGGACCGCCGGGGCCGTAGGCCTCCACGCTGTCCGTGATGTGGACTAGCGTCAGCGTCGCATCGGCGGCCGCGGCCAACTCGGCGGCCAGCGACGCGGTGTGGCGGCTGCGACCGCTCAAATCCACCGAGCAGAGGACGTGGCGGATCGAGAACTCGTCCGGCGGCGCCTCTTCCAGGTGAGCGCCTGTCCAGACCGGGCAATGGCTTTCGTGCAGCACCTTCGCTGTCACCGATCCCAGCAAGAAGCGGTAGAACACCCCATGGCCATGGGTCGAGATCACGATCAGGTCGACGTTCCGGTCGCGCGCAGCCTTCACGAGTTCGTGGGCCGGGTCGCCTCTGAGCAGCAAGCGGGTGACCGCAATCCCGTCGAGTTCCGGCGGCAACGCCTCATCCAGGTCTTTCTGGGCCTGCTGGACGATGTGCGCCTGCAAATCCCGCGCGGTGATCTCATGCCCGCTCTCCAACACGCCGGCAGGATAGCTGAACGGCGTCACAACGTGCAGAAGTATGATCTCCGCATGGAAGCGGCGCGCCAACCATGCGGCCTGGCGTGCGACGCGCCGGGAAGTGTCCGTGAATACAACAGGAACAAGGATCTTCTGAATGCTCAGCATCACACCACCTACCCACTAACATACACCTCCCGCCCAAGCCGGGCAGTGAACGCATGGGAAATGGCCGCCGCATGGTGGTGAACTTAGCAGGCAAGAAAGAAGGCCGGTCCCGCCGGAGGAAGGCGGGGCCGGCCTTTTCCCGATGGGTGATGACCGGTTAGACAGCCAGATACATCGTGTTGCCCTGCCGGTTCACGAGCAGGAGAGTGGCATCCTTCGCGTTACGCATCGCAGATTCGAAATCCGAAGTGTCGCGCACTGGTTTGCGGTTCACTTCCTGAATGACGTCACCGCGCTTCAAGCCGGCATCGGCAGCTTTGCTGGACGGCTCGACGTTGGTTACCACGACTCCGGCAGCAGCCGGCGGCAGACCTAGCTGCCGGGCCGTCCGGGCGGTGACGTTTTCTACCGTGATCCCTTGCAGGGCATCCTCGGTACTGTTCTCAGGCTGCTCGTTTTTGGCGGTTTCCGCGGGCATTTCCGCCAGGGTCAGCGGGATGGTCTTCTCAGCGCCGTCGCGGAACACCTTCACGTCCACCTTGGTTCCAGGCGCCATCAGCGAAACGTGCATGCGCAGTTCCGCGCTGCTATTCACCGGCTTGCCGTTGATGTCGAGGATGATATCGCCCTTTTCCAAGCCCGCCTTCTGGGCCGGGCTGTCTGGGGTCACATCGCCGACCAGCGCGCCGCGGACTTCCTGCTCATGGAAGGCCTTTGCGATGGAGGGCGTCACTTCCTGAGCCATCACGCCCAGGTATGCGCGGGTCACCTTGCCGGTCGCGATGATCTGATCCATCACATCGCGAGCCACGCGAACGGGAACGGCGAAACCGATGCCTTGGTTCCCTTCCGATCCATTGGCCAGGATGGCGGTGTTGATGCCGATCA
>OBLW0100002360.1_pt1 | contig 15273 bp, 12 predicted proteins | sample 1520161 | NCBI WGS metagenome assembly OBLW01 (sample SAMEA3539309, study PRJEB22396) | soil metagenome | biome: tundra; feature: field; material: soil | place: USA | collected 2010-05 | depth 0.15 m
GCGCGCCAGACCGAATTAATCGGGCGTGCCGCTACGTCTTGGCTGTAATGATCTCAGAGAGCGTTGTACGCGACCTGAGCCACGGACTGCGGCTGCTGGCCCGCAATCCCGGGTCTACCTTGTTGGCGGTGGTGGCGCGGCGGTCGGCATCGGGATCAATACCGCGGTCTACACGGGTGACGAAGCGATGGTGGCGCGGCCGCTGCTGCTATTCACCTGGATGCTGCTGAAGGAAGCCGCGGTGGCAGCGGCCAACCTGACCTCCGTCGAATACGGAGGGCTGGTATGGAGATCGCGTGTAGGTGCGAAACCGGCACCGCCACCCGGTGCCCGAATCAATGCAAACAAATCGTAATATGCTATTCAAGTGCGGCAACGATTTCTTCGGTTGTGGAACTTCGTTGGACAGCTTTTGCGGGTCCGTGGCCTTCTGGATTGGATTGGATGGTGGAAACCGATGATAAGCGCAATTCCGGCGATTGCGACAGCGGTGTTCGCTTACGCACGCCAAGCGCCATCCCTCATAACCGGAATCAGCGGGCCTATCGTGTTCGTCTTTGTGCTCCTGTTTTGGCGGGCAGTTGCACTCTCCAAAACAAAACGTCAAGCTGACCAGCGCCCGACCTCCTTACAGCAACAATCAGCGCCCGAAGCGAGAAAGCGACCATCGCCAAACATCGTTTGTCGAGGAAATGTATCTACCACGTGCGAACTGCCCTACGGTGTACACGACTCACTAACGGCTCCCTGCACAGCCATAGCCTTCCGAAACGACGTAACCACGTCCAACGCACGTGCCGACAAGATAGTGGCGCATCTCGACTTCTACTCCGATGCAGGTAAGCGCACTTCTGTGAACGAGGGGTGGTGGTGCGAAGATGTAGAGGACAACGGCTCATTTTACATCGCCAAGGCAGAAACCAAACATCTAGTTATCGTGGCCACTATTGAGTACCGTCGGCGCGGTGTCCGGCAGGCGGCTCGCTCTACTTGCGCTCGCCATCATGACCGAGTTGGATACGGTTCCACGAAAACCACATCAAGGCATCTAGGAAGCCGGAGGGCCGACGGCGGCAGGCTCGGCGGGGGCCCGGGCACCTCGGCAAACTCCACCCACTTCTGACCATTCTTATCCGGAAGGCACTGCGCAATACCTATGTGCCGCTCGCCCTGGTAGTCTCCAGGCAAGCGCCGGAGGTTCCCGAATCGCACCTGAGGGGGGAGAACAGATGGTGCGCGAGAACTCCCCCGCCGACCACGCCAGTCTTCCGGTTCCCGGCGCGGCGAAAACGCCCCCTCCAGCTTCGCAATCCGCCGCGCGATGCTTTGCAACTTGGTGGATGCCACGGAACGTTATGTCCTCACATCGGCCGCCTTCGCCAATTCCGCCGCCCGCTCCAGAGCGGCGAGCCGAACGTCCAGATCCTCGTTCACCAGTCCTTGGTTTCCCCGGGCCAGGACACAGTCGGCCGCACGCACACGGACCGATGCCGGGGTGCTCGGGTCCACCATGACTTTCAGCAGCGCCGACACCGCGGCGCTCGCAGTCTGTTGCAACCGGGCGTTGGCTTGGGACATGGCTGCCCGGCGCGCTTCCCGATAGGCCGCCTGAAATACCGGCATCCGCAGCCACCGGTTTCAGCGTGCGCTTGGAGACACCGGCTGCCTGGGCGGCTTCTTCCTGATTCCGCTGCGAGAGCAGCGCCGCAATCGCAGCTTCCTTCTTGCGGCCGAATTTTGAGCCATGGCCTGCCATGGGTCCCTTCTCCCCGCTCTTGGTCCGGCTCGTCACGCAACGCTGGACCACCACGTCGGCATACTTGGGATCGATCTCTAGCCCGCAGCAGACGCGCTCCGTTACCGCCGCCGCCAGCGTCGTCCCGCTGCCCAGAAACGGGTCGTACACCAGTTCGCCGCGCTGGGTGTGGTTCAGGATCGGGCGCCGCATCAGCTCGATTGGTTTCTGTGTAGGGTGATCGAATTTCGTCTCATCCGATCCACCCATAATGAATTTCGGAGACGGTGTAGCCCAGATCGTCGAGTTCTCGCCGGGCTTGCCGTACCACGGTGCGTTCTTCTTCCGCACAAACCAACAGGGTTCATGCTGGAACCAGTACAAGGTGCGAGTGAGCACCGTACGCTGCTTGTCCCAGATAATCTGCTGATGATGCACAAACCCAATGCGCAGCAAGCCATCCAGAACCTCGCGCGTGAACCGCGAAGCATGCCAGACATAGCCGACTTGCAGACTGGGAACCAGGGCGAAGGCCGCGGACCAATCGGCACGGGTGTCTACGGAGGTGCTGGTTTCCTGGTGGCCCTTCGTGCGCTTCTTCTTCAAATAGCTGGGCTCGGCAGACCCGCAGCCGTTGAGCCCCGCCCTATCCCGCCACTCCGAATCCAATTCAATGCCGTAAGGTGGATCGGTTACCAGCAACAACGGCTGACGCTCGCCCAGCAGCCGGGATACAGCTCCGGCATCGGTTGCATCCCCGCAAAGTATGCGGTTGGAACCACAAAGCCACAGATCGCCTGGCCTCGTCACCGCGACCGCCGGTAGCGGCGGCGCGGCATCCACGTCCGGCGGATCAGGCAACAAGAACTCATCGAGTTCCCGGGCATCGAACCCAGTCAGACTCAGATCGAAGTCGGACTTCTGGAGGTCTAACAGTTCGGCCGCCAACAGTTCCTGCAGCCTGGCGGATTGCCGCTGCTGAACTCGATCGTGCTCTCGACACCACCGATGTTTTCGATGACCGAAAGCCCCGGCCCGGCGCCTTGGCCATCCTCCAAGTACACAACATCGCCACTATCATCGATATCCGGGTACTCGCGATTGTGGCTGGTGTTGGGCACCGAAATTGGCGAAGGCGTTGTGGAACCACTTTTAAGGATGTAAACCTGCCAAAGCCCGCCGACCTGCTGGCTCCAGACGATGTCGCCGTTATTGTTGATGGACGGCCACTTGTGGTCAAAGGATCCGCTTGTGACCTGTGTGATCTGATAAGTGGTTCCCGTCGACGCCTTTTTGCCTGCCACAGACTGCACTGGTTACATAAAGATACCCGGCCAGAAGATAGACAAGAATTGTTTTCCGTCGCATCAGTATTCTCCCTTATTCACACGCCGAGGGCGTTCTATCCAACCGAATTCGTGTGTCCCCGGAATTTCAGTGGGCGGCCATCGTTGCACCCGACTCCAAGGCCCCCCTTACGTCGAAATTGAAGGTGCATCTTCGGCTGAGCGCTGGTCGTTCCTGCACCCACTCTATTTCATGGCGGAGCATTCCGGTCGTTTCGTATCGTTAGGTAACCGTTTCACGCCCTTAGAATCAGTGGTGTAACTGGCGTCGTACGCGGTGTTAAATTCAGGATTGTCGTTGGGTCGCCGAAGATTAGACTTCCTTACTTGGCAGCGGCGGCCGCCTCGTCCGCGACGAAACCAAAGCCTTCGGCGCGGGACTGCTCGGCCAAGGCGAGGAGAGCCCGGCGCGCGCCATCGCTTTTGGCGGACTTCAGTTCGATTTCAGCGGTTGCAAAGCGAGCCTCCATTTCGAGGCCCCGGTAGCCAAGTCTTGTTGTCTCCGAGAGCACGGACCGCAGGGCGCGCCGCGCGCTAGCCACATCGCCCAGACCGACCCGCGCTCGCGCACCAAGAATGGCGGCTTGGAGGTCGAAGTCCTTCCTCCCAACGCTCTTCTCAAGTGTCACCGATTGCCGGACGGCCCTTTGAGCGTCCTTGTATTTTCGCTGCTGGAGCATGCACGTGGAGAGAGCCAGATATCCTGACATCTCACCCTCTGTCGATTTCTGCTCGTGGAACTGCCGTATGACGTTCCTTACGCAGGATTCAGCCGCAGCGGGGCGGCCCTCTGCTGAATCCAACAGTGCCAGGCCCAGTTGGCTGTCAAGAAGTGCATTCTTGTCGCCCGACGATGTCAGAAATCGAGCCGCCGCTTCGTATTCCTTTCTGGCCGCCGCAAAGTCCCCGAGGCGATAGAGCACCGCAGCGAGGTTCTTATGGGATCCAGCGACCGCGCTTGGGAGGTTGAGCTCGCGGTAGATCGCGAGCGCCTGTTCACAGGACCGCTTTGATTCCTGCAGTCTGCCAAGGTTTGAAAGCACTTCTGCTTGGTTCCCATGGGCAAAGGCTTCGGCTCCTCTTTCTCCGGTTTGGCGGCTGATCTCTAGAGTTTGGTTGAAAAAATCCAGCGCTTGCGAAAGTTGCCCGTGATTGTTGGACCAGACGCCCATTTCGTTCAAGACCGCCTTCTGTCCGGTCTTGTCGCCCAGCTCCTCGAAAATCTTCAGCGCCCTCGGATAGAGCGGCAGGGGACCGGGAGGGGGACCGCCCCAGAGTAGCAGAGCGGTATTGAATAGCGCCCTGGCCTCTCCGTGCCGGTCGCCAATCTCGCGGCAAACGGCCAAGGATTCGTCGTACATCCTGCGCGCGCGCTTGAAGTCGCCACGATTCTTCAGCAAGACTCCGAGGTCGTTGAGGACGGTGGCCATGCCCCCCTTGTCACCGATTTCCCGGTATAGAGCCAGCGCGTCCTCGTAGGTTTTCTTTGTGGCCACGAAATCACCTTGATCAGAGGCTATATTGGCGATGGCGTTCAGAGCGGATGCCAACCCCCGTTTATCGGAGACGCCCGAGTATAAGGTTCTGGCGCGATCAAAGGCTGTCAGCGCGTCGGTTAATTTTGCGAGGCGCCAGAGCGCCATTCCTTCTTCGATCTTCGCCCGGGCCACCACTAACCAAGCCCGCTCCTCAGTTCCGATCTGGTCCGCGTGCTGCGCAGCAGCCAACGCTTGCTTGTAATCGGAAAGGGATCGCCGAGCCAACGCCTCGGCCAGTTCGATTTGCGGATTTGTTCGTTCAGGCCTATGCTCCGCGCGAGAGAGCTTCCGCAGCTCTTCGACAGTCGCCAACGCCTCCTTGCCTTTGCCGGAAGAGGTCTGGGCGGTAGCCAGTCTCACGCCGTGATCCACAGCATCCGGGTGGAACGCCCAAACCTTCTTATAGGCCTCGATAGCCTTTTCCCACTCTCGGGTCATCTCTCGGTATCGGCCCTCGATCAGCCAGCGCGCTTCGCGCGGAAGATCCTTTGACAAATCCAGGGCCTTCCTCGCTTCTTCTTTGGCGTTGTTGTTATATCCCAGGGCGGACCAAGCCTCCGCCAGAGCCGAGTGGCCGAGCGAAAAACTCGGATCGAGCGCGACGGCCTTCTTTAGTAAATCGCGGGCCGTCAAGGCATCGAACAGCCGCAGCTTGTCAATGCCTTCGGCATAGAGTCGCAGGGCGGCCTGGTTAATTGGCAGCGTAGTCCGCAACCCCACCGACTCGGCGGGCGAAATCGCCTGCACGCCCAAACCCGCTCGAAGTTCTGCGCCTGCACGGGACACGATGTCGAAGAGCCTGTCTTTCGGTCCGCTTCCGGATACCGTCACGATCGTTTCACCGGTTGTCGTGCTTTGGATGTGGAGATCGAGCCGAATCTCACCAACGGCGCCGCCCAGTTGCACGTACGAACCCGCCAAGACCCAGTCGGCGCCCGGATTCCTGCCAAGGCGTACCAGGGTTTCCTTGGACAGCGTTCCCGCTTCGCGAAGATCCATCTCGGTTTTGGCTCGCGTCGTTTCCTCGCCCGATAGGATGCGTAGGTTCCCTCCCGCAGCCAGTTCCGCGCGGAACATTTCGACGAGCGCTGGGGAGAGCCACGCGCTGTCCCGGCTATCGGAGAGATTCTGAAAGCCGAGCACAGCGACTGACTTGCGGTGTACGTGTACGGGTGCGGCTGGCCTCGGACTCCAGCGCCAATAGGCAAGCACGCCCAGCGAGAGCACTACCGACGCCGAGACGGCGAAAAGCCAGTACCAGCGGACGTCCGTGCGCTCTGACGTGGACAGTTTCCCGAGGAGCGTGGGATCTCTCTGTGATCTCACAACATCCGGTGTGACGCCCTGCGATCTCGGATCGCTCTTCTGCTCCGTGGCGTACTGTTGCACGGGATTTACGGCATCCGATTCGATGCTTTGGAAACCGGGCCCATTCCCTTCTTGAGGCGACGGTTCTGGTCCAAACAATTCCAACGCGCTGTTTCTGTTCGGGGTTCGGGAGCCTCGGCGTGAAGCGCGGAATATAGTGCCCGCCGGGGAAGTCGATCAAAATCGGATCAAATTGACCGTCGCCGGCATAATAGATCCTCAGCTTTTCCCGGAGCCGCGTTGCGGCACTTCGCACCGTGGAATCAATGCTGGGATCGTACGTCGGAGGCTTGCGAAAAACTTCGAGCGCGATGGAGTACTCTTTCAGCGCTTCCGCGTTGCCCTTCAGGTGCTGTCGGACCGTGAATTCGAGAAAAGCTCGGAGACGCACGGAGCCGGCAAATGCTTCGCTCTTTAAAATTCGCGCCAGTTGCTCTTCGATGGACTCGCTAGTCGGCCGGTTGGCATTGGCCTCGCTGTGAAATCGCCGGTTGGAACTTAAATCGGGGATTTCGTCCATGGCGCGACTCTCTCCAGGCAGAGTGCCGATTCTATCACAGCGCGCCAAGCAATGTAACGTGCCCTTTTCAGCAAGTTACATGGTTGATTCTAAAGGATGGAACGGTTACCTAACTCCCGCGAAACGTCTATCAACTTTTAAGGCCGACTAGAATAGTGCTGCTAGTCACGAGAGGCTCAAAAATCGCAGCGGTTCTTGACGGGCTTCTTCAGCGGGAGGGGCGAGAACGGTGTCGTCGTTACCGGAGGGCGGGATCTCTCGTCGGGGTCTGTTTCTAGGCGTAGCGTCGCTGGCTGGGAAGGCTACGGCGGCGACCGCGGCAAACACGCAGATTCAGAGCAGTGAAGTAGGTCCATCACAACCACAGAACCGCCGTCAGGCGCCCCTGGCGGTTCGGCAGAATGCGGCACTCGTTGAAAGTAGCAAGCTTTCCGCCACACAAACGAACAACGGTGACGAGGCTGGTTTGCCGGCGTACATCGCCAGCTTCACCAAAGGACTGCCCCACGACGAAGCCAACCTCGTCGTCCCCAGCGCCTGCGAATCGCTTCTGCACGCCCTTTCGACCGGCCAACAGGCGGACTTCAAAAACATTTCTCGCGGTTCCGGAATGAAATTGGTCGATCCACAATCGACGTTTACGTACGAACTGGAAGGCGCAGATTCGCAATGCCTGGCGAGTCCACCGGCCCCGAACTTTTCGAGCTCCGCCACAGCGGACGAAGTCGTTGAGCTCTATTGGCATGCACTGGCTCGGGAACGCTTCTGACAACACGAGGATGAACAGCTCCATCCGGCACGCGATTTGTTTTGCCACACTTGTGGTTGGGTTGGCGTGTGATCAGACCCTGCGCGCGCAAGGCCAACCGATTCAGTACTACTACGACGACCTGGGCCGGCTCGTGACGATGGTCGATTCTTCCGGCAAGGTCGTCACGTACACCTATGACGGTGTTGGGAACATCCTCCGAATCAGCCGCTCTACGGTGGTCCTGGGATCGCTGGCCGTCTTTGACTTCAACCCTCATGCTGGGTCCGTGCTGGCCACCGTCACGATTCGCGGCCAAGGCTTTAACGCGACGCCTGCGTCCAATATCGTCAAGTTCAACGGCCTGGCGAGCACAGTAATTTCAGCTACCACCACTACACTGGTAACCTCTGTTCCGGTAGGAGCGACTACGGGGCCGATTTCAGTGACGGTGGGGGCCAATACAGCATCTTCATCCAGCAACTTCGTGGTTCTAGCCGTTCCCGTCATCACCTCGGTCTGGCCGAAATCGGCTCTATTCAATGTCGTGATTCCGGACTTCCAGGTGTCCGGGGTAAACTTGCTTGGCGCAACGTTTTCGTTCAGTTGCTTCGGAGTGGGGCCGACCGTCACAGCCGCCTCTGTGAATCGGGGGGGGAAGCCGGCGACGCTGACCATCTCTGTTGAAAATACGGCAGGCACGTGCGCGGTGGTGGCCAGCAACGCGTCCGGTAACAGCGGCACCGTGCCCGACGCCTTAAATCGCTTTACTGTTGTTAATCCCATTTCAACTGCCGATACCGACGGGGACGGAATTCCTGACGTCGTCGAGGCAGCCTTTGGGACGGACCCGCTTGACCCGAAGAGTTTTCCAACGCCCCTAAGCGTTGCACTTTCAGGGGAGGTAGACGGGACCCAATTCTCAGTCCTCAACACATCAGGGGGAACCCAACCCGTTCAGAATGAGACTGATGGAGTGCTGTTCAGCGTTTTCAACACATCCGAGGGAACCCAACCCTTTCCGAATGAGACTGATGGAATCCTGTTCAGCGTTTTCAACACCTCGGAGGGAACCCAACCCGTTCAGAATGAGACTGACGGAGTACTCTTCAGCGTGCAGAACAACGCCGGCTCAGCAAAGGTGAACAAGGAAACGACGTCACCCACGGCGGCCGTCAGCGTAGGCAACGATCAAACTCTCCCCTCGCTCCAAGGAAGTGGCCAGTACGAGGGGCCGTCCGGTGGCAAAACCGCCGCCAAGGCTGCGCGGCAATCCCCGAATGCGGTGCCGTCTGCGGCGGCTCCCGACCCGAAGCCCGGCGCTACGGGTCAGCAAAGTAAGTTTGAGAATCGGTAGTGGAAAGGAGACATCCATGTTAACCGCAATGTTTTCTCGTGCAGGACGACGCTCCTCGGAACGATGTTGGACCTGCGTAGCCCTCCTGGCAGGGGCAGCGCTTTTGGCGAGCGCGCCCGCTGCATTCGGCCAGCAGTGCCCGTTCGCGACCTGCGGGGACGGCAGTGACGGCGCACTCAACTACACAGGTCAGTCGGGCACAGTATTTTTTGACCCCGTGGCTCTCGGTCTTCATGGCACCGGGGACGCTTTTTGCGTCTACAACTTCATCTCGATCACGATCCCGGCTGGACTTACGGTACAACTCTCTGCAAACAAGGTTAACTGTCCTATTTACTGGCTCTCCCAAGGTGACGTGAGCATTGCGGGTGTGCTCAGCGTGGCCGGTACAAGCGGTTCCGTTGCGACTCTGAACACCGCCCTTCGGGTTCCGGCGGTGCCAGGTTCGGGCGGCTTTTCGGGAGGCGTGGGAGGCAACACAACCACCAACCAGAATGCAACCGCGGGGAGCGGGCCCGGCGGGGGCGCTGCGGGCTCTGTATCTGGTTCGCCTGCTGGCGGCGGCACATTCACAGGAAACCGCTTTCTGGTTCCTCTGATTGGGGGCTCCGGGGGAGGAGGTGAATATGCGACTGGGCAATTCGGGCCTGGCGGTGCCAGCGGTGGCGGGGCCATTCTGATCGCAAGCTCAACTCAGATTAATGTGCCGGGTACGATCACTGCTGACGGAGGCAACGGGATCTGTGGAGGCGGTGGCGCTATTCGCTTGGTATCGAATACGGTCACTGTCTCAGGAACGCTCAGTGCCCTCGGGTTCTTCACCACAGCCGGAACGATTCCCGGCACGAATGGTAATATCCGCTTGGAGGCGACTACGATAAACTTTACCGGCAGCTTGAGTGACTTTGGCACCTGTTGCACACCCTTAGCTGAATCGAACCCATTGCCTCTGTTCGTGCCAACAACGAGGCAGCCCTCGGTCCAGGTGACAAAAATCAATGGTATGAACATCACCGAGAATCCGTTCGGCTTCCCGGATATCACCATCAACACCAGTTCTCCTGTGCCTGTGGTGATCACCGCTCATCAAGTGCCTGTGGGTACCGTGCCAACGATGTATATCTTCTCCGAAACTCAGGACCAGGATGCGCTGCCGTGCCCGGGCGGTTTGAAAGGTACCCTCGCTACCTCAACGTGCACAATGAATATCACGTACCCGCCTGCGGATTCACGAGGGTTTGTGAAGGCCACGTGGTCGGCCCCCCCACCATAGCCACAGCCAGAACGCACGCCGTTGGCCGTTGCCGAATCGAAGGCGTTCCTCCACGACGGAGAATCGAAAGTGACTGGAGCCTCAACTGCCCCTAATGCCGCTCTGGAGATTCCCGGCGTGCTGGAGTCGCTGCCTTACAGAGAACAGTGCTGGCATGGAGCCGACAGTTCCGTCTTAACGCTGGTGAATTTGAAATAAGAAAACGCGCCAACTCTTACTTGTATTTTATTGCGGGCCTGGTCCTGGCACTCGGGTTCAAACCTTCGCCGCTATGGCCTCTGCCGACTGTGGTGGGTCAGACGGCCACGCTACTGCCGGACGGGAGCTGGCTGCTGCTGGGCGGCATGGGCCCGGCCGGACCTCTGGATGGGGTGTCCATCAGAACCGCCGATAGCAATCAGGGGGTTAGGCTCTCCAGCGCTATGCATTTCTCCCGTGCTTGGCACACCGCCACGCTCCTTCCAGATGGGACTGTCCTGGTCCTTGGTGGAATCGGCGGCGACGGCAAAATTGTTGAAACGGCAGAGTTGTTCGACCCGGAGACGAAGACCTCCAGTCTCCTAGCCACGACGCAGCCCACGGCCCGCGCGTTCCACACCGCGACGTTAATGACGAACGGGGCTGTACTCGTTGCTGGGGGACTGTCGAGTGACGGTGTCGTGCTCCGGACGGCCGAAATGTGGAATTCGCAATCGAAAACCCTAGGGAACGTGCCGAGCGAGCTTAGTGTGCCGCGCCGTAAGCACACGGCGACGCTCCTGCCAAACGGTAAGATCCTTCTATGGGGTGGAACCGGTCAAAGCGACCAGTTCCTTCATAGTGGAGACCTCTACGATCCAGACACTAAAACCTTCAGTCCAGTAGACACCGTACCAGTCGACTCGCAGGCCGTTAGCGCAGGGCCGGTGCTCGCCGCTTCAATACCCGCGGACGGAGCCCAGAATGTCGGTGTGGGGACCTTGCTGGCACTGCGTTTCTCAGAGCCGCTTCAAGTCCAGACCGTGAACATTGTCACCGCCACGCTCCAAGGTCCGGAAGGCTTGGTGACGGCAAAGGTCGTGCCCGCCGAGGGCGGCTTGTTGGCCTTTGTCACTCCCCAAGCGCCCCTACTTGCAGACGGCGCCTACATGCTCTCACTCAACGGCCTGGCAGACCCCCTAAGTCGTGCCCTTCCGTTTACCGCAATTAATTTCACGACGGCCGGCGCCGCCCTGCCCCTCGATGACGAGGCTTGGGTTCCGAGTGGAAGCTGGCGAACCGGGCGGCCGGATTCCCCCTGGCAGAAGTTGGCACCTCTGCTAGCGCCATCGGGAGTTACCGCCATAGCCGGGCAGGTCCTGAAGCTGACCGGAGAACCACTCGTCCAGGTCACCCTACAGGTGGACAGCTACTCGGCCAAATCTGACTCGACGGGGCGTTTTCTTTGGTTCTTGGCAGCCAGAGGCCCGGCCACAGCGTGCTGGTGATCAACGGCGCGACCGCGAACAGCTCTGGAAAGGCTTATGGTCTATTTGAATACGGCATGGCGGTCAAGGCGGGCACCACCAATGTTCTTCCCTTCACCATCTGGATGCCCTTGCTCGATACGGCTCATGCCGTCACTATTCCGGTCCCGACCAAGACTGAAACCCTGATCACTACGCCGCTGCTTCCTGGGCTGGAACTGGACATCCCTCCCGGCACGGTGATTTATGATTACCAACAACGGGTGGTAAACCAGATCACCATCACGCCCATTCCGCTCGATCGAACTCCATTCCCGCTCCCCAATGTACAAGTGCCCATCTACTTCACTATCCAACCAGGAGGGGCCTGGCTCAAAATTCTCAACCCGACCGGTCCTACAGGGGCCCGGCTTATCTATCCCAATACCTACAACAGCCCGCCTGGCACGCCCTATCAGTTCTGGAACTACGAAGCAGACGGTCAAGGCTGGTTCATCTACGGAGTCGGCAAGGTCTCACCGGACCATCTCCACGTCGTTCCTGATCCTGGGGTCACTATCTACGAGTTCACCGGGGCGATGGTTGGGAGCACCGGTGCGCCACCAAACGGCCCGCCGCCTCATTGCGGTAGCGCCTCCGAACCTGCTCCTGCGGCCTGCGGCGACGACCCCATCGACCTTAGCACGGGACTTTTTGTCCACACGGAGACCGACCTTACATTGCCCGATGTTATCCCTCTCACGTTAACCCGCACCTACCGGCCCAACGACCCTTACTCGCGCGCCTTTGGCATCGGGACCACTCACCCTTATGACATCTTCCTGTACAACGAGAACGCGCAATTCCAAATCCTCGACTTGATCCTCGCCGATGGCGGTCGAATTCATTTCGCCAAATCAACAAATGGTACCCAGTACGTGTGCACTTCCTCACCAACCCTTTTCTACGGAGCGACAATTGCTGAACAGGAGTCGGGCGGTGTTTGGCTACTTAAACGAAAAGATGGTGCGATCCTCACCTTCCCAGTCTCCGATACCGCGAGTACGCCGCAACAAGAAGCTATGATCGGTTACCGGGACCGATACGGCAACGCCCTCGCCTTCACTCGCGATGGTAACTCAAACCTGACCAAGCTTGTCTCTCCGAACGGACGCTATATTCAATTCACGCTCGATTCCAGCGGCCGGATCACCCAGGCCACGGATAACATCGGGCGAGTGGTCAAATACGCCTATGACGCTGGCGGCCGCCTGTCGAGCGTAACCGACGCCAATGGTGGCCTAACGACCTATACGTACGACGCCTCGAATAACATGGTTACGCTTACCGATGCCCGTCTGATCAAGCGAATAGTATCCAACCAATATGACTCCAACAACCGCCTCATCATGCAAACCCTGGCGGCTGGCTCAACGTATCAAATAGTATCAAATCTCGTACACGCTGGATGGCAGCGACAACGTCACCCAAGCCGCCTCTAAGGACCCGCTCGGCAATGTGCGCCAGACTACCTTTAATTCAAGTAACAATGCGTTGACCGACATCCTCGCCGCCGGAACCCCCCAGCAGGAGCCGACGACCTACAATCGAGATTCCTCTACCAACCTGGTCATGAGCATGACCGACGCGCTCAACCGCACCACGGCGTACGCTTATGATAACCTGGGAAACCTGCTGAGCCTCACGCAACTGTATGGCACTCCCGACGCCGTTACCACCTCGTACAGTTATGACCCAATCTTTAGCCAAATCGCCTCAATCACGGACCCGCTTAACCATATCACCAGCTTTGCCTATGACGCTTTTGGCAATCCCATCACCCTCACCGACCCTCTCAACCATCAGTGGACTTTTACCTACAACGTACAGGGCGAGCAATTATCGGCCGCTGATCCGCTGAAAAACACTACCACATACAATTACATCGGCGGCGATCTCATTTCCATCACGGACCCTCTGCTTCGGACCACGACGCTGGCAAGAGATGGCGCCGGGCGACTGGTGAGATTCACCGACGCGCTGGGCGAGACCACGCAGTACCAATATGACCCTCTGGACGATCTAACGAACATAACGGACACGTTAGGCAACGTCACTTCCTTTGTTTATGACGCGGACCGGGATATGGTTACCCTCACGGATGCACTCACACACAGTACCGCCTTTACCTACGACGGCCTGGATCGACTTTCGACGCGCGCCGATCCCCTGCATAACACTGAGACGTACACGTACGATTTAGCGGGCAACCTGCTCACCTTCACAGACCGCAAGGGGCAGAAAACTAGTTTCGCGTATGACCCCCTGAATCGCGAAACGCAAGCTACTTACGCGGACGCGTCGTTTACTGCCTATACGTACGACTTGGGCAATCGCTTGCTTCAGGCGTCCGACTCCGTCGGCGGGACAATTGCGCGCGCCTACGACGGTTTGGATCGCCGCACTTCCGAAATTAGCAGGCAGGGCAGCGTGAGTTATGCTTATGACAACGCCAGCCGCCGGACCCGGATGACTGTAGCTGGCCAGGCTTCCACCAGTTACACTTACGACAACGCCAACCGGCCGACCAAAATCACGCATGGAGGCTCCGCTGTCACGTTGATGTACGACAGCGCCAACCGTCGCAAATCGTCGTTGCTCGCCAACGGCATAATGACGAGCTACGGCTATGATAAGGCGTCGGAGCTCACGGGCCTTACCTACGGCTTGGGAGTGACCACGGTGGGCAATCTCACCTACGCATATGACGCCGCTGGCCGGCGCAGCAGCATCGGCGGCAGCTACGCTCGCACGGGCCTACCTCAAGCGGTGGCTTCCGCGAGCTACAACGCGGACGATCAGCTTCTTCAGTGGGGCTCAAGCAGCCTTACCTACGACCTCGACGGGAACCTCACCAACGATGGGGTGAATGCCTACGCCTGGAACGCCCGAAACCAGTTGGCTTCTATCAACTTAGGCGCCACGGCCAGTTTTCTGTACGATGGTTTCGGGCGCCGCGAGGCGAAGGCTATTGGCGCAACGAACACAAGCTTCCTCTACGATGGCATTAACCCGGTGCAAGAGCTCAGCGGGACAATTGTCACCGCCAATCTGCTCACCGGCTTGGCGGTGGATGAAAGATTCAGCCGCGCCGACGCCGCCGGACCGCGCTATTGTTTGTCTGACGCTCTGGGCAACACGCTCGGTTTGACGGATTCCACTGGCGCTCTACAGACTCAATACACCTATGAGCCCTATGGCAACACGACGATAACCGGCACATCGAGTAGTAACCGTTACCAGTACACAGGCAGGGAGAATGATACCACGGGTCTGTATTACTACCGGGCCAGGTTCTACAATGCCGCCACCGGCAGGTTCATTAGCGAGGACCCGATCGGGTTCGGTGGTGGCGTCAATTTGTATGCATATGTTCGTAACAATCCTCTTCGGGCAGTCGATCCGTTTGGCCTAACCGATATTCTGACCGGTCCTTTGCAGCCGCCCCTCGACACACAAACGCCGCCCTCTGTCCCGTCGGGATGCCGTGTGGCTGCGAATTTCGTTCAATGTATGGTTACGAAGGAGCTGAAGGGGAAGCCCTTGTCGCTGGCGGCTGATGCAGCGGTAGGCATGTGCCCTCTTGCTGAAACACCTATCACGGCGACGGTGTGTATCGCGGGATTTCTTTACAAGACGACGGAGATACCTCAAACCCTTATAGAAGCCGGACAATGTTATCAGGAAGCGCAAAGCCAGTGTGCAGGGTGCGCATTTATGCAGAACTTCAAGTGGGAAATTGCCGCAGTGATGGCAAGCGGCACCCGAGCGCTTTGCGTTTTTACAGACTGGCGTTCGCGCTGTAGAATGATCTCCCGCGAGCTTTATCTCTTGCGTTCCCCGAGGTAAGGCACGCTGACGACGCTATACAGCTTCTGCTCCCAAGGCAGCTATCCAAATTGCC
>OBLW0100002363.1_pt1 | contig 15261 bp, 8 predicted proteins | sample 1520161 | NCBI WGS metagenome assembly OBLW01 (sample SAMEA3539309, study PRJEB22396) | soil metagenome | biome: tundra; feature: field; material: soil | place: USA | collected 2010-05 | depth 0.15 m
GCCGGCGAATCCGGGCGAGAGCGCCGCGAATTCCAGCGGGTTGCGGATCTCACCGCCGAAGGGCAGCGGAAGCGAATCCAGTACCTGAGGCAACATGGAGAAGCCGACATCAGAGGATTCGGACTCCAGGTGCGAGGCGTCGCTGGTAACGGTTACCGTGGCCTGGGCAGAACCAACCTTCAACTGAGCAGTGACGGTGGAAGTGCTGGCGACCTGCACGACGATGCCGACCTGACGGAATGTTTCAAAGCCGGTAGCGTTAACTTCCAGTGTGTAAGTTCCCGGCGGAAGCTCGGGAAACGTGAACAGACCCTCAGGGCCGGACTTGCTGTCGTAGGAGCTTCCCGTCTGGGTCTCCGTGAGCACGACGGCTGCACCTTGAACTACGGCGCCATTTGTATCATTTATGGTGCCTGTTAACGTGCCTCTGCCCGATTGGGCGACAACGGGGACGCCTGCCACCGAGCCAAACGTCACCAACAGCAACGTCAATAGCCGCCAAGTTTGGCGAGCCCTGGGGTGAGTGTGATTCATAGTGTCTCCTTCGAACGTTTGCATGGTTGTTAGGCCTCCATTGTGGTTACGGCGTGGCTGACGACGGGGGAGGTGCTTGTTCCCGCCGCGGCCAGGCCCCTAAGGATCTGACCAGCCACCCGGATGGACAATAACTGCAGTAGCGCAATTACAGGGAGGGCATATTTGAGCGCGGCAACGCCAGATCCCCAGTAAGCAATGCCCAGGAATAGGAAGCATCCCAGGCCACGACCAAGAAACAGACCGAATTCGTGGTTGAAGATGTAGGCATACTCATTGCGGCCTTCGATATGGGAGACAACGTCGACCACCTGGAGTTGGATCGGGTAGTAGGCAAGATCCAACAAAGGCTTGGCCAGCAGAAGGCACCCGATAAAGACGAGTACGCCAACGGCATTGAAGAACAGGGTATTTGTGACTGCACCAAGAAAGAAAAGAATGAGTCCAGAGGAGAAGACGAGAATGCGATGTTTGGGCGCGGTAACCCGACCGGCCAAATACATGAGGCACGCTGAGAACACTCCGCCGATTGCCTGAGTCGTGCCCAGAGTTCCCTCCTGGCCAACCAGCAACATAATGAGCATGGCAGGCGCTGTAACGATGTATCCCTGGGCCAAACCCTTGAGCAGCGCCAATTGCAGCATTCGCCACCACAGCGGATGGAAATGAAAGAAGACGAAGCGGGTGCGTTCCGGATTGCGAAAGGTACCGCGTTCGAGGATGCCGGCAGACAGAACCGTCAATCCGAATACGGCAATCGCGATGATGTGGTACGCCCGGTTGGCAACCCCACCCAGCCAACCATAGAGAGCGGTACCGCTGATAAAGAAGCCAATAAGCGCGGGCACCGCGACGGCGGCCAAAGACGCCAGGAAGTTCTCCACGCCGTAGTAATAGTTCCGGTTACCGTCATTGGTGGCCGTTAACGCAAGGTATCCGCGGTTGGCCCAGAAGATTCCTGTGGCCAATCCCATGGTGAATCCAGATGTCGCCACGCCGATGGGAGTGAGGATGCTCAACTGCATCATCAGCATCATTGCCGCTCCCGAGAGAAGCATCCCGGCGGCATACAAATGCTTGGCTCCAACGCGGCCCAGGAGTTTCCCGTTTAGAAAGAAGGCAAGTGGAGTTGCCGCATAGATCGACAACTGATACGTGACAACCTTGGATACGGCATGCGAGTTGCGCATCACATAGGCTGCTACAAAGACCTCGATGACCGGAAGGACCAGGGCGTAGATCATGTTCGACACCATCAGTACCTGCATGGAGTGGGAGCAGCGAAAAAAGACCTCGAACTCTTTTCGCAAATAATTCATACCCTAGCTCCTTGTGTCTGGGTAAGACTGGCGAGGATGCTCGAGATGGAGAGATGCGCACCACAGATCACGCTGTCGGCTGCGCCGTAGTACAAAGTGATGCGGTCTCCATCGACCTGATGGCCGTTGGTGAAAATGACTTGTCCGAAGAACCCTTCCAATTCGTAGGGGGTTGACGGCTCCATGATTGGCGTCTCAGACCGGGCCAGGACGCGCCACGGTTCATTGAAGTCGAGCAGAAGAGCGCCGAGGCAGTATCGATTCTCTTTCGTCGCACCGTGGTAAATCTCCAGCCATCCTTCGGCGGTCCGGATGGGTGCGGCTCCCGCTCCAACCCTTGCGCTATCCCAATACCCCTCACGGCTATGGGCCAGGCAACGGTGCTGTCCCCAGTGGATAAGGTCGGGGGACGCAGCCAGCCAAATGTAGTTACCGCCTAACTCTGGGCTGCTTGGCCGATGCAGCGCATAGTATTTGCCGCCGATTTGCTCATCAAAGATGGCGCAATCTTTGTTGTGCGGGGCGAAAATCATGCCGACGTGTTCAAAGTCTTTCCAATTGCGCGTCGTCCTCAACCCAACACCCACACCGTTGCTCGAGACTTGCGTATATGTCAGGTAGTAGGACTCGCCAATCTGCGTGACGCGGCAATCCTCAATGCCGTAGGTTTCCAGCTCACCGCATCCCATGAAAGGCTCGCTCCCTTCCGGCTCGGTAAAGTGAATTCCGTCGTCGCTTGAAAGCAGGCGAAGGTGCGACATCGTGGTCAGGTAGTCATTGCCGTCATAACTGATGACGCGTGGATCGCTCAGATCGAGCCGCGAATCGCTCGAATCGAACTCAAGCACCTCGAGCCGGCCATCGGGATTCAGTATGGGGAAGGATGTTTTGCCTGGCATCTGTATCGGGCGCTCGGCGACCCGCACCAGCAAACAAACCTTGCCCTGGTGGCGAAACACCCCGGGATTCAGGAGGCAAGTCACCTCCATGCCTTCCACGCTCGGACGAAGGTTCTGCGGTTTGAGAATCGGGTTCTCGCCGAAGCGTTGAGCTAGGTCTTTCATCATGGGTCTTTTGCGGTTCTTTGGTAACAAGCCTTCACATCGGAGCTTCTGGGGGGAATCAAATCCAAATCCGAAGGCACCAGCAACTCTCAAGGAAGGGGCCAGACACTGAAAAGGAACTCACCACGGAAATCTTTGAGAATCAATGCGAATTACATGTAATTAGCATGTAAACGCACAGGAAGCGGCTGCGGAGAAAGCGCTAGCCTTCGGGAAAGGACTCGTTCAATTGAACAATGGAAAGAAGTTTAAGGAGGAAATGCAATCCGTTCTGAGCGAGCATTCTCTACTGATCCAGAGGAACTTATCTGTCCTTGATTGTGTTTCCCGCCATCTCTTTAATGTGCTAGGATGCGTCAAAGAAACAGTGTGTCCGAAATGTGTACAGAATTGCTCACATTCGGATTCAGTGAGTTGTGGATGGGATCGAACGCGGATTATGAAAGTGGAACCGGCACTTCAAGCAGACGCCCGCTGGCAGCTAATTGAAAGGATTACCGCCAGTCCGCCCTTCCAGAAATCGGCGCGGCTCAGAGAATTGCTGTGCTACCTGGCTGAAAGAACTCTCCTGGGCCAGACGCAGGATTTGAGCGAGCACGACATCGGAAGCGCCGTCTTCGGCAAAGCCCAGGACTACAGCGTCGTTGAGGACAGTTCGGTCCGGGTGCATGTTCGCCAGTTGCGGCTCAAGCTGCATGAATATTTCGATGGAGAAGGCCGCAGCGAATCGGTAATCGTCGAGATTCCAAAAGGTGCCTACACTACTCTTTTTCGAACTGTAGAGCAGGGGCCGGCGGCCCCGCCAGCGCTTGCCGCTCTAGGACTCAAATCCCTGCCAAGTTGGTTGCCATGGTCTCTGGCTGCACTCTTTCTTGTCACCACTCTTGTGGCTTGGCTCCGGCGCCCGGCGGTTTCAATCCCGCCTCCACCTCCCTGGCCCCTCGCTGCGCTTTTCGATTCGAGCAATAGCCCCGTCCAGGTAGTGGTGGCAGACATTAACTACGGCATGATGCGGCTGGTCGACGAACAGCCCGTGACGCTTGAGCAGTATTTGAGCCCTTCCTACAGAAGCGGAGCCGGGTTCACAAACGCTCACTCTACCGCCCGTGATTTGCGCGTGAACAAGTACCTATCCGGTTCCCTGCTTACGTCATATGCGGACTTGGTAGTGGTCGATACGCTGCTGCGCCTGAGCGGAAACTCGCGAGATAGGCTCGCCGTTCGCTCGGCCCGGGAGTTGCGCCCACGCGATCTTGAGCAGGGAGCATTTGTCTTTGTCGGCAGCCCCAGTTCCAACCCATGGGTCTCCTACTTCCAGGACAAGCTCAACTTTCAGGAGCGCGAAGGCAAGGTAGGTGAAAGCCTCAAGTTCTTTCAGAATATGCATCCGAAAGGCGAGGAGCAGGATACCTACCACGGTTTGACCTTCACGGGAAGTTCGGGCGAAGACTACGCCACCATCTCGCTGCTGCCGTCTGCCGATGGCCGCGGCAGTGTTCTTATCCTCCAGGGATTGCAACAAGAGGGCACCGAATCCGCAGGGCTCTTTCTCGCCGACGCCGCAAACCGGCAAAAGCTTCAGGAGGCTCTCGGCGTCTCTGGCTCCCCAGCGCAGCCTTTCTATTTCGAGGCCCTCATTCGCACTCAGGCCGTTGCCGGTGCTCCCAATGCGACTTCCATCGTCGCCACACGCGTGATTCATCCCTGAGCCTTGGTGGACTACCGCGTGTCGCCATTTCAATGCAAACGAGCGAATCTAAGGTCGGATCTCGATTACCCGAGCTTCAAACGGACGCAGAGTCAACTCAACTCTGCCTCCTCGGGTTTCCACCAGATTGTTGCGCGTAAGATCGTGAACGCGGCCTTGATTCGCCGCCGTTTCAACAGTTACGCGCTTTTCCTCCGGCCACGGATTGTAATAGAGAAACGCGGGTGGCAATTGAGGATCCATGAAGTTCGTCTTGCCAAGATCCCAGCGCAGCAGCCATGGGTCTCCCTGCGCCTGAATCATCTTGTCCAGCCACATCACGTATGCGCCGCCATAGATTGAGCGGTGCCCTGCAAAGTCGCCGGTGGCATAGGGGCTGTGGCCCTTTTCATCGCGGCTCAACCGCTCGTATGGAAACATTGCCGGTAACTCAGGGCGGCTTTGATTCTCGCGAGGCAGGTACTCCGGATAGAACCAGCGCATATTGGCCGCAACGTTTAGTGCATATCGTGCAACCTCCGCAGCCAATTCCGGACGGAAGCGTACCGCAGGTAACAGGTATGGCAGCGTCACCATCGACTCCATGCTGTAGGTCTGGCCTGCAGGCTCAGTACAGAAACCCGCCATCAGTCCGTTGACTTCGCGTCCACCCCAGCTCCCAGTCGCCATCAGCCCATGCTTGGCGTCGAAGACGAATCCGAGTGCTTTTCTCGCATTCGTTGGGTAGCCCATTGCCTCAAGTCTTGCTGCCGCCATCACCGCCATTGCCCCGCTTGGAACTTCATACCAGGGATTCGAAGGGAAAGCGAGGTAGCGGTCGATGCCGATCTTGGCTTCTGCCAGAAAGAGATCTTTCCCTGTAAGCTTCCACGCCATCAGCATGACGTAGCTGTATCCGCCCACTGCATCCGGTTGCCGGTAGATGTCGTGGTTGGTGAAAGCCACAGCTTTCGCAAAGTCGTAGCCCTGACTGTTGAAGTCGTAGTGAATCTGCTGCGCCATATCCTTCAGCCGCGTGGCGCTCTTCTCCACACGCGCCAGCCACTCAGCGTCGCGACCAAAGCGCAACTGAATCAACCCATAGGCCATCGCGGTCACATTCATCAGGTACCAGTATTCGCAGAGTGTTGCACCAGCGCCATCCAAAAACAGCCCGTACGGTTCGCTGAAGTAACCCTTCAGCGATGTGGCCAAGCCTTCAAGGCCCTCTCCGCGCAATTCCTTGCCAAGCGCCATCGGCGCATAGGTTGTGAGCCCACCGTCATCCTCCCCCTCCAGAGCCGAGGGGAACACCTGACGTCCATCCTTTGCACGCTTGTACAATCCATGCGCTGGGTCCATCACCCATCCATCAAACGCGTTGGCCAGCGCGTGAAAGTCCAGCGGACGCTCTTCTGGCCGAGCCGGGAGCCCACTCCACCCAGGCGCTTCAATTGCCCATCCAATTCCCCGTTCAGCCCACCCGGCCAGTCCGAGTGCTGTCACTCCTGCGAGGAACTCTCTGCGGTTAGGCAACCGATCAACTACACCCATCTCTCGCTTTTCAGTGTTCATGTCTTTGCCTTGCATCGGTTTCCTCTTCGATCTTGAATTGGTTGCTGCCAACTGGCTTTTCACGCGTCACTTCGCCGCATCAGGAGCAAGCATTTGCCATTCTCAATATGGATGGCCACGCCGCCAAGGGATTAACATGGCAATCAAGGTCGCAAACATTGAATTCACGTGTAAATCTCCGTGTTGACGGCACAATAATGACCGTCACCACCACAACATTGCTCGGACTCAATTGAATTCGCGGGACCTATCGCAAAGCCCGGACACCGGGTAACCGCAGTGTGTAGCTGATGACTGCGGCGGTGAGATACATGAACGCAAAGATCCAGATCACACCGGAGACACCGAGCAGCGGCAGGAAGACCCCAGCGATCGCAGGGCCGATGAAAGTGCTCATCCCAGACCCAAGGTTCATGATTGACATCGCGGCCCCACGGCTTGCCGGTGCCAGCGTGGCCATGATGGCACCGATTGGCACGAATCCTGCCAGTGCCGTGCCGTAAGCCATGCCTGCCAGCACTGCCAGCATGTAATTGGCGCCGAAATGATGCGGCACGTAGTAGAGTCCCAACGTCGTCAGCGCACAGCCGCACGACCCGGCAAATGTGATCGTCCTGCGCCAGCCGATCTTGTCGCCTACCCATCCCCAGAACAGATTGGCAACCACGTTGGTCGCGAACATGATGCTCAGAACCTGAAGCCATTGCTGCAACGAAAAACCAATCACGTGGATGAAGAAGATGGGCAGAAACACCAGAAAGCCGAACTCTGATGTGGTGGTAATCGTCGCGACAATTCCGCCCAATCCGACCTTAGGGTGTCTCCAGACAATCGACACGCTCGAAAACAGCAGCGTCAGATGATGATCGCCGGTCGTAGAAAGCGGTTTGGCACCGCGGCTTTCGCGCACGCCGAACATGGTAATCAAACCTCCCGCCAGCACCAGCCCAACGGAGATCCAGAGCGTCTCATACGGCCCGACCAACGGTACAGCGAAGCTGGCCAGCAAGGCACCGAGCGTGGGCAAGCCGCCTGTCCGCGCAGACCAGAACCAACCGACAGCGGTGCCGAGGTAGCGCTCCGGCGTCACTGCCGTGATCCAGACCAGGAAACCATAAGCAAACAGCGGATAGCCGAAACCTCTCAACGCATAGCTCGCGACCATTGCTGGATAATTTGAGTGCGCAACGCCAAGCGTGAGGAAAGGTATTTCGAAAGCAAGCCAGATCAGCAGCCCGGCCCACATCACTTTCCTGGGCCCGAAGATGTCGGAGAGTGTTCCACTCAGCCACGACGCCACAGCCGCGGTTGCGCCGTAGGCTGTAAACACGATTGCGACCTGCGAAGACGTGAAATGCAGGTCGATGAGCATGGGCGACAGAAAGCCTGCCTCCACACCATCCCCAATCATGAAGAGGAGCAATCCAAAATAGCCGATCGCCAACTCCGGATGCATCCCCAGGCGCTCCGCTAGCGAGATCTTTGATTGCGGTGATGGTTGAATCACATCTGTTGTCATCGTGTTTGGACCTTTGCGAGAGTTTCCGTAAGTGTTGCTCGAACACCATTTGAGCGAAGCTCGTCCAGGACCGACTGTACCGCACTTACAAGTTGGGGATGAGTGAACGCTAGATCTCCGAAAAGAGGCCGCACAGATAAGGCCAACCGGGCATCACTGGCACCGGCAGCAAGAAATAGTTGCATGTGTTCAAGCCCCGGGTCCGAGATGATCAGTGCGCGTCCGTCTTCATCGGTGCCACGAAGGTAATGCAGCCAGCTTGCGATCACAAATGGCAGCACGCTAGGTGACGCTCTCCTCTCCAACAGATCCGCAAGCGAAGGAACGATGAACTTCGCAATCTTTGCACAGCCCCCGGAACAGATGCGCGCCACCTGATCGCGAATTGCGGCATTCGAGAATCGCTTGACGATCGAGACGCTGTACGCGTCAAGATCGACTCCCGGAAGCTGCTGAAGCGTTGGCCTCACCTCCGCCATGAACCGATTCAGAAGCTCACACAGAAGCGGATCGCCGACGGCATCCGCAATGGTCCTGTGGCCGAGCAAGTCCGCGGCATACCCGATTGCCGAATGCCCGCCGTTCAACAGACGCATTTTTGTCTTCTCGTATGGGGCAACGTCCGTTGTCATCTGTGCGCCCTGCAGTTCCCACGCGGGCCGCCCTGCTGAAAAGTTGTCCTCAAGGACCCACTGCCGGTAAGATTCTGAGACCACAGGAGCAAGATCGAGAACGCCAAACTTCTCTGCGATCGTCGCGCGATTTTCCTCGGTCGTTCTTGGAGTTATGCGATCAACCATGCTGTTTGGAAACGATATGTTCGTCTCCATCCACTTGCGCAATGCCGAGTTGCGTGCCTCGCCAAAGGACAGCAGCGCGTTGCGGGCGGTTGTGCCATTTGCCTGCAGGTTGTCGCAGGAGAGCAAAGTAAACGGAGCGGCACCACGCAGCATTCGCCGGTGGGCGGCCTCCGCGACATACCCGAGCCAGGTTATCGGATGATCGGGATGTTCCAAATCATGGCGGACGTCGTCGTGGTCAGCAAGAAATCGGCCCGATGCATCCTCAATGAAGTAACCGCCTTCAGTCACGGTCATCGAAACAATGGCGCAATCCGGTGAGCATAACTTTTCAAGCACTTCCTCGCTTGATTCTGGAGCGTACAGGTGGCCCGTGAGCGATCCAATGATTCGATACCTTACTTGATTTGAATCGACATTCAGGAGGCCGTACAGAAAGTCTTGTTCCCTCAATGCCGAATGAGTGAGTTTGTCGTGTGGCAGGAGGCCAACTCCGAATTCGCCCCAGCGGTTCGACTCGCTGCTCCCAAGCAGGTCGTCAAGGTATACCGCGAGATGGGAGCGGTTGAAGCCGCCGACCCCAATATGCACGATCCCATGCGAGATCCGGCTTCGATCGTACCAGGGACGGGAGATCGTGTCAGCGAGTTGGCCCAGGGTGGAGGCGCGAAGTGGAACTGGGTACTGCCCTGCAGGTGAGTGCATGCGGCTTCTTTCAAATTCATCGGCGGAATTTGGGTCGCGCCTCAAAAGGTAAGCCGAGTCTCAACCAAGTCGATTGAAGCTGTCAAGCCGTCTCGCAAGGTCCCGGAAACGTCCCCCGACATTAAGCCGAAATCTTTAGCGTTTTGGCAATCAGCTTCAATGCTTGCGCATTTGCCCATCTGATATGGTTATCATCGTCGTTCCTGAATGCCTTTCCCGACTTTTTCTAAAGCCTCGCGGAAAGCGCCGGAGGAAGTGCAATGCGAAAGGCAATTGTTTTGGGTTTGGCTTGCTGTGCCGCAATTGGATTGGCGGTTGGCGTCGGAACCAGAGCAGCACAGGCACAGGCGAAGCTTCAGGAGAACGCTGCGATAGCGTTAGATCATGGCTGGGAGTTCCGGCAAGTTGTGCAAGGCTCACAGGAAAACGAGAGCGGCTGGTTGCCAGCCACTGTGCCAGGAGACGTTCACCTCGATTTGCTGGCCAACAAGAAGATTCCCGACCCCTTCTTCCGAGACAACGAAGCCAAGCTGCAATGGATCGAGAATGAGAGCTGGGACTACCGGCTCAACTTTGCCGTTACAGCTGACATGTTCGCACGCTCTAACGTGGACCTGGTATTCGACGGGTTGGATACGGCCTCGCAAGTTTATGTGAATGGCGACCAGGTGCTGAACGCCGACAACATGTTCCGCGTGTGGCGCGTGCCTGTGAAGGGCCATCTGCACGAAGGCAGCAACATGCTGCGCGTGGTCTTTCCCTCGCCTATCAAGGCCGCGGAAGCGGCGGCCTCAAGCGATTCGTTCCGCCTCAAGTCAAAGACCCAGGACAAGACCTACATCCGCAAGGCTGCATATGAGTACGGTTGGGATTGGGGACCAAAGTTTGTGACCAGCGGAATCTGGAAGCCGGTGCGTTTGGAGGCCTGGGACAAAGTCCGAATTGCGGATTTCACAGTTCGCCAGCGTGATGTGACCAAGGACGTAGCACACTTGAGCGCCGAAGTGGAAGTGGTGGCTGCAAACACAGGGTCCGCCAAGGTGAGCATCCTATATGACGACGATGGCAAGCCAGTGAACGCGGCGGAAGCCGTGAGCCTGCATGCAGGACTCAATGTGATTTCTTTCCCCCTGGAGATTCGCCACCCGAAGCTGTGGTATCCCGCTGGTTACGGCAAGCAGCCGATCTACCAGTTCACCGCACAGGTCAGCAGTGGAGGGCCGATTGCCGAAGAGCGCAAGGTGGAGGCCGGCCTGCGCTCCATCGTTCTGCATCGCGAATTGGACAAGTGGGGCCGCTCGTTTGAGTTGGTAGTTAACGGGATCCCCGTCTTTGCCAAGGGAGCGGATGTGATCCCCTTCGACAGCTTTCCAAACCGTGTCACCACTTCTGACTACCGCCGCATCCTCGAATCAGCACGCGACGCCAACATGAACATGATTCGCCATTGGGGTGGCGGCTACTACGAGACCGACGAGTTTTACTCCATCTGTGACGAGCTGGGCATAATGGTCTGGCAGGATTTCATGTTCGGTAACGAATGGCAACCGGGCACATATGCCTTTAAGCTGAATATCGAAGCCGAAGCCGAAGACCAGGTGCGGAGGCTGCGCAACCATCCCAGCATCGTTGTATGGAGCGGCAACAACGAGACTGAACTCGGTTTCAACTGGCCTCCGCGCGACAAGCTGCCGCTCGATGTAAAAAGCCAGATGTGGCAGGACTACCTGACGGAATTCAGCGGCGTTTTGCCAAGAGTGGTGGCACACCTTGACGCGGAAACGCCTTATTGGCCGAGTTCTCCCAGCGCGGACTATGAACCGCTAAGCGAGCACTACCAGAGCGGCGATATCCACGACTGGACCATCTGGCATGGGAGGGCGCCATTCAGCGACTACGAGAAACATCATTGGCGGTTTGTAACCGAATATGGATTCCAGTCGTTTCCTGAAATGAGAACGGTGGAATCTTTCACCGCGCCTGAAGATCGAACTGGAATCTTCACGCCGGTGATGCTTGCCCATCAAAAGAACAACGAGGGTAACTTGCTCATCCACGACTACCTGACGAGGGACTACCCGGAGCCAAGGGACTTTGCCAGCTTTCTCTACGTGAGCCAGGTTTTGCAGGCCGAGGGAATCAAGATCGGCGCCGAGCACTTCCGACGGAGCCGCCCTGAGACGATGGGCTCGATCTTTTGGCAGTTGAACGACTGCTGGCCAGTCGCATCCTGGTCGAGTATCGACTACTACGGCCGATGGAAAGCGCTGCAATATTACGCACGGCGGTTCTATGCGCCGATTCTAGTCTCACCGCATGTTGAGGACGGTTCGGTGAAGGTCTATATCGTCTCCGACTCGATGGAATCGAAGGCCGCTACTTTGCGCGTGCGGTTAATGGACTTTGATGGCAAGGTGTTGCTTGAGGAGAAGCACGATGTGGATGTCGCGCCACTTGCGAGCAAGGTTTACCTCGACTGGCCTCTAAAAAAACTGACCGATGCCGGAGCGACCGACACCTCGCGTGTATTTGTGTTGGCCGAATTGACGCAGGGCGGGGCAGTGATTTCGCGCAACCTGACCTATTTGGCGCCAGTGAAGGATATTCATCTGAAGCCTGCTTTGCTCAAGGTTGAGACCGCCGGTGAAAAGGGCCGTTACCAGATCCGGGTTACATCTCCAGTTCTGGCGCGAAGCGTCTATCTTTCCTTCGGCAATCTGGACGTGAAGGTTGCTGACAATTACTTCGACCTGATGCCAGGCGAGACAGTGGACGTCGCGGCCACGAGTTCAGCTTCACTAAAAGAACTGGGGACTCAGTTAAAGGTCATTTCCTTGACAGATGCATTCGGGGTATCAGGTGAATCTCCAGTCGTGACCGTGCAAACCGAGAGCCGAGTGCAGTCGTATTGAATCGGTGTTTCGTCGACTACTGCGACAACTCACGTAGCCTCCGACCGGATCCGCCACCGCCCGGAACGCCGGGGCAGGGACGATTTGAGACGGCTGAATTTCCAGTTCTCTACGGCTCCCAAGACCTCGAGGTATGTCTGCACAAATGTCGGGTTGCCGCAGCGTCGCGCATTTCTGATACGGTGAACAAACGCATGACGTGCGAATTTCCCCCGCGCAGTTTAGGTCAGAGGGGGTGGAATTGGATGCAAGGAGAAAAGATGAGGGGCGACAGTCGCGGAACGGTCCCTGGATTTCCACGCGCTCGCCAATGCGCTTGATGCCTGCGTGATGGACCCCGCTCTTGGGGTCAACCTGCGCGCAAACGAGTTGGTCTTTCTACAGTTACAGTGGGCTTGGGTTAGACAGTCCAGAACACTACGAGGCAATAAACAACATGGTAAGTTGGTTAAACTTGGACCGGCGCGAGTTTCTCACTATTTCGGCGCTTGCGACCGCAGCAAGCCTGCTGCCAGATTCGTTGTATGCCGATAAGCGATCTGAGTCCGGCCTGGTTTCCCTTCGGGTCTCGGGGGATGCCGAGAGTGGATATGGAGTGACGATCCTCTTTCGCGATGAACCCATTGCGCGGCATCACCACGGGGGAGAATTCTCCGCTATCTTCCAGAACTTTGAACGTAGCCTCGAGGACCGCGTCGAGGACTGGAAGGCCGCTTCTTCGAGCGGAGACTCAAAACGCATCAAGCTCACTGGAGTCATGCAACTCCCAAACTTGCGCACAAAGGTCTTTGTCGAAGTCACCTACGAAGTTATGACGCCGCAAGTGGTAAAGAAGACGATTGGGTTGCGCCAGACAGATATGTACACGTTGTTTTACCAGCTGACTAATCGTTTGGAACCGGAAGCGGCGTTCGCCAAGCTATGGAGTTTCGACCATCCGGATTACAAAGGCGGACCGCTGCACGAGTATTTTCCTGCCGCAGGTTTCCGCACGGCCAGCGATGTAACCGTAGGACTGCTTACTGACTCAGGGTATCGCAATCAGTGGAGCCGCATCATTCGCAGAGATGGAACCCCTGTGAAGCCGGCGCCTTTCAGCACTCCCGACCTAAATCTCTACTATCTTCCGTATGCTGCCGATCGCTCAGAGCAAGGCGCATACATCCAGCAGACATTCGGCGAGGCAACGATTCAGTTGTCTCGAGAAGGTTCCCGCACACCAGTCAATCTTCCAGCGGCCTCCATGTGGAAGCGAAGCGCCGGCATGAAAGTCGAACAGCTTGACGCCGTCGTCAAGTTGTTTCCCAATGACCGGAAGGATTTCGTCCTCTTGCCATTTTCGGCAAAGCCGGGCGAAATCTATGCAGTGCATCTCAAGTACCGGTGCGAGGTTTCAATATCGATTCACGCATGGGATGTCGACGGTGAGTTCAACAAACTTGCCGATCTTACGCTGTTCAATGACACTGCGCCGACCTCACCGGCTGCCTTCTCAAATTTCGACCACTCCTTTGTTGTGCCTGCCCTGCAGGGCACAGGCGCCGCCATTGCGCTGTCACTTACCGATTACGGCGATGCGCGCAGCAGGGAGAATGGCATTACCAGTCTGCCCTCGATGGAAGTGCGGGAAATTGAACTCTCGCGGGTAGCAACTCACCCCGAGCCTTACCACCACCTGGAGATGGGGCATTCGCAGACCAGAGCTGTCTTCATCTTTGCGAATGATGCGGTTCCGGATACGCTCCGCGGTTATCGGCTCGCGAGCCAGCTTCATCTGGCTGACGGACTTCAATTCAAAGGCGGCGAGACAGAGAAGGTGCTCTACGCGGACGTCATGATGCTAAGTTGGAATGCCCAATTGGCAGAGCCTCGTCCCATGCTAGCTCCCAGCATCTGGTACTCGGCGGCTGGCGAAATGTATCTGCGCGATAGCTTTTACGCACTTAACGGCATTCATAATCGCGAGTTAAACGAGAAAGTATTTACGGCCTGGGCCGACAATCAGGGCGACGACGGCGCCATCAACACTCTCGTGGAACCGGCCGTCGCCAATGTGGAGCGTAAGTCAAATGACTCAACCCCGCTTTGGCTCATGTGGGCGCTGCTGAACCGCCGTCGATTCGGTACCGTGCTAGAGATGGAAAAGATACGCCGAGCTGCGGAGTACTGCCTCGCAACTTACGATCCCAAACGCGAGGCAATCTGCACGGCGCAATTTGTGATCGGCCAGCTCGACGTGATTCACTATCCCGAAGGTACTAGAATTCTTTGCGAAAACCAGGGCATGTTAGCGGTGCTGCTGAGGGTTATTCGGGAGCTTCAGATCCCGGACGTCAGCGCATTCATCTCAGCGAGTTACATTGCAAAAGCCGAGGAAGAGTATCGCAGTTACTACGATCACAAGCGGGGATTCTTATTTCCCGCGCGCAATATAACCGATGCCATCGGCTTTCCCGATATCTTTCCCGAGTTTCTTTCCCTCTGGCTTTTCAAGCGGCCAATTCTGAACGATGAAATGGTCGTCAATCACCTCAACCACATCCCGGTAATGCTGCCGAGGGGGGATTGCCCACATCCCGGCGAAGGCGGGACTGTGCGACCGATCTTTATCGGCTTGCAGGAGGGAAAAGACTGGAGTTACTTTACCGAAACATGGCATCCGATGGTGAGCGACTCCTACGCGGCAAGTTACGCGAATAAAGCGGCTGACGGAATTTATTACAACGGCGGCAGTTGGATGAGGATCGAGATCTGCGGCTACGTGGCCGGAAAGTTGCATGGGTGGCAGAAGGCAGACCATGCGATTGCAAACCGGCTATGGGCAGAAATCCACGCTGACGAGAACTTCCCGACCAGCCAGGAGTACCTGCCGACCAATCGAAGGAATCTACTTTATGGATATCACCGGGTGTTCGCCTGGAACTCTTTTGTGCTTCAGGCCCTTGAAATTGCTGGGCTCCGGCAACCGGCCATGGATCCTGGGTTCGCTAGATCAGGTTCGCAACTTTTCGGCTAGAAAGTGAATCGCATGATCTACTTAGAGATCGCAGCTCCGAACCCGCTTTTCTTCGCAGGCCGGATGAACACCAGTGATTGGATTGGTAATGTGAATTCCTCGACGTGAGAGGGAGCAGTTCTCGATTGAT
>OBLW0100002365.1_pt1 | contig 15259 bp, 10 predicted proteins | sample 1520161 | NCBI WGS metagenome assembly OBLW01 (sample SAMEA3539309, study PRJEB22396) | soil metagenome | biome: tundra; feature: field; material: soil | place: USA | collected 2010-05 | depth 0.15 m
TCAGCGTGCTCCGCAAAACCCCTCGGACCGGAACCCCTTGTATCGAAAGGCCTTCAACTCCAATTACACTTTTGGGACAGGAACCGAATATCCCGGCCAGATGGCCAAAATTCTGTTGGTCGACGGTATTGATTAGAGCAACCCGCGAATCCTGGCGGGAGTGCAAGTACATTTGCGGTTATCCGTCACTGGCAGGGAACGTCCCGGACTACCGTGGACCGAAACTCTCGCGAGCGCATGCCCCGCAAAGACGGCCATCTAGCAACCCACGGCGGCGCAACCGTGAAAAGCGCCACATGGTCGATCCAGTGGTCGTGAAATCCGAGCCTGCTTGGTTCGGAAAGCGCCACCGTCACATAATACGTGTCCGAAGGCAATTCGCACTCCACGAAGAAAGACGCGCGGCAATCGTGCCCCATTTCGTACTCGAGATCCAGGCTCTCACGCGACGTGCTCGTTCCCCACACGATATTGCCGGCCGCATCGTTGACCTGTATGCCCAAGCTGAGTTCCGGAAGCGGCGCCAGCGTCCTGAAATTGACAGTGATCTCCAGTATTGGCACGGACTCGTCTGGAAGCCACGTTGCAGATACGGACTGCACAATGGCCCGACGGCACATTTTGCAGGGCGTTGGGAATGGCACGAATCGGTTCGGTTCTACAGGGGGCGGGAACGCCGTATTGGATTTCGCTGCCGAATCCTCGCGTGTCTGGAGGTACTCGACTGCATCGTTGTACAGTTCCATATCGAGTTGATTGCGGTCACGCAGAATTTCCAACGCTTGCGGTTCAATTTTCTCAAAATACACCTCCGACGAAGTCCGGTTTTCATGCGGGATATTGGCCGGAGATTGCCAGCCAAGTTCGTGACAAAGTAGCCGGAGGGACAGCCCCAACTCCTCGCAGATGCCGACGAAATCGAAAGCCGCTAGATTGTGCTTGGCGGTGGCCAGAAGGGCAGCTGCGTCGGCGGAGTAGCCGGGGCAGTCTCTTCCAATGGCAGCCAGGTGATGCGTGTAGGGATTGTGAATGATTGCGGGACTGTCGGCGAAGTAGCGCACAAAATCCGTAAACGACAACTCCTTTGCCTTGGATGTTATAGCGTTGTACTCTGGCACGGTCCGCCAGAAGGTGTAGGCCGAAAAGATTCTTTTTATGGGATCCCGTAACAACGTCATGCTATACCTGCTGCGGCAAAATCCCGCCTGAGTGAGAACGCTGAAGTGGCCAACAATGAGCTTGTAGTGCTCGAATCGTGCCGCAGGCATGAGCCGTATTTCGTGGTCAGCCAAGTGGGGACTAATGTCCGCGAGCTTCAGATTATCGCGGCATACTGCCAGGAGAGAGTTTCCGCCTGTCTTCGGAAAGTGATTGAAAATGTAGTGTTTCGGAGGCATAAGCGGCTCCCTGTTTGGCGGTGCACTCTGGAAAACCCAAATTGCATACGGATCTTACCAACACGAAGAGGACCCCTCGCCCAGTTGACCACTCGCCGCCTGATGAGGCGGCCAAGAGATTTGAGGGCGCCCTTTCGAATATCGTTTGCCGTAGTCCCCGAGTCCTCCAGGCTGCTGGTACGGATCTTTCATCGTACACTGTTCGGCCGCCATGCCGGACAAATGCCGTTCCAGAGTTCGATCTCTAGCCGTAACGGCAGTGGCGGCCTGAGCACAGATGCCTCCACTCGCCAAGGTGCCAAGGTGCACCGAGCCGGCAGGTCCGGCGCTAGATATGGTAGACTTCCTCTTGATAAATGAGTGCTGATCCGATCCTACGGCCGGCTGACGCCGAACAGATTTTAAGCGAAATCCGTGAGAATCTGGCTGCTACGCCGCCCGGATCGGGCCCGGTTTATTTGTATCCAATTGCGCCAATAGATACCAACACCGCGGAAGAGGATTATCTCGCCTCAAATCCCGACGTAGCAGCGGCCATCCAACGGGGCGAACACAAATCCGCATTGGACCATTGGCTCCTTTGCGGCATGCGCGAGGGCAGACGGTCTCTCTTCTCCGCCCCGCCGAGTGCGACTGAGGCAGGGCCCTCCTCAAAACCTCTGTCGGGGCAAAGGCGCGCCCAAGGGGCGGCGGACGCTCTTTCGCGTCTGAAGATCTCGGCTGCCAACCTGCAAAACCAGTGTTCGGCTCTGGATGCCCCGCCGCCGTCTCCAGGCACCCTCCGTGCACGGGTGGGCGGCATACTGGTCCGTCTAGTCCGTCGCATGCTTTGGTCTCACCGACGGCAGTGGAACTTCTTTGCAGACGCACTCCAAACCTACGTGCGAGAGCAGGCATACGTTGTCAAGGAGCTTTCCGACGCTCATCTGCAGTTTAACGCGACTCAAGACCTGCTCAGGCGCGACTTGGATGACTTTCGGGGGGACGTTGGCGAAAGGCAGCACACATTCGCATCGGCGTTGACTGCGCAAGACCGCGCGGGCCGGCAGCTAGGCGATGAACTCGCCAACATCACTGGCCGCTTGGAGAGTACTGAACAAGCCGTAGACGGTGCCCTGCACCAACTTCGGGAACAGCTAGGCGATAAACTCGCCAACATCGCTGGCCGCTTGGAGCATACCGAACAAGCGGTAAGCGGCGCGCTAGAGCAACTCCTGACGCTGCCCGCAAATATCAGCCGGCTGACGGATGAAATGGGCTCGATGAAAGCCCGCATGGTGGACGCTCTGCATTCGATCAGTTATATCCGAGCAGACTTGTCGATCCAGGCCGGGCGTTTCTCGCGGGCCCTTGCTGGCACGCCTTCTAATCCGCCATTCAGCGGCCCACAGCCTGCCATTTGGAATCATGACTTTGACGCGCTCTATCTCGCGTTCGAAGAGTCGTTTCGAGGGCCACGCGAGGAAATCAAAAAGCGGCAGAGCGTTTATCTTCCTTTCTTGCGGGCTGCCGGTACCGGCGATGTCAGTAGCCCGGTGTTTGATTTCGGTTGTGGCCGCGGAGAATGGCTGGAACTACTGCGTGAGAACGAACTAGTCGGTTTGGGCGTGGATCAAAACCAAGCCATGCTGGACGTCTGCCGCTCTCTGAACCTGCCCGTCACGGAGGCCGATTGCCTCGGCTATTTAGATAGCCTGCCGGACAATAGCATCGGAGCTGTTACAGCTTTTCACGTTCTGGAACACCTTCCATACTCAGATGTGATCGGGTTCCTCGACCAAGCGCTACGCGTTTTAAAGCCTAATGGTTTGCTCATTCTAGAGACGCCCAATCCCAGCAACATCCTCGTCGGGTCATGTACTTTTTATCTGGATCCCACCCATCGGAATCCTTTACCCAGCGCCATGCTGCGATTCTTTGTTGAGGCTCGTGGTTTCACCGATTGCCGCATACTGGAATTGTGCCCGGATCCGGCGCTTTCGCAATTCCCTTCCGGCGACGATTCTCCTTCCAAGCGATTGAACGAATATCTATACGGACCACGGGATTACGGCGTCATCGCGCACAAGCTATCGCCGAATTGAGCAGCCATGGAAACTCGGTCATCTGCGAATTCAAGCGACACTTGCACGTTGCTGCCCAAGCCGCCCATCACGATTGTTATTCTTACTTGGAACGCGTTGGATTATACAAAAGGGTGCTTGGAGTCGCTCCGCGCGAATACAGATTATCCGGACTACCGTGTCATCGTAGCGGATAACGGAAGCTCCGACGGCACAATCGAGTATCTGCGATCGCTTCCTTGGGTCAAAGTCCTCCTGAATGGCGACAATCTGGGTTTCGCAGCCGGAAACAACCGGGCCATTCGCATCGCGGACCCTGCTTCAGACGTGGTGTTGCTCAATAACGATACCGAGCTGCACCAGCCGGACTGGCTGGCAAGATTGCAGGCATGCGCCTATGCGTCTCCGGATATCGGTGTAGTAGGCTGCCGTCTTAGACGCCCGGACCGTACATTTCAACACGCCGGCGCGTTCATGCCGCTCGATACCTTGTGGGGCCAGCAGATCGGCGGCGGAGAGAAAGACATCAACCAGTATCGCGAGGACCGCGATGTCGAAAGCGTGGTGTTTGCGTGTGTCTATCTGAAACGTGAAGTCCTTGAGAACGTGGGATGTTTGGACGAGGACTATTTCAGCTATTTCGAGGATACCGATTACTGCCTGCGAGCCCGCCGGTGCGGCTATCGGATCGTGTGCTGTGGTTCTGTGACCGTGGTTCACCATGAGAACGTTTCTACGCAGGCTAACTTTAGTTCGCATAGCGACATGTTTCTCCGTGCCCAGAAAGTGTTCCGGAAGAAATGGGAAAAAACACTTCAGGCCGAGCGCTACACACGCCACCTCGGGTGGCACTCGATCTTCAATTTCCCTACGGGATATGCCATCAGTTCGCGCGAACTCGCCCAGGCATTAGACCGCGAAGGTGTACGGCTCTCGTATAAGTACGTCTATGGACCGGGGACCGTCTTTCCCCGGGAAGAACCGGAGCAGTCCGAGTCTTATCTCATCAATATGATCCGAGGACGCAAACTCCGTCCGGGCGGCATTCAGGTCGTTTATGGGCAAGGAGACGTGTTTCAGTCGAATTTTGGGAGATACAAGATTGGATTCACCATGCTCGAGACCGACAGGATCCCTGCCGAGTGGGTGCGCCAGGCAAACATGATGGATGAAGTATGGGCTCCCTCCCAATTCAACGCGCGCACGTTCCAGGATAGTGGCGTCGTACGGCCTATTCACGTGATTCCCCTGGGCGTGGACCCCAATTACTTCCATCCTGAGATCGAACATCACAAGCTCGAGGGTGTGTTTGCGTTTCTCTCGATTTTTGAGTGGGGTGAGCGCAAGGCCCCCGAGTTGCTCCTCAGCGCCTTCAATACCGAATTCCGAGCCAATGAGCCCGTGATCCTGATTTGCAAGGCTCTGAATGTCGATCCCGGCGTAGATGTCGCGCAACACATTGCCAACCTTGGCCTGGACCTCAATGGAGGCCAGATCCACTTTTCATTGAATCAGGTCATTCCGACATACCAATTGGGCTGCCTCTATCGCTCGGCCGACTGCTTCGTTTTGACGACGCGCGGAGAAGGCTGGGGCATGCCGGTGATCGAGGCCATGGCCTGCGGGCTCCCGGTGATTGCCACCGACTGGAGCGCCCATTGCGATTTCATGAACGAGGAGAACGCCTATCCGCTGCCCATCGCGGGCCTGGTGCCGGCACAGGCCAAATGCCCCTACTATGCCGGCTTCCGCTGGGCCGAACCCTCTTACCAGCACCTTCGCCGCCTGATGCGGCACGTATTCGAAAACCAGAATGAGGCTCGCGCAAAGGGAGAGAAAGCGTCTCACGATGTCCGTTCGCGCTGGACCTGGCGCGATGCCGCCGCAAAGATTGTGGTCCGGGTCGACCAAATCAATGGGGCAGCGGAGGGCGCTATGGGCCGGCCGGGGCCTGCAAACCGCGCAGCCGCGCATTCGGCATGATAGTAAATTCGATTTGACGAGCCTCCGGCGGTTGTAGCCGATACAATTTCAAACTGGCACTTGCGCCAGGACATACAGATTGTCACCCCGATCGGTAAGTTTACCTCCCGATCGTTTAAGAACCGTCATGAGATCCGATTTTCGACGAGCCAGCTTGTTTGAAGCACCTGTGTAGTCGCTGGACCAAATGTCGATCTGGTCGTAATCAAAACGATCCCAGGTCTCGGCTCGAACGATTTCGTAACCGTTCTCACTCACGAGGGTGACCAGTTCCTGCAATGTGAATTCGCGATTATGCCGGCCGTTCACTCCGTTGCTTGAGTACACGTCGAAAAAATTGTAGCCATCTAACATCAGAGCAAAATTGGTCAGGCGAACAGCATTCGGTAATGTGACGATCAGATGCCCACCGCGCTTGAGTATCCGTCGGATCTTTGCGAACGTTGACAGTGGGTCTACGATGAGATGTTCAAGTGTCTCGCAAAAGAACACGAGATCGAATGTTCCGTCGGGGAAGGGATACGAGGGTGTCGTCTCGATATTCAGGAGAGTGCTCGAAAACTCGTACTCCTCCTGAAACACGGGGCTGGCGATGCGCTGCTTCGCCGATCCGACTTGAGCCGAAAAGACATCATGGTCAAAAAAGTTGGTCCCCTGAATGTTGCAATCCGGAAAGAGCTTATGTAGCAGGATGTGAAAAAAGTAGGGGTTCGAACCAATTTCGAGCACCCGCTCGCCCGGCGGGAGCGGAACGAATTCCAGCGTGCGCAGGTAGCGCGCCAGGGCATCGTTGACGTACCGTTCCGATAGGCCCTCAGGCGCGTTGTCCACCTTAAAGCTCCAAAGATATTGCCGCAAATGTTCGGCGTTTCGCCACAGGTGGTCCCGCAACCGGTCGCCTTCTTTGTTCCGGGCAAGCACTTGCCCCTGTACCAAAACGTCAAGAGCTGTGGAAATCTCGGCTGCAATCATCGTTCTATTATGCCATGCCACCTCTGCCGCGTCATTGGGAAGCCGGACTACACTCAATCAGATGAAAGCTGTGGTTGCGGGTTGCCGTCGGTGAGGGCCCGACGGAAAGGTGCGTGTCAATTTGCATCCGCCAATCGCATGACGCGGGCCGCATCGTCGCGTTTTTCTGTCCCAGACCTACGCTCGCGCTCGGCATTACTAACGGTGCGGGCTGCGCCCTCGGTCTGCGCACGCCGCGGCACTAATTGAACTTGAGAGCTTGCGAATTGTTCACAACTCAGCTATAGTGCTAGATTGATCATGCCTACAAAAATAAAGGGAATTGTCACTGTCTGGTCCACCTTTGGCGCGCTATGGCTTGCTGTCGTCCTGCCTTTCACAATCTCCTGCGCCTCGACCACCCATGCGAAGCTTCCGATCGGAACCGTGGATGTGCCGCCGCTCGGTCGTCAAGCCGTGCTGAAAGGGACGGCTTCGTTTGTCGGCTGGGCCATCGGTGAAGACGGAATTTCCGATGTGGGTATTTATGTGGATCGCGTGTACGCGACCTCGGCGCAACTTGGCCTAGGTAGACCCGATGTCAGTGCGGCGTTTCCTTCCGAACCCCATGCAAATGCCGCGGGCTGGGGGGCATCGCTTGACAGTTCGAAAATAGCAGCCGGCCCTCACGAACTTGTTGTTCAGGCGACCGCGACAAATGGCGCCAAGCGGGATATTGGCGTGCTTCAGATCGTCGTCGTTAAATAGGGAGCCGGCCGCCGATGGCCCTTTCCTGACGCTAACAAGTACGGTAGAAGTTTTTTCAATCACATGCCTGGCGGTGCACGTAAGAGTCCCAACACGCGACCCGTAATGGTTCTGGGCACTTCTGAGAGAAGTTCAACGGCCACCAGGTTCCCGATCGTCGCGTTGCTGGTGTGCCTGCTTACGTTGATTGTTTTCTTCCGCCAGTTCTTCGAGTCCGGTTTCAACGTGATCGCCGGCAATGTCGGCGACAACCGGTTTATCATCGCTATTCTGGAACACTGGGGGGCCGCGGTCCACGGCCAAGCATCCGTGACGTCGCCCAACTTCTTCTGGCCGGAGCACGGCGTACTTGGTTACAGCGAGTCGCTGTTTTTGCTGTCTTTGCCATATCTGGCCGGCCGTCTCGCCGGCCTCGATTATTACCTGGCTTTCGAAATAGCGTTCATGGTTTTCAAGGCCGCCGGTTTTTTCTCAATGCTATGGCTTCTGCGATCGGTGGTCGCGGTCAGCCGTCCGGTCGCGCTGCTCGGCTCGGTATTGTTCACGCTCTCCAATCTCTACTTCATTTCCATGGGACACGCGCAGCTTGCAACCGTCGTCTTCACGCCGCTAATCGCCGCGCTGGCTTGTTCGGCATGGCGGGAATATGGACGGGGGCGGATCCGGCTCGCGCACGGCTATGGTCTGGCGTGTGGGATACTGATGGCTCTCGTTGTCTTCACATCTTTCTATATTGGTTGGTTCACGATTTTGGTTGCCGGGGGCTGTATGGCCATTGGGGCACTGGTCCGCATCGTTGAACAGCACAGCATTGCTCCGGTCTCTGACTGGCTTCGAGAGGCTTTCGCCAGGCGTTGGTTGTGGGCCCCTGCCCTACTCGTCTTTATCGTTGCGATGGTTCCATTTCTGGTTACGTATCTTCCCACGCTGAAAGGCACTGGCGGGCGGTCGTTTGAGGAGAGTTTGATTTACAGCGCCCGACCCATTGACTTACTAAATGTCGGCCCTGGAAATTGGATGTGGGGCCGCACGTTGGAGCCGGTTTGGAGCCGATGGGCGGGCAACCCCGTTGGGGCGCATGAGAGAAGCAAGGGCTGGCCTCCGATAGTTCTGCTCCTGACAATGGGCGGAGGACTTGTGAGCCTCATCAAATTGTGGAGAGCGGACCGTACGGACGCTGCTCGACATAGGGCGCAGTTGTTGATAGCTGTATTCGGCGCCTCCTTCCTGTGCCTCTGGGTGTTATCGATCCACGTGGGCAGGTGGTCGTTATGGTGGCTGGTCTTCAAGGTGGTTCCGGGCGGCTCGGCGATCCGTGTTCCCGCCCGGTTCAATATTGTGTTAAACGTGTTGCTGATACTCTCGGCCTGTCTTATCCTTGAGCGGCTACGATATCGCTGCAATCGCTTCGGGCGCGTGCTCTTCCCGGGCCTCGCAGTCCTGCTGGTGGCCGAGCAGATTAATGTTACGCCTACACACGCAATCGATCGCGCCGCCGAGAACGCCATCCTGGGCCAGGTTAAGAGACCGCCAAGCGGGTGCTCATCGTTTGTCTTTACGGCGCCTGCCCAGGCACAACGGCCGTTCTTCGCCAATCAAATTGACGCCATGCTGGTCGCGCGGGCGGCCAACCTTCCCACTATTAATGGATACAGCGGCTGGTTTCCTCCGGACTGGAATCTATTGATGTTCGACAATTACTACATCGATCACGCGCGGAAATGGGCTGAGGCCAAGCACGTAGAGCAAGGGATATGTGGGCTGGATTTGCGGAACGGATCCTGGACGACAGAGCTCCCTGCGAACAATGCATATTCGCCCGGTGAGGTGCTGGATTTCCGCACAGGTGGGAATGCGCCACATTTCGAAGACGAAGGGTGGGCCGATCCGGAGCCCGGAGGTTCATGGACGGTCGGCGGACACTCCGTTTTGGTGCTGCAACTGCCTGCGCCGCCCACCAGCGATCTGATACTTTCCATTGAAGCACAGGCCTTTACCCCACCACAGCGAAGCCGCTTTGACGACACCCTGGTGGTAAACGGACGCGTGGTCGCGCAGTGGTCGATTACCGACCATGAACCCCTCATCCGAAGGCAGGTGCGGTTGCCGGCCGGATTAATCCCCTCCCGCATAGTCCGGATCGAATTCATCAACCACGATCCGCGCTCGCCTGCCGACCTTGGGCTATCCGGGGATGTCCGAAAAGTCGGGTTGGCGCTCCACAGACTGCGATTCGACCCAAGTACTTATGCTCCCGGCGAGGTGCTGGATTTTCGCACGGGTGGGAATGCACGACGCGTCGAAGGCGAGGGGTGGGGCGATCCAGAGCCCGGAGGCTCATGGACGGTCGGAGGCCACTCTGTATTGGTGCTGCAACTGCCTGCACCGCCCACGAGCGATCTGGTACTTTCAATCGAAGCACACGCCTTCACCCCACCCCAACGGAGCCACTTCGACGATACAGTCATGGTGAATGGACGTGCCGCCGCTCAGTGGTCGATTACAGACCATGAACCCCTCATCCAAAGGCAGGTACGGCTGCCCGCGGGGCTGATCCGCTCCCCGGAGGTCCGCATCGAATTCATCAACCACGATCCGCGCTCGCCCGCCGACCTCGGGCTATCTGCGGATGCGCGAAAAATTGGGTTGGCGCTCCACACGCTGCGAGTCGATGCAAGAACTCGCTAGAAGCGTCACGAATAATATACCGGTTCTCGCGTTCGACGCACCGAAGGACATGTGTAATGGATCGGAAAAACAGTCGAGTTTCGGCCTCATCTCGTCGCAAACGCCGGAGACGTGACCGGCCACAGGCAGCCACCCAGGAACCTGTCGCGGCTGCTGAAAGCAAACTGACAGATGAGTCGGCCGGCCGAGTCCCGCAAGCTCCGGGTGCCGTCAAAGGCTCGTTCCTGGCATCCCCGTGGCTTCGCTTTGTGGGAAAGTGGGCATCCCTTCTGCTGCTCATCGCTATTCTGATCCCGGTCACGCTATCCCCCCCGTACAGCCCGGCGATCCGGTCCGATGGCGTCGGGTACCACATGTGGATTCGGGCCATTCTCGAACGGGACTTAAGCTTCTGCAAATGGGGTCAGTTGAGTGGCATGGCTCTTTCCGCGCGTGATGAATCTCGCGGCGTCTGCCGGAACATGTACCCACCGGGGTTGGCCCTGGTCCAGTTCCCCATCATGGCTCCGCTGGTGAATTTGCATACGGAGACCCCTCCGATCAGCCCGGCGGAGAATTCGGCCAGCTTGGTTTGCGGAGCAGTAGTGCTGGCGCTGGTATGTTGGCTCCTGCTGGCCTCCAGCTACCTGCTAGGGGCACCTCCTTGGGCGGCGAATTTCGCCGTGCTGGTGTTTACATTCGGTACCGGCCTCTTTCAATACGGTACCTGCGACAGTTGCTTCACCCATATCTATTCCGCGCTCGGCATCTCTTTACTTGTCTGGCTTTGGCTGGGGAGCAAGGCCAAGGGCCGGCCCGCGCCGCCCTGGGCTTTTGCTTTGATCTGTTTTTTTCTGATGGCCCTACGAAACACCAACCTGATTCCGATTCTGTTCCTGCTCCCCGTCTGCGCCACGCCGCAGTACCGGACAGGAGAATCGAAGCCGCGAGGGTCCGGTTGGCGGGCGTTACCGGCAGGCTGGCCAGCAGGCTTGGCAGCCCTGGCGGGGGTTGCTCTGGCGATTTCCATGCAGGTTGCTTACAACTATTACGCTACACGGCAATTCATGTTTTCGACCTACGGCCAAGCGACCTTCCACTTCGACCGGCCGATGCAGTGGCCGGTGCTGTTCTCCTACGAGCGCGGTTTGTTCACGTACTACCCCGTGCTGGCGGTGGGGCTGGCCGCGGGGCTTTGGGCCAGCCGGACACGCATCGCCACCTGTTGGTTATTGGGGCTGATCTCTGTTTTTGTGATGATGTATGGGTTTTGGATGAGCTGGTCTCTGGCCGCAGGGATGGGTCACCGGGGATTCGTGGAGCTGATGCCGTTTGCCGCTGTAATATTTGCCGCCGCACTGCCAGAGTTGGCGCCGAGGAATCGCATACCGGTGATGGCGCTTGGGACGGTGTTGGCTTTCGTCACGTTGGAAATCATGTGCGGTTACTGGGCCACGACCTTTCCTTTTTCCGGAGGCACTCAAAGACTCTTTTGGAAAAATGTCGTGGGCGAAGCCTCTTTGTTATCCTTCCATAGGCACTATCTTCCGGACGACGCCTACTCCGCCTTGATCGTGCCAAGCTGCCTGACATGTCCCACGGCCCCAGGAAGCCCACTCCGCGTACAGGTCACCGTCACGAATTTGAGCGAGCGCTCGTGGCCAGAGGTCGGCATCGCTCTCTCCACACGCTTCGTGCGAGCTGGCGACGGAGTGGCGTTGAGCGGATTCGACAACCGCTTCCCCGTCGGAACCGACTTCGCTCCTCACGCGACCAAGCAGTACGTCATCGCACTGAAAAGCCCCGCCCACCAAGGCGACTACAGCCTGCAGGTGGATTTGGTCCGGGACATGGTGGCTTGGTTCTCCGACAAGGGCACGAAGCGTGGCGAACTGCCGATCCACGTGGGGTCGGAATCGCTCCCGGACGACGCCTACTCTGTCTTGATCGCGCCAAAGTGCCTGGTATGTCCCACAGCCCCAGGAAGTCCACTCAGCGTGCAGGTCACGGTCTCGAATTTGAGCGGGCGCTCGTGGCCGGAGGCCGGCATCGCTCTCTCCATGCGCTTCGTGCGAGCTGGCGACGGAGTGGCGTTGAGCGGATTCGACAACCGCTTCCCCCTCGGAACCGGCTTTGCTCCCCACGAGTCCAGGCAGTACGTCATCGAACTGAAAAGCCCCGCTCCCCAAGGGGACTACCGGTTGGAGTTCGATTTGGTCCAGGAGCTGGTGACTTGGTTCTCCAACAAGGGCACAAAACGAGGCGAACTGTCGATCCACGTGCGAGCCATCCAGACAAAGGCAGGCCAGTCTATCGCACCTCTAGCATAGTCGGTCATTTCAGAAATGCGCTAACGTGCTTTTTGAGCCGATTCGTTGGCCCTCACTGAGGCAGATTGAGCTTGTTGAGCGGCTCGCTCAAGTCTTGCCGAGTGAACTTCCATTCAAAGGGCTTGGCCGTCGCTCCCCAGTAGTATTGAAAATCGAGGAGACGTTCTGCCAGAGTGTTCAGGTCAGGGAAGTCGGCCAACTGGCATGGATCGGCGCGTGAACGAGGACCACGTTTGGATAGCTACTTTGTAGGCGTTGCACGGCTCTGGAACCGCGGTGAGCCGAACAGTTGTCGACAATCCAGAACACGCGGCGAGCATAGTTGTAAGGTGGCCTGGTCATTACCCGCTCGACCAGGCGGTCAAAGGGTTGGATGCCGTTTTGGGTATCGCAGCGGCCAAAGATTCTGGCATGGTGGACATCCAGTCCCGCAATGTAGGTCCAGGCCCCGCAGCGAAAGTACTCGTGCTCGACCTGCATGGAGGCGTGGCCTGCACGCGCGAGTGGGGTGCTTGCGGCGCCGTGCTTGAATGCTGGTTTTCTCGTCGGCCGATATCACGAACTCATCATCTTTCAAAGGCTTACCTTCCCATTCGCGGGCATACAGGTCCAGCAGGCGGCCGGCCTTATCGGCGAAGATGGGATCGCGCGGGAAGATCCAACTACGGTGGTACCAGGGCCGAATGGCGTCGTGATGCAGCCAGCGCCAAAGCGTGCCACTGATGGAAGCCACCAAGCCTTCCGGGCAGGCCTCTCGGGCCAAATCCGTGGTGCTCCAGCGGGACAGTGGCAAGTCGTGTGTGGCCGGGAGTTCGCAAGCCCAAGCCTTGACCTGAACGACCAGATCAGGGGGGAAAAGTCCGGGGACGACCCGGACGAGAGCGTTCCTCTAAGCCGGCGAGGCGTTTGCTGAAAAACCGCTTGCGCCAAAAACAGACGACTTCACGGCGGGTGTCCAAACGGGCGGCAATCTGGTCGTTGGCCAACCCTTCGGCGGCCAGCAGAATCATCTTGGCGCGCTGGACCTGAAAATACGGTAACGTATATTTGCCGGCACGCTTCTCGAGTTGTGCCAACTCGGCGGACGACAAGCGAATGGCATAAGGGCTCGTTCTGGACATGAGGAGGCACCTGATCCGACAATGCCACACTCAAGCCCAAGTTTCAAGCCCCAGACATACGTTAGTGTATTTATGAAACGGTGTACTTAGCTAGCCTAGCGCCGCAGCGAACAGAAAGTCCCGGCGAGGACGCTGTCGCGCCGGCTGAACCCTTGGAACTTTGTTATAGTGATTTCTAAACCAGACCATGGCTGCCAATGCATTCCCCATATTGATCTTTACGTCTTCACATTCAAAGCGAAACCGGGCCTTTTGATGCTTCTCTCAGTCCTCGTGCCGCTCTTCAATGAGGAGGAATGGGTGACGGAAGCGCTATCGCGCGTCCTAAACGCTCCTCTGCCGCCACATATCGATCTTGAGATTATCGTCGTGGACGACGCCTCCACTGATGACTCGGCTTCGCTGGTTGAGGAGTTTTGCGGCCTGTACCCGTCCAAGGTCCGGCTGATCCGTCACGAGAAGAATACGGGCAAGGGCGGAGCGATTCAAACCGCCATTGCTCAGGCCCGGGGAGACTTCTGCCTGTTCCAGGACGCCGACCTCGAGTACTCTCCGAATGACTATACCCGGATGCTCCAGCCGCTGTTGAACGGCACCGCCGACTGCGTGTACGGATCGAGATTCATGACGGTTGGGGAGCGGCGTGTTCTTTATTTTTGGCATTCGGTTGCCAACAAGCTCATCACCGGGCTGTGCAACATGATTTCCGGCCTGAACCTGACTGATATGGAAACCTGCTACAAAGCCACGCGGACCTCACTGCTACAAAGTATTCCGCTGCGGTCCAAGCGGTTTGGTATCGAGCCCGAGTTGACCATCAAGCTGGCTCAGCGCCAGGTTGCGATTGTGGAAACGCCGATCAGCTACTACGGCCGCACATACGATGAGGGCAAGAAAATTGGGCTGAAAGACGCCTTCCAAGCGGTCGGCGTGATGTTGCGATATGGACTCGTGCGGGATATCTATCGGGAGAAAGGACCCGAGATCCTGGACGTCTTAGCGAACGCTCCTCACTTTAATCGCTGGATGGCGGATACCATACGACCGTACCTGGGAAAACGCACCATGGAACTGGGGGCTGGGATCGGCAACTTGAGCCTCCAGCTGGCCAAGGGTGCGCGCCGCTATCTTGCCACCGACATAGATGCAGAGCATTTGAGCCGTCTCCGAAACCGGCTGCAACACCGGCGTAACTTCGAGGTCCATCGCTGCAATTTGGAGTGCCCAACTGACTTTGCGCCTTTCCAGGGGGCTTTTGACTCGGTGGTATGTCTGAATGTCTTAGAACACGTGGAAAACGATCTTCTGGGACTGTCGAATATCAAGTCCGTGCTCGCCCCGGGCGGGCGCGCAGTGATCCTGGTACCCCAAGGTATGTCGGTGTACGGAACACTCGATGAAGTTCTCGGCCATTATCGCCGGTATACCGCGGACGAGCTCCGATCGAGGATGGAGCAGGTTGGACTTCGCGTGGACCGCATTCTGGAATTTAACAGAATTACACGCCCAGCCTGGTTCGTGAACGGACGCATCCTAAAAAAGCGCACCTTCAGCCGCTTTCAGATCCGTGTTTTCGATTCCCTCGTCTGGCTCTGGCGGCCTCTGGACGCGATAATACCGTGGGCGCCGACATCTCTCATTGCCGTTGGTGTGCGAGACTAATACGCAACGTACTCGCCGCACTCGCAGATCGGCACGCAGCTATGTAACAGCGTGGATACTGCAAACGTGCGAGCGGTGGGCGGCGTAGGCAGCCGTGCCCCACCGTGGTGGAGATGACCGCGGCCGGCGCCAGAATATGAGTGTTAACGCTCGGCTCTCAATTCGAAACAGTTACATTGACGCTGGCGGAACCAGTGTCCGGAGTCGCATCGGTGTCCGTCGCCCAAACCGTGATGGTGTGCGGGCCATTGGTCAGGATGAGCGTGTTCAGGTCGAAGTTGAAGCCCACGTTGGGACAGCCGGGCCGCCCCGGGTAG
>OBLW0100002366.1_pt1 | contig 15259 bp, 14 predicted proteins | sample 1520161 | NCBI WGS metagenome assembly OBLW01 (sample SAMEA3539309, study PRJEB22396) | soil metagenome | biome: tundra; feature: field; material: soil | place: USA | collected 2010-05 | depth 0.15 m
GGCTCTAGCGACCTACCCGAAGGTTTGACGCACCGAGCCGGCACGTGTCCGAAACCTGATTCGCAAAAATCAAGTCCCGGACTTCCTTCCTATTTGGTCTTGCTCCGTGTGTGGTTTGCCCTGCCCGCTGCATTACTGCCGCGGCGGTGCGCTCTTACCGCACCTTTTCACCCTTACCCGAATCCGTGAAGACGCGGGCGGTATATTCTCTGTGGCACTTTCCGTCGGACGGGCTTGAACCCGGCCTCCCGGACGTTATCCGGCACACTGCTCTGTGGAGTTCGGACTTTCCTCTCCCCGCGTCCGAAGACGCTGGAAGCGACCGTCCGGTCCAGCTGCCAACTTCATTATTATATGTCACCTCCGGAGTTCGAGCTTCCGCCATTGGGCGGAAGCTCCAAAATCGGTCTTGTAAGCCTTCTGCTGGTAGACTGATCGACAAGCGGCCGTGGCGAAAGTCAGTTTTTTGCCGAAGTCCGAAGCCTGAAAGCTGCAGCCCGATCCATGAACGTCGCCGAAGCCATCCGAATCGCGCTGCAGTCCTTGTGGGTGAATAAGCTGCGCTCTGTGCTGACGCTGCTCGGCGTGGTGATTGGAGTGGCCGCTGTCATCGCCGTGGTCACATTTGTTTCCGGTATCAACGATTACGTGGCGCAGAAAGTTTTCAATCTTGGCGCCGACGTTTTCATCATCTTCAAAGTTTCTCCGGCCGTCACCAATGTGGACCATTACCTCGAAGGCGAGAAGCGCAAAGACTTGACCATGGAGGACTATCAGGCGGTGGCCGATGCCTGCCGTCACTGTGACTACATAGGCGCGGTTGTGCGGAACGAAGCCGGTCACGTGAAATATGCCGAGCAATCGATCAGTGATACGTCGGTGCGGGGAATCACTCCGTCCATGGCTCCCATTTACGATACCGACCTGAGCGCCGGCCGCATGGTCAACGAGACCGACTTGAACAACCGTGCTCCAGTCGCCGTCGTAGGGACCGATATCGTCGACCATCTGATGGCGGGCACGGACCCCGTAGGAAAGGAAATCCGTCTCGATGGCTGGACGTATCAGGTGATTGGTGTAGGCGCGAAGAAGGGCACGACCTTGGGGCAGAGTGCCGACAATTACGTAATGATTCCCATCACCTCGTTCCTCAAACAATATGGTGTCCACAACACCAGCATCCGAATTGCCGGGAAGGCGCAGAGCGCGGGTGTGCCGCTCAACCAGGCCGTGGATGAAGCGCGCGCGTCGCTCCGTGCCAAGCGCCATGACACGCCCGGCGGCGACGACAGTTTTGACATTGAAACCAATGCCAGCCTGCTCGGCATCTGGACCGACTTCAGCCAGACGTTCTTCATCGCGACGATCGGGATTGCCTGCATCTCCCTGGTGGTAGGCGGAATTGTGATCATGAATATCATGCTGGTCTCGGTTACGGAGCGTACGCGCGAAATCGGCATTCGAAAGGCTCTGGGGGCACGGCGTCACGATGTGTTGCTTCAGTTTCTGATCGAGTCCGTTACGCTGGCCCTCGCGGGCGGCGCTCTGGGTGTGTTGTTGGGCGTGGTCATCGCCCTACTAGTTACTTTCTTGATTGGGATGCCCTCGGCCATCAAACTCTGGGCAGTTGCGGCTGGATTGGTTGTATCCGCCAGCGTCGGAGTATTCTTCGGTGTCTATCCCGCACGCAAGGCCGCGAAACTGGATCCGATTGTTGCGCTGAGGTTTGAAACGTAGTTCCATGATTCGCAAAGATGATTCACAAAGATGAATTCGGCGAGATCGTCCAGATGGCGACGGACACGATTCGCGGCAACAAGCTGCGCTCTTCGCTGACCGTGCTCGGCATCGTGATTGGCGTCGCCATGGTCATCGGCGTATCTTCCATCGGGCGCGGCCTGGACGACAACGTTCGCGACATGGTTTCGAGTATCGGTTCGAATGTTATTTTTGCTTTTCATATCGAACCCTTCACCTTCGGCCGCCCCACGGAAGAGATGCGCACGCGCAAAGAACTCACCTACGAGGATGCTCTGGCGATTCGCGAATTGCCGCACGTGAAAGCTGTCACCGCCGGCCTCCGTTATTTCAGGCCAGAACTGGGGGTGGGCACGTTTGCCGTGAAATACGGCGACAAGAGAGCCAAGAATACGATCCTCGAGGGCGATCAATCTTCCGCTAAAGAAGTGTTCGATTTGCAGATCGCGTCCGGTCGTTGGTTCAGCGAAGTCGACGAAGAACACCGGTCTCCGGTGGTGCTCCTGGGATCGGATACTACCGAAGAATTATTTGGCAATGAGAGCCCTCTGGGCAAAGAAGTCAATATTGAAGGCCAGCTTTTTACGGTGATCGGAGTTGCCAAACAGGTCAAGTCGGTTTTTGGTGGAGGAAAGAATCCCGAAGATAATAAAGCAATCTTTCCGCTGAGCACGCTGAGGAAGTTGCATCCCGAGTTGAAGCAGCACTGGATCAGCGTCAAGGCAACGTCGCACGACGACATGCCGAAGGCCATCGACGAAATTCGCGAACTGTTGCGCCGCCGTCGCAAGGTTGCGACCAACAAGCCGGACAACTTTGCGGTTTTTACTTCGGATTCGATCTCGGATGTTTGGAACCAGCTTACCGGCATGCTGTTTGTAGGGATGTTCGCAATTTCCAGCGTAGGACTAATCGTGGGCGGGGTTGGTGTGATGAATATTATGCTGGTCAGCGTCACCGAGAGGACGCGGGAAATCGGCGTTCGAAAAGCCATTGGCGCGCGCAAGCGCGACATTCTTTTGCAGTTCACGTTTGAGGCGATTATTCTTACCGCGGTCGGCGGATTGATTGGAATTCTGCTGGGTGCGATCATCGTCGGAATTATTCCAGCGTTCTGGCCGTCGTTGCCCGCTCGCATGTCGATGTTCTGGACGGTCTTCGGCTTTACATCTGCCGCGGGAGTCGGACTTGTCTTCGGCATCTATCCCGCGTGGAAGGCGGCAAACCTGGATCCCATTGAAGCGCTGCGTTACGAATAGTCTGCTTCGCGCTTGCGCATGATGCACTTCATCCTCACCATAACTCAGATCATCGCGGCCGTCGGCATCGTTTCCAGTTCGCTCTACTACCTGCTCTGTCTTTGGAGCGCGTCGAAATTTATTGGCGAGCGAGAAGCGGTCAGGAGTGACCGATCCACACATGCCTTTCCGCCTGTCTCGATTCTTAAACCGCTAAAGGGAACCGATCCCGAGATCTACGAAAGCTTTCGCAGCCACTGCCGGCAGGATTATCCGGAATACGAAATCATCTTTGGGGTGAGCGATCCCAACGATGCTGCGATCGAAAGCGTGAAAGCACTGCAGCGGGAATTTCCTGATCGCAGAATTCGGTTGGTGAGGAGTCCGACGATCCTCGGTGCAAACGTGAAGGTGAGCAACCTGGCGCAGATGATGACTGAAGCCCGTTATGACCACATCATTGTTAACGACAGCGACATTCGAGTCGAGCCTGACTACCTTCGGCGTGTGATCGCGCCGCTGTCAGATTCACAAACAGGAATGGTGACTTGCCTTTACCGCGGGGTGGCTGCGGCGACGCTGGGATCGCGAATGGAGGCGCTGGGCATCAGTACGGATTTTTGCGCAGGCGTATTGGTCGCCCGTCAACTGGAGGGTGGTATTCATTTTGGACTGGGCTCCACGCTGGTGTTCCGCCGTGCCGAGTTGGAGAAAATCGGCGGCTTCGCTTCAATCGTGAATCATCTTGCAGACGACTACGAACTTGGAAAGCGCATTGCGGACCTCGGGCTTGCGGTAAGACTCTCTGATGTTGTGGTGGAGACCTATCTTCCTGCCTATGACGTGCTGGATTTTTTCGCGCATCAGCTTCGCTGGGCGCGCGGCGTTCGCGACGCCCGCTCTGGCGGCTATTTCGGACTGGCTTTCACATTTGGAATCCTGTGGGCATTGTTGGCTGTGGCGGCAAGCGGAGGTGCGCTTTGGTCCTGGGGCACGCTGGCGTCCACTGTTTTTCTTCGCTTCGCCGTAGCGCTGGCCGTGGGTTGGAAAGTCCTGCAGGATCGGCAGGTTCTAAGGTATGTCTGGATGATTCCGCTGCGGGATCTAGTTGCGGTTGTGGTCTGGATCGTGAGCCTGGGTGGCCACACCGTAACTTGGCGCGGAGACCAGTTTAAGTTGAGAGATGGGAAGTTAACTCGCGTCGATTCGTAGAGCGATGAGCTTGTTCACTCGGTTCAGCCGGGAGGGGAAGAGCATTCACCTTGCGATCCAGAACTGCCCTTACTTTGACGGCCAGTTGTCTCACTGTAAATGGTTTTTGCAGAAAGTTGTTTTCCACGTCCACCACTTTGTGATCCAGGATAGTTTGGCCGGCGTAACCGGAAACGAATAGAACCCTCGTGCCGGGGCGGATCGCAGTCAGTTCCTTTACCAGTTGACCACCGCTGATGCGAGGCATCACAACGTCCACCAGAATGTTGTGGTAGACGTTGCCGATACTGATGGTTTCCCACAATTCGCGATAAAGTGCCGGCGCTGGCTGGCCCGAAGTCAGGATGCTCGGAGTCTGGCCCACCGCTTTCTCGGAGGAATAACCAGCCAGCGATTCAAAGGCGGCGTTGACATATTCGATGATGCCTTCACTGTTCGTAATCATGATGGTATCGGCGGATTGCTGGGCCGCGCAGGAAAGCTTGCGCAATGAGTCTTCCGCCGAATTCCGCTTCTGTCGCATCGCGTGCAGATTCAGCGTGCACCGGATGGTGCGCAGCAGGTCAGCTCCATTGCGGAGCGATTTCTCAGCACAGTCCCAGGCTCCCGCCTGAATAATGTCGGCGACGGATGTCGCGAATGGGAAAAAATCCTCCTCCTGGTCTCCTACAAGCAAGACTGACAAAAGGGGGATGACCGCTCGAGCTGTAGTGCCGTAGACACTGGAATTACCTCTTATTCTCCTCACATCGGCTTCTAACGGAAAAAACTCGATGCGAAACTAACAGCGGAGGGCTGTTTATTTGCATTTTCGCTTAGCAGATCCTTAACCATCCCTAATCTCGCGCGTCTAAAGAATAAGTCCGGCGCATGTTGCGGCTCCTCTGGCAGAAGCGGGGAACACTTACGGGGCTTTCTGCGTATCGTCTAAAGAGCCGGTGCCCAGGAGTTCGAGCGTCGGAGACAGTGTGGGGGAGGGTTTATGGAGAGTCAGCCAAGCGCGACTGGAACCATCAACACCCATGTCAATGGACATGTGCAGGAGGTTGTGCGGCAGGCTCATGAAGAGCTGCGCCAACTGTTGCAGCAGCGCTCTGACGTGATGCGCCGGATCGGGACGGTTAAACAGACCATTGTCGGTCTTGCCAACTTGTTCGGGGACGACGTGTTGAGCGATGAATTGCTGGAGTTGGTCGATCGTAAAAGCGGCGGCCGTCAACCTGGCTTTACCAAGGCGTGCCGCATGATTCTGATGGAGGCTAACCGCGCCCTAAGTGCGCGCGATGTGTGTGACCGAATCCAGAAACGGATGCCGCCCATGCTCGAGCGCCACAAGGACCCCATGGCGTCCGTAACCACGGTGCTCAATCGTTTAGTGGCGTACGGAGAGGCCAAGCCCGTTGCGCTTGATAACGGTCGCCGAGCCTGGCAGTGGGTGGCCGATGCCACGCCGGAACTGTCGGGGCCTGCCCCCCAGTAGTTCGAACTATCCCGGCGGCAACAACATCCCTTTTTCGAGATGCCGTGTGACATGCGCGTACGAAGCCGCATGGGGATCGTGTGTCACCATCACAATCGTCTTGTGAAAATCTTCGTTCAGCCGCTTTAGGATCTCCAGAACTTCGGTGGCTGAGTGACTATCCAAATCGCCGGTAGGCTCGTCCGCCAGCAACAGCGTTGGGTCGCTGACAATTGCCCGCGCGATCGCCACCCGTTGTTCTTGTCCGCCGGAGAGCTGCTTGGGAAGATGATTGACCCGCTCTTCCAAGCCGACGAGTTTCAATGCAGTCATCACGTGGTCGCGTCTCTGCTTGGGATTGAGCTTGGTCAGCAGCAGGGGCAACTCCACGTTTTCGAAAGCCGTTAGCACAGGGATCAGGTTAAAGGTTTGGAAGACGTATCCGATGTGCTCGTTGCGCCAGTGAGCCGCCTGCGAATCATTGAAGCGAAAAATATTCTGGTTCTGCACCAGCAGTTCGCCCGACGTTGGTCGGTCGATGGCCGCGATCATATTCAGCAGAGTGGTCTTGCCCGAACCTGAGGGCCCCATCAGCGCCATGAATTCGCCGGCCGCAATGTCAATCGAGACATCGTCGAGAGCCTTTACCTCGAATGCCTCGCGCTTGAAAATCTTGCTGACATTGCGGGCTTGAACCACCTTCGTTCCGGTAGCGACTTTGGCTTCAGCAACAGTGCTCATGAATTACCCCTTTACCTTAATTGTGTCTCCGTCCTTCAGATCTTGTGGCGTCTTCGTGATCACGCTCTCCCCACCTACTAATCCATCGACGAGAAATCCATCGCTGCGCTGGCTCAGCACATGAACCTCTCGCATGTGCGCCTTGCCATCGAACGACAAGAATACGATCTTCTTTCCGTCGTGATCCCGCAAAGCACTCGCGGGTACGAACGCGCCCGTGGGCTTTGAGCTCGCGGATTTCTGTTCGTCCGCTAGAAATTTCACCGTGGCATTCATCTCCGGCCTTAGATATTCATCCGGATTCAGAACCTGCACTTTCACTTGCACGGTGGCTTTCTGCCGGTTCGCCTCGGGAGAGATCTGCGCGATTTCTCCTTTGTACTGTTTATCGGGATAAGCATCCACAGTAACGATGCCCTTTTGTTTAGGACCAAGACGCGCAAAGTCAGACTGTGCAATATCGAGTTCAACCTGAATATCGTTCAAGTCAGCCAGTGAGACTACCGATCCTTGCGGCCCACCAACAGCTGCGCTGGCAAACTGAGCCGTAATGAGTTCTCCCTTTTCGGCGGTGCGGTCGAGAATCGTGCCAGTGACGGGCGCGCGGATCACCGTGGCATCGAGTTGCGACTTTGCATAATCTGCGAGCCCCTGCGCCTGAGCCAGCGATCCGCGGGCGCGGGCGATCTCTTCCGGCCGCGGGCCGATCTTCATCAGCTGAGAAGCTTTGTCCAGTGAATTAACTTTTTGCTGATCCGAATCAAATTTTGCTGTGGCATCGTCCAGAGCCTGTCGCGACACCACGCCAGCGGATGAAAGTTCCTTGGTGCGGTCGAGCGTAAGCTTGTCGTTTACCAGCGTAGCGCGCGCTTCATCAAGATTGTGTTGCGCCGCTTGAATCTCTTCCGGCCTGGACCCGTGTTCGAGTTCCTCGAGATAGGCGCGGGCATTATCCAACGCACCTTTTGCCTGTTCATAGGAGGCCCGGAACTCCTCATCCTCCAAACGTACGAGAACCTGGCCTTCCTTGACCTTGTCGCCTTTTTCCACGCCAATCCACGCCAGGCGTCCAGTGACCTTAGAGTTCACGTTGATGGTGTGATGAGCCACGATGTAACCTGTGGCCGAGAGTACTGTGCCGCCCACGTCGCTGCTTTCTGCCGATGCGCGCGCCACTTCCACCTCGGGCACGTCGCGGGAGAGCATGCGGTAAGTCAGCGTGGACAAGCTCAACACGGCTACGAGCACGATCCCAATCACAATGTAGCGGCGGGCCCATGCAGGCGGTTCTCCGTTGATCGTGCCGCGTTCCGTGCGGTCGATGCGCAAGCTCTGCAAGTCTTCGTGTTTGGCGTCAATCGGCATAAGAGTGAATACGGAATACTTGCTGGTCTAGTTTCCTCAAAAATTATCCTCGCAGAGCGGTAAGAATATTCTGGCGCGCCGCATGCCAGGCGGGAAACAGGCCGCCGAACAGTCCCATGGCTAGAGCGAAGATGATCGCATACATCGCAACCTGCCAGGTAATTTGCAGGCTGAATACGACTTCGCTAAACGTCACGGCATTCGATGTTCCGGTCTGCATTCCATTGAACGGCAGCATAAGCAGAATGCCCGCCACCGCGCCCAACATGGCCAGCAACAGCGATTCCAAAACAAATGATGTCAAAATCGAGGGACGGGAAAATCCCAGCACGCGCAACGTGGCAATTTCGCGTCCCCGATACGCCACTGCGGCGTACATCGTGTTCATCGCCGCAAAACTCGATCCAATCGCCATGATGATCGCGACCACGATGCCAATGTACTTGATGGGAGCCCCCGAGCTGGTTTGCTTGGCGTAATAATCAGTCTCGAGAACTCCTTCAAGCTTTAGACGTTGATCATCGCTGACTCGGTTTTTGAGAGCATCGGCCGCAATAGGATCGGTGGCCCGCAGGTATGCTGACGAATATCCACCCTGTCGATCGAAATCCGCGGCCATCTGATTCACATCGGACCAAATCTCCGATTCATAGGCGGAACCGCCAGCGTCAAACACGCCAACGACTTTCCACGATCCTTTGCCGAACTCCACTGTGTCGCCAATGTTGGCGTGAGCGAAGCGCGAGCGAATGGATTTACTCACCACAACTTCGCGCTGCCCCGTCTGGAACCAGCGTCCTTCGACCAGCTTCGCGCTGGGCCGGAGTTCGAGCCCATCCGGCATCATTCCGCGCACCGTGACGTTGACCTCGCCCGTACCGTCCTTACGCGGAAGTACGATTACTACCACCCACTCACCGGAAACCATGGGATCGCCGTGACTATCTTTTGCGATGCCGGGAAGAACCTTCAGCGTGGGAAACAGCGAAGCATCGAATCCGCCTGAGAGTTCCGCCTCTGACCCCTTGCGCAGCACGAGCACGTTCTGCGGATTGCCGCTCGAGACGAAAGCGCGCTGCAGCCCCGCGAGTAGCGCCATCAGGAAGATCGCAGTGGTAACGGTCAGAGCAATACCCAGCGCGGTCATGACGGTAAGCCCTTTGCGGAGCCTCAAATTGCGGACGTTATAGCTGATCGGTATTGCCATAGATTCACTCTCAACTCACCTGACTTGGTCAGGTCTTCGTTCAACCTATGTGGCGTAATCCCTCTACAATATTTGTGCGCGACGCGCCATACGCGGGAATATATCCGCTCAGAAATCCAACTGTCGCCGCCACCAGCAATGACAGCGCAATCGTTGGCAACGTGACTTTCATATTGATTGGAATGCCGATTGCGACGGTGGAGTGCGTCATCCAGTGAATCAATCCGGCCGCCCCAAATATTCCCACCAAGCCGCCCGATACAGCCAAAGCGACGGCTTCAAACACGAAGAGGGACAGCACACGCCGGCGGGTGAATCCCAGCGTCTTCAGCACGGCGACTTCGCGCGTCCGGCTGCGCACCGACATGGCCATAGTGTTTGCGGAGACCAGCAAGATGGCAAACACCACCGCGCCACAAATACCAAGGATGAAAGCCTTGACATTTCCCAGCGTGGCGACGAACGAAAGCTGAAAAGCTTTCTCGCTCTCAGTTTTTGTGCGCTCCGGTGAGTTGCGGAACATATCGTCGATTTCGCCTGACACTCGCGCCACATCCGCCGGCGACGACAGTTGCGTGGAGTACCAGCCTGCCCGTCCCTTGAACCAGTCTATGGACTCTTCCAAATACTTGGCATTGAAATACAACGCGTTCTGGGGTGGGTCGCGGTGGTAGATGCCGCGAATCGTCAGCTCCGGATTGGCCGGAAATATCGTTCCCTGCAACGTGATCTTATCGCCAATTTTCCAGCCATACTTATCCGCGAGCGTAACGTCCACTAATGCTCCGGCACGATCGCGCTGCCAGGCCATGACCTGATCCGCGGGCAGGATCTTGTCCGAGGCTACTTTCAGGTATTCGTCGGGGTCGGTGGCGATTTGCGCAAAGAAGTTCTCCGGGCGGTCATCTTTATACTTGCCGCCAAACCACGTCATCGGGGCCACTGCCACCACTCCTCGAATGCTCCGAATCTTGCCGCGATAATAACCAGGCAACAGGAATGCTAACGAGACTCGGTCTCGCGTGATCACGCGCTTAGCCGAATCGGGCGCGCCCACGTCGATATAAAACGTGCGCCAGATCGACATCATCAGCGTAAGCAGCAGCAGCGAAAAGCTGATGCTCAGCAGCGTCAGCAGACTGCGCCGCTTGTTACGAAATGTATTACGCACCACAAAACTGCCCAACGTCATAATTTCAACCGATGTGCCGCAAACCATCCACAATGTTTACCTGCGAAGCGTGATAGGAAGGGAACAACGAACTCACTAGTCCCACCAAACCGGATACGAAGATAGCTACCGCCCACATCCCGAGCGTCACCTTCATGTTATAAAAACTGAAAAACTGCGGGGAGTGAGTCACCAGATAGATTAGTAAATACGCTAAGCCCACCCCAATTACTCCACCCAACACGGCCAGTGCTACGGCTTCGCTAACGAATAGACCCAGCACGCTCTGCCTCGTGAAGCCTAACGTTTTCAATACGGCTACTTCACGCGTGCGCTCGCGGATCGACATCGCCATGGTGTTCGCGGAAACCAATAGAGTTGCAAAAACTACGGCCGAACAAATCATCAAGATGAACGCTTTCACGTTGCCCAGCATGGCAACAAATTCCAGGCCGAATGCCTTCTCGCTCTCCGATTTGGTGGGTTGGGGAGAGTTGTGAAACGTATCATCGATGGTGCTTGCGATCCGGCTCACATCTCCGGGAGAGGCCGCCAGAATGCTGAACGTGCCGGCTCGCCCCTTGAAAGAATCAACCGCTTCCTCCACATACTTGGCGTTGAAATATACAGATTTGTTATCGGGATAGGAAGTGAAAATACCTCGAACGTACAACTCCAGGTCAACGGGATAAATGTCGCCTTTCAACACAATCCGGTCGCCCAGCTTCCAGCCGTATTTCTTGGCCAGCGTGTCGTCGACGATCACCCCCTGGCGATCCCTCTGCCACGCCAGTCGTTGCTCGTCAGGCATTTGAATGTCCCGGAATACTTTGAAAAATTCCTCGGGATCGGTGCCGAACCGTGCGAAAAAGTTTTCTGGTTTCTGGTCTTTGTAAACTCCGCCGAACCACGACACCGGCACTACCGCGACCACACCCGGCACGGCGCGAATCTTCTCGCGATAGTAGCCGGGCAAGTTGAACGTCAAAGAAACTCGATGCCGGACCACCAGCCTCTCCGCCGACTCTGCACTACCCTGGTCCAGGTAAAAAGCCCGCCAGATGGTCATCATGAGAGTCAGCAGGAGCAAAGAGAATGCAATGCTCAGCACCGTCAGAATGCTGCGGCGTTTGTTGCGGAAGGCGTTTTTGGTGACAAATCGGCTCAAAGTCATATTGAGAACCCCACTTGAACCCCAAGGAAGACGCGGCGTACAGGACTGCGGACCAGCATAGTCCATGCAGCCCACAAGGATAAACGAATGACTGCACTCCCCACAACCGCCTCCGAGCCGGAAATTACCCTCCGCGCATTCCGCTGAAACGGTAACCCTATCGTCCATCCGACCGGCCTGGGGTCGCCAGTGGAGATCGTCATCCCGTCTAGCTGACAAATGTCACACCGATGCTTCTTAAGAGAGTTAAACGTTGGAGCTGGCAAAAGGTCACGCCGGAAGACAGGACATTTCTGGTTTTCTGGAAGTCTTGTTCTGCAAAATCCGCGAAGCTCGGGGAGAACGACTTTGGAAGCGGACCCTCTTCTCCACCCTGTATTCTCAGTACTTTGATTATCGTAAGTTTATGTTTGTTTTCAATCACTTGTCTTGGGTTGTTCCACTGATTGTCCCAAATCCCCTAAAGGCCAGTATTCGGAATTGGAGGGTTTGATAATGCGAGGACGAAAAATCCAGATCGGTAAGACCTCAATCACGCTGTATGCACAGCATCGGGCCAAGTGCCCGATGAAATCGGACAATAGCGGCATCGTCAAATGCGACCGCATCCGCTGGATTCAGCATAAGGACGGCACTCGGGAAACCACTGGGCAGTGGACATGGCCCAAGGCGGAAAGTGAAGCCCGGCGAATCGTCACTAAAAACGATGCGGGACCCGCTGTGGCCACCGATCCGGATGAGTACACCGTGGAGCGGGCGATTGACGAATGGATCGCAGAGCGGGATAAAGATGAATTGCATAATGTGAAAGCCCGGCATCTCACTGCAAAACTGTTGGATTGGAGCCGAGAGCGGGGTTACGAGTTTCTGCATCAGATTCAGAAACAGGCGCTGCGGGAGTGGCGCACTTCCCACTGGAAGTACAAGAACAAGAATTCTTCCAGCCTCAAGGTTCACTGGTCGGTGCTCCTGACATTCTTCAACTGGTGTGTGGAGAACGATCTGGTGAAAAGCAACCCCTGTCCTTCCTGGAAAGGGAAAATCGAACCCACCGAAGTAGTGCCCCTTACTCAGGAACAGATGGACACCGTGCTAGCCGCTGTGGATTTGGTGCCCGGTTGGCCGGGAGAACGGCGCTTAAGGTACGGGCACTCCTCCTGCTAATGCGGTGGTCAGGTATGTCAATCGGCGATGCTGTGTGTCTGGAAGTGACTCGCCTGATTGGTCAGCATGTGTACAACAAAGCGCCACAAAACTAAGAAGCAGTTTTCCGTACCCATTCCCTTGTGGGTTGCTGAACTGGTCCGGACTGTGCCCAACAGTGATCCCAAGTATTTCTTCTGGCATCGGAGGAAAGATGGCACAGAAGTGCGAAGGGAAAGCATCGTCAGCATCTACGGCAGTTGGGTCAAAGAAGCGTTCGATGCTGCGGGACTCCGGGGAAGCCATAGCCATCAACTCCGGCATTCTTTTGTGACCTATCACCGAGCCAAAGGCGTGAGTTACGAACGAATAGCCGAATGGCTGGGCCACGATCCGTCTGAAACAAAAAAGACTTATGACCACATCATCCCCGAGCGGCAAGAGTTATCGGATCAGACTATGCGGGATAGTTGGGCCAAGATGGGATTGGAGCCACGATTCTTCCGGCTCACGCATCCGCTGGCCCACAGGCGAAATCCTGAACCCAGCGAGAAACCGAGTGTAGAATTTAACGCAGAACGGGGACAAACTCCATCAGGAGGAAATTACCAAACTATGACAAGGCTACGGACTCTCGCCCTACTAATTGTCGTTGCACATTGGATCGTCGCGATCTGGCACCTTTTCCTTGCCGCGAGTGTTCTTCCAGCCCCAAACAACAGCGTTAGCTGGCTGGCAGTAGTTCTGTTGACCTTACTACATGGGGGCGTATCGATTGCGTTGTGGAAGATCAGCGACAAGCTTATTGGTTTGGTCTCGATAATTTTCTTTTTGGCTGCCTTGAGTGCCGATCTTTATGAGCACTTCCTGCATGCATCTGGAAACAATGTGTTCATGGTCGCACCCGGTAATTGGACTGCGTGGTTTAATGCGAGTGTCTTTATACTTCTTGCCCTCGAAATATTGGGATGCACCCTTGGAGTTCTGTCGCTGGGCGGTAGGACAAGGAAGCACTCAACACCGGAACCTAATTCAAATCTCCCCAAGCAAGGCCATACCAGCCTTTCCTCCAGCCAATTCAACGCGCTCATGCAGACGAAATCTTGAGCGCAGAGACGGGTAGGACGGCGTTGTCAGGACACGCGATTCGCAGGCAGGAATCTGCCGCGATGTTAAACGACGCCTCCAAATCGTCCGTCGTAATAGATCGCGACCAGATCAGGACAAGAGCCTTGAGCCCTCCGGCCCCCGCATACGATGCCCACTCTGCGCTTGGACACCGCGCAAGGATGACGTGTGGTCTTGTGACTGCGGCCACCGATGGAATACGTTCGATACGGGAGGAGTGCGCCCCGCCTGCCTTCATCAATGGACTTCGACGCAATGCCTTTCGTGTAGCCGATGGTCGGTGCATTCGGAGTGGTATGTGGCCTGACACTCGCGGAGCATCGGTCTAAAATAGGCATGCGGCACGAAAGCAGCACTGCCGTGGCTCACGACACCAGCACAATCTCACCGGGTTCGTGCTTTCGGATTGGAAGATTCTTCCCAATCCGATGGCCTTGAAAAGGTGCGGTGCGATCAGAAAGTAACCTGTGCAAGGAGCTTTCGGGGAAGGCTGAAAAAACTTGCGCCCCACGACTCGAAAGGTCTTGGGGCGCTTTCGTTCCTTCGAGCGAAGTCTATGCAATGATGGTCTTCACCTGCTGTTGAGTCACTTCTGACTCCGCTTGCAGCCAATCATCTACTTCGTGCTCCTCTGTTCCGCGTTGCTCGTACAGTCCGTAGGCACGAAGGCGAATTTGCTCTTGAAGGTCGGGTGTGGGTTTCGTCACTTTTGTTGGTGTTTGATGTGGAATAGCTGCTGGGATTATATGTTTCATTTGCAATACTCCTTTTTAATATGATCGTTGGGCTTCCGTGGCGTTCTTGGCTCAATGCGAATACTAAGCACTGACCTGTACGACTCCAACTCTGGGATGCACCGGGATTTCTGAAGGGATTTCACAGCTTCTTCCGCCGTGTATCTCCCCATAACTGGTGCCCACTTACGATTGGTTGTCGTGTGGATGGGAGCCGGATCAACTCGCTGCACATATTCGTGAGCGCGAGTGCCGCGTCGGGTCACTTCTTTGAAGCCGAGTACACCACCGCGGTAAAGGGCTTGCCACACTCCAAGCAATTTGCCTTTAATCGGGACGTGATCAATCCGCAAGACGGACACATCCTCTGTGATCCAGACCCCGCGACCTGTGGTTTCACCTTGCGCATCCAGTGGAGCAGCATGATCGTGAACAGCACGATAAGCAGACCGAAGGAAATACTGGTTGCGTTCATAAAAGCGACCCTTCTTGGCGAGTCCTGCACCAAACGGGATGGCAAACCACTCACTCGCTGAAAAGCCTAAGGTGGGAGAACTTCAGATGGACTGGCTTAGGTCAGAAGACCTGAAAGAGGAGAAAAACATATCTTACTCCCAACTACCCTCAACCGTTGGGGCATTAGGTGCGCAACCTTTAGTACAGGACGCGAGTCGAACGTGCTTGGTGCATGACGCGAGTAGGCGATAGGCATGATCAAAAGGTATACGGACTGACCATCTCTTCCCGAGGCGAAATAGGGGGCGAAAGGCTGCCAAAAAGGGACTCGAAATTCGACCCCTTCCGAACCACCGGGGCTCAGAGCCGATTTAGGCTTGAATTCGCTTAGCAAATTGCGGCGTGGGTGACTGCGGTGTTCACTCTCACGAAGTTATACCACGCAACCCAGAGGGCGAAAGATGCCTTGTGAT
>OBLW0100002367.1_pt1 | contig 15253 bp, 12 predicted proteins | sample 1520161 | NCBI WGS metagenome assembly OBLW01 (sample SAMEA3539309, study PRJEB22396) | soil metagenome | biome: tundra; feature: field; material: soil | place: USA | collected 2010-05 | depth 0.15 m
GATCTAGTTCCCGGTCCGGACCGGCCAGACCGTGACGGCGGCCACGGCGCTGGACGGAAAGGTGCAGCTGACCATCGCGGCCGGCGACGGGCGCGTGACCGCCGACCATGTGATCGCGGCGACCGGCTATCGCATCGACCTGAACCGACTGGACTTCCTGCCGGACGCGATCCGGTCCTCGCTGCGTACCGTGGGCGGGAGCGCGGCGGTCGGCGGCGACTACCAGTCATCCGTTCCTGGCCTCTATTTCATCGGGCCATCGGTGGCTCCCAGCATGGGACCGGTCATGAGGTTCGTCTTCGGTGCCAGGCACGCCGCGACCACGGTCAGCCGCGCGCTGGCTGGCGTTTCCGGCCGGCCGGCTTCGGCGGCCGCGACTGCGGACCGTTAATGGCCAGCGAAAACGAGCAAGCCCTGGCGAAACCACGAGCCGGCCCCGGGCCACGGGCCAGGCTCAGCGGCTCTGCCCGCGCCGATCAGGCCACCCGTTCGTTCCGCTCCGGCCGGCCCGCCGGAGCGGTGGTCCGGCTGCTGGCGCTGCCGGTCACGGACGCCGCCGCGCTCGTCATGGCGGTTGGCCTCAGCGGAGCCATCTCCAGCCGCGGGGCAGGCCGCAGCCTTGAGGCCAGCCTGCTCAGTACGATCTATGTCGTCGCGGTGCTCGTCATCCTGGCGGTCGGCAGGCAGCAGCGGCTGCGCATCTGCCTTCGGGTGTCCGACCAGGCTGACCGCATCCTGATCGCGACGACGGTGCCCGTGCTCGCCTTGCTGGCCTGGTGGCCAGCGACCCACGTGCTTTCGCTGGCCTTGTGGTCGGGTGCGCTGGTGTTCGCCGGCCGCCTGGCGCTCTGCACCGCGCTGCGTGCGGCGCACCGCCGTGGGATGTTCATCGAGCCGGCCGTGGTGGTCGGCGCGGGCACGTTCGGCGCCTACGTTGCCGAGCTGATGCGCGAGCACCCAGAGCTCGGCCTGCGGCCGATGGGCATGCTCGACGACGGCCCACCCCGCCGGGACCTCTCGGTGCCCTCGCTGGGCAGTCCGTCTGACCTGTCAGAGGTGGTGCGCAGGCTCGGCATCCGCCGGGTCATCGTGTGCTTCTCCTCAGCTTGCCGCGACGAGGACATCGTCACGGTGCTGCGGGCCAACCGCCCGCTGCGGGCCGACGTGTACGTCGTCCCCCGGCTCTATGAACTGGGCATGGCCGTACCGCGTGGCAGCCTGGACGAGATCTGGGGGATTCCGCTTATTCCACTGCGGAGTTTCGGCCAGTCACACGTCGCGCTGGCGCTGAAGCGCTGCCTCGATCTCGCTGCCTCGATCGCGTTGTTCGCGGTGGCGGCGCCGTTGATCCTAGTGCTGGCGGCCGCGATCCGGCTGCGTTCGGGCCAGACGGCGCTGTTCCATCAGGCCAGGGTGACCGGCCAGGGACGGGTCCTGCCGATCATAAAGCTGCGCACCCTGATCGCCCACGCTGACCACGACACGCGCTGGACGGCGGCCGAGCATTACAGCCCGTTCGGCCGGTGGCTGCGGGCCACCCACATCGACGAGTTGCCTCAGCTGGTCAACGTGATGTGCGGTGACATCTCGCTGGTGGGTCCGAGACCGGAACGGCCCCACTTCGCCGAGCGCTTCAGCCGGGAGATCCCGCGCTACGCGGACCGGACCAGGATGCCCGCGGGCATGACGGGATGGGCGCAGGTCAATGGGCTCAACGGAGACACGTCGATCTTCGAACGGGCCCGCTTCGACAACTACTACGTCGAGTACTGGTCGGTCTGGCTGGATGTGGTCATCCTCGCCAGGACCCTGGCGGCCGTGCTTCGCGGCGGCAGGCAGGTAAGGTCATGACCGCTCTTCGCCGTGGCGCACGGACATCGAGCCACGCTGACCTGGGCAGGCTCGGCCTGGGCCGGGTGCCGATGATCCTGATGTACCACGGCGTCGCGGACGTGGCCGAGGATCCGAACCAGCTGTGTGTAACGCCGGGCCGTTTCGCCGAGCAGATGGCGGTGCTGCAACGGCTCGGCCTGCGTGGCGTCGGGATCGGGACACTCGTCGACGCGATGCGGGCGGGCCGCCCGCGCGGGCTGGTCGGCATCACCTTCGACGACGGGTACGTGAACGTGCTCGAGGAGGCGCTTCCCGAGCTGCAGCGCCGCGGCTTCACGGCGAGCGTCTACATCATCTCCGCCCGGCTCGGCGGCACCAATGAGTGGGACGAGGGTCCGGCCTGGCCGTTGCTCTCCGCCGCGCAGGTGACCGAGCTCGCCGCCGCGGGCATGGAGATCGGCTCGCACAGCGCCACGCATGTGCGGCTGGCCGGACTGCCGGCCGGGCAACTCCACACCGAGGTCAGCGGGAGCAAGGCGAGCCTCAGCGAGCTCATCGGCACCGGCGTCCGCGGCTTCGCCTACCCGTACGGCTCGATGGACGCGGCTGCCCGGCGTGCCGTACACGACGCGGGCTACGACTACGCGTGCGCCGTGCAGACTCCGATGTCCCACCTTGGGCTCATGGCGCTGCCCAGGGTTTATGCCGGCCAGCAGGACGGAGCCGCCCGGCTGGCGGCCAAACGCTTTCTCTACCGGGGCTACATCGCAGTGAAGGGGATACGCCCATGAAGGTCCTGCACGTGATCACCGGCCTGGACGCCGGCGGTGCCGAGATCCAGCTTGCCTTGATCCTGAAGTACACCAGGCATGACACCGACGTGGTGACGCTGTACAACCCAGGGCCGGTGGCGGATCTGATCCGGAGCGGCGGTACGAGCGTGCGCGATATCGGCATGCGGCGCAATACCGAGCTGAGTGCTCTGCTGAGGCTGCGTTCACTCATCGCCGAGGGCCGCTACGACGTGGTGCACACGCACCTGTACCGGACTCAGGTCTACGGCCGGCCAGCGGCCTGGCTGGCGGGTACGCCGGTGGTGCTGACCACGGAGCACTCGATCGGCGAGACGCACATCGAGCGCCGCAAGATGACATCCGCCGTACGCGGGCTCTACCTGGCATCAGAACTGTTCTCCGACGCCACGATCGCCGTCGCTGACGTCGTCAAGGAGCGGCTCATCCGGTGGGGCGTTCCGGCGAGGAAGATCACCGTCATCCCCAACGGGCTGGACGTCGGCGCGCTCGCCTTCGACCCCGCGGCGCGCCAGCGCGTGCGCGAGCAGTTCGGCATCTCGCCGGACACGTACGTCATCGGCGCGCTCGGGCGACTCGACCCGAACAAACGCATCGACCTGGTGATCGAGGCCGCGCTGCCGGTGCTGGGTGAGCGGTGCAAGGTCCTGGTGATCGGCCGCGGCGAGGACCAGGCCCGGGTAGAGGCCGCGGTCGCCAGGCTCGGAGCCGCCGATCATGTGATCTTCGGCGGCTTCCAGTCCGACACGGCCGCGATGATGGCCGCCTTCGATCTCTACGTCGCCGCCTCGGTGCAGGAGACGTTCGGGCTATCGGTGCTTGAGGCGATGGCCAGCGGCCTGCCCGTGCTCTACACCGTCTGCCCGGCCCTGGACGGGATCCCGACGAGCCAGGCCCGCCAGGTGACAGGGACCGTTGAGGCGCTGCGTACGGAGATCCAGAAGGCGGTTGAGGCCGGGCCGCTTCCGCGCGAGTCGGACGTCACGGTCTTCGAGCGTTATGGCATGGCGTCGGTGGTGCAGAGGATCGACGATCTCTACGAGCAGATCGCGGCGACCCGCAGGCGGCCTGCCCGGCGGCTGGCGGCCCGCCGCCGAGGTGACGCAGCTTGAGATGAAGGTGGCACTAACTGGAGAAGGAACCTACCCGCATCAGTTCGGCGGCGTCAGCGTGTGGTGCGACCAGCTCGTTCGCGGGCTGCCGCACCATGACTTCACCCTGGTGCCGCTGGTTGCCACGGGAAACGAGCCGATGCGGTGGCAGCTCCCTGACAACGTCACGTCGGTGCGGCCGATCCCGCTCTGGGGCAGGCCGCCGACCATCCCCTGGCGCGCGCGTCTGGCCAGGAGGCGGGATGACTCACTGCTGCACGAACTGATCGATGTGCTGCTCAGCCCGCCCGCCCAGGCGCAAGACCGGTTCACCGCGGTGATGCACGAGCTGTTCACCTTCGCACAGACCAGGAACCTGCACGCCGCGCTGAGCAGCGAGAACGCGGTCCGGCTGGTCAGTGAGGCGTGGCGGCAGCGCTGGCCGGACATCCTGCCCGAGGTCACCATGGCCAGCCCAGCTGCCGGTGCCGGTGACGAAGGTCAAGATTATGGCGAAGCAGGCGCCAAGCGGGTCGTGCCGACCCTTGGCGATGCAGTGGTCGCGATGCAGCTTCTCGAGCACGCGCTGCGGCCCTTCTCGCATCCGCCGGTGCAGGCGGATGTGGTTCATGTGGTGACCAATGGGCTCGGTGCCCTGCCTGCGTTCGCGGCCAAGTGGCGGTACGGGCTGCCGATGCTCGTCACCGAGCACGGCGTGTACATGCGCGAGCAATACCTGCACCTGCGCCGTCCGGAGTTCGGATGGCCGGTTAAGGATCTGTACCTGCGCTTCCTGCGCCGGGTATGCACCCTCGGCTACCACGAAGCGGATGTCATCACCCCCGGCAACGTCTACAACAAACGCTGGGAAGCCGAGCTCGGCGCGGACGAATCCCGGGTTCGGACCGTCTACAACGGCGTGGATCCGGCGATCTTCCCCGTGCTGAGCGAAGAGCCGGAGATCCCGACGATCTCGTGGGCCGGACGGATCGACCCGTTCAAGGACCTGTTTACCCTGCTGCGCGCGTTCTCCCTGGTGGTCAGGGAGATACCGCAGGCGCGGCTGCGTATCTTCGGCTCACCGCCGCAGGGCGGGGAGGAGTACCTGCAAGACTGCCAATCCGAAGCCGCGGACCTGGGAATCAGTGAGCAGGCGACGTTCGAGGGCCGGGTGCCCGAGATCAGGGACGCCTACGCCGCGGGCCACATCGTCGTCCTCTGCAGCATCACCGAGGGCTTCCCTTACACCCTGATCGAGGCGATGGCCTGCGGACGGCCCTGCGTGGCCACCAACGTCGGCGGCGTCAGCGAGGCGGTCGGGGACGACGCCGGCATCGTGGTGCCGCCCCGCAACCCGGCGGCCCTGGCGGACGCCTGCCTCCGGCTGCTCCGCGACGACGGCCTGCGGCGGACCATGGGTGCCGCCGCCCGTGAGCGCGCCCTTGAGCACTTCACCGTGGACCGGGCGATAAGCGCCTTCGATGAGCTGTACACGAGCCTCGGCGGCGACGTTCCGGCCGCCGTCCGGGCCGCGGCGCCTGATGCCGGGTTCGCCGTGACCGCGCCGCAGCCGGTGACCGGCGGCAACGGACCCGACATCACGGTCCGGGCCGCCCACTGGATCGCGCTGCCGCCGGAGGAAGAGAGCACTCTTATGCTGCCCAAGCTGGCCACGCCAGCACCAGCGGAGACCGACGAGGATGTGACACAAATCCTGCCGGTACTGGGCGGACAGTGGCTGGCATCCGATCCCGACCACACCATCATCTTGCCCCGGATGGTCAGTGGCACAACGTTCGACCCGGACCAGACCCGTCCGCTGCCCGTGCTGCGCCTGCCAGCCCCGGAGCTGGCTGGCGAGGACGAGATCGCAGCGGTCCCGGCGGGCGGCCGGGCTGATGAACAGTCCGCAGAGCCGCCCGGCGAGGGCGAATCCGATGAGCGAGAACAGGCGCCCCCGAACCTGCCAGGGAGCTCGTCGCCAGCGGATGCGACCACGGCTCTGCCCCGGCTGAAGGAGGCGATGAGGTGAGTACGGAAAGCCTCGAAGACGCCCGGCCGGCCACGCCGGTTATCAACGGGAAAACCCCGGAGTGGCTTCAGGATCAGGACTTCAACGGCATGAACACGCCCACCGTGGCGGCGCTGTGCGAGAAGTTCAGCGCGGTGTGCGAGTCGGCTGTGGATCCGCTCGAGGTCGCGAGCGCGCTGGAGTTCGACGGCTTCAGCGACCGTACCGTCCGGGACGAGTATGGCGTCAGGGACGTCTTCGCGCTCGCGCGGGCGCTCTACCTGCGCGTGCCGCGCAGGCCAGCCGACCCGGCGCCGACCGCAGACCCATGGCAGCTGAGCCGGCTCCGGCCGCTGCTGCATGGCCTGCTTTACGCGCTGCCCGCCGTCTGCTTTCCCGCGGCCGGTGCCCTGCTGGTCGGACCCGGAGTGCTGCCCACGCTGGTCGTGGCGTTGCTCGTGGCGTGGGGGCTCAGCCAGGGGCTGGCCTGCATCGGATACCTGCGCCGGGCCGGGACAGCTGACGAGGGCCAGGTCAGGCGGGTGCTGCGCGCGGGGATGGGGGCCGGGCTTGTGCTGGTGGCGCTGGCCATGCTGGCCGGCCGGCTCGAGCTGCATTCGCACCCCTTGGTGTTGTTCTTCGGCGCGGGTGAAGGTGTCTACATGCTCGGCGCCTGCGTCCTGATGGTGCTGGGCGCGGAAGCCTGGCTTCCGGTCGCGCTGGCCCCCGGCGTGGTGGGCAGCGGCGTATTCCTCTACCTTGGCCGCCCGCCTGGACTCGAGCATCTGGCTTGGGCCGCTCTGGGCGCGACACCGCTGCTGGCGTGCGTGATCGCGGTGGCGTGCTCGGGCAAACTCGGCCCCCGCAGCGGCCGGCTGCTGATTGCCGCGGAACTGTGGGCCGCCGTCCCGGCCATCGCTTTCGGAGTGGTGGCGGCCGGATTGCTGACCTTCCCTGTGGTCGCGGGGCCGGAAGGCCGGGGTGGCCTGAACACCGGCGCCTTGCTCGCCTCGCTCCCGCTCTCGCTGAGCATGGGCGCGGCGGAGTGGAGCCTGCTGTGGTACCGGCGTCGTACCCGGCGCCTGCTCGGCTCGATCAGCGGTTTGCGGGCCTTCCGGTTCCGTTCGCGGCTCCTGCTGCTGGTCGCCTTGCTGCAGTACCTATGCGGCACCGCCGCGCTCATCGCGGCCGGGACGGCCATCGCGAGCGCCACCGGTTTCGCTCACCCGGACCGGGCCGACCTGCCTGAGATGGCGGCCTACCTGATGCTGGGCTCGGCCATGTTCCTCGCTCTGCTGCTGCAGACGATGCGCGTCCGCGCCGTTCCGCTGTTCCTCGCCTCGGCGGCTCTGGCGGCCGAGCTCGTTCTCCACAACAAGGGCATGACGGTGCAGGTGGTGGCGCCCGCGGAGTTGCTCCTCCTGATGGGCTGCTTTGCCGTGACGTCATTGGGATCAGCGGTGCGCCATGGCTAGCCGCGGCTCCAGCATGGCCGTTAGCGGCCCGGCCAGGACTATTCCGATTCGCAGCACAATCAGCGCAGCTAGCGCGTAGGAGGATTCGATTATGACGGATGTTGTCGCCGTTACCGGTGCCGAGGGATTCATCGGATCCCACTTGGTCGAGGCGCTGGTGCAGCGCGGATGCCGGGTCCGGGCCATGGTGCTTTACAACATGTGGAGCTCGTGCGCCTGGCTCGACACTCTCGACCGGGATGTCATGGATCAGGTAGACGTGGTGTTCGGCGATGTGCGGGACCCCGCGTCGGCCCGTGAACTCGTCGAGGGCGCGGAGATCGTGTACCACCTGGCCGCCATCGGATCTGTGCCGTACTCCTACAGCGCGCCGAGGTCCTTCGTGGACAACAATTCCATCGGAACCCTCCACGTCCTAGAGGCAGTCCGCGCCTGTCGTACGCCGAGGATGGTGCACACGTCAACCAGCGAAACTTACGGCACGGCGCGGACCGTGCCCATCAGCGAGTCGCACCCGCTCCAGGCTCAGTCGCCCTACGCCGCCTCCAAGATCGCTGGCGACAAGCTGGTTGAGTCCTACCACCTCAGCTTCGGCGTCCCCGCGGTGACGCTGCGGCCCTTCAACACCTTCGGCCCGAGGCAGTCCACCCGGGCGGTGATCCCGCAGGTCATCACGCAGCTTGCTACCGGCACGCGGCTGCTCAAGCTGGGTGCGCTGGACCCGACCCGGGACTTTTCCTACGTGACCGACACCGTCCAGGCCTTTATCGAGCTCGGTGAGGCGCCGGCCTCGGCGGTACTCGGTGAGGTGTTCAACTGCGGTCCGGGAGACGATATCGCCATCGGGAAGCTGGCGGAAGACATCGCCATGCTGATGGGTGTGGAAGCGGACATCGTCGAGGACGCGCAGCGGCTGCGCCCCAAGGAGTCCGAAGTGATGCGGCTCGTCTGCGACGCGACCAAGCTTCGCCAGCGCACCGGCTGGCAGCCTCGGCTGACCAGGAACGAAGGCCTGCGGCAGACCATCGACTGGTTTCTCGAGCCGGCGAATCTGGCCCGCTTCAAGACCAACGAGTACCACCAGTGAGCTAAGGGACATGTGCCTCCTCAGCCAAGCTCTTCGGTCCCGGCAGGAGTTCCCGTGCGCGTCCTGATCATCGGTGCGAGCAGCTTCCTCGGCCGTCACCTGCTGCGCGAAGCCACCGCATCAGGGCATGAGGTCGTGACCGCGGGCCGGTCCGCGGTGCCGTCCTCGGCGTCGCACCACCAGCTCGACCTGACCGCGGGATCGTCCAGGATCGCCAAGGTGATCGGCTCCATCGCTCCTGACGTCGTGGTCAACTGTGCGGGGGCTACTGGGGGGAACCCGGAGGTACTGGCCGCGGCCAACATAACGGCCGTATACGACCTGGTCACAGCGATGACCCAGGCGCGGACGCCGGTCAGGCTGGTGCAGATTGGCTCGGCCGCGGAATACGGCCGCGCCGAGGAAGGCGTTCCGGTGACCGAGACGGCCCCGACCCAGCCGGCCAGCCTCTACGGCGTCACCAAGCTAGCGGGAACCAAGCTCACCGAGGTAGCCCGGATGGCGGGCCTTGACGCCGTGGTGCTGCGCGTCTTCAACGTGGTCGGCGCGGGAGCGCCAGAAGATGGCCTGCCGGGGCGAGCGGCAGGGCAGCTACGCGAAGCCATGGCGCGCGGTACCGACATCCGGCTTGGCCCGCTGGACGCGGTGCGTGACTTCGTCGACGCGAGGGACGTCGCCGACGCGATCCTCGCCGCAGCGGCCGCGCCCGCCCTGCCGCATTCGGTGATCAACGTCGGCAGCGGTCACGGCGTCGCCTCCCGGGCCCTGGTCAGGGAACTGCTCGCGATCAGCGGCTACGAGGCCGCCGTGCATGAGGACGCGCTGGGTTCGGCCCGCTCCGCGGCCATGCCGTGGATGCAGGCGGACATCACCCGCGCGCGGCAAGACCTGCGGTGGCGCCCGTCCCGTGATCTGAAGGCCTCGGTGTCCGACTTGTGGGAGGCGGGCTGTGGTGCGACCGGAGGATGACCGGGGAAAGCAGGCGCCGTCGCCGCCGCGGCTCGTCGTGCCTGCCTACTTTCACCCGGCTGTGCATCCCGGTCAGTGGGAGTGGCTGGCCCAGCACGCAACGCAGGTCCGCCTGGTGATCCTCAATATCGCGAACGGGCCAGGGACCGCGCCCGAGGCGCCTTTTAAGGAGGTGGCAGAACGCCTGCACAGCGCCGGAGTGGCGGTGATCGGGTACGTGGACACCAACTACGGCCGGCGGCCCGCGAGCCAGATCATGACTGAGCTCGGCCTCTATCTGGACTGGTACGGAGTAAACGGGGTGTGCCTGGACCAGGTCGCGGCGGCCGCTGCCAACCTCGCCTACTACGGCGCGCTGGCCGCCAGGGTCCGTAAACTGGGGGCCGAGGTCGTGTTCTTCAACCATGGCGTGCACCCATGCGAGGCTTACGCTGAACTCGCTGACCTGCTTGGCACATTTGAGGGCCCATGGCCTGCTTACCGTCAGCTCAAGACACCGCCCTGGACGATGAGGTGGCCGGCCGAAAAGTTCTATCACGTTGTCCACTCGGTACCGCCCGAACGATTCGATGAGGCGGCCCAGCTTGCCGTACAGCGTCATGCGGCGTCTGTTTACATTACCGAACGCACCGGATCTAATCCCTATGACGGCCTACCTCTTAATTGCCGGAATTGACATGACAAAATCTAGCGAGCTTAGCAGGCGGCGCGGGCGCAGATGGTGGTGGCTGGTCTTGCCTGTATTCGCCGTGATCGCGATCGTCTGGGCGGCGTTGGCAGGCGGGGCCGCCAGCAAGACAGCGAGTCCGGCCGCCGGCACGGGGACGGCCAGCACGGGCACGGCCAGCACGGGCACGGCCGGCGCGGGCCGGTACTGCCGGCAGCTGGTGATTCCCGCCTATTTCTATTCTTCTGCCATCTGGGCGCAGGCGGCCGGAAGCAAGCCGGTTCCTAGCGACATCATCCTGGATATCTCTGGCCTGGGCGCGGGTAACGGGCCGCAGTCGCATTTCCAGGCACTCGTCCGCCAGGCGAAAGCGGCCGGGGCGACGATCCTGGGTTATATATCCACCGTCGACGGTCAGCGGCCGGTTGCTCAGGTTGAGACGGAAGCTCGGAATTACAAAGCGTGGTATGGCGTCACTAGCATATTTCTCGACCGTGTTTCCGGGCAACCCGGGCAGATCGCCTATTACCGCCAGCTGGTCAATTATATACACCATTTCGATGCGCGGTCTTCGGTCTGGCTCAACCCAGGCGATTACCCCGACCCTGAATATATGTCGATAGGCAACGTGGTGATGGTATTCGAGGGTACGTATGCCCAGTACGTCGCCCTTCAGGTGCCGAGCTGGGTGGGCAGCTATCCGGCGTCGAAGTTCGCGCACACGATCTATGCCACCCCGAGCTCAGACCTGCTGAACGCCCTCAAGCTGGCTACCGGCCGGCGTGGCGGCCATGTGTACGTGACAGACGGTTCAGGGGCCAACCCCTACGCCGGACTGCCGAGTTACTGGTCGCGTGAGGACTCCGCCGCTTCGGCAGGCTGCGCCGCCGGATGAATGACCAGCCGCTGCGGGTCGCCACCCTCATCACCCGGCTTGAGGGCGGCGCAGGCGCGCTCGCGCTGCGCGGCGCGAAGGCGCTTGATCCCGACGAGTTCCAGACCACGATCATCACCGGCAGCGGTAAGCAGCTGCTTGATCAGGCGGCTGCGGCGGGCCTTGAGGTGATCGTCGAGCCGGCCCTGCGCACGCCCATTGATCCACGCAGTGACCTGCGGGCGCTACACGCGCTGACCGCCTTGCTTCGCCACGGGCGCTTCGATGTGGCGCACACGCACACGGCGAAGGCCGGAGCGCTGGGCCGCATGGCCGCCCAGCGCGCATCGGTGCCGCGGATCATCCACACGTACCACGGCTTCCCGTTCCACGAGTTTCAGTCACGCGGCCGACGCGGCGCCTACGTTGCCATCGAGCGCCGGCTCGGCCGCCGCACCGATGTGGCGCTGTGTGTCGGGACCGCGGTCGCCGTTGAAGCGGTCAGGCGGCGCCTGGTGGCACCGGACCGGATCCGGACGATTGGCGTGGCCGTGGACAGCCCGGCCGGGACGGAACTTCCTGCCCGCGCACCGCTGGCCAGGGAGCGTGCGCGCAGGCTTCTCGGTCTTCCCGCCGACGCGATCGTGGTAGGCGCCGTAGGGCGGCTCAGCTACCAGAAGGCGCCCGAGGATTTCCTCGCCGCCATCCGCCAGCTCGGGTCGCCCGGCGTCATCGGCGTCTGGGTCGGCGGCGGCGAGCTGGCTGCTCGCATCGCCCGCCTGGCGGCCGGCATGCAGCCGCACGCGCGTGTCGTCCTGGCGGGTGAACGAGCGGACGTACCGGAGATACTGCCTGCCTTTGACGTGTTCGTACTGCCAAGTCGTTATGAGGGTTTGCCGACGGCGATCGTGGAGGCGATGGTGTCCGGGATTCCGGTGGTGGCGACGGCCGTCAATGCCGTGGCTGACGTCGTGATTCCTGGCGAGACGGGCCTTCTGGTGCCGCCGCGGCGCCCAGATCTCCTGGCGGACGCCGTGCGGTACCTGATCGACCAGCCCGTGATCGCCGCGCGCATGGCCAATGCGGCCCGGGTCCGGCTGGGGGAGCGGTTCGGGGAGCAGGCGCTGCGGGAAGCGCTGGCCGCGGCCTACACCGATCAGGGCCAGGATGTGCATAAGGTATTCGTAAAATCACTATAAGTTAACCAACCAGTGCACCCGCAGTGCGGCCGGGCATAGGGCGAGCGACGTCTCGAAGGGGAACCCTTGGTATCTGCTGGACGCTAGACTTGCGAATATTCTGGGTAAATGTCGACTGGCGGTGGTCTGAGCCGGCGGCGGGGTAGGAGGCGGGGCTGTTTACAGGTGCCTCACGGCTGGTGGCCATCAGCCTAGGCGTTCTGGTGGTACTCACTGGTGTTAGCTGTTCGTCTTCGGGTTCACCCTCGGGCACCGAGTCGGCCCGGTCGGCGTCCGCAAGCACAGCTAGCCAGGTGCCGTGGAAGGAAGTCTGGTCCGACGAGTTCAACGGCTCGGCGGGCAGTGGTGTCAATTCGGCGGACTGGCAGTACATCGACGGCCATGGCAAGTACCTTTTCGGCACCGGTGAAGTCGAGACGACCACCTCATCGAGCCAGAATATCCATCTGGACGGTCAGGGTGGCCTTGAAATCGTCGCCCTTGGCCACGGTGCGGCCGGGAGTGCGGGCTCACGGTGGACCTCAGCCCGGATCAAGACCAAGAGAGCGTTCCGAGCGTCGGCCGGCGGCGAGATGATGGTAACCGCGTCCATCAAGCAGCCGAACCCGGTGTACGGGCTCGGCTACTGGCCCGGGTTCTGGATGCTGGGAGTAGGGCAGTGGCCTGCGCACGGGGAAATCGACCTCATGGAAGATGTCGATGGCCTCAATAACGTGGCCGCCGCGCTGCACTGCGGTAACCTCACGCAGCGCAATCCCGACGGGACCTTCGGGCCGTGTAACGAAGGCACCGGGATTAGCAGCGGGCTGCGACCGTGCACCGGCTGCCAGGAGGGCTTCCATACCTACAGCGTCATAGTCGACCGGCGCAACGCCGCCAACGAGCAGATCCGCTGGTACCTCGACGGGACCGAATTCTTTACCGTCAACGAGAGCCAGATCGGGCAGGCGGTGTGGACCACGGCAGTTGACAACGGCTACCAGATACTGCTCGACGTTGCCATCGGGGGCACGTTCCCGAATGCTCGGTGCCAGTGCGTCAGCCCCTCCAGCCAGACCACGTCCGGAGGGACGATGGTCGTGAAGTACGTCCACGTTTATAGCAGCTAAAGATCTTGTAACGTCCGCCGTAAAGATCTTTAGCCGTTGCTGCTCGGAGCCCGCGTGGTCGCTTTGTGTGCCTTGGCTTTGGCTTTGGCTTTGGGCGCAGCGCTCTTGACCCAGATGTAGTAATAAGGGCTGGCCCCGTATGCGTACCCGATGTAGACCTTGCTGGCCAGGCGGTACGAGTGGGACGCTTTGAGCGCGGTCGCCAAGGCGGCGTCGTTCGCCGGTGTCAGGTCATCGTTGTAAGCGATCACCTGGAATTCGCCGGCCTTGACCGCAGCCGCGAACTTCGCAGGCGTCGTCAGCGGGGGAATGGAGTACGTAGCGGTAAACTGCGTAGGCTTCGCATCTGAGCGGTTCTCGAGGTAGTAGATGGGGACTTCAGGAACCTCGACCAGATACTGGGCATTCGGCTTCAGGTAGCGAGTGAACTCGTGGACGAAGGTATCGGTCTGGGGCCAGCCGTGGTAGAGGTCGTTGGACTGTGTCAGGCCAACAACAAGGGCCAAGCTCCAGATGGCGACGCCGAAGTGAGGCCAGTGGAAGTAAGCACCCATGATCCGGACCAGTCCGAAGCCCGCCATGGGCGCTGCGAAGAACAGCCCGAAGCCGATGTGCTTCTGAAATGAAATGTCCGTGTGCAGATGTATCTGGTAAATAGGTGCCAATAGGGCGGTCCCAGTCAGGACAAGGCCCAGCGCAGCTCGCCTCAAGCGGCTGCCAGCCGGTGCGATCTTCTCACCCGGATCGGTGCGGACCCGGATCACGTAGGTGATGGAACCTACGACCGCTAGCGCGAACACCAGCCCGCCCCATTTAAGGCTTTCAGTCAGCAGAGTGGCCAAGGGGGTACCGCCGTGAGCGCGGTTTGTCGTGGTGCCCTTTATTGCCACCACATAGGCGTGCCCGCCTAGTTTTAGGCCTGTGTAGAGAAGACCGCCCACAAGGATCAGAAAGCCGAGCGAATAGAACCACACTCGCCGGATGCGGTCCGGCCATACCGTGAGGATCGGCAGGACCGCAATCGCGGGAACCCACAACAGGCCGGCGTATTTGACCGCGACCGCGAGCGCCGCCAGAGGGGCGGCCAGGAAGAGCACCGGCCATCGGCATCGGGCCGTGTAGACCATGATCCAGGCCGCAGCGGCCAGCAGGAACAGACAGGAAGCGTCGAACGTGGCGAAGTTGCCCAGGAAGAGTGTCGACTCCGTGACGGAGAAGATCGCTGCTGCACACAGCGCGATGCGTTCATTGAAGAGATAGCGGGCGATGGAGTAACACATGGTGGTAATCGCTAGCATCTCGACCAGGCTGAGCGCCCTGGCCAGCGCAAGGCCGCCCGCCTGATCTAGCGCTGCGGCCACCACTGGGTAAAGCACGGGGGAGCCGGAGAAGTAGGACTCGAAACTGCCGTACAGCGGCGCTCCGTGGAGCAGGTGCCCTAGCTCCAGATGCCCGGCGTAGAGGTACAGCGCTTCGTCTTCGAAGGCGCTGTTGCGCAGGCGCAGCGACATGATTGCCTGCAGGCAAAGGATGGCAAGAAGCATCGCGCGGCTGACCCTGGTCGTACGGCGGCTCGGGGTGTAACGCTCGAGCGGCTGATAGGCCCGTTCCGGCAGGTGTCGCCTGACTGGGGGCGCTGGCATGACCGGCAGAATCTGGGTCTCAGCCCCCTCTACCGCGGTACGCGACGAGGTCGCAACAGCTTCGCCAGAATGTCGCCGCCTGGCGTGTCGGCGCGAGTCGGCCGTCCTGGGTTCCGTTGCTGGCGGGGAGGCGGCACCGGCTGCCGTTGAACCGCTGCGGGTGTTTGATGCGTTCGCCGACTTAGCCCGTTCGCTCTCGAGCGCCGGCAGGACGATGGTTTCGGCGTCGGTCAGCACGTCTGGCCGGACAGAAGGCGCCGAGCCGAAACGAGAGCTACGGTTTTTCTTGGCAGGGCTAACGGGGCTAACGGGGCTAACGGGGCTAACGGGGCTAACGGGGCTGTCGGGACTCGCGGCCGGGCTAGCGGTGCTGGTCGATGGTCTGCTCGGGCTGCCGGGGCTGACCAGATAACGGGGGCCCGCCTGGCTGACGGGGTTGGTGGTGCTGGCGGGCGGGCTAGCGGGGCTGCCCGTGCTGGCCGT
>OBLW0100002368.1_pt1 | contig 15250 bp, 20 predicted proteins | sample 1520161 | NCBI WGS metagenome assembly OBLW01 (sample SAMEA3539309, study PRJEB22396) | soil metagenome | biome: tundra; feature: field; material: soil | place: USA | collected 2010-05 | depth 0.15 m
AGTTCAGACGTGTGCTCTTCCGATCTGTGACCGACAGACTCTTGCAGAGCCCCTTCCAGCCGTCATCTTCCGAGTCACCTGTAGGTTCACTACTTCAGAAGTCATGAGATACTCCGCGCGGGCTCAAGTACCGGGAGATGTAAGCGAGGACCTCGCCTTGCACAATCCTCTGTTTGTACGGAAGCGGCTTCGGCACACAGAAACGTCTGGGGCTATGAGAAGAGAAAGCGATTGCTCAACTGGTCTGCCGTGAGCGAATCTGGACGCGCATTTCGCACGCCCAGAGCTTTGGGTTCATAGAGCGCGGATGACAACAACAATCAGCGCTATTACGATGAGTGTTCCCACCAAGCCATAACCTAACATAGTGCCTCCTAATCCTCGATGCGGCAGAGCTGGAGTAATTGTGCTGGAAGATGAGGAGTCTTCGCTGCTCAGTTTTGCTCACCATGTCCTAGAACCACGGCATCCGGTGCATTTCTTTTTCGCTTCGCACCTTTAGCCGATTTTATGCCTGCCGAAGGTTTGCCTTTCGTAGTCTCGCGGTCAGTCTCCTCGCGACCCTCTGGGCTGAGTGCGAGTTTTCTGGCCGTCTGCGTATCAAGCTGCCCTGTGACTGGAAGATTCTTAGCGTTCTGAATTCCTCGAATGCTCGCTCGGGTGCGGAGACCGAAGACGCGTCAACCTCCCGCGATAGTATCCTTTGCTCCGAAGAGTTTGCTGCATCGTCTTGAGATCGTTCCGGTGCCCGATCGCTGGCACTTCTTTGCTGAGGTTGGCTCCCGAAGCGAGCGGTGCAGGGCGTGGTCCCGAGATTCTCATCGTCAGCAATATGAAGACAATCCCGGCCCACGCGGCTTTACTGGCTAAGAACATTTTCTTTTCCTCTATCGTTCGGTTGAGTATGTCCGAGGACCTGATCAGACCATCGGATACCCGCTGGAAGTCCCGATGGGTTTCTCTCTTCTGTACACCGATGGCCGCGAACAAGAGAGCGTTCCCTGTCATCTCCAAACCCATTTGACGACCACGTCATCTTCGTTGGTTTGCTCAATTGTGCCGAATTCTCCCGTGGGTTTTCCGAAGTTGCCCAAACCCTCGACGCGATCTCCGGGAATCAGTTCCTGGTCGGTGGCGGTGGGTTCGGTGAGGTGTGGCTTCTTAGCACGGTCTGAGTCAGGCGTTGCGCCTGGGTATGACAGGGGCGGTTGGGAAGTTCTTCGCAGCTTGGGTAACCGATTCTTGGCAATATGCGTCATAATTCCATTGTTTCTTTCGAAAAGGCCAGGGCAGCGTTCTTCTCTGCACCCGCCATCTCCGCGATAGACATAGCTTAGGCTTGGAAAGAATGGTTCGGCTGATTAAAACTGCGCAGTTCTAAGAATTCTTTTGTCTAAATGCGGTAGGTCAGGTTGGTGTTAGGTGGAGGCGAGGAAGGTCCAGACGTCCCCCGTTCAGCGATTTCTACCGAACAACTAATACTCTTCGATATACTGATCTCCCCCGAAGAGAGACGAGAATGCCAGACGACGAGTGGATCAAAACATTTGAAGACGGCAAGAAAGTGAAATTCACTTATCAAGAATTGCTGGAGGACGGAGCATTTATCACCGCTCAGCTTGCCGGTAACGAGGTCGTCTATTCTGTAGTGTTGACCAAAGCAGGAAACCCGCTCAGTCGTGAAGATGTTGAAAGTCATTTCGAGGGCGAGCTTTCGAAGGAGTGATAATCCTGCCGTTACAGAGGCCAGCCCGGCCACTCAATCCTCGCTAAGAAAGCACGTTCCGCGTCTCTTGACCGTCGAAGGCCTCTCGCCTGACGGAGATCAAAATACAAAAGGACGGTCTCAGATCGTGGTCTTGGACACCGCAATCTGAGAGGGCTTCCTAATAATAAAGCTCCCAAGTTCTACGCCGTTACAAGTTCGGCGCTCTTGTGAAAGGTCGAGTTGACAACGTCCGAAGTCTGAACCTTGGGCGTCCCTTCGATAAATCTTGCCATTGTCTTCAACACTTGCGGATAAGTACTGGTGCTGTAAGCATCGGCATCAGCTTTGTTATTCCACAAACTGATTGCAGTCACATCAACTCCACCGGGACCAGCGAAAGTGATTTCGTCCTTAAAACCATTCTGCTTACGAAGCAAGGGAAGGACGTCCTTCTCAAAAGTTCGGGTGTAATCGGACAGCATATTGGATTTCAGATGAATCGAAACATTGCGTGCAAACATAGGCAACCTCCTAGGGTTGAGGGTAGCTAAGAAAAGAAAACTTCAGATGGGCTGACTTAGTTCAGAAGACCTGAAAGAGGAGAAGGATGCTCACTCTATTCAACTGGTGCATTTGAGTGGCCCTCTGCATCGACGCGCAACTTGTTGTATCGATACGTCACAAAGCAGATTCGGCAGTGCAGTCTGGGATTCCATCGTGTACTTTTGGCGGAAAGCAAGCACAAACGGAGCAGTGACAACGATTAGGAGTCAACAAACTATTGCGAAAGTCAGGAGAACGGTGTTTTTTCTTGACTTAACATGGGGTGCGGCGACCCGAAAGCCATCGAAGCTGACATCCGGTTAGGCAATAGTAGTGGTGCAGCTTAGTCCTCGGAGTGTCTAAGTTTAGCGTGTGTGCGAAACGCTTCATGGAGCATTTCAGTGGTTTCTCGCTGAGTGTCCGGTCCATCGGTGACGGCCTTTGCGACGCAGATGATCTCATTGCACTCCGTGCACCTGCCGAAGTAGTGACTAGCGCGATCCATTTCGTCCCTTGGTCCAAGCCAAGCCACGTCCGTCAATTTTGGATTTTTCATACACTCAGTCTTCCACAGCGCCTCAAATTCGGATCGAAAGAAAAGGAACTTTCCTCGAAGCTTGTGCTTGTCGCATCTAGCAAACGAAGCTTCAGCAAATAGCATCCTTCGTGAATCGCGTGACCGCTCTCATCGGCTTTAGAAGTTTCGAGAGGAATAGATTTGTTGCAGATATCGCAGACGGGAAGTTGAAAGGCATAAGCGGAGTACATTGTTGCCTCCGACTAGACTTCCTGCACGATACGGGCCAAAATGCGTCACATTGTTCGTTTCATGCCAAGACACTGCCACTCAAGAACTTCCCGCACGAATATAGCGGGGCCGATGATCCACAGCGAGTCCCAAGGATGGACAAAAATGCTTGACGCTTGTCGCCTCGCGCATCAAGGCCATTCACCGTGCTTTGATTGCAGAAGAGCTTGCTGAATTGCTCCAGGTCGCACGGCTCACGATTCTCCGACGGGCGAAACGGGGCGGCATTCCGTCGTTCCGCGTTGGTTCCTGTGTCCGATTCGATTCGGCTGCAATCGCCAAGTGGCTAATGCAACATGGTGGCAGTCGATGTCGAATCCGACACCGCGGCCCCAAGTAAAGATTCCGAAGATCGCGATAGCCGAAAGTGTGTCAACAGATCATTCAGCTTGCGTCAAACTTTGCGTAACTGAACTCTTTTGGGCTCGCTTTGAATCGCCGCCTGAACAGTGTTGCAAAATACTGACTGGAGGAGAAACCGCAAGCGAAAGCAACCTCGGTAACGCTCAGGGAAGGAGCCTCTCGCAGCAGTTTTGCCGCAAGGTCAAGCCTGCGATGATTCAAGTAGTGCATGGGCGCCATATTAGTCAACTGGCGAACGTAGTACACAAACTGTGTGCTCTTCAACCCGCAGTCCGCGGCCATCATTTCAACTGTCCACGCGAAGGCCAGATTGTCCCGATGAGCGACCAAGTCATCCAGGAACAACTGAACAGTGCGGCGCGAACCGGCGAGGAAAGGATCAAGACGAAGGTGCTGGCTGCGAAGGAGATCCAATATGAGTAGCAGCAATTCGTTGATCTTGACGGCCATGTGCGAGACATGACTTCCATGCCGGTCCCGTTCGATGGCGCGAGCCATTGATTGAAAGCAGTGGCGGACATCGGCGGAGGTTTGCCACACGGGATCTTCGTTGTGCCGCAGCTTCTCGGTAAGCTCCGCCAGTTCCGCCGCCCGCAGCAGAAGCCAATGTGGCCATTTCCAGTCCTGGTTCGGGCGCCTGACACCTACGTCGATGATGAGCCAGTGCAGATGGTTGGGGCCCATGTTTGGCTTGCCGATCCTGTGTGACTGCCAGGGCCGCGTAACCGACAGGTCATCCGGGCGAAGGATGTACTCACGATCATCAACCGCGAAGTCCAGAATTCCGGTTTCGAGGAAGCCAATTTCTACCCCCTCGTTGCGGTGCCAGGGGAGGCCCCATGGCTGATCGACAACGGCGTCCCATGAGCCGAGGGTCTTGACGCCAGGGAGGGAATTGGAGGGCAGCCTGCGACCCGGATAGTGCCCCCGTGCGAGAGCTTCAAGTTTCACCTTCTCGGCTTTGACGGCATCGACGAGCGGACGACAGGCGTCGGCCCGGTAAGTAGCCCCATGCTCTCTGAAAACGGGAACGGAGCCAGCATGACGGGGCTGCATGCGATGTTCAAGTTCTATTAGTTTCGATATACAACGAAAACTTTGGCACGAGAGCTCGGCCTTGTCAATATTGGACGTAAGGCACAGGCAACATTGGTAGTTGCCAGTCCTCAAACGGTTCAATGCAACCTACGCGCTGCCCGCTTGGAGCCTTGCCTCAGCGCTTCTTTGCTGCGGGAACCTGCAAATGTTCATTCAACTTTCAGCGGGTGAAGAAATCTGAACGACAACCCTTTCAGAACGTCCTACACATATGAACGTAGAAATGGTTTTCTCTCGAAACGTGACTCCCGTAGGCGTCACAGACTGTGATCCTCTTCCTGTGGGCGAGCGTGATGCCGGTTGATGGTGAGCATGCGGGATGCAGCGGTTCAAATCGAAAAACAAAGTGTTCGGAGGTGAGATTGGAAATCGAGATCGGCGTAAACATGGAATTCATTCGCTCCGAGGACAAATCATTTGAAGCAGGAGTGGAACGTGCCGCAGAATTGGGATTCCAGTGGGTAGAACCCATGGTGCACAACGGTCGTGAGTTATTGAGTGAGGCTGGCTATTTTCATTCCTTTTCGATGGACAACGACCCCCTGGAGATGAAGGACATTCTGGACCGGCACGGTGTTCATGCCTCTGCGCTTTCCACACATTGCCCATTGATGCGGCCGGAGATAAGCGTGCCGTACCTGGAGAGAGCCGCGCGTTTTGCGGCAGGAATGGGCGTACAGGTCCTGGCTACTGACGAAGGCATCCGGCCGGAATGGTTGGACGACAAGGAATGCTTCGACGTAATGAAATACACTCTTAGAAAAGTCTTGCAGGTGGCGGAGCGGCACGGCGTTTATGTGGGGATTGAGCCACATCAGAGCATCAGTAAGACTACCGACGGTTTGCTTCGAATTGCGAATCTGGTGGATTCGCCGATGCTCAAGGTGAACTATGACACCGGCAATGCTTTCCTTGGCGGAGCGGACCCGTACGACGGGCTGCGGTCTGTGCTTCCCAAGTTGGTTCATATGCACGCGAAAGACATTTCGACGGGACTAGCACAAGAGAAGAAGGGCAAGCTAACGGGTACTCCAGTTGGCTGCGCCTGCGGAGAAGGAGTTATCGACTGGACAAGGGTGGCTTCCATTCTCAGCGAAGGCAGATACCGTGGCGTGCTGTCCGTCGAATGTGGTACCTCAGACCAGGCAGCGCATAGCCTGTCGCATCTGAAGGCAATTCTGCAGCGGGCGCCGGCAGCAAGTGCGAAGTAACGACCTGTCAAAGCTCACTGGAGGACACGAGCAATGTTGAATCGAGAGTGTCTCTTCCTTTGTGTGCTCTTAGTGGCAATCGCTATCTCACAGGCAATAGCCCAAGGCACTGGACGTTCTGACGTTGGACGTTCCGGAGTGTCAGGCAAAGATCAAAAACCCGCCGATGATGTTTTCAGCCAGATTTGGCCCAATTTGCCATCGAACCAGAATCCTGCCAGCGTAGCCCGAGGCAAGCTCTTGTTTCAATCCAACTGCGGATTCTGTCACGGACCCGATGCCACGGGCGGAAACAGCGGTCCCGACCTGGTTCGGTCTGTGTTAGTGAATCACGATGAGCACGGCAACCTGATCGGCCCTGTGGTCCGCGGCGCTGCCGTCGACAAGGGCATGCCTAAGTTCAGCTTGACGGACGCGCAAGTTTCGGATGTAGTTGCATTCCTTCATCAACGAAACCGCGATGCCCGCCTTCGCTTTACCTACAGAGTCGCAAACGTGGCTGTAGGGAGTGCCGAAGCCGGGAAGGCCTACTTCGAGGCACATTGCGCCAACTGCCATTCTACGAGTGGCGATCTTGCTGGTATCGCCACGAAGTATCCGGGGGATGGCTTGCAGCAACGCTGGATTAATCCGGAACCCAAGCTATTGGGTGGCAAGACGCAAACGCCTGCGGTCGAAGTGAGCGTGACCCTGGCCAACGGGCGGGAGTATTCAGGCCGGTTGGAGCATCTCGATGGGTTCAACGTATCACTGTATGACACGCAAGGCGATTATCACAGCTTCGCCTTGACCTCGGAAATCCGAATACTGGTAAAAGATCCCCTCGACGCGCACCGCAAGCTCGTGAATCAGCTTACCGACGGGGACATACACAACGTTACAACCTATCTGGGGAGCCTAAAGTGAAGGTCTGGATGCTGGTCATTATTGCCGTCTCGCTTCCCGGGTTGCTGGTCGGCCAAGGCCTGGACCCGAAGGGCATCTCGAAGCCGCTGGCATCTTCCTGGCCCACGTACAACGGGGACTATTCCGGACGACGCTTTAGCAAACTGTCACAGATTAATGGGGAGAACGTAAAAAACCTGACACTGGCCTGGTCATACGATTCCCGAACCACACCGATTAAGGCGACGCCCCTCATGGTTGGCGGCGTCGTGTACTTTTCTGGTCTGGACCACGCCTGGGCCATTGATGCGCGTACTGGCCGCATGCTCTGGCAGTGGCAGACGAAGACTCGCGGTGGCACGCACATCGGGAATCGCGGCATGGCGATGTATGGGAAATGGCTCTTCCTGGTCACGCCTGATGATTACCTGATATCACTCGATGCAACGAGCGGCGAAGAACGATGGCGAGTAGAAATCGCCGATCTTAAGCTCGATTATTTCTCGACTGTAGCTCCGATCGTCATCGGAAATCACATCCTGGTCAGCCCGAGTATCGAATCGACAGATAACCGCGGCTACCTCGACGCCTACGATCCGGACACCGGAAAGCTACAGTGGCGCTGGTATTCAACGCCAGACGCAGGAAAGCCTGGCTCGGAGACGTGGCCGAACAAAGAAGCGCGCGAACATGGCGGCGGGGCTATTTGGATACCGGGGACCTACGATCCGGAATTGAACCTGTACTATTTCGGCACCGCCAATCCTCAGCCCGTCATGGCCGGGCAGGGGCGGGAAGGCGAAAACCTATGGACAAATTCCATTGTTGCGTTGAATCCCGATACTGGAAAAATGGCCTGGTTCTACCAGACTACCCCGCATGACGTTCACGATTGGGATTCCGCCGAAACCCCGGTGCTTTTCGACTTGGAGATCAATGGGCAGGCGCGAAAGTTGGTCGTCCAGGCAAACCGGAACGGTTATGTTTTCGTATTGGATCGGTCCAATGGAGAGCACATCCTCACGGCTCCTTTTGCTCCCAACAATTGGGCAAATGGCCTCGATGCGCAGGGACGTCCCATCCCCGACAGAAATAAGGATCCCAAACCGGCTGGAGCGCTGGTGATTCCTTCAGAGGCGGGAGCCACGAATTGGTTTCCGCCGAGCCTGAGTCCTGACACAGGGTACTTGTACGTCAGAGTGACCCGTTCGGCAGCGGTGTTTTATCTAACGGACTCCAGTGCTAAACCGGAGGCGTGGGGCGGAATAGACAAGGCTGTCTGGAACGGGCCATCGTCGATCGCGGCGATCGAGTGCAAGACCGGGAAAATCGCCTGGGATTACCCCACGGGAGTCGGGGGCGTTTCCGGTCTCCTGACCACCTCGGGCGGATTGGTTTTTGGAGGCGATGGTGCGGGGAATACCTTGGCGCTCGACGCCACCTCAGGCCGTGCGCTCTGGCATGTGAGCCTTAACGAGATCATGTACAACGGGCCGATCACGTACGAACTAGAAAGTCGGCAATACTTGCTGGTCGCCGCGGGTGCGAAGCTGTTTGCCTTCACCCTGCCGGAGCAGTAGCGAAACACGATGCTGCAGTTGTTCCAAGTGCCGTCAATCGGTGTTGCACCCACTTCAGTGCAAGCAGGAGTCTATCTGAAAACAACTATTCTGTTCTTGGTTTTGGTTACCGCGACTCGGTCGCTAGTGTCACAAACTTCGGTTGCGAACAGAGTTCCCTTGTTCCGCAAGGGTGCCATTCGCGTCTTGATTCTTTCCGGCCAGAACAATCACGACTGGCGCACTACAACTCCCTTCCTTGAGAAATTGCTCCTGAACACCGGACGATTCGATGTTCGGGTAAACGAAGAGCCGGTTGGCATGACCTCCGACACTTTGGCTGTTTACGATGTTGTGGTCCTCGATTACAACGGTCCGCGATGGGGCCAAACGGCAGAGAATGCGCTGGCAGACTTTGTTCGCTCAGGCAAGGGATTGGTGGCTGTACACGGGGCCAATTGGGCGTTTAGCGGCTTAGTCGTGTTGGCAGACCATCATGTTCCGACCGGCATCATGGAGCCGGCGTGGCCGGAATACAAGAGCATGATTGGCGGGGTCTGGTCAGATCAGGATCCGGCTTCGGGACACGGGAAACGCCACATGTTCTTGGTGAAGATCTCAGACCTTCATAACCCAATCACTGTGGGACTTCCCGGGACGTTCGAAGCCGACGACGAGCTCTATCACAATATGCACATGTCTGAGGGCGTCCACATTCTGGCTACTGCGTATGACGACTTGAAGTACAAAATTCCGCAGGAACAAAAACCCGCTAATATCCCGACAAATTGGCCGCATCTGGATTTCAATCCGACAGGTAAGGATGAGCCCATGCTTTGGACGGTGAACTACGGCCGCGGGAGAACCGTTTACACAACGCTAGGACATGACGTGAAAGCGATGGGAATGCCTGGCTTCTCCACAATATTCGTTCGCTCTGTGGAATGGGCTGCGACTGGGGCAGTGCAGGAACCCGAGCCGGAGTTCCGATCATGGGCCGAGCCACCTGCACACCAACAATAGACTTATTATAGTTGTCGATTCCAGAACCTTCTATGTTCTAGCAGAGTTCTCCAGCATTGCGAAAGGGCTTACACAATGTGGCTGGCGAAGATTCTTCCGGTACATCGCCACCCTTCTGAGGTTGTTGCTTCAACGGATGTATCACCGACCGTCGCAGAGCTGATGAAGCAACGCGCAACCGCGATTGAGAACATGGTTGCGTCTATAGCAGCGCACGACTTCAGAACTGCTCGGCGGTATTCATACGAAGAAAATCGCCTCAACAAACTTCTCCAGAACTTGCAAAACGAGAAATCCGTGGAACACAGCTAGATCGTCTGCTGGCAAAGTTGCTAAGGCTCGCCAATGGCTTCGAAGGAGAATCCTATGTCAACGCCATTATTGTCTTTCGATACTGCTCATGCAGCGGTGCTCAGCATGGATCTACAAACCGCGATCGTATCGATTTACGCCAAGGGTGACTCCGACCTGATCACACGCGCGGCCAACGTGCTGAAGGAAGCCAGAGAACATCGGCTAACAGCCATTCATGTTCAGGTCGGCTTTCGTCCCGGCTTACCAGAAATCAGTTTGCGCAATCCGTTGCTGAGCGCTATCAAGAATTCGGTCCAGCACCAGCAATTATTCCAGGGAGCTGCCGGTGCGATTCATCCCGCAGTGGAACCACAACAGGCGGATATTGTCATAACCAAGCACCGGATCAGCGCCTTTGCCGGGACAGACCTCGATAATGATCCTTCGGGCCAAGGACATCGATACGCTCATCCTATTCGGAATCGCAACAAGTGGCGTTGTTCTCTCGACTCTGCTTCATGCCAGTGATGCCGACTACCGCCTCATCCTTGTCAAGGATTGCTGCATCGATCTGGATTCAGAAGTTCACGCTTGTCTCATCGAGAAAGTTTTCCCGCGTCTAGCAACTGTCCTGGGGGCCGACGAGTGCATTGAGGCCTTGAAGGAAAACTGATTCTCTGCTCGCGGTTTCGCGCACTCGCCCAATCACTCGAATCAGCTTGGACTTGTCGCCTCGCCGCTGGGTTCTAGGCGACTGACGGGCTAACTGGAAGAAATCCCAAGGTAAGAGTTTCCGACTATACAAAACCAGAACACCTCTGACGCAGCCCACCAAACTAGTTTCTGGCACATTTGACAAGCGTCTCCAACTGAGTTACTTTGCAATGCAAAGCTTAAACGATATGAATAATCTGAACAAAGCCCTGAACGATATCACCAGCATTCGCAGGCAGGTGGCCCACAGTACTGAGTTTCGTGGTTACGGCCCTGCAACCCTTGCAAGTACGGGTGTTCTAGCGGTTGCGGCCGCTGGGGCACAGGCGCGGTGGCTGCCGGATCCCGCAAATCATATTGCGGCATACTTAAGCATCTGGATTTGGACCGCCGTCCTGTCGGCTGCCTTGATTGGGACGCAGACGTATACGCGCACACGCCGCATTCATTCGGGCATGGCGGACGAGATGATCTGCATAGCCATGGAGCAATTTTTGCCGTCGGTCGGCGCGGGTGGCCTTGTAACGATTGTCCTCGTGCGATCTGTTCCAGGGGCTATATGGATGCTCCCCGGACTCTGGCAGATTATTTTCAGCCTGGGCGTGTTTTCGTCGTGTCGCTTCCTGCCGCGTCCAGTCGCCGCTGTGGGCGCGTGGTACTTGCTGACGGGTCTGGCCTGTATCGCGCTCGCGGACAACCGGGCCTTCTCTCCGTGGGCCATGGGTATTGCGTATGGAGCAGGGCAGTTGTTGGTCGCGGGGATTTTGCTTTTTACTGCGAAGGAGGGTAGGGATGAAGACTAAAGCTCCGCCGAGTGACGGACGCTTCGCTTATGAGGGTCTGGATCGTGTGATTCATGAACGTGCGCGCCTCAGCGTGCTGACATCTCTGGTCACCAATCCGAAAGGATTGGCGTTCGGCGATCTCAAGCAGCTTTGCGCTCTTACGGACGGCAATTTGAGCCGGCATCTGCGCGTGCTGGAGAAAGGAAAGATGGTTGAGCTGGTGAAGAAGCATGACCGCAACCGTCCACAGACGATCTGCCGAATCACGGCTTCGGGCCGTGCGCGCTATATCGAGTATCTGTCCACGCTCGAGCAAGTGGTACGGGATGCGGCAAGAGTTACCGAAGAAGGGCCCGCGGCGGGACTAGTCCGCGGCCTAGCGCCATCGCGGGCCTGAACTTTTTTTTGTCATGTAACTTTGCAGTGCAAAGTGAGACTCAATATGCGTAAGGGATTGCATGTAGCCATCATCATGGATGGCAACGGCCGCTGGGCAACGTGGCGCGGATTGCCTCGTATGGCAGGACATCGTGCCGGAGTTGCCGCTGTGCGGCGGGTTGTCGAGCATGCGCCTGCGCTTGGCATCCGGTGGCTAACGCTCTACGCGTTTTCATCTGACAACTGGCGCCGCCCGGCCGACGAGGTGGAGAGCATTTTCTGGCTGATGCGGGCTTACCTGCGGCTAGAGACGGGAAGATTGCGGCAACATGGTGCCCGGCTGGAGATCATCGGACGGCGCGATCGTCTGCCCAATCTGCTGCTGCGCGAGATCGGCCACGCAGAAAACGCTACCGCCGAGGGCAGTCGCCTGCATTTGCGGATCGCCATAGACTACTCTTCGCGCGATACCATCACGCGCGCCGTTGCGAGAGCGACCAACGCGCTACCTCCGGATCAACCGCCGTCGGCCGATGTGCTGGGCCGCATGCTGGCGCAGGCCCTGACCGCAGAGAGCGGCGAAGTGGATCTGCTCATTCGAACCGGTGGCGAGAAGCGTCTCTCGGACTTTCTGCTGTGGGAGTCTGCTTATGCCGAGCTTCTGTTTACGGATCGGATGTGGCCGGACTTTGACGCTACCGATCTTGATGCCGCGCTGGCGGAGTTCAACCGGCGTGAACGGCGCTTTGGCGGGGTTCCGGTAGCCACCGCGCATTCCGTGGAGTCTGCGCGATGATCACTCTGGGTTCGAGGCCGCTTACGGTGAAATTCATTCTGCCCGCCCTGACCGAGGCGACCAGCCCTTATTGGCGCCCGATTAAGTATTCGTTGTTTCCGCCGCTGGGTCTGGCGACGCTTGCCGCATATTTATCTCCGGATGACCAGGCGGTCATCGTGGACGAACATGTTGAGGCGCTCGACATTGACGATTCACCGGAATTGGTTGTGATCCAGGTTTACATCACCAACGCCTATCGTGCTTATCAGATCGCCGACCATTACCGAAGCAAAGGGGCGTTTGTTTGTCTCGGAGGGCTGCATGTTACTTCGCTTCCTGAGGAGGCGACCGTTCACGCCGATACTATTTTCCTAGGGCCGGGAGAACAGACATTTCCACAATTCTTGCAACACTTTCGCGCGGGCAAGCCGGAGCGCGTTTACATCTCTACATCAGGCCGCACACTGGAACGTATTCCCCCATTGCGCCGCGATCTCATCCGGCGTAACTACTATCTGGTGCCAAATTCCATCGTCGTCACGCGCGGATGTCCGCAGCATTGTGACTTCTGTTACAAGGATGCCTTCTTTCAGGGTGGGCGAGGGTTCTACACGCAGCGGGTGGACGATGCCCTGGCTGAAATCGAGCGCTTGCCTGGACGGCATCTCTATTTCCTCGACGATCATCTGCTTGGCGACCGACGTTTTGCGCACGCGCTGTTTGATGGCATGAAAGGCATGAGGCGCCTATTTCAGGGCGCCGCGACGGTGGACTCCATTTTGCGCGGCGACCTGATCGAGCGTGCAGCCGAAGCCGGGCTGCGGAGCATCTTCGTCGGCTTTGAGACTCTCACTCCGGAAAACCTCAAGAGCTGCAATAAACGGCAGAACCTGGGCCGCGACTACAAGTCGGTTGCCGACCGCCTGCATGCGCTCGGGATCATGATCAACGGCAGCTTTGTCTTTGGTATGGATGATGACGATCAAGACGTGTTCCGGCGCACCGTAGAGTGGGCCATCGAGCACGGCATCACCACCACGACCTTTCATGTTCAAACGCCTTATCCGGGGACGCAACTGCACGCCCGCATGGTGCGTGAAGGACGGATGTTGACGCGTGACTGGAATCTCTATGACACCAGACATGTCGTCTATCGTCCGGCGCGCCTGAAGCCCGAAACTCTGAAAGCGGGATACGATTGGGCTTATCGCGAGTTTTATCGCTGGACGTCGATCGCGCGCGCCTCGCTGCATCACGGCACCTTCAAGCACCAGGCGAAACACTTCTTCTATGCTTCGGCCTGGAAGAAATTCGAACCAGTCTGGGATCTGATGATCCGGGCACGGCAACTCACCCGGGTTACGCCTCTGCTGGAAGGAGTGCTCTCACGCGTGACCCGCGCGGAGACAGAACGCGGGAAAGAAGGAATCGCTGCAAGTTCGTCTGGAATATTGACCGAGACTATCATTGAAAACTCTCACACGGGCGACCAAAAGAAAGCCTATCAAGAAAGGAACGTATGACTGCTCGAATTTCCAGGTTCCGCTCTTAATCGCGGAACGGTGGTCGCTGCCGCTCCAGTGTTCACCGAGTTGATCGCGGCGCCCGGCCGAAGCAAAGCATTCGTGACGTCCTTTTTTGAGGAAACTGGAATCGGGATTCATTGGGAGTTGCCAGAGCAGGTATGGCAGTTGGCAGGAAGAGCTTTTCAAGCCTACGCAGAACGTCGGCGCAAACAGAGAGATGCGGGGGCGCGCCGCATTCTCGCGGACTTTGTTATCGGGGCTCACGCAGCGTCGAATGGTTGCCGCCTTCTGACCTTAGACGATCGTCTGTATCGTTCCTCATTTCCGACACTCGCCGTGGAGACCTTCTAAGCTTCCGGGGCAGGGAACCGATTATTTGATACGCGCAACTAAATTGTCTGCCAGGAGTGTGCCGAATGTCTGATAAGGACCGGCCATTCGCCAAGTGGTCTCGACGCCTGACGGCCGATTAGCCGATCTGTTTGAAGTAAAACAACAGCCGAAAAGCAGTCAGCCAGTCGCATGTACCCATCGGGGAGACTCCGCCAGGGTAAATGTAGTTTCATTTGCCCAAGACCTGGCACTAAGGTAAGATCGTCTTACCATGCAAACCAAGGTATCCACCAAGGGACAAGTCGTTCTGCCAGGGCCGCTGCGCCGCCGACTTGATATTCGGCCAGGTGATCCTCTGGACGCGAATATCGAGGATGGACGAATTGTGCTGACGCCTCGAAGAAAACGTCCGCACCGAATAAAAATTGTGACTGACCCAGTCACTGGACTGCCCGCTTTAAGTGCAGGGCCGAAAGCACCCACCATCAGCAGCAAGGAAGTTGAAGAAATACTGGCAAACTTCCCATGATCTATCTGCTTGATGTGAACGCTCTGGTCGCTTTGGGCTTCATTAATCATGAAGCCCATGGTCGTCTTGCTGCTTGGGTGCAATCTCAAAATTCGCCGAACCTGGCGAGTTGCTCAATCACCGAGCTTGGGTTTGTACGCGTGCTGGCCCAAGCCCCGGCCTACGGATTTACCGTGGCTCAAGCTCGCGTACTGTTGCTACGCTTGAAAGAGGCGCGCACTTCGCTTCTCAAGTTCGTCCCGGATGAACACGATGTTTCTCATCTGCCTGCCTGGGTCAGAGCACCTAAGCAAATTACTGATGGTCACTTAAGCAAGCTTGCAACCGCAAATGCTGCGGTCTTGGCAACACTGGATGAAAACATTCCTGGATCGTATCTGATTCCGAAATAGTTCTTCTTTAATGGGATTGCCTTCCCTTGTGGCTTTACTTGAGGCAGGCACCGGCCTCATTTATTTGACGGTTGCCAGTGACGCCGCGCCTTCGGCGGCAGGCCAACCCTTTGCCCCCACGTTAGTCAGCGCCTTGAACTTACCCCCATCGCTATCCCCAGGTCGCACACACTGTTGCACCAATTCTTTATCTGGTTTTTCGAAAGGGGCCTTGTAGTAGAATGCCGCCACAGAGGACCGGAACATGACCAGCCCGTCTGCGGCTCACGACAGCTATCCCTACCAGAACGAACCGATTTGGTCGAGGTCAGAAAAGGTCATCG
>OBLW0100002370.1_pt1 | contig 15240 bp, 15 predicted proteins | sample 1520161 | NCBI WGS metagenome assembly OBLW01 (sample SAMEA3539309, study PRJEB22396) | soil metagenome | biome: tundra; feature: field; material: soil | place: USA | collected 2010-05 | depth 0.15 m
GCAGGGCTGGCGAAACTTCCAGGCATCGGACTTCGAACGGCTGCGGCGCGCCTATGGGGTGACGTGGGTGGTCTTGCAGCGCCCCGGCGTACCGAGTCTCAATTGTCCTTTTCAGAACAGTGCGGTGATGGTTTGCCGAATCGAATAGCGCCGGCCACGGTTGCTCAAAAGAAGAAATGTTTGGTCCAATCCACCAGCATGTGCAGTCCGGCCGAGGAAAGCACGGTCGACGCCTTTTGAAACACTCTGCCGTATGCCAGGCCGGCGATGGTGGCTAGAATCATGTAGCGCCAGTTCGGCAAGGCCTGCGGGCCATTATCGAGGTGCGCGCAGCCAAAGATCAAGCTGGCGGCCAGCAGAGTGCGCGCGCCGGCGCCGAAGCGCTGCATCAGCAGGTTCTGGATGAGCGAGCGGAACAGGATCTCCTCCGGCAGCGCCGTGCCAACGAAGATCAGGGCGGCGGCTCCAGCCATTTGCCCGGCGGTACGGACCGGCAGGTGCGGAGGCGGAATGAACCCGAGCGCCATGCCCACCACGGCCAGCGCCGGGGCCAAGATAGCAAACCCGGCCAGCGGCAGCCAAAGGTCACGTTTCCACCGCGGTGGATTGATTTTCAATCCCGGGAAAGACCGGAAGCCGATAAACAGGGTCAGACCGAGAACAATGGCAATGGCATAGGCCACGCTATGCAGAAATCCTTGCGCCGCGCGAGGCACGAAGCTTGCGCCAGCGGCAAATTCGATGGGCAGCCACAGCAGCAGGATGGTGAGGAAATCGAGCGCCGTGGGGCGGTCGACGAAGCCTGGCCCCTGGAGAAACGCGCACAGCGCCGGCGCGGCCGTGTAAGCCAATACCAGCAGCGTCAGCGGCGCGGAGAAGGCGGCGGCCATTAGCGAAGCGCCGGCGAAGGCCGCGGTGAGAAGCGGCGGAGCGGCCCAGATCCAGGCGGCGCGGCGATGGAGGAGGGATCGCAAGCGTCCTTGCGAAGCGGGCGCGAAAAACGCCAGAATCACCGCGAGGCATAGCGCAAGAACCGCGGATTGTCCCATGACGGCGATCCCAAATCGACACTGCCGGCGGACGGTGGCGCACAGCCCAATGCGGGCGGGCAACCTCCAGCGGAACACCTGTTAACCGGCCGTCAGGCTCCAGTATATCGACAGCCCGCCGACGAGCAGAATGAGAACGAGTGAGGCGATGCCCAGGCCCTTTGCCCAGGCCACCAGGGATTCCATCCGCGAGATCAACAACTTCTGTTCCTGGGCCTGTTTGTCTTCCACGGAGCCGAGAATCACGACATCCGCCTCCCTGAATCCAGCCAGGGATTTCCAGACCATCACGACGACGAACGCCGCCGTTACCGCGCCCCAGACGAGTAGGAGCGGTCTGATAAGCGAACCGACCATTTGAGGCCTCCTTCTCCAGTCCTTCGAGAATATTGTCCGGAAAGATTGGCCGCGTGTCAAGACCTCCCAGGCGCTACAATATCGTTCGTCGCACAGGAGCAGGTTCATGATCACCAGACGAAACGCCCTCACATTACTGGCGGGAGCCGTGCCCGCCTCGAAACTCGTCCGCGCCGCGGGCGAGGCGCCGCAGATTGCCGCCGGACCTTTCAAGGGCACGCGCGAATCGCTCAAGGATTACCGGGTTCCCAACTGGTATCGCGACGCCAAGTTCGGCATCTGGGCCCATTGGGGACCCCAGTCGGCGGCCGAGTACGGCGATTGGTACGCCCGCAACATGTATATTCAGGGCCAGAAGCAATACAACTACCATGTCAAGACCTATGGCCACCCTTCCAAATTCGGCTTCAAGGATGTCATTGCCACCTGGAAGGCCGATAAGTTCGATCCCGACCATCTCATGCAGCTCTATAAAAAGGCGGGGGCGAAGTACTTTTGCAGCATGGGCGTGCATCATGACGGTTTCGACCTGTGGAACTCGACGTATCAGCCACGCTGGAACGCCGTGACCGCGGGACCGAAGAAGGACGTCGTCGGACTCTTCAGAAAGGCGGCTATGCAGCAGGGGCTGAAGTTCGCAGTCAGCGAGCATCTGTCGAACAGCTATAACTGGTTCGCCACCTCTCACATGAGCGACAAGACCGGGCCTTACGCCGGAGTGCCGTACGACGGGACCGACCCCGCGTACGCGGATCTGTATCATGAATTGCCCAAGGATTACTCGTTCGCCAACGTCTCATCGACGGCCATGAGCCGCGATGCGCCGGACACATGGAAACAGCTCTATTTCAAGCGGATCAAGCAGTTGGTGGACGACTACCAGCCCGACCTGCTCTACACCGACGGCGGGATTCCGTTCGAGGAATACGGCTTGAGCCTGGTTGCGCATCTGTACAACACCAATGCCAAGCGGCATGGCGGAGTCGCGGAGGCCATCTATACCAGCAAGACGCGGCAGGATTGCCAGACGGGGACCTGCGTCCTGGACCTGGAGCGCGGCGTCGCCGGAGGGATTCCGGCCGACCCGTGGCAAACCGACACCTGCATCGGCGATTGGCACTATAACAAAGAGGCCAAGTACAAGACGCCCAAGAGGGTCATCGACATGTTAGTCGATATCGTCAGCCGCAACGGCAACTTGATGCTGAACTTCCCGCTGCCCAACAGCGGCGCGCTGGATGGCGAGGAATTGAAGATCCTGGACGAGATCACCAGGTGGATGGCGGTCAATAGCGAGGGTATCTACGGGACCCGTCCGTGGAAGACTTTCGGCGATGGCCCGGTGGCCTCCGCTCCCGTCGCGGCCGGTCGCGGCAGTGGCTTCAACGAGCAGACCCGCAAAGACTTTACCGCCGAGGAGGTGCGCTTCACGACGAAGGGGAGCGTAGTGTACGCGTTCGCAATGGGGTGGCCGGACAAACAGGCCGTGATCAAGCCCCTGGCCGCCAATAGCGTCGTGGCGCATGTCAAAGTCCGGAATGTCGAATTGCTGGGCTTCAAGGGCAGGGTGAAATGGACGCAGGATGAGAAGGGCCTGACCGTGCAGATGCCGGAGCAGAAACCCTGCGATCACGCGGTCACATTAAAAATTATGAGCGCGTAGGAGATGGCAAACGAACGCGTCGATCCAGCGCTGGTGCCGAAGAGAAGGCTGTATAGCGGCGCCCTTATGCCGGCGATCGGATTGGGGACCTTCGGTTCCGATCACGCCCCGCCGGAGGAAGTAGCGACAGCCGTCAAGGGCGCCATCCTGGCTGGATACCGGCACCTGGATTGCGCCTCGGTTTACGGCAACGAGGACCGCATCGGCGCCGCCCTGGACGAGGTCTTCCACCAGGGAATCCGCCGTGAAGAGCTTTGGGTGACTTCCAAGCTCTGGAACGACAAGCACGGGGAAGACGATGTGATGGCTTCCTGCCGGAAGTCGCTGGCGGACTTGCGGCTGGACTACCTCGACATGTACCTGGTCCACTGGCCGTTTCCGAATTTCCACCCGCCGGGGTGCAGTGTGGATGCTCGCAGCCCCGAGGCCAAACCCTACATCCACCAGAATTTCATGAAGACGTGGCGGCGCATGGAGCGACTGGTGGAGTTGGGCCTTGTGCGGCACATCGGGACCTCGAACATGACAATTCCGAAGCTGAAGTTACTGCTCCGGAACGCCGCCATCCGGCCGGCGGTCAATGAGATGGAGCTGCACCCGCACTTTCAACAGCCGGAGTTGTTCGATTTCGTGTGCGGCAACGGGATCGAACCCATCGGCTATTGCCCCATCGGCTCGCCGGGACGCCCGCCCAGGGACCGCACTCCGGACGACACCGTGGACATCGAAGACCCGGTGCTGGTGGAAATCGCCGGAAGGCTGGGCGTGCATCCCGCGGAGGTTTGCGTGAAATGGGCCATCCAGCGCGGTCAAACCCCGATTCCCTTCTCGACCAAGCCCCGGAACTATCTGGCGAACCTGCGGTCGGCCACTACCGAACTGCTTAGCGACGGGGAGATGCAGGCGATTTCCGGGATCGACCGAAACTGCCGGCTCATTAAGGGACAGGTATTCCTGTGGAAAGAGGACCAGAGTTGGGAAGATCTCTGGGATCCGGATGGAGAAATCAAAACATGATGCAAGGGGCTTATTTGCCGGGCAACAGCACGGTCGAAGTGCGTGAGATTCCGGTCCCCGAGCCGGGACATGGCGAGGTGCTGCTGCGCATGAAGGCGTCGACCATCTGCGGCTCCGACATCCGCTGCATCTATCACGAGCATCTGGGCAAGGGGCCCGAAGGATACCAGGGGGTGGTGGCGGGGCACGAACCCTGCGGCCAGATTGTGAAGACCGGGCCGGGTTGCCGCCGCTTCGGCGTGGGCGGCCGCGTCATCGTTTACCACATCTCCGGCTGCGGAGTCTGCAACGATTGCCGGCGCGGCTACATGATCTCATGCACCAGCGAGAAGTACCGCCGCGCTTATGGATGGCAGCGCGACGGCGGCATGGCCGACTACCTGCTGGCCGAGGAAAAGGACTTGATCGACCTGCCGGGCGAACTTTCCTACGCGGATGGCGCGCAGGTTGCCTGCGGTTTCGGGACGGTGTACGAAGGTCTACAGAAGATCGGTATCAGCGGCGACGATGCGGTCCTGATTACCGGTCTCGGCCCCGTGGGCCTGGCCGCCGGCGCGCTTTGCCGGAAACTCGGCGCCAGGAAAATCATCGGCATCGATGTAGTGGAAGAGCGCATCCAGCTTGCGCTGGACTTGGGCGCCTGCGACGAGGTCCTCGGCGCCGGACCGGACAACGTGGCGGAAGTAAGAAAGCTTACCGGCGGGTTCGGCGTGGAGCGGGCCATCGATTGCTCCGCGAACGAAGCGGCGCGCGCGACAGCCATACGGGCCACTCGCAAGTGGGGCCGCATCGTGATGCTGGGCGAGGGCGGCAGGGTCGAGTTCAACCCGTCGCCGGATATCATCCACGACCAGAAAACCATCTACGGATCGTGGGTGACATCCACCTGGCTGATGGAGGAACTGGTGGAAAGGCTGGTCCGCTGGAACCTGCACCCGGCGGACCTGGTGACGCACCGTTTTCCGCTCGAGAGGGCGGGAGACGCGTACGCGGTGATGGCCGCCGGGAAGTGCGGCAAGGTCGCGGTTTGCTTCGACGACGAGTTGGCGGCGCGCTGAGTCAATCCCCATAAAATATTTGTCTCGCTCATTCGTCTACAGGGGTAGATGGACGAGGCGCTCGAAAGACCGTGGCCGATGGCGAAGCAGGACCAGAGCATCTCCGACGCGATTTCCAGGGAAGGACCTCGGCTTCGCAACTTCATCCGCAAGCACGTGGCCGACCCGGGCGACGCAGAGGACATCCTGCAGGACGTGTTCTACGAGCTGGTGGAGGCTTACCGGATGATCAAGCCGGTAGAGCAGGTCACCGCCTGGTTATTCCGAGTCGCGCGCAACCGGATCACCGATCTGTTCCGCAGGAAGAGCCGGGAAGGGCTGAGAACCGGATCGGCGCCGCTCACCGAGGATGGGGACATGTTCCTGCCGGAGGATTTCCTCCGTTCGCGTGACGCCGGACCGGAGGAAGCCTATGCCCGCGGCGTGTTGATCAAAGAACTGGACGATGCCCTGGACGAATTGCCGGAGGAGCAGCGGGAGGCGTTCATCGCCCACGAACTGATGGGTTACAGCTTCAAGGAGATGGCGGCGCGCTCCGGCATCGCCGTAAACACGCTGCTGTCGCGAAAGCATTACGCGGTTGTGCATCTGCGCAATCGCCTGAGGGCCATGTACGAAGAATTTGCGAGACGATAGGAGTCGACCATGAAACGAAATAGGTTTTGGAAGGGATCGAAGTTCGCGCTGTTTGGCGCACTGTTTGCGGCGGTGGTTGGCGTGGTGGTCATGAGCTTGTGGAATTGGCTCTTGCCGGCGCTCTTTGCGTGGCCTCGCATCGGTTTCTGGCAGGCGTTGGGGCTATTGATCCTCAGCAAGATTCTGTTCGGCGGATTCCACGGCCGGCCGGGCTGGCATGGGCACTGGCGGGGCCGCATGATGGAACGCTGGCAGAAGATGACGCCGGAGGAGCGCGAGAAATTCCGCGAAACGATGCGCCACCGCTGCGGACCGTTCGGTCCGCCAAGCGCGGAGCCGCAGGCCTAAGCGCGATCCCTCAAGGGTAACGGCGCTACAATCGCCTTATGTCCGAAACGGATCTCCCTCGCAGGACTTTTCTTCGCGCCGCGACTGCTGCGACCGCGCTTTCCTATTCACGGGTCATGGGCGCCAATGACCGCGTCCAATTGGCTCTCATCGGCTGCGGCGACCGCGGCACGGGCGATCTGGGCAACTTCGTCAAGCTGGGGAGCGTCGACGTTGTGGCGCTGTGCGACCTCTGGGCCACGAAGATCGACCGGGCCAAGGCGCAACTCGACCGGGCCAAGACGCCGGCGTCTAATCTGAAGACCTTCAGCGACCATCGTAAGCTGCTCGACCTGAAGGAAGTAGACGCCACGCTGATCGCCGTTCCCGATCATTGGCACACCGCGGTCGCCACCGACGCGCTGAACGCGGGCAAGGACGTTTATTGCGAGAAGCCGCTGACGCGCCGCATCGAGGAAGGTCCCGGCATCGTCAAAGCGGCGCGCATCAACAAGCGCGTCTGCCAGGTCGGCATGCAGCAGCGTTCCGGCAAGCACTATCTGGAGGCCAAGCAGCAATACATCGACGGCAAGAAGCTCGGCAAGATCACCCTGGCGCGCACGTGGTGGCACGGCAACAGCTATCACTTGCGCAAGGCCCCGGCCGAGCTGCAAACCCAGCCCGCGGACCTCGATTGGACCCATTTCCTGGGACCGCTGACGTGGCGCGATTGGGACCCACAGCAGTATTACAACTGGCGCGCGTACCTGGATTTCGGCGGCGGACAGGTGACCGACCTTTTTACGCATTGGATCGACGTGGTCCACATGTACATGGGCCAGGACATTCCCACGGCGGCGGTGGCGTCTGGCGGCGTTTACAACTATAAGGACGGGCGTACGGCGCCCGATACCATCAACGTCCTGCTGGAATACCCGGCGGAGTTCACGGCCACGTTCGAAGCCACGCTGGTCCCCGGCATCACGGGCTACGGAATCGAGTTCTGCGGCACGCTGGGCAAGCTGCTCATCGACCGCGAACACTATGTGTTCACCCCGGTGGGACGCAATGCGCAGCCGGTGACCGTGCAGGCGCACAGCAACATCGATCAGGATCACATGCAGAATTTCCTGGATTGCGTGAAGTCGCGCAAGAATCCCAACGGCGACGTCCTAGTCGGGCACCGTTCGGCGCAGGCTTCGCACCTGGGGAACATTGCGTACATGCAGAAGCGGCGGATCGATTTCGATCCGGTACGGGAAGAGATTCTGCCCTTTTAGACGTGGATTCACCGCCGAGACGCAGAGGCGCCGAGTTTTAGAAGGGAATCCGTCTCTGCGTCCTCGGCGTGCTCTGCGCTCGGGCTGAGCGGAGGGAGCCGAGGGAGCAGAGTTCCAAATCCGGTTCTTCTCCGCGTCTCGGCGCCTCGGCGGTGAGAGGGAGTCTATATGACGCGTAAAGAGTTCCTGCTGATATCTACGGCGGCCGCCGGTGGCGCGGCCTTGGCCAATGCCCAACAGCCGAGCGCCCGGCAGCCAAACCCGGATCTGGGTTTCACGGACACGCCCATGGAGCCGGGTATGCCTTGGCACGTTCACGATCCGGACCGCCCGCATCCCAAACAGATCACGCCCGCCTCGACGCCGGGCGGCGCGCCCTCCGACGCGATTGTTCTCTTCGACGGCAAGGACCTTTCGAAGTGGTATCACCGCGGCCGGGGCGGGCCGCCGGTGGATGCGGGCTGGAAGGTGGAGAACGGCTATTTCGAGATCACGCGCGGCTTCGGCGATCTCCTCACTCGTGAGAAGTTCGGCGATGTCCAGCTTCACATCGAGTGGTCTTCACCCGAAGAGGTTACCAGCAGGAGCCAGGGCCGCGGAAACAGCGGCGTTCTGGTGATGGCGCGGTATGAGATCCAGGTGCTCGACATGTGGGATAACCCCACCTACGCGGATGGCGGCGCGGGCGCCATCTATGGCCAGTGGCCGCCGCTGGTCACGCCGGCGCGCCGGCCGGGGGAGTGGAACACCTACGACATTGTGTTTGAGGCGCCACAGTTCCATGGCGACCAACTCGTGAAACCCGCCTTCTTCACGGTGTTTTACAACGGCGTGATGGTCCACAACCGCAAGCAGAGCCTGGGTCCCATGGTCTACCGGCAGGTGGCGCATTACATCCCGCAGCCCGCGGAGGATTCGCTCATGTTGCAGGACCACAACTCGAATCCCGTGCGCTACCGCAACATCTGGATCCGTCGGTTGGCGGGGTATGACCAGGGGGAGAAGGGCTAAGACACGTTATACTGGGGTTTCAAGTTCACATCATTGAGGGATTTGGCATGATTTCGGCAACACAACTGCGCCCGGGCATGGTCGTCAAGTTCAACAACGAGCTTTACTCGATTTTTAGCGTGAATCACCGGACGCCTGGCAACCTGCGCGGGTTCGTGCAGGCCAAGATGCGGAGCCTGCGCACCGGCTCGATGACGGAGCATCGGTTTTCCTCCGAAGACAAGGTGGAGAAGGCCATTCTCGAAGAGACGGAAATGGAGTACCTGTACGACGACGGCGAGTACTTCTACTTCATGAACACGGAAAACTTCGAGCAGATGCACCTGATGAAGGATCTCCTGGGGGACGCCACGGAGTATCTGGTCTCACAGTTGCGCGTGAAGGTGGAGTTCTACGAAGGCAAGCCGATCAGCGTGGAGTTGCCCGCAACCGTGGACTTGACGGTAGTCTCGACCGAGCCGGGTTTCAAGGGTGCGACCGTCTCCAACGTGACCAAGCCCGCCAAACTGGAGACCGGCCTCGTAGTACAGGTGCCGCCCTTCATCACGGAAGGCGAGAAGATCCGCGTCAACACCGCCGAAGGCACGTACCAGGAACGGGCTTAAAAAGCCAAAAGGGTTTCACCGACGATGGAAATCAGGCGACCAGGAGGGAGGGCCGGGGAGGTGTCCGTGAAATACACTGAAAAGACGGGATTTTCTCCGTTTTGGATTCTTCCGGCAGGGTGAAAATGGCGCTTCGCGGGGCCAAAAGACGGCTCCCTCCCCCCAAATAACTGTAACTTTGGAGGATCAAAAGTTGGCGGCCGGGTGTATCATACTCGTAAAACCGGGAGCCAAAATGGAAATCCCGGAAGGGGGATTACGATGCTGGGGAAGATCCTGTATTTCTGCTGTTTGTTTCTGTTTGCATGCGTGATGGTCGGCGTTGCGACGGCGAATCCGTTTAGCTTCGGCGGTCCGATTTCCAGCCCCATCGTCTCCGCAACTCTCAACGTGAATCTTGCGGAATTCTCGGGTGACCTCACCGTATTTGGCACCCAAGTCAACTTCATCGATCTTCTGGTCCCGGACTACGCTACTCTCGACCTTTCGGATGGATTCTTCGGTACCGCTGCATACCCGGCTACGCCCGCCATCAACATGGGTCCAACCCAAACCGGAGTGGTCTCCGTCTCGATTCCATCCTCGTTTTTCCCGGCGCTGGCAACCGGCGCAGTGGGCTACGATATGCTGTTCACCGACACGAGTGACGGCATATTCGCAATGGATTACATCTCACTTGCGATCGATACGACCACAGGAACTCTTGAATCGGTGATCGGCCCGGACGACGAGTTTGGGCTCGGCATCCCGCCCGGTGGTAACCTGCCCGCGCCGCTGCCGATCTCGCTTCCTTTCGGTGCAACCGGCACCGGCTTCGACGAGAGCATCGCCAGCAAGGCATTGGAGGCCACAGTTCCGGTTCCCGAGCCGTCCACGCTTGCGTTGGTGGCGACTGCGCTGCTGGCTGCCGGGATGCTTACCAGACGCCGATGGAAGGGCTGCGTGGCGGCGGCGTTGCTGGCACTGGTATGCACGTCCAATGCGCCGGCGCAATTCTCTTGTCCGCCGAACCCGAAGCCGGCGGCAATACCAGTGCCAGGCAAACCCGGCGAAACCGGATGGCTGATTCAGGACACGGAGGCGGACACGGGCGGAAACAAGGTTCAGCTATGGTGTCTGCAGGCGGTGGCAGGCCCGAATCCTCCTAAGCATAACGGCCCCGATTTCGCCCTCCTGTACAAACCCGCGCCTCCCAAAAAGGACGCCGATGCGGTTTGGGTCGCGGCCTGCGTATTCCCCGGTGGCCAGAACAAACCGAATAAGGACTTCGCCAGGGGGCTCGACGGCAAGCCAATCCTGGTCAACGGTGTGCCAAAGCAGATCACAACACTGAGTGATCTTAATTACGAGCCCGCTCCGGGCGGAACCAACGATTGGGACTATTCCTACAACACTTCTACGAACATGCTCTCGGTGAGTAAGACCCAAGGCATGTGGGTTGCCGCAGGACCTAATGCGATGGTGTACCAATCGAAGGTCCTCGGAACCGATACGTACGCCGCCCCGACACAGTTCGGAAATATCACGTACACCCAGGGCGGGACCACGACGCAGGTTTCGCAGGCGGCGGGCGGTTCCGGAATTAGTGCCGAGACATTCACGGCGGTGGCCAGCGCAGCCGGCAATGCCTGGAGCTACACGCTGAACGTGAATGCGCTAGGCGGCGCCGGAACCGCGGCAGATCCCTATCTGGGTACGCTCGCAGACCTAGTCGCCGGGGACACGTTTACTATCTCCGGAACGGGTATTCAAGCCCCGTTTGTCTCCAGCCCGGCCTCACTCTCCGAATACGGCGGTTGGGTTGTGGACTCCTCGAGCAACAATTACGTGACATTCATCGCGACAGCAGATGCCGAGTTCAATCCAGGGTCTTCGATCGCCGGCTTCGGATTTACCAGTACGTCTCCCGCCGGGACCGTCGCATGGGATCTTGCAAGCTCCAACGAAGCAATCGGGAGTTCAGACATCGTCAGCGGACCGATTACCCCGCCGGATCAACTCCATCTGGCTGGGCCATCACCTAACCAAATTCCTGTGGGACAAGATGGGAGTATTGTCGCCACCGTGGAAACCAGCTTCAATCCGATGCCAGGAATGACGTTGACGTTCACGAATCTTGCTGGCAATTTCACCTTTAACGATGGCATTGTTTCCCCCAGCGGCGCTTCGGCCACTCTCACGACTGCCACCAACGGCGCGGCGGTGATGGAGGTAACCGCAGGGTCCGCGGGCCTCGGATTAGTACAGGTCAACGTCGCGGGCACGAATCTGAATGCTTACGCGCTGTTCTTCATGCAGTAAGGTAAAACTCCAGCATGTGTACGAGTGGCGGAGCGCGCGCGGCTTCTCCAGCGGGTACTGCTGCGCCATATTGGTCATCCCCATTTAAGGGCTTCAACTTCAACCGGCCAAGGCTTCGAGAGCGGCAGCCAGTTCGTCTTCTTCCGCCGGGAATACGGTTCTCAAGTCGAGGACCAGCTTTTCGTCCTGGATGCGCGTTATGACAGGCGGGTCCGCGGCGCGTAGCGCAGCCTCGGCGGCCACGGCGTCGCATTCGATGGCGATGAGCCAGGTCGGGATGGCTTGTTGAGGGGTGGCGCCGCCGCCGGCCAGCGAGCTTCCCGGAACGATCTGCGCGCGGATGCCCCGCGTGCGCGCCACCAGGGCCTCGGCGCGGGCGCGAATGCTGTCGGCCGTAAGGCGGATCATGGCCAGGGCCGGCGCCTCTTCCCATCGTTCCAGCAGCAGGCTGCGCAAGGTGTGTTCGAGCGCCTGGCAGACCAGCTTATCGAGGCGCAGCGCGCGGTACAGCGGGTTGCGCCGCAAGCGCGCGACGATCTCCGCTTTGCCGGCCAGAATTCCGGCCTGAGGGCCGCCAAACAGCTTGTCGCCGCTGAAGGAAACCAGGTCCACGCCGGCCACAAGACTTTTGGCGGCGAGCGGCTCGTCGATGCCAAACGCCCGCAAGGGAACGGCGCAACCGCTCCCCAGGTCCTCGTAAACGGGCAATCCGCACTCGCGTCCCAGGGCGATCAATTCGCCCAAGCCGGGACGCGCGGTGAAGCCCTCCATCTTGAAATTGCTGGGATGCACGCGCAGCAGGAGGCGCGTGCGCGCGGTGGTGGCGGCGCGGTAGTCGTCCACGGTGGTGCGATTGGTGGTTCCGGCTTCACAAATGACGGCGCCCGATTGGGCCATGATGTCCGGAATGCGGAAGCCGTCGCCGATCTCGATCAGCTCGCCGCGCGAAACCACCACCTCCCCACCGGCCGCCAATTCGTGGAGCGCCAGAAAGACCGCGGCGGCGTTGTTGTTCACGGCGATGGCGGGCGCTCCGAGCAGCCGCTCCAACAGCGGCGCATAATGCGCATCGCGCTTGCCGCGGCGCCCGGCGGCGAGATCGTATTCCAGGTTGGAGTAGCCGGGAAGCGCGGCCATGGGGCCCAGCGGGGCGCGGCCCAGGTTGGTGTGCAGTACCACGCCGGTGGCGTTGACGACGCGGCGCAGCGAGGGCCGTTCGAGCGCCGCGAGAGCCTCCATGACGCGCTCTTCGACGGAAATGCCGTCATCTCCGCCGGCCAGGATCCGCGAGCGCCGCTCCTCGATGGCGCGCCGCGCCTCGGCGACGATCGGCGCGCGCGGAAAACGCGCCAAGGCGGGGAAAAGGCGCTCCACCACTTCGTTGACCGATGGCAGTTCACGAAGCCGCTGGTTTTCCGTCACCATTAGATGGTAAGGGCAACCCTGAGACGCGCGCAACGCAGTTCGGATTATCGCATCGGAGTCTCATAACCAAAGTTAACTTTCGAGTACTTTGCAGTATAAAGTTCTAGTAAGGTAACCCCCTAGCGCCGCCGATAAGTTTCCTGCATGATTGTGTTTGTAGGAGATGGCGCTATGATCATTCGGTACGCAGACGGAAGAACGCACGAGGCAGTCCTGCTTTCGCACACGGACAACACGCTGAGGGTTGCGGCAGAGAACACGGACGACGTCCTGGTGTTCTCCGACATCAACGGAACCTGGGTCTCCGAAGATTGCGAGCCTGTGCGGATCGATTTCGAATGGCAGCGCCATTCCCACGAAGAGGCGGTGGACCTGGCCGATTGCATCTGCCCCCAGGAGCTGGCATCCCGGCTGGTTTATCTCTTGTTCAGCGGGACCGACAAAGATGGGCTGAAGGCCAAGGCTCTTGTGGAGAGTCCGCAAATCTCAAACGCAAGCCTTTTCATCGTCTGATGGCAGGGGGCGAACCCGCAATCCTGAGAACCACGGGACATGGCCCTCTCCCGGATGTTGTTTCCGTCATCCGGTCGCGACGCCCCCTAACCATGCATATCGGCGGTTTCTGCGGGAATTTGAGCCCCAATATACGGGGAGAGAAGGACTGGAGCCACAGTCCGGACTTGAACCGGAGACCTGCGGTTTACGAAACCGCTGCTCTACCAACTGAGCTACTGTGGCCCTCTCCCCTATTAAACCACAACGCGGGCCGCGCTCCCGGATTGGATCTACAGCGTCAGCGTGACCTTGTGCAGGGTGCGCGGGTGGTCCGGATCGAGGCCTTTTTGGGCCGCCAGGCACGCCGCGAAGATCTGCGCGGGCACAATGTACGGAATCGGCGTGAACCAGTGCTTGAGACGCCGCGGCAGGCGGATCACCCGGGTAGCCAGCGCTTCCACCTCGCGGTTTCCCGGGTCGGTAATGGCCACGATTTCCGCGTGCAGGCTCTTCAGCGTGTCCAGCGCGCCGCGGACCGAAGGCCAGGTGACATCCGGCGGCGAGAATGCGAACACCGGAAAACCGGATTCCACCATCGCGATCGGGCCGTGCATTAAATCGGCGGAGGAGAAGCGCTCCGTCACCACGTAGCACGTTTCCATCAGCTTCAGCGACAGTTCGAAGGCGTTGGCGTAATTCAGCCCTCGCCCCACCACCACGGCATGACGCATGTAGCGGTATCGTTCCGAAAGCGCCTCGACCTCCGACTCCAGCCGCAGGGCCTCTTCCACCGCCTCCGGAAGCCGATAAAGGTCCGCGACGCGAATCATGCCGCCCAGCGCATACGCCAGCAGGTAAAACATGAGCATCTGGCCGGTGTACGTCTTGGTGGCCGCCACGCTCTTCTCCCGGCCCGCGTGGACCAGGAAAGTGTGCTCCGCCAGGCCCGCCAGCGTGCTCCGGCGTTCGTTGGTGATGCCCAGGGTGATGGCCCTCTGCTCCCGCGCCCGCTCCAGCACCAGGTTCGTGTCGGTGGATTCGCCGGATTGCGAAAGCGCCACCACCAGCGTCTCGCGGTAGTCCACCTTGACGCCGTAGAGCGACACGATGGAAGGCGCCGCCAGCGTAACCGGGATGCCGGTGGCAATCTCCAGGAGGTAGCGCCCGAACTGGGCGGCGTTGTCGGAAGTTCCGCGCGCCACCAGGACGATCAAACGCGGCCGACGCTTTGCCAGAGCGCGCTTGAACCGCTCTACGCGGCGGACCTCCCGCTTCAGTGTCCGCTCCAGCGCCTCCGGCTGTTGCCGGATCTCTTGCAGCATTTGTGACATGGGATAGGAGCCCTGTAGGGGTCGGACATGCCCTGCTCCTAACGCCGGGAGGGGAGTCCGGCCCTCCGGCGAGGAGCCCGCCAAGCTATCGGTTGCCTGCGACAGCCTGCGGCGCGCCCTTACGGCTCAAGAAGCATTCGCGGCAAAATACCGGCCGGCCTTGAGTCGGTTTGAAGGGTACCGTGGTTTCCCGGCCGCATTGGGAGCAGGTGGTCATGGTCTCCGTTTTGCCCTGTCCCCCGGCCGAACCGCCCTGGCGCTTATTCTTGCAGTTTTTGCACCGTTTGGGTTCGTTCTTGAAGTTCTTGTCGTGGAAGAAGTGCTGTTCTCCCGCCGTGAATATGAATTCTGCTCCGCAGTCTATGCACTTGAGGCTGCGATCCTGGAAATCCGGCATAACTTACTGAGCCCCGTGTCAACCTGATTAGTTGCCGATTCTATGGCGGCGGGGCTTGCGCCCCGCCGCCGGGTTTTACTCTGCCTCCCGGCGTGACTTCTTCCGGTTTCGTTTGCGAGCCAGCGCCTGCTTGGCCCGGAGCTTCTCTCCTGGCTTCAAATAGAAGGAATGCCGCTTGACCTCTTTGATGACGTCCTCCTGCTGGACCTTCCTCTTGAAGCGGCGAAGGGCGTTCTCCAAAGTTTCGCCCTCCTGAAGCTTTACTTCAGCCAAACGAAATACACCTCC
>OBLW0100002371.1_pt1 | contig 15236 bp, 15 predicted proteins | sample 1520161 | NCBI WGS metagenome assembly OBLW01 (sample SAMEA3539309, study PRJEB22396) | soil metagenome | biome: tundra; feature: field; material: soil | place: USA | collected 2010-05 | depth 0.15 m
CCGCCAAGGGCAGCAGTGCGGCAACGCTTCACGGCCCGATATGCCTTCAGCTGTTGATAGCTGAGAACAGCCTTGAAGCGCTCCAGAAACTGCCTGCCCTTGCGACGGATGACGTCGGCCATTTCGAAGGCCGGCCGCGTCATGGGCGCAGATGCCTCCCCGTGACAACCAATTTACACCGGCTGAAAAGTTAATCGAAAGCCAAAGCTGTAGCGGCCGCGGCGCCTGCGGCTTCGTTCTAACCCTCTACTCGGCAGTAACGAACCAGTAAACAGTCCGAGACGCTAATCGTCGGCCCTCAGGCCGTACTTCCCGCCTACAACTTTACAACTTTAGGGAACAGGCAAATCGTGGCCGGTTCGGCCAACTTTTCCTTGTTTTGACAGTCGCCCTCTGTTTTTTTCAACTCTCTGCTTTCCTAGGCTTTGAGATGCGGCTTCCTCCGACATAAGCTACGGACAGCTTAATGAGATGAACCATGGAAAAAGCACGATCGAACCCGCGGAATGTTCGTCAGCCCGTGGTTTTGGTGGATACATCGCCAAGACTGCTGGCGACTAGTTGCAATGGGAATGGGGCGAGATCAGTATCGGACTGCCGAGAGAAACCTGACAAGCAACGAGCATTGCAGCCTGGTGTCAAAGGCTGGCTCGATCACGTAATTCTTCCAATCTTGCTAAAGGAAATACTGAATGACAACTCGGGTGAGTTCAACAGTCGCGGCCTGCATTATGCGGTACGTTATCTACGCGCGCTACTCTTCCAGCCGGCAATCGCCTGAATCTATCCCGGATCAGATGCGAAAGTGCCGCGAGTACGCCATCGCGCGAGGCTGGCAGGAAGTTCGCACCTATGACGACCCTAAGCTGCCCGGCGGGAGCATTGATCGCCGGGGAGTTCAGAGTTTGATGCGTGACGCAGCAAACCCCAACCGCGACTTCGACGTCATTCTCATCGACACGACTTCAAGGCTCGCGCGGACCCTGAGAGACACCTTCGACCTACATGGAGATTTCGAGATCTTTGGAGTTCGAGTAGTCGCGGTTTCTCAGGGTATCGACACCGACGACGAACAAAGTGATGTCCTAATCGCCGTGCATGGAATCATGGACAGCGTTTATCTGAAGGAACTGGCGAAGGCAACGCATCGCGGACTGGAGGGAAGAGTCTTGAAGGGATTGTCCGCTGGAGGGCGCTGTTACGGTTACGACACGAAGCCGGTTGAACATGGTGGCGTCCAGTGGATCATCAACCCAGATGAAGCTGCAATTATCCGCCAGATCTTCGAATGGAGTGCGGTCGGATATTCGTTGAAACGGATAGCTGGACTTCTCAACGAACAGAAGACACCGCCGCCGCGAAAACGCACTGACCGACCGTACGCCAATTGGTGTCCAACGGCAATCCGAGAGATGCTTCGCCGGGAACTCTACGTCGGACACCGAGTTTGGAACAAAACAAAATTCATCAAGAAGCCGGGCACCAATAAGAGGATCGCGCGGCCTCGGCCAAGCACCGAGTGGAAGGCGCTCGACCTACCAGAGCTCCAGATTGTTTCGCAGGAACTCTGGAATCGAGTTCAGGTCCGTCAAGATCGACTGAAGGAGATTTACGCTGACAGTGGCAGAAAACCCATGAATAGAGGTTATCCGTCAGCCTACCTCCTGTCTGGATTCCTAAAATGCGGTGTCTGCAAGGTGAACATGATCATTGTGTCCGGAGGCGGTAGAGGAGCTAGGTACGGCTGCCCGCAGCATTGGAACCGGAAGGATTGCTCAAACAAACTGACAATCAGACATGAAGACCTGGAACGCGTGCTGCTCGAGCAGCTTCAGAAAGCCGTTTTAACGCCGGAAGCCATCGACTACCTTGTTGGGCATGTTCTCCAGGCACAAGATAGACGGAAATCGAAGTCGGAACACCGGGCTGAACTTCTAGAGATTAGCTCCAAAATCGACAGAATCACTGCTGCCATCGAAGCGGCTGGGCACTCCGATGCCCTTCTGAAGAACCTCAAGAGCCTCGAATCTCAACAACGAGAGACTGCCGCCAAGGGTGACAATGGACACCAACTAACCGAGCCGCAGATTCGACAGCACATAGCGGGTGCTCTCCAGGAAGTTTCGACCTTGCTCCTGAAGTCGCCCCAATTGGCCAAATCGAAACTTGCGGAGCACGTAGACGCCGTCCGTCTGCTTCCGCAGGCGGACGGAACATATATCGCTGAAGGGGAATGGGACCTGCTAGGGAACCGGGGTCCTGTGATGGTTGCGGGGGCTGGATTTGAACCAGCGACCTTTGGGTTATGAGCCCAACGAGCTACCGGGCTGCTCCACCCCGCAGAACCAGTTTAACAACACCGTGCGAGGGGGTCAATCGGCCGTGCGCTTGTGTCCTGGACCACGATGCGGCGTGCACTCCCTGGCTGGCCGCCTCGCTGGGGGCTGCATCCGTTACACTGCTCGCAATCCTGTATCGCCAGCGAGGCATGACGCGGATGTCGCAACTCTATGTCGTTGTTTTGGCCGTCATTGTCCTGGTGCTGCTGGGGGTGTCGGTTTCGCGATCGTTTTTCGTGAAGACCAAGGCGGACTACCTTGTGGCTGGGCGGTCGCTGCCCGCATTCGTCCTGGTGCTGACGCTGCTGACTTCGTGGATTGGCGCGGGGTCGCTGTTTGCGGGGGCGGAGAATGCGTATCGCAATGGGTTTGCCGCGCTGTGGCAGGCGGGCGGCGGCTGGCTGGGGTTGCTGCTCATCTATTTCATTGCGCCGCGGGCACGGAAATTCGCGCAATTCACGCTGCCGGATCTGTTGGAGGCGCGCTACAACCAGACGGCGCGGGTGCTGGGGACGTTTGCGATTCTCTTTGCCTATGTGGGGATTACGAGCTACCAGTTCAAAGGTGGCGGCAATGTGCTGCACCTGATTTTTCCTGACACGGTGACGCCGGAGCTGGGCACGTACATCATCGCAGTTTTCGTGATTGTGACCACGGCGCTGGCGGGGATGTCGTCGGTGGCTTATATGGATGTGGCGATTGGATCGCTGGTGACGGTGATCTGCATGATCGCGACACCGTATCTGTTTCTGAAGGCAGGCGGATGGGCTGGATTGCATGCGGCGCTGCCGCCAACGCATTTTCAGGTTCTGGGAAATCTGACCTTCGCGCGCGCGATGGAATTCCTGGTGCCGACGATGTTGCTGATGCTGGGCAACCAGGTGATGTACCAGAAATTCTTCTCGGCGAAGTCGGAACGGGATGCGCGTCTGTCCGTAGTGGGATGGATTCTGGGAACGATTGTGCTTGAAACCTTGATTGTCGCGATCGCGGTGTTTGGCTCGGCGCTCTATCCGACGGGCGAAGTGGCGCGGCAGCCTTACGAGATTATTCCCTACACGGCGCGGCATGGGTTGCCGGCGCTGCTGGGCGCATTGCTGTTGGGCGCAGTGTTTGCCAAGGTGATCTCGACGGCGTCGAACTACCTGTTTTCGCCATCGACGAACCTGATCAACGATGTGTTTGTGCGCTACATGGCGCCGGGCGCTTCAAACAAGCGGGTGATGATTGTTTCGCGCCTGGCCGTGGTGCTGCTGGGCTGCTGGGCGCTGTATCAGGCCGTTTACGCGCAGAGCATCCTGAAAAAAATGCTGTGGGCTTACACGATTTATTCTGCGGCGCTGACACCGGTGGTGCTTGCGGCTTTCTATTCGAAACGCGTGACGGCGTGGGGTGCGGTGGCCGCGATTGGTGCGGGGACGGTGGTGACGCTGGCCTGGGATGTGCCGGGAGTAAAGTCGATGTTTCCGCCAATTCTGGCCGAGCGCGACGCAATTTTTCCTGCGCTGTTTGTGTCGGTGACGGCAATGATCGTGGTGAGTCTGCTGACGCCGAAACCAGCGTTGGAGCAGCTGGCGCAATTCTCCGATTAAGGAGCCAGTCGGGCTCGTCTATTCCCACCCTTTCGCTTGGATATTGAACCGCAGATCCTTCGACTTCGCTAATGACAGAAAGGATGGGGCACCCCTGTTGGTGCTGATTGTGAAACGGTCGATTCAGGGTCGTTGCTTTCCCACCCTTTCGCCAGGAAAAAAGCGAAAGGATGGGGCACGGAGATGGTCGAAGAACAAGCGATGAGAGACCTGTGGTGCGAAGCTGTGACCTAAACTGATGAGTGGACAGCCAGATGACGTTACGCCCCTGTTGGGTTGAAATTCGTGCCCGATCTCTTGAAGACAACTACCGATTTCTTGCCGGCATTGCTGCGCCGCATGCGGAATTGCTGGCCATTGTGAAGGCCGATGCGTATGGGCACTCGCTGGCTTTATGCGCTCCGGTTGCGGTGCGCGCAGGTGCGCGGTGGCTGGGCGTGACGAGCGTGGAAGAAGGAGTGGCGGCACGGGCGCTCTGTCCGGATGCGCGGATCCTGGCAATCAGCGGAGCTTTTGCCGGACAGGGCGCGGACGTGGTGCGGCACAGGTTGACGCCGGTGGCGTGGGAGCCGTGGCAACTCGACGAGCTGGAATCTGCGGCGCGGGAGGCACGCGTCGACGCTGGTGCGATTCCGGTTCATCTGGAGATTGACACGGGCATGAGTCGGCAGGGTGTGGACCCGGGATCCATCGATCCGCTATTAGCGCGCTTTCGCAATGGGTCGCCGTTGAAGCTTGATGGAGTGATGACGCACTTGTTTGCCGCTGATGAAGCTGATGGAGCGATCACACAGGAGCAGCTGGCGCGGCTGAGTGAATCTTTGGACCGAGTGCGGGCTGCGGGGCTGCAGGCTGAATGGTTGAATGTGGGGAACTCTGCCGCGCTGCTGAGCGAGCAGGCTGCTGCGATCGGCGCAATCGCGGCGCAGTTTGGCATGAAGGCACTGTTGCGGCCGGGCCTGGCTCTCTATGGATTGGCGCCGCAGTTCGATCCGGCATTCAGTGGGAGTGAGCCGGCGGTGTTGGCTGCAGCGCATCAACGATTGGAGCCGGTGCTGAGCTGGAAGACAAGAGTGGTGGGAGTGCGATCGATTCCGGCGGGCGCAGTAGTGGGCTACAACGGGACATTTGTGGCGACAGAGCCGATGCGGCTGGCGCTGCTTGCGGTTGGGTATGCGGATGGGCTCGATCGGCGGCTGGGCAATCGGTTCAGCCTGTTGGTGCACGGGCAGCGGGCTCCGCTGGTGGGTCGCATCAGCATGGACCAGGCGGTGCTCGACGTAACCGAGATTCCCGAAGTGTCATCCGGCGATGAAGTAGTGATTCTGGGAACGCAGGGGAGCAAGACGATCACGGCGTTCGATCATGCGGAGGCGGCGGGGACGATTCCTTGGGAGATTTTCACGCGTATCGGGCAGCGCGTGGCGCGGGCTGCAGTTTAGCCGCAATCAGCCACGGTGCCGATCTGGTGGCTTACGGTTTCTTCGCCGCACTCCTTTAATCCAGCGGCTCCCAGCGCGGCCTCGATCATGGCGTCAAAGCCCATGGCCGAGTTGAGAAGCATGTGGTAGAGCCCGCGTGCGCACCACTCCTGCTGATAGAACTTGCGGATGACGGCAGCACGGCGTTTGTCAAAGGCCGCCAGCATTTGATCGGCCTGGTTGGCCTGCTTGGGGAATGCATTCATGAACCATTCGCGCTTGTTCTTGGCGGTTGCGTAGACAAAAATGTGAAAGCAGCCGGGAACGCAGGCCAGGGCACAGGCGGCGCCGCGTCCCACGAGGACGCAATTCCCCCCCTGTGCGGCTCGTTCAATTTCTCTTCTGATCAGCGAGAGCATGCGCTCCGAATCGAAGACCTGATCGTCGCCAAGGCCGGTCATGGGATAAGCCGAGTCGTGCCAGAAGACTTTGCCATAGCGGTAGTACCAGGGGTCGAGGCGCTCATCGAACTTGGCAGCTAGTTCAGGGGAAACGCCGGCAGCTTTTGCCGCGGCGGAAACAAGCTCGGAATCGAGGAGCTTCCAGCCAAGGCGGACCGCGAGATCGTGCGCAAACTCGCCGCCACGCGATCCATATTCCCGTTCGACTGTAATGACCTTGATGGGCAAATGGCTCATAGGCGAATTGTCCCCCGCGAGTGGAGGATACAACGGAAACGGGTGCATCCGGCAAATTTCGAGTTTACGAGAAGGGACTGTCCGAGGCGGGCAGAAGAGCCGTACATGAACTTCGCATCAAAGGTGAAGATGGGGATGAAGTAGCGCCGGGAAGAGCCGTAGATATCTAGGCTGGAAAAGGGCCATGATGAGCCCGAAATATGCTGTGGTGCCCACGCAAGCGGTCGCAAGTTTCCACGCATCGGTCCGACTTTTGACGGAAAGCTGGATATAAGCGAGAACACAGCCGAGGATCAAAATAAGATTGCCGATCCATGCAGGCACGGAGATAAAGAGGTCGGGGCGCGCAAGTCGGCCTGTGTGCAGGAGGATCGCCGCCTGATTCAGACCTGCCCTCAAGAAACTGGTTACAAAAAGATTCGTGTAATTCCAGAAAGCTGCCGCGCCGATACCGATGAAGTAGCCCCAGCGATTCCGACTCCAGCTTAAAACGATCGTTGCAACGTACATCCAAGCCTGGAAAAAGTGAAGCCAGCGGATGTCGGCTTCCCACCAGGCCGAAGCGAAAAGCGCACCAATGAACGCGGCAGCTCCCACCGTGATGATCCATTGATCGGCTCGATGATGAAGCTCCGTGGAGGCTATTACGGTGCATGGTTCGTTGATGTTCCCTGGTTCGACGCAAAAAAAGCGAAGTTAAAAGGGGCCACGCGCTCATGACACCTTGACTATCTACAAAATTAGCTGTAGATAATCTAGGTATGGGAAAGCCAAACGATCTTGTTCAAGGAACTCTCGACCTGCTCATCTTGAGGACACTGCAGCCTGAAGCCATGCACGGCTGGGCCATCGGCAAGCGCATTCAACAGATCTCCGGGGAGGTGCTGCAGGTGCAACAGGGATCGCTTTATCCCGCGCTGCACCGGCTGGAGCAGCAGGGTTGGATCAAGGCGAAATGGGCGGAGAGTGAGACGGGGCGGCAGGCGAAGTTCTACGCGCTGACTGCGGCGGGGCGCAAACAACTTGAGGCGGAGACGGCGAACTGGAACCGGCTTTCAGCGGCAATCAATTTGGTTGTGGGCGAAGCGTGAGCACCTGCGGTGCGGCGGACGGCGCTGGCGCGCCCGATCGCCAATTGCGTTGCATCAGGACACTGGGATGGGGAGCAGGGACGGGCTCGTTGCTTTCCCACCCTTGAATCAGAAGGCGATTCAAGGATGGGGCACCCATGTTCGTGCTGATTGCGAAACGGTCGATTCAGGATCGTTGCTTTCCCACCCTTGCGACAGGAAGAAGTCGCAAGGACGGGGCACGGAGGATCGTGCGGACTGGCGAGAATGCGAGTGCTAAGAACGAATAAATTCCGAGGGAGCCGGAGGGGAACGACGATGCGGTGGTGGGATCGATGCACGATGTCTTTTCGGGTCTTGTTCCGGCGCGGAGCGGCTGGCGCGCGGCTTGACGATGAACTGGGGTTTCATCTCGAAAAACAAATTGCCGAAAACGTTGCCGCCGGCATGACACCAAAAGAAGCCCGATTGGCGGCGATGCGTACGTTCGGCAACCCCGCACTGCTGCGGGAGCAGACCCGCGCCACGTGGAGTTGGAACGGTCTCGAGTCGCTGGTCCGCGACCTGCGCTACGCCATGCGCACGCTGCGACGCGCGCCTGGATTTTCGGTGATGGCGATTGTAGTGATGGCGCTCGGTATTGGCGCGAATGTGGCGCTGTTTACCGTGGTGCGCAGCGTGCTTCTCAAACCTCTCCCCTTCAATGACCCGGAGAGACTGGTCACTTTCTACGAGGCCGATACCCATTACAGGGGCCATCATCGCTATCTCCCGGTTGACTTCGGCAGTTTTGCGGTGTGGCAATCGGCCACGCACGGCAATGCGGAGATGGCCGCCGTGTCTCCCTGGCAGGACTACAATGTCTCCGCCGATGGCGGGCGTCTGCCCGAGAAGATTGACGCCGCCTGGTGCTCGTGGAATTTCTTTTCGGTGCTCGGCACAACGCCCGCGCTGGGACGCAGTTTTACCGAGCAAGACGACCGGCCCGGTGGGGCGGCTGCCGTCATCCTGACGAATGCGTTCTGGATGCGGCGCTATGGTGGCGATCCGGCAATCATCGGAAAATCAATCTGGCTCGATGCCAGGCCTTATACGGTGATCGGCGTGCTGCCGGCATCGTTCGTCTTTTCGAGTGCATTCGGCGGCAACACGCTGCAAATCTGGCTGCCCGTCAAGCACGAAGCGCCCGCGTCGCTCCTCACTACCTTTGAGGATCATGAGTTCCTGGTGATCACGCGCCTGTTGCATGGCACCACTCTGCCGATGCTTGTCGATCAAGTCACGGCGCTGCAAAAGCAGATCCAGATCTCTCATGCCAAGCCGGCCGTTCACGACTTGGCAACCGGTCATAGCATGCTGGACGACGCGGTTGAGACGTACAAGACACCTCTGTATGCGCTGCTCGCCGCGACCGGATGTGTGCTGCTGATTGCGTGCATGAATGTTGCGGGCCTGCTGGTGGCGCGGACCGCTGCACGCAGCAAGGAATTAGCGATCCGCTCCGCGCTCGGTGGGGGAAGGCTGCGGCTGATGCGCGAACGGCTGATGGAGAGCCTGCTGCTTTCGGCAGGCGGCGGCGCCTTGGGACTGATGTTGGCCTGGGGTGCGCTGCAATGGCTGGTGCATGCGCGGGGCGATATGAATCGCGTCGAGGCCATCCACATTGATGGCGAGGTGGCGGCGTTCACACTGGGCGTGATTGCATTTTCTGCGTTGTTCTCCGGGCTCGTTGCCGCGTTCAGCTCCGGCGACAGAAATCTTATCGCAGTGCTGCAAGAGTCATCGCGGGCACATAGTGGGGGAACGGCGCGCGCCGGGTTGCGCAGGCTCTTGCTGGTGCTCGAAGTCGGGCTCACAGTGGTGTTGCTGGTGGGAGCGGGCCTGCTGCTGAAGAGCTTTCAACGGCTGCGCAGCAACGATATCGGTGTACCGGTGGACAATGTGCTGACGATGCATGTGAGCTTGCCGGAGGCGCGTTACAGGGAGCCAGCGAAGCAGGTTGCATTCTTTGGGCAATTGATTGAGCGGGTACGCGCGGTGCCCGGGGTGCAGGCTGCAGGGCTGGCCAGCGTAGCTCCCGGTGAAGGATGGAATGGCGATCACCTGATGACCGTGGTGGAGCATCCGCCGCTGCGTGCGAATGAAGTGCCTGACATTCTTACGCGCGGCGCGGAACCGGGATACTTTGCGGCGATTCAGCTTCCGCTTCTGCACGGTCGCATCTTCACTTCGGCCGAACGGCTGGAACGAGCAAATGTCGTCGTCATCAGCAAATCCGCCGCCCAACAGCTGTTCCGCGAGGAAGACCCAATCGGCAAGCACATCAGATGTACGAACGGCGATGGTGTTTTCGAAGTCGTCGGCGTCGTTGGCGACACGCTGTGGAATATAAATGAACCGATGATGGCGACGATGTATTTGCCGATCTACGGGAACAACTACAGCGGCACCACAATCGTCGTGCGTTCAGATCGCGACATTGAGTCGCTCGCCCTTCCTGTGCAGAAGGTGGTGGGCCAGCTCGATCCGGATTTGCCAGTGTCTGATGTGACGACCTTGCGGCAGGCGATCGGCAAAAGCACGGTGGATGCCGCGTTCGATTCGCTTTTGGTTTTGGCATTCGCCATCATCGCGCTGGTTCTCGCTGCTGTGGGACTCTATGGCGTCCTGGCGTACCTGGTCACGCAACGGACCAACGAAATCGGGATTCGCATTGCGTTGGGTGCCCAGCGCGATAGCGTTTTGCGGCTGATGCTCGCGGATGGTTTGCGGCCCGCGCTCGTTGGCCTCGTTGTGGGACTGGCCGCGAGCGCCGGGGTGGTGCGCGAGATTCGATCAATGCTGTACGCGACGCAGCCGCTCGATCCTGGAGTGTTTGCCGGGGTGGCGGTAACGCTATTGTTGGTGGCCGCGCTGGCATGCATAGTGCCGGCGTGGCGGGCTTCGCGGCTGAATCCGATGCAGGCGCTCAGGACGGAGTAGGCACTCTTAGAGAATAGGCGGGGTTGGGTTCGGTGCTCTCCCACCCTTGAATTGGAAAACGATTCAAGGAGGGGGCACACATGCTCGTGCTGATTTACGCGGATGGAAGAGTTGAGAAAAGCAAAGGCGCGGAGCTGGAGTCTCCGCGCCTTTGCTGTGTGATTGCGGCTGATGCAAATGTTATTGCGTGACGGGTTGTTCCGGTGGCGCCTTCGGTGCTTTCAGATGAGGCGCATTTGCCGTTGGAGCACCGGGAGGATTCGGCGGAGCGGGCGGAAATCCCGAACCCTTCTTGATGCGGAGATCACCGACATCGGCGATGAGACTGATCTTGGCCTGCCCGGAACCGATGCGGCCGCTGACAGTTTTGCTTTCGTCGCCGTTGATGACCAGCGGGTAATCGGAAACGATGTCGCCATTATGGGTGCGGCCGTCGATGTTGGCTGAGGCATCGGGTGGAAGCGTCACCTCGACGTCGCCCTTGCCGCTCTTGGCCTGGATGCTGAAGTTGCCCGCTGGCTCAACCGAGATCTGGCCGCGGCTGTCGTCGACGAAAGTGTCGCCGTAGATCTGGCTCAGGTCGACATCCTTGGCATGTGTCGTCACGCGCACTTCGCCCTTGGCTTCGGTGACGCGCAGGTCGTCGGAGTTCAGAGTCAGGTCGCCGGGCAAAGAGGCGAGTTGCAACTCAGTGACCGAGGTATGCAGATGAATGGGACCGCCGATGTTTTCAAGGTGCACGTCGCCGAAGATTTCGCCGTTGAGGGTGACTTTGCCCTTAATTTCGGAGAAGGTCAGATCGTTGCAGTTGCCATCGGCCGTGATGTCGCCAACAATTTCGTGGGCGGAGAAATCGCCACGATCGTTGGAGAAGTGCACCTGGACGGAGCCTTGAATGGTGCTCAGATGCACATCGCCGTGTCTTGAAGTGATCGTAGCGCCAGCGCCAAGGGCCGCTGCCGTCACGTCGCCGTGGCCGGAGTTGACGCTTACTTGCGCGCCTTTGGGAACGGTGACGGAAAGGTTCAGACGGCCGCTGTTATTGCTCTCGGATTTCACGAGAACGGTGTTGCCGCTGACGGTGATGTGTGCCTGTTCGGCATCGAAGATTTTCTTGGCGTCGGAGTCGGAGTTGGCGAAGGCGACTTCGTGGGCCTGCACCTGGACAGTGGAGTTGTCGCCTGCAGTGACGCTGACGTCGCCGCGGGGATTCTCAATCTGAATGACAGCGGTTGCCGGGACCTGCGTGTTGAGAACCTGCTGTTCCTGGTCGCGCTCCGGCAGGCCGAAGAAGTTGAAAAAGTTGTTGTTGTCATCGTGGTCGCCCCACTGAGCGCGCATCGGTCCCCAGAAGCCGTTCCATCCGGAAGCGGCGAGGCCAAGCAGTGCGAGGAGGATGAGGATGCCGACGAATCCGCCGCCACGGCGAACCGGAGTGGTGCGGCGCATGTCCAGCGCCCACTCGCCAAGAAGGGCGAGGCCGGCAGCGATGAGAAGCAGAGGCCACCAGTGGCCGTACCAGGTCCAGAAATTGGACGGGGAGATATGGCCGCTGTAAATCAGGAGACCGACAATGCCGATGCCGATGAGAATGATGGGGCCGACGACCGATGGAATATGAGGGCCATAGGCACTCCCATAGCCGGCTTTCCACGCGTGGCGCTGCGCTTTCCATGCTTCGCGCTGGGCGCGCCATGCGGCTCGCTGCTGTTCGCGATAGACGCGCCATTGGGTGCGCGGGTCGTAAGGCGGAACACCGCCGGGTGGTGTGTAAGGAGGCTGGCTGCTCATGACTGTCCTCCCGAACCTGTCCCGAAGTCACTCGAAGACGGAACGATTGAGGATCCTGTCTGTGCGGGCGGCTGCGTCCCTTGGGCAGGCGGAATTCCCGCGCCGTATGGGTATGGGCTGCCGGGGTACATTGGCTCATCGCCAGCGGCGGCCAGCGCAGCTCTTTGCGCAAGCTTCAGCACGCCGATGAGGATCAGGAAGAGCGGCAAGAAGATATTCCAGCTGACCAGGTCGGCCTGGTGAAGCAGCGCAACGACTCCCAGCAGAAGCAGAATGGATGGCCCGGTGAGGCGGCGAATCAGGATATAGCGGTTCATTGAGGGCCTCCTTTGGTGTCACTGACGCGGCGAACGATGAGCCACGCGCCGAGCCCGATAAAGATCAGCGGCCACAAGAAGTGGACAAAGCGTTCGGCGAGATAGCCCATTTGGTTGAGAAGAAGAATCAATCCGAATCCGATAAGGATCAATGCGCCGATGGGTTCCTTGCGGCGCCAGCCAATGGGCGGCACTGGCGGTACAGGTGGAATCGGCGGCACAGGCGGTATGCCTGGGTCAGTGAATCCAGCGACCGGTGTATAGGGGGGCGCTTGGTAGGCCCCGGCTGTTGGCGGCGTATAGGGCGCACTATAGGGCGCTTGATATGCGCCGGACGTTGTGCCGGCTGGAGGTACGCCGGGAGGGACTGTTCCCACGGGCGGCTGCATCGGATAGTGCGGGCGGTTGCCGAGGCTGAGCCAGTTGCCCACTTCATTCAGGCCGAGGGGGTCGGGTAGCGGCTGGCCGTCGCGGCGCGCGACCGCGGTGTGATAGGCCTCAAAAGACTGGTACAGAACCCATGCGCCGATGAAGATGCCGAAGATGCCGTAGTGGTCGGTAATGCTGATCAGCACCGCAAAGATGACGACGTGGATCAGGCCCTTGAAGAACTGGCCGTTGTACATGGCGCCCACGCCGGGGATGATGCCCAGGACTGCGGCTGCTATCGGGTTGGGCGCGCCTGCGGGAGGCGGAACAAACGGCTGCTGATAGCTTTGCCACGATTGTGAGCACGGTTCGCAGAGAACCTGCCCTCCGGGTGCGTTGCGAACGCAGCTGGCGCAAAGTGCTTTGCCGCAATTCTGGCAAAACGCGGTTGCCGCGACATCCTTGTGATTTACGCAGTCCATACTGTGCTCCTTTCCCGTGCCGATCTTGCGGAGCCGCCTAGAGCAAAAGCAGAGCTGCCGTTGGAGTGGATGCCGAGTTCAAATTCTGCAAGCGCGGCCAGGCTAGGTTCTGACTGCGCAGGTTCATTTTTCAAAGTGAGTGAGGTCTCCAGATAGTCGGAGTCGCTGATCGCCGGTACTCCGGATTGTTGCGGAGGATCGACGCGGGAACCTCCATCTTTGTGCGGGGGATTCTGTTTGGATTCTCCCGGTGAAGCGGGTTGCGGGTTACTTTGCTGCTGATCCTGTGTGCCTTCGCCCTGGGTGGAGCGGCGCAGCTCGCGCATGCGCGATTGCACTTCATACACCAGGCGGAGGTGATCGTAGTAGCGAATGATGGGCGTCGAAGCCATGGTCAAACGGCGTTCCATGAAGGAGCGGATAGCGGTGGGACGCAGATTGGAAAGGCGCAGATCGGAGAGATGGACGCCGGTCAAGTTGAGGGTCAAAGCGATGGAGAAGAAGGCCATGGCGGCGGTCATCATCAGCCGGGGCTCCGCGAAGCGGCGAACGCGAGCCATGAAGCCGGGGCGTTGCCAGGGTTGCGGCACGGGCAGAACGTCGCCCCCGGTGACCAGCCCGTAACCAGCTACCTGTCCGGGGCCGGTTGCGGCCAGGATCTTATCTAAAAGGCCGGCGGGGACTTCGGGCTCGGACGAAAGAAACTCCAGCCACTCACGTCCGCGCCGGGCTTCTTCAAACAAGGCCGTGCAGGCGGGGCAGATTGCCATGTGCCCGGAGAAGGTGGTCTCATCCTCGGGTCGCAGCAGCCCATCCAGCGCGTCGGCTAGAAGCGTTTCCCACTGCCCGCAAGCAGGAGAATTCGGAATGTGTGTGCTGCCAGCCATGATTACATCACCTCTCGTTTAGTACGTTCCAGCAGGCGTGCCAGTTCCGCGCGTCCCCTGCTGATGCGGGACTTTACGGTACCTTCGGGAATGCCCAATACCTGGGCAATTTCCTTGTAGTCCAGATCCTGCAAATCTCTTAGAATGACCGCTTCCCGGAGCTCCACGCTGACACGTGCCAGCGCATTCTGCACCATCTTGGCCAGTTCTTTTTGCGCAGCGGATTCGTGGGGCGAGGGACCCTCAGAGGTGAGCCGGTCGATTGGCCGCAGTTCGTCGGTTGCATCCCAGCCTTCATCGAGCGAACCGGTGGCGCGCAGATTCCGGGTGCGGCGGAAGTTATCGACCAGAAGATTGCGGGTCATGGTGGTGATCCACACCTGGAGACTGCCGCGCCCCATGTCGAAGCTGGCTAGGTTGGAATAAATCTTCAGGAAGACGTCCTGGGTAAGATCTTCGGCATCGGCGGCGTTATTGGTAAAGCGGTAGCAGAGGCCATAGACACGGCGGTGGTGCGTGCGGACCAGTTCGGCCCATGCGCCGGAATCCCCGTCCATGCAGCGGCGGACAACCTGGGACCAGTCGATCTCCAGCGGTCTTACCTCCTCGCGCGCTGCGCGAGCCCGCTGCGCCCCTTCGAGTGCGATTGCGGGATTCGCCTTGGGCGGCCCGCTGCTTCGTGGGGAGCCCATCTCGCCAGACTGGAAACCGCGCCGGCGAGGTTTGGGCGGGGCCACCAGCCCCATCATGCTCCAGCTTAATGTACCCGCGCATGCCATGACGGGCTATACGCATGATTTTGTTGCTTAGTTCCAAGCAAGTGCATGGCCAATCCGCACAGTTGGAAATGAAACTGCAATGGTGCACTTCGTAACCTTTGCGTGCGGAATCCATCTTATAAGCTGGGATTGCGGCTGCAGAGGGCGCAGGGGTGATGGAGGAGATGCGAATGTCGCGATACGTTGCTCTTGGGGTGATTGGCGTTTTTGTTCTTGCGGCGGCGTTTGTGGCGACGCGCGGGGTGAAGGCAGCGGGGCGAGCTCCGATTCCGCCCGCGACAGCAGACATTGCGTTGGCGCATGCTTCCGGCAAAGAGACGGCAGTGTTTGCGGGTGGGTGCTTCTGGGGCACGCAGTCGGTCTTCGAACGCGTGAAGGGTGTGATCGACACGACGGTGGGCTATGCGGGCGGTTCGAAAGAGACGGCGACCTACGACCAGGTGACCACGGAGACGACGGGTCATGCCGAATCGGTGCGCGTTGACTAGATCGGAAGAGCACACGTCTGA
>OBLW0100002372.1_pt1 | contig 15235 bp, 11 predicted proteins | sample 1520161 | NCBI WGS metagenome assembly OBLW01 (sample SAMEA3539309, study PRJEB22396) | soil metagenome | biome: tundra; feature: field; material: soil | place: USA | collected 2010-05 | depth 0.15 m
AGCCGCAGGTGGACGAGTGGCAGTTCACGGACGGCCACAGCGTGATCCTGCTGTCCGAGGGGCGCCTGCTCAACCTCGGCAACGCCACCGGGCACCCCAGCTTCGTCATGTCGAACTCCTTCACCAACCAGGTGATTGCCCAGATCGAGCTGTTCACCAAGGCCGACGAGTACCCGGTCGGCGTGCACACCCTGCCCAAGCACCTCGATGAGAAGGTGGCCAGGCTGCACCTGAACGCTCTCGGAGTGAGGCTGACCGAGCTCACCAAGGAGCAGGCGGACTACCTGGGGGTGCCGGTGGAGGGTCCCTACAAGCCCGATGCCTACCGCTACTGAGCCCACGATGGGCCCGTCGGCGTCCGCCGACCGCGGAGGGGAGCCGGGGTCCGATATCGCGGATCCCGGACTGGCCGAAGCGGGGATGGCGCGCATCGGCTGGACGCGGCGCGGCATGCCAGTACTCGGCCTGATCGGCGAACGGTTCGCCGCCGAGCAGGCCCTGGGCGGCCTCACCATCGCCGCCTGCCTGCATGTCACGGCGGAGACAGCAGTGCTGGTGGACGTGTTGCGGGCGGGCGGCGCCCAGGTGTTCCTCGCGGCCTCAAACCCGCTGTCCACCCAGGACGACATCGCGGCCGCACTGGTCGCCGACGGTGCCGCCGTGGTCTATGCCCGGGCCGGCGCCGACCGGGTGACCTATGACGAGCACATCCACCGTGCGCTCGATTCTGGGCCAGACCTGGTCGTGGACGACGGCGGCGATCTGGTGAACACGCTGCACACGCAGCGGCCTGAACTGCTAGGTGCGGTGCTCGGCGGCTGTGAGTCCACCACGACCGGCGTGATCAGGTTGCGCCGGATGGCCAGCGACGGCACGCTCGCCTTCCCCGCGGTCGCCGCGGACACCACCGCGACCAGGCTCATGTTCGACAACAGGTACGGCACCGGGCAGTCCGCCCTCGACGGGATCATGCGAGCCACGAACGTGCTGCTGGCCGGGAAGGCCGTGGTAGTCGCTGGCTACGGGCCCTGCGGCACCGGGATCGCGCAGCGCGCCAGGGGACTCGGTGCGCAGGTCATCGTCACCGAGGTTGATCCGGTGCGTGCGCTGGACGCCATTATGCAGGGCTTCCGCGTCATGCCCATGACCGCCGCCGCCCGGGTTGGCGAGCTGTTCATCACCGCGACCGGATCGCGGGACGTGATCGGGGCCGAGCACATGGCGCTGATGCGGGACGGCGCGATCCTGTGCAACGCGGGGCATTTCGACGTTGAGGTGGACTTGCGCGCGCTCAGTGACATGGCGGTCGAGATACACCGCGATGTCCGCCCGCACACGGACGAGTACCTGCTCGCCGATGGTCGTCGGCTGCTGCTCCTGGCCGACGGCCGGATCGTGAACCTGGTCGCCGCGGAGGGCAACCCGCCCACGGTCATGGACGTGTCCTTCGCCGGGCAGGCACTCGTGCTCGGCTGGCTGGCCCGTGAGCACGGCTCGCTGCTGCCCGGGGTGTACGGCGTGCCCCCGGCCATCGATGATCAGGTGGCGAGGCTGGCCCTCGCGTCGTCCGGCGCCGAGATCGACGCTCTCACCCCGGCGCAGCAGGAATACCTGAGTTCCTGGCAGCAGCCCTAGTGGAAGAGGCTGGCCGGGCCAGTTGCTGGGTCACACCGGGGGAAGGAATCCGCCCGGCCGTCCCGCGGCCGGGTCACCTCCGGCCGGGTCGGGGACCTCCCGCGGCGGCTGTGATCCCGTCGGCTGCTGGTATTCGGGGGATGGCTGGGGATCGAGGGCCGGCCCGGGACTGGGGGACGGCTGAGAACTGGGGGACGGCTGGGGAGCAGCGAACGAGCCTGGACCGGCCGCGGAAGGCCCGTAGGCCATTATCCGGGCATGCTCGCGGGACCTTCGTTCGGCCAGGATGGCAGTGAGGTAGTCAGTGGGGGTGGTTCCGGGCGGTGCTGCGGGACTCACCTGTGCCTGCACCGCGGTGGCGATCCGCTGGCCGAACTCCTGCCGCGCGGCCGGCGTGAGTTCGTGGAACCGGCTGAGGTAACCGCGGGCTGTCTCGGCTGTGGCGTCTGTCAGCCCGGCCAGCTGGAGGGTCGAGGCCCAGTCGACGAGGGCGGGCGGCACGGTCGCCAGCGGCGCGGCGAGCATCCGCCGTCCCGGCAGGCGTTCCTGAATGACGAATGTCCCTGCGAACATGTCGCCGAGGCGCTTGCCCTTCGCGGACAGCAGCGACGTGACGAGCGCGAGGAACCCGAACGTCATCCAGATCTCCAGCACCGCCATCAGCGCCCGCACCAGCGCCTGGCGGAAGCGTTCCGGACCGCCGTCGTCGCTCACCACCCGCAGCCCCAGCCAGAGCTTTCCCAGGGATTTCCCCCTGCTCAGCGTCTCGAAGGTCGCCGGATACCCCACGATGGTCAGGACCACGCAGGCAAGCCCGACAGCGGCCGCCGAGGCCGGGTCTAGGCCGCCGCCGGCCGTGGCGGCCCCTGTGACCAGCAAGAGCGTGAACAACAGAACGGACTGGGCCACGAGGTCGACGACCAGCGCGAGCATCCGGCTGGGGAACCTCGCGACCGGCACTTCGAGGACGACAGCCTCACCGGTGACGACTTCGTCCACGCGAGTCCCCCGTTTTGGTCGATTCCGGCACCAGGCTAGCCCCAATGCCGGGGAGTTAAGATCTGCGGCCTGGTGTCAGGTGGTTCGCCTGGGATTGCGTCGATGCGCGGACATGGCAACGGAGGTCCGGTAAGACGGGTGTCGCCCAAGATCAGCCCGTTGCCGAGGACCTCCGTTGCGCGTTCAGTCTGCCATCCGTGCTGGCGTCATGACTATTTCCAGGACGATCACGGTGGCTGGGGGTGTGTTCGCTCCCGGCCGTCTGGGCGAGCTAACCCAGGTTTTGCCGTTCGACCTGGTGGATGTGGTGCTGGAGGAGACTGTCACCCAGATAGCACCTCGCCAGTCTGGCTTCAGAGCTGGACGCTGAACCCGTCGTGGGCGGTATCGAAGCCGGCCTGGCCCTCGCCGGCCCGGGTAAGCATGTCCGCGGACATGTGGGTGAGCACGATCCGGTGGCTGGCCAAGTCGTTCCGGTGCGCGACGAGGTCGGCGTAGCGCAGGTGATACGGGATGGCCTTGTCGTAGTAGTACGCCTCGGCGATCAGCAGGTCCGCGCCGTCCGCGACAGCTATCAGGTCGTCGGTCCACGCCGTGTCCCCTGTGTAGCCGATGACCGCGTCATCGACATTGAGCCGCAACGCCAGCGGCGGGGCGCCGCTGGGATGATCTACCTCCCAGGTGGTGACTCCGATGCCGGCCACAGTGCTCATGGCCCCGGGAGTCAGCTCGGTCACATCGACGCTGAACCGGCGCTCGACACCGGCCGACCCCGGGAACGACACCTCCATCGCCTGGCAGAGCCGCTCGGCAGTCCCGGGCGGCCCAGCGACGTTCAGTGGCCGGGTGCGCCCGGTGAACTGGCCGTCGAGGATCAGGAACGGCAGCCCTCCGAAATGGTCTCCATGGAGGTGGGAGATGAAAACGGCGCCGATCTCACCCGGGTCGAGACCGCACGCCTTCAGCGCACTCAGCGACGTCGCGCCGCAATCCAGCAGGACCGCCGCCCCGTCCCGGCGGCGGAGGTGAATGCATGCCTGGTAGCGGCCGCCGCTGCCGAAGGCGTCCCCCGACCCGGCGAACGTCACCGTGACCCGCGGCAATCCGGTTACGCCCATGTGTGGTACTCCAGCGACATCATCATCCTGACCGCCCCGCCAACCGCCGGCGCGGCCGGGCTGCTCGGCACGGCCACGCTGCATCTGGCCCGTCCCGGCATTGAGGCTAGCCCGGCCAGACACAGTAGTCTCCCCCCGTGGACGTTGACGCGTTCGTGGCCGCGCACCAGCCCGACTGGCGGCGGCTCGATGCGCTGGTCAAGCGGCGGCGCAGGCTGACCGGCGCCGAGGTGGATGAGCTGGTCACGCTGTATCAGCGGACGGCCACCCACCTGTCTGCGGTGCGTTCCGCCGGGCACGACCCCACGCTCGTGGCCGGGTTGTCCAGCCGGGTGGCGAGGGCGCGCGCCGCGGTGACCGGCTCACATGTTCCCGCATGGCAGGCGGTGGCCCGTTTCGCGGTGATCTCGTTCCCGGCCATGGCCTACCGTGCCCGCTGGTGGTGGCTGGGCACCGCGCTCGGGTCGATACTGGTCGGCGTCCTGCTGGGCTGGTGGGTCGCGCGGTCGCCCAGCGTTCAGGCGGCGCTCCTGCCGCGGGCGCAGGTCCGGCAGCTGGTGAACCACCAATTCCAGAACTACTACTCGCAGTACGCCGCCACGTCATTCGCCGCGAAGGTGTGGACCAACAATGTGTGGGTCGCCGCCCTGTCCCTGATCTTCGGGGTGCTGCTCGGCTTGCCTACCCTCTGGCTGCTCTTCCTCAACGCCGCCAACGGCGGTATCGAGGGCGGCCTGATGTTCGCGCACGGCAAGGGCGGCCTGTTCTTCGCGCTCATCCTGCCGCACGGGATGCTTGAGCTCAGCGCCGTGTTCCTGGCGGCAGCAACGGGCCTGCGGCTCGGCTGGTGCGTCATCGACCCGGGCCCCCGCTCCCGGGGCCGGGCACTCGCCGAAGAGGGACGGGCCTCCATCACGATCGCCCTCGGGCTGATCGTGGTCCTGCTGGTCTCCGGGGTCATTGAGGCGTTCGTGACCCCGTCGCCGCTGCCCACCTGGTCGCGCATCCTCGTCGGTGCCGTGGCCGAGGTGACATTCCTGTGCTACGCCATTCTGCTCGGCCGCCGGGCGAGCGCCGCGGGGCAGACGGCGGACATGGAGAATGCGCCCGACGAACTGCCGGTGGCCAGCTAACAAGCCGCCTCAAGCATGATCGCGGGGGATGCGCGCCACATAGAACCCCGGATCCTCCGTGATCCCGAAAATCGGCTAGGCCGGGGGGTGCGGGTGGCCCCGGGTCAATACAGCTCCGGGATCATGGAAGATGGCCGGGCTACAGCCGTCCGCTGCCCTTGAGCGCCAGGTACGCGTCAGCCAGGGCCGACGGAAGCCGCTCCGGCGCGGCGTCCACCACCTGCACGCCCCGCTGCCGGAGCTGGGTGGAGATCCGCTGCCGCTCGGAGCGGGCCCGCTGCGCCGCCGCGGCGGCATAGAGGCGAGGGGCGTCACCGCGGGCGGCGGCCAGCTCCTCCAGCCTCGGATCCGCGACGGCCGCGATCATGACCAGGTTCCTGGAGGCGAGGACAGGTAGCCGGGGCATCAGTCCTTCCTCGATCGCGGTCACATTGAGGTCGGTGAGCAGGACAACCAGGCAGCGATGTCGCGCGACCGCGAGCACGGCGCTGGCCAGCCCGGCCATGTCGCACTCGGTCAGCTCAGCTTCCAGAGGAGCGAGCGCATTGGTGAAGGAGGCGAGGACATTCGATCGGTTCGCCCCCAGCACCCGGGCGCGCACCCGCCGGTCGAACGCGATCATGTCGATCCGGTCTCCGGCCCGCGACGCGAGCGCGGCGAGCAGCAGCGTCGCGTCCATGGAGGCGTCCAGCCGGGGGACGCCAGCGACCCGGCCGGCCGATGTCCGGCCGGTGTCGAGGACCACGAGGATTCGCCGATCGCGTTCCGGCCGCCAGGTGCGGACCATCACGTCCCGCGACCGGGCTGCGGCACGCCAGTCGATGGACCGGACATCGTCGCCGATGACGTACTCGCGCAGCGAGTCGAACTCGGTCCCCTGGCCACGAAGCAGCGAACGGTGCTGGCCGTCGAGTTGCCGTAGCCGGGAGAGCTTCTCGGGCAGGTGCCTGCGACTGCGGAACGGGGGGAGCACGCGGACTGCCCACGGCACCACGTGCCTGCCCTGCCTGCCAGCCAGCCCGCAGGGGCCAAGGGAGCGCACGGTCACCGGGCCCGCCAGCTTCTCGCCGCGCCGGTCGGGCGTGAGGGCAGTGGTCACCGTGGCATGCCCGCGCGCCGGGATGCGCAGCAGCACGCGAGCCGGCCGCGCGTGCGCGCTCGGCTGCCACGAATCCCGGACGACGGCGCGCAGCGGGCGGCGTCCCGGGTTCTCTACGGTGAGCGTGATCGAGGCGGTTTCGCCCAGCAGGACCCTGGTGTCGCCGGACCGGGTCATCCGCAGTGTCCGGACTCTGCCCGCCAGCACCAGGTCGGCGGCGATCGCCGCGAGCAGCAAGCCGTTGACGGCCAGCAGCACCGCCGCGCTGCGGAAGGCCAGCACCACGAGCGCGCCGATCAGGGCAGCCAGGGCCGCCCGTCCGGTCAGCGCCACCGGCTCCCCGCCCGCCACGGTGAACAGCATCGGAGTGGCTTTGGTGTCGTTGGGGCGGCACCAAAGTATGGTTTGGTGCCGTTGCCGGCCGCGCTCCGGCTGACGAGACTCACTGGGGCACCGGCCTCACCGGGGGACCGGCACCGAGGCGAGCACGGCTTCGAGCACGCCGTCCGGGGAGGCGCCCTCAAGCTCGGCCTCGGGCCGCAACTGGATGCGATGCCGCAAGGTCGGCCGGGCGAGCGCCTTCACATCGTCGGGTGTGACATAGTCCCGGCCCCCCAGCCAGGCCCACGCCCGGCTCGTGGCCTGCAGGGCGGTCGCGCCGCGCGGGGAGGCGCCGAGCCGCAGCGAGGGTGACTGCCTGGTAGCGCGGCAGAGATCCACGATGTAGCCGGCCACCTCGGGCGCCACCCTGACGCTGCGCACCGCCGCGGCAGCCGCGTCGAGTTCGGCCTTCCCGGCTACCGGGCGGATGTTGGCGGTGGCCAGGTCACCGGGATCGAACCCCGCTGCGTGCCTGGCCAGGATGCCGATTTCGTCGTCCCGCCCGGGAACGAGAACAGTGAGCTTAACGAGGAACCGGTCCAGCTGCGCCTCAGGCAGCGGGTACGTCCCCTCGTACTCGATCGGGTTCTGGGTAGCGGCCACGAGGAATGGCTCGGGGAGCCGCCGCGGCGCTCCCTCCACGGACACCTGGCGCTCCTGCATAGCCTCAAGCAGCGCGGCCTGTGTCTTGGGCGGCGTCCGGTTGATCTCATCCGCGAGGAGCAGGTTGGTAAATACCGGGCCCTCCCGGAACTGGAAAAGCGCCGTCTTGGCGTCGTAGATCAGCGAGCCGGTCACGTCACCGGGCATCAGGTCCGGGGTGAACTGGACCCGTGTGCTGCGCAGTGACAGCGCCTCGGCCAGGGCCCGGACCAGGAGGGTCTTCGCGACCCCCGGGACGCCTTCGAGCAGCACATGCCCGCGGCATAGCAGGCAGATGACCAGTCCCGTGAGGACCGCGTCCTGCCCGATGACGGCCTTCCCCACCTCCGTTCGAACTGCTTCCAATGCAGAACGCAGGTCGGCGGGATCCTGGGCCGGCTGGGCCGGCTGGGCCAGCGGAGCCGAGGCAGCCTCGTCGCCGGTAGCTCCCGGCGGGTTGCCCGTGCCCGGGGTTACAGCGCCGGGGGTGACTAGCCCGGTCGCGGGCTGGTATTCGGCGGACACTACGTGCGCACCTCTCCTTCGAGGGTGTCGATATCGTGAGCAAGAGCCACCAGCGTCGCATCGTCGGGCGGCACGGGCCCGAACAAGGTTGCCCTGATTGTGCCTGCCTCGCGCCCGGTTCTGGCTGCTACGGTCGCGCAGACCGCGTCGGGGCCGACGCTGCGGGGCAGTGCCAGCCGGGTAGTGAGCCGGTCCAGGGCAGCGTCCCGCAGGACGGCCGAGGCCCGGTCGCGCGATCGCCGCGACCGGTACAGGTGGCCGTGACCCTCGACCGTCTCCGAGGCTCGGACGATCACTGGCAGGGGCTCGGCGACCAATGGCCCGAGTCTGCGCATCCGCCACATCGCCGCCAGCCCCACGGCGATGGCAAGCTGGATCGTCACCAGGTACGCCGGCCACGGGATCAGGCTGAAGAGGGACTGGGACGCGCCCGCTGGATTCCCGCCGGCGGCGCCCGCCGGCGGCAGCGGGGGCACCAGCCAGACGATCCTGGAACTGCCGATCAGCAGGTCCAGCGCCAGCGCCGCGTTGCCGCGGGCAGCCAGGTACTGATTCGTGAGCGGCGCGCCGGTGCCCAGCAGGGTGATCGTCCTGCTGCCAGTGGTGGGGCTGCCAGTGGTGGGGCTGCCAGTGGTGGGGCTGCCAGTGGCGGGGATAGGAGCCGAGTAGCGGACCAGGGTCGGATATCCGTTCACCGGATAGCACTGCCATGCACCGCGCGCGGTGGAGCGCAGCAGCACGCCGCCCATATCCGCGCGGCCGGCCAGTCTGGCCGCGGTCAGGCCGCAACTCGGATCGGTCGGGCCGAGTGACGCGTGGCCGGCCACCGCGGCGTCCGTAGCCAGCGCGGTCAGCGCCGCGCCGACTGGCGCCACCAGCACGAGGTTGCCGCGCACGGCGGCCAGGCTGTCGAGTTGCCGGACGCTGAGCAGGCCGGGACTAGTGATAACCAGAGTGACGCCGTCGCCGCGCGCCGCCGCCTCGGCGGACTCGACAGTGCCTGCCCTGGTCACCGGCTCACCACGGTGGGCCAGGATCTCCGCGAGGGCCCTGGTGCCAGATGGCCCGGCGTCCCGTGGATCCAGGTACCCGGTGGGGCCGGAGGGCTGGAGCAAGGCAATCAACGCCCCGCCGAGGAGGATTACCATGACGATCCCGAGTGGGGCCCGCCACCGGCGCCAGCTGTCCGCGGGCCCGGTAAAGACTGGACCTGACGCCCCTCCGCGGCCAGCGGCGAGTCGGGGGCTGGCCGGTCCGCTCATCGCGGTCCGCCCCCGGCAGCCACCAGGGCTGGCGCGTGCCGCTCCGGGGTCTTGGCCGCCGCCATCCGGGCGTCGAGGGCGCGCAACCGCTGGTAGCCGTCCGAAGTTCCCTGGCGCCGCCCGTAGCAGACCTCGTCGAACAGGCGTGCGGCATCGCGCAGCGCGTCAGCGTCACCGGGCAGCGCCGCGGCGGCCTCATCCGCGATCTCGTCAGCGGTCCGGCCCGCCCGTGGCATCAGTACGCCGTTTTCCTCGAGCTGCCGGGCGATCGCCCGCACGGATTCGAGGATCGCCGCGGAGTAGTCACCGGCGCTGGCGAGCAATCCGGCGCGCGACCGGTGTTCGCGGGCGGTCACGGTGCCGTCGCCCGGAATCAGGGGATCAGCACCCCGGTGCCGCCGGGCGACCGGGCCGATCCGGGTCATGATGATGGCGACCACGATCACCACGATGGCGGCCAGGGCGACCAGCGCCCACCAGCCGCCAGGCGCCGAGTTCCCAGCCGTGTACAGCCGGTTCAGCCAGTGGCCGAGGAGGTCGAGGATGCGCTGCGTAAGGGATTCGCCTGGGTGGTAGATGGCCTTGGACAGCTCGCTGCGCGCGAGCCGCTGCGCAGCGCGGCGGCCGATCGGCTGACTCCCGGGCGCGGCCCCGGCGGACGCAGCCGCGAGAGCCGCCAGGCCGAGCGCCCCGTGGACCGCCGGCCGCTTGCGTGTCCAACCCGGGGACTCCGCGGGACACGACGCGGGGGTCGCGACGGCGGGGGGCCTTACAGCGGCAGTCACCACGGCGGCGGGGGGCCCGCGGCCGGGGGAGGGAGGTCCGGGCCCGTCACCGGGCCGCTGGGCTGGACTGCCGGGCCGGCTGCCGGGCCGGCGGCGGGTGGCCGCCACACCGAGGCGAACTCATCGCCGGGCGTCTGCTCGCTGCCCGCAGCGGTCTGCAGGGCCAGGTCGAGCCCCTCCTTGCGCATCCGCATGTCCATGTAGAGCAGGACGACCACGCCAGCCGATATTGGCCGGGTCACGGTGCCCGCGACGATGCTGCCGACCGCGGCGATCAGGGTGGTCGCCAGCCCGGGCGTGTGGCCGGACAGGACACTGCCAAGGCCCAAGATGACCGCCGCGGCGCCGAACGGGAGTTCCAGGATGAACCCCGCCACGGTGACGATCAGCCCGGCCAGGAGCAGGATCCCGAACACCCGCCAGAAACTCCGGCTGACCAGCCGCCAGGACCGGCGCAGGGCCCGCAGCGGGCCCTGGCGTTCCAGCACCACTGCGGGGGCAGCCAGGCTGAGCATGACCCAGAACCAGATGGTCAACAAGAGAACTGGGAAGAATCCGAGCACGCCGATGAGAACGATCACCCCAGTAGGCGCGCCGACCTGGAAGATGACGAACAGCACCAGGCCGAGCAGCACCCAGAAGCCAACCAGGAGCCCCAGCACCGCGAAGGCCGCGCCGATGAGGGCGGGCAGCCGCGGAGCCGCGATCCGCCAGGCCTGCCGGGCGGTGATCCGGTGGCCAAGCACGCCGCGGCCGATGACCGCCGTGAGCAGGCCGGCCAGGATGCCCTGGACGAGGACGGCGAGCACCGCGGACACGAGCGCCGGTGCTCCCTGGATGGCCAGTGTGTGGCCGAAATAGTGCTCGACCTGGGTTGGTGTCGAATTCGGGGCCAGATTGGGCTCGCTGATCCCGCCGATGAAGTTGCGCACGATGAGCGAGATCGTGGTGGAGATGACGCCGGTGATCGTCAGCAGGATCGCCGAGAGCCCGAGCGTGGCCTTCGGGTTCTGCCGGATGGAGGAGAAGGCACCGTCCAGGATCTCGCCGACCACCAGAGGCCGCAGCGGGATTACTCCTGGCTTGGGCGCGGGCGGCCTGCCCGGGGGCCACATCCCGCCAGGGGCCTGCCCATATGGACCCGGTCCGTACCCCGGGGGCCCGTATGCCGGCTGACCACCCGGACCCGGCCCATACCCCGGCTGACCGTAGCCAGGCGGCCCCCACCCTGGCTGGCTGCCCGGCGCCTGCCCGTGGCCCTGCTGCCCGTAGCCAGACTGCCCGTACCCCGGCTGTCCCCAGCCCGGCTGGCTGCCCGGGCCTTGTCCGTACCCCGGCTGGCTGCCCGGCGCCTGGCCCGGCTGTGGCGGAGGCTGGCTGGACTCACCCTGCTGGCCGGGTGGAGGAAACCACGGTTGACCCTGACCGGGTGGGTCGTCGCCTTGCGTGCCTGACGACGGACTGTCTGTCATGATTCTCCTTCACGGCATGCTGCCCTGCCTGTCGCGGCAGCTTCCTGCCTGGCGCGACACGAACTGCGGCCGTGTGGGTGCTCGGCATTGGCCGGGCTAGCCCCCCGTCCCCGGTGGCGCCCATACTCGCACGAAGGGGCGCCGCGATGAAGCGACGCCGCCGAACTACCACGATCGTCCCGGCCGGGCCCCGCCACGGCGGAGATCAGCCCGCGGCTACGCGCGCCAACCGCGGGCCTGCCCAGCGCGCGGATCAGGTACCGCACGCACCCGGCACGGCGCACACTCGGACCATGGACGTTCCCGTGCTGCGCTGGCTCGACCCACCGGAGGGGCCCGCGATCGCCCTGCTCGACCAGACCAGGCTGCCTGCCGAGGAGGCCATCGTCATCTGCGGCGACGTCGCGGCACTGGAGGATGCGATCCGCCGCCTGGTGGTTCGCGGCGCCCCCATCCTCGGGGTGGCAGGCGCGTTCGGCGTGGCTCTGGCCGCCGCCCGCGGTGACGATGTGGCCGCGGCGGCCGAGGCCATCGGCGGTGCCCGGCCGACGGCGGTGAACCTGGTCTGGGGCGCCCGCCGGGTACTGGCGGCTTACCAGCGGTGCCTGGAAGCTGGCCCGGAAAAACCCCACCATCAGCAACGGATAGCCGCACAAGCTGCCCTCGATGAAGCCCGGGCCATCGCCGCGCAGGATGCCGCGGCGAGCGCCGCGATGGCCGCGTACGGGCTCCCCCTGCTGCCGCCACGCGGCGCCCGGATCCTGACCCACTGCAACAGCGGCGCGCTGGTGTCCGCGGGGGAGGGCACCGCGTTCGCGGTGATTCTCGCCGCGCACCGGGCCGGACGCCTGGCCCGGCTCTGGGTGGATGAGACCAGGCCGCTGCTGCAAGGTGCCAGGCTCACCGCGTATGAGGCCAGGCGGGCCGGGATGGACTACGCCGTCCTGCCGGACGCGGCGGCCGCGTCGCTGTTCGCGGCCGGGGAGGTGGACATCGTGCTGACCGGGGCGGACCGGATCGCCGCGGACGGCAGCGTCGCCAACAAGATCGGCACCTACGGACTTGCCGTGCTGGCCCGCCAGCACGATGTGCCGTTCGTGGTGGTGGCGCCGGTGTCCACCATCGATTTCGACACCCCGGATGGCAGCGCGATCGTGCTGGAGCACCGCGCCGCCCGCGAGGTCACATTCCTGGCGGGCCAGGCGATCGCGCCGCTGGGGAGCGCGGCCTACAACCCCGCGTTCGATGTGACGCCGGCAGCCTTCATCACTGCCCTGGTGACCGAAAGAGGTGTCGCGCAGCCCGTCACTGCGGGTAACCTACAAGTGCTGGATACCCGACCAGGTGCGCGAGATAGTGCCCTTACCGAGACTTCCATGGAACGATGAGGCTCATGAAAGGTCGCGTGCTTGTTGTCGATGACGACTCTGCCCTCTCCGAGATGCTCGGCATCATGCTCCGTGGTGAGGGATTCGAGCCTACGTTCGTCGCGGACGGTGACAAGGCTCTTGAGGCGTTCCGGGACACCCACCCGGACCTTGTCCTGCTTGATCTGATGCTTCCTGGTGTGGACGGCATCGATGTCTGCCGGCAGATCCGCACCGAGTCCGGAGTGCCGATCGTCATGCTGACGGCGAAGAGCGACACCGTGGATGTGGTGCTGGGTCTCGAGTCGGGCGCCGACGATTACATCGTCAAGCCGTTCAAATCAAAGGAACTGATCGCGCGCGTCCGGGCCAGGCTGCGCCGGACCGACGACCCGGCGCCCGAGATGCTGCAGATCGTGGATGTCTTCATCGACGTCGCCGGGCATTCGGTCAAGCGGAACGGCCGGCCGGTCAGCCTCACCCCGCTGGAGTTCGATCTGCTGGTGGCGCTGGCCCGCAAGCCGCGCCAGGTGTTCACCCGCGAGGTGCTGCTGGAGCAGGTCTGGGGCTACCGGCATGCGGCCGACACGCGTTTGGTCAACGTCCATGTGCAGCGGCTGCGAGCCAAGATCGAGAAGGATCCGGAGAACCCTGAGATTGTGGTCACGGTGCGCGGCGTGGGGTACAAGGCAGGCCCGGCCTGAGTGCCGGGGCCGGCCCAGGTCATGGAATGGGAGTGACTGGGCACGGATTCGTTGGGGTGAAGAAGTGCTCGTTGGCAGGATCTGTGACACAGAGTCTGTAACACGGAGAGGCTTGTTCGGTAGAGAAAGGTTATGGAGGGGGCAGCGAGCGCTAGCGAGGCCCGGGGCAGCGAGCGCGTGAGCGCGCTGACTGCGTCTGCTTCGCTTGCCATAGGCACACAGCCTGGGGCGCCCGTGTCCGCAGCGCCCGTGTCCAGGGTGCCTGTGTCTAGAGCGTCTGCGTCTCGGGCGGTCCGGACTGGCGGTCCCGCCGCTTACCCACCTCGGGCGGCCCTGCTGATCCGCCGGGCGGCGAGGCGGCTGCCGCCCCGGGCACGACGTGTGCTCCTGATGATCTACCGGCGGAGCGAGGCGCTGGCCGGGCAGTTCCGCCGGCGTTGGCACCGGTCACTGCAGCTGCGGGTGGTCGCGACGACCATGATGATTTCAGTTGTCGTGGTGGCGGCGCTCGGGTTCTTCCTGATGCAGCAGATCACCGCGGGGCTGCTGAACAACGCACGGACAGCGGCATCCACCCAGATCGCGGAGGGCCTGAAGGTAGCGAAGGGCGAGGTCGGCCTGGAGGGGGCGGCGGGCAATTCGCCGAAGGCTCTCATAGCGCTCACCACCAAACTTCAGGCGCTGAGCGGCCCGGGCAACCGCTTTGACGTTGTGATCAAGATTGCCAGTTACACCAGTCTCGGCGGGACCGACGGCAACCGGAACCTGAACCCAACCAGCATCCCGCAGCGCCTGGTGACCAAGGTGACCCAGGAGCAGCGGAGCGGCCGGACCGACCACCTGTGGTCGACGCCAACCAGGCTGACGTACAAGGGCAGCCAGCCAGGACCGGGGCTGGCCATCGGCGGGGTGATCAACGGCCGGGATCAGCTGTACTACCTGTTCCCGCTCGATCAGCTGCAGCAGCCCATGCAACTCGTGCAGCGCGCCTTGCTGGTCGGCGGCCTGGTCCTGGTCGTCCTGCTGGCCGCGATCGTCTCGCTGGTGACGCGCTGGGTGGTCGTCCCCATCAGGGACGCGGCGCAGGCGGCCAAACGGCTGTCGGCCGGCCAACTCGATGAGCGGATGCCGGTGCGCGGAACCGATGACCTGGCCGCCCTGGCCAGGTCGTTCAACGAGATGGCAGCCAGCCTGCAGGAGAAGCTCCGGGAACTGGAGGAGCTGTCCCAGGTGCAGCGGCAGTTTGTCTCGGACGTCTCGCACGAGCTGCGCACCCCGCTGACGACGATCAGGATTGCCGCGGACATCCTGTTCGAGACGCGGGAGCAGCTGGAGGCGTCGGCGGGCCGCTCGGCGGAGTTGCTGCAGAGCCAGCTGGAGCGCTTCGAGTCGCTGCTCGCGGACCTGCTGGAGATCAGCAGGTATGACGCGAACGCAGCCACGCTCGATGCGGAGTCCGCGGACGTCTGCGACCTCGTCCGCCGCGCGGCTGCGGACGCGGAGCAACTGGCGGCCCGGCGCGGAACCCGGATCGATTTCCGGCTGCCTCCGGAACCGTGCGTCGCCGAGGTGGACCGGCGCCGGGTGGAGCGCATCCTGCGGAATCTGCTGGACAACGCCGTCGAGCACGGCGAGGGGCGCGACGTGGTGGTCACCGTGGCCGGCGACCGCGACGCGGTGGCGGTAGCGGTACGGGATCACGGCGTCGGCTTCGGGCCCGCCGAGGCGCAGATGGTGTTCGACCGGTTCTGGCGTGCCGACCCGGCGCGAGCGCGCACGACCGGCGGAACGGGGCTGGGGCTGGCCATCGCGCTCGAGGATGCCCGCCTGCATCGCGGCTGGCTGCAGGCATGGGGGGAGCGCGGCAAAGGCTCGGTTTTCCGGTTGACCGTGCCTCGTGCGGCCGGTCAGGAACTGGCAGGGTCGCCGCTGCCGCTCCGCCCTGACGAGGCCGAGGCCGTTCCTGGCTTTGCCGGTCCAGACACCAGCGTCACCATCCCAGCGACCGGGAACGGGTCTGCGGTGGGGCCTGCGGCCGGTCTGGGGGCAGGGGCTGTTCTGGGGACCGGGACTGTCCTGGACACCGGGGCGGCCCTGGGGACCGGGACTGTCC
>OBLW0100002374.1_pt1 | contig 15234 bp, 14 predicted proteins | sample 1520161 | NCBI WGS metagenome assembly OBLW01 (sample SAMEA3539309, study PRJEB22396) | soil metagenome | biome: tundra; feature: field; material: soil | place: USA | collected 2010-05 | depth 0.15 m
AAAGAAAATCCTTTTCCTAGCTTGTCGCGTTCTACGCGAACCGCTCACGTTTAATGGGTGACCCCTTTTGGGCCGGATTTTCCCTTGTTTCAAATTGGCTCATAAGGAGAGAACGTACTCGCAGAGGTCGTCAATCTCCTGCTGCGACAATTTGGAAGTATCACCATGTTCATCATGCAGATTGCAGGTCGTGACCACATCGCGCATGGTGGCGGCAGAGCCGTTGTGTAGATAAGGGGCTGTGCGCCACACTTTAACCAACGTAGGCGTGTAGAATTTATCCGCTGGCCGGTCATACGCGGCGCGGGTGCCGACATCGTGAGGGTGCAAATCCGTGTAAAGCCCCGGTACATGGCAATCCGCACAACCGGTTCTGACAAACAATTTTTCGCCCCGTTTGGCCGCATCGGAAAGTTTGCCATGCAACAAATACGGGCTTGGCACCGGTTTAAGCGACTTGAGGTATTCATCAATAGCCGCCGGAACTTCCGGCGGGGGCGGCGGTGGTTTGGAAATCGAAGAGTTCGCGGGTGCGGTAGGGTGCTGCGTCCTTCTTCAACGTAGAAGGAGGGGTGGGTAGGTCTATTACCGGCTGCGGCGAAGTCTCGTCGAGCGGGATGTTCCAAGACGAGTCGTGCTTCTTGGTGAAGGCGGCAAGGCATTGGTGCGGGGCGTTTTTGAAGCTGGAGTGGCTAAAGGTGCTCAAGACGTGGGCATATTGGTCGCGGGTGAGGCCGTAGGCTTGGGCTACTACGGCGTCAATGGCGGCGCGGACGGCCCAGCGGGCGTCGTTGCCCGACAGCACGGTCCAAGTGAACGCCGTCCCCGCCTCCCGCCACGCCTCGCCCACCTGCTCCCACCACAACACCCGGTCGCGGGCGCGGAACTCGGATTGAAGATGGTCGCGGTACTCCTCGATGACGTGGTCGAGGGCGATGATGGGGTTGAGGCTCATTGTTCCCTAGATCTTGCGATTCCTGAGGTTGGATGCGTTGGATACAGGGTGCCGAGATCGAGGGCCGCCCTGAGAACTCGTGCGGCATTGCGGGCAGCAAGTTTCTGCCAAGCTTCCTTCTCCGGGTTGTTCTTATTGTGCCCCCAGTCGCAGATGGCTTTGATGACGATCCAATCCACTTTGGCGGCTTCGGCGCTGACGTAAACTCCGTAGGCTTCCATGTCCCCGCCGTTAGCCTCAGGAAACTGTTTTTTCAATAACTCGCGGTACTTCAGATTGTCGAGGAGTTTTTGTCCTGTGAGGAGTAGCCCGAACCGAACCTTCGGCCAATTAGGAGTATTTCGGGATTTTGCAGCGTCGGTGGCTCGCAGGCGGCTCAGGAGTATATCGGAAGCGTTTGGCCTCCCCGCACGGGGGATGATTCCGCCACTTTCATTGAGGCGCCCCAACTCGTAGTCTTGAATATGGGTGGAAACCAAGACGTCGCCGATGTGTTGCTTGCTTTCGTCCAAGCCGAAGGCAATTCCAGTAGCTATTATCGCCGCAGGTTTCCAGTGGTCGATGGCATCGCGGGCGCGCTGCTGAGAGGCCCCGATGCTCCCCGTTCCCATCTCACATATAGCGTGCATGACGGTGCATCCGGCATGCGTTCCGAGGTGGTTGTAAGTGACGCCCCCTTTTGTCGTGAGGGACGGCATGCGTTTCGGACCCATAAATACGTCAAGGAGCGCATTGGTTTCGTGCTTGTTGACGGTAAGCAGGATGATCGCGGGTGTCGGCGGACGGGACGGGTCTGGATTCTGAGATGCGAGAAGCAATTTGATCTGGCGTTGGAAGGTGGAGAGATTGAGGCTGCCTTTCCAGATAAAATCCGCGGGACTGTAGTCTCGGAAGAGCGTGGCCATTTCCATAGGTGTGAGGTTTTTACCGGACATGGCGAGAAAGGGCACATCCGGGAATCGGGCTCGCAACGCCTGACAGAATTGCTGGCATATCGCATTGAAACCTGGCTGGTCCAAACCCACGTCGAACAGGACCAAGTCGTAGGAATGTTGAGCTGTCTTCTTCTTTCCTGCAGAAAAATCGGGAGCTACATCCACATGGCATCCCATGTCACGGAGGGTGTCACAAAACAAGTCCTGCCATACCGGCTCATCCTCGACTACGAGAATATTGTATTGGGTTTTATTCATTTAACATGGGTTGGTGGAGGGCTGGGTTTATTGGCCCCCGCTTGCAGGAGGCGTCTTATGGTATTGCGAACGAGGGTCATATGGTCGCCCTGTGCCTTGTGGTAGAACGCAACGAAATTGGGCCACTGCCGTGCAATTTGCTCGTGCTGGTCGGAAGCGAAAGCGCTGAGCATAATGACTTTGGTGTCGAGTCTTGATTTGCCGATGTGGGCGAGAAGGTCTAACCCCCCTATGTTGCTGTCGTCTGCATCTAGAAGCCTTAGGTCCAGAAGGGCTACTTTGAAAGCGGAATCGGCCAGAAGTGCTATGGCTTCTGAATAACTGGAGGCCGTGGCGATCTGGTAGTCATCACGAGAGAGATTATCCGCAAGAGCTTCAAGCCAGATTGGATCATCGTCCACCACGAGGAGATCCTTTGGCCTCCCCTGCGGCTTTGGGGGCATGACACCCTTATATTCGTCGGAGCAGGGGATTTCTACGAGGAAGGTAGTGCCTTTGCCCAGTTCGGAGTGCTTGAGAACCAGATTGCCCCCAGACGCTTGCATGAAGTTGCGGGACCACCACAAACCTATTCCGAGCTTCCCTGGTTTGGTGGTAACTCCCGGGCTAAACAAACGCTCGCGAACATTCTCGGGGATACCTGAGCCGTTATCTGCGATCTCCAGCTCCACTTTTCTCGTGCTTGGATTACAGGCTGCTCTGATTTCCAATCTGGGCGCCGGCTGTGTTCTGAGGGCTTCCATGGCATTGCTCAGCAGATCATGGAGCACTTGGCGCAACTGGAAGCGCACACTCATGATGAGCGGTAATGCGCGAAGCTGAGTGCGATCGTGGCGGATGTCCACGGACGCGGAGGGGATTTGTTTTAGTTCCTCGTCCAGGAGACCACTGAGGCTTAGGGGCTTGAGTTCAAACATGTGCCCCGTTTCCTTGAAGGGCTGAGAAAGCCGACCGGCGAGTTCCAGAGATGTCCCTGGATTGTGGTTAAGGAGCGAAAATCCGGATTCTACCCGGACGTGGAGGTCGAGGCTTTTCTCAAACAACATGTTGAGCGCCCGGGAGAATCACCTCGGCCACGGTTTATCGAAAGGGAGGGGATTAAGTCCATGGCAGCCTTGCTTCTTCCCTTCAGAGCCGCCGAAGTGGAAACCGAAGAGGTCGTTGGCGTCATGTTCGCCAGCTACCGCGCTCGCCATCAGTTCGATATCGAGGAGATCACCGCCTTGGCCACCTTTGCAGACTATGCCGCCGTCGCCATTCTCAACGCGCGCGTCGAGGAGCAGCATTATACCGAGCAGATGCGCATGGTCGAATCCATGGCGGCCAACTTCGCTCATCGGATGGGCAATCTGGGCGGCGCCTGCAACCTGGTTGCCGATACCCTCGCAAGCCGCGTCCGCCCCGATGACCAGGAGGGCACGCGTGCATTAGGTCACATGCGCCAACGCGCCCAGGTCCTCCTGGGTAAACCCTGCGGCGCATCGGGCCCGGGTTCCGTAGTTCGCCAGCGACCGTTGGTCCCCGCCCTTCTACTGGGAAACTGTCTTTCTCCTGGCTATACTGGTACAAGGTTATTACGTCTGCGCCCAGTGCACGCAACGCGAGGCCGGCTATTCTACTCAGGACGGAGTCCACGCCTCCACGTTTTGGAAGGCGTGTGAGTTCAACCCCGAGTTCTGCCAGAGCGTCAACGATGCTAATGCGATCGGCAATTGGTTTGGAGCTTTGGCGTGCGACCTGCTCCATTTTTGCCTGGTGCGCCCGGCTGAAGAAGTCCTTCTTGCTGGAATCTGCGTTGATGACCGCCAGTGCTTTGCCCTTGTGAATGATCGGCACCGAAAGCAAGGATCTAAAGTTCTTGCCCGAACGCGATGCAGCAAAGAACTTGTCTTTAGAGACATCAGGACACAGGTATGGGCGCTTGTGTTTGGCAACCCACCCGGCGATGCAATTGTCACCGATCTTGTAAATCGGCTCTTGGGTTCGACCAACTCTGGGCCTGCCGAGCCTGGCTTTGATTTGAAGTATTCCTCGCTTATTATGCACAAGCATGAGGGACCCTCCGTCGGCCCCGCATGCCACCAGAGCAATATTCAGGACTTGGTGGAGCATGCTGTCCAGCGTTTGGTTCGTATCAATGAGGATGCTCTTTTGAGGCGTGTTTCTCATACAGGTTCAGTAGTGGATGTTCCAATACGGGTCGTACTTTTTGGTGAAGGGTTCGAGAGCAATTTGCTGCAACTCGTCGAAGGCGGCGAGGCACTGGCGCAGGGCGTCTTTGTAGCTGGAGTGGCTGAAGGTGCTGAAGACATGGGCGTATTGGTCGCGCGTCAGGCCGTAGGCGTGGGCCACCACGGCGTCAATGGCGGCGCGGACGGCCCAGTGGGCGTCGGTGGCTTGCGCTTGTGACGTCCGAGGACCGTCCAGAAGAACGTCCTTGGATCGTCTCGCACAGTTCTGTTGTTTGGCGCTCATGTATTGGACCTACTGGGATTCAATTCCTTTCTCGCGAAGCCATTGCAGAATGACCGGCTGAATTGCATCCTGAAGTGTCTTGTTGGCGTAGCCGCACCAATGGACCCCTGTATGCACGTCCAAAGGGCAGTCCAAATGTTCGCCGAATCCATCCGTAATGACCACTCCCGCATTTTGTGCAACCAGCATCCCAGCAACGTCATATGGGTGGCACTCCATGCCGCGAACCACTTTCCCAGTCTGCCGTTCAAGAATCCGGTAGAAAAGAGGACGGAGATCACAACAGAACCGATCGTGGCCGACCATCAACTCGACCATTTGTCCGCCGCTGCTGATGTATTGATCATCGAAGATCAGAGCCTGCCCAGTTTTGACCGGACCGCTTGTTTGTTCCGCGATGCGCTCCATCAGTTCCGCTGCCAGGACCTTGGTGCCGGGGAAAAAATTTGAGACCTGCCCAAAACCGTTATCAAGATTCTCGGCGAGACTCGGTCGGCCTGCGTGAGGCACAGGACTTCCGCCAGCTATTGGCATCCGAATACCAGTTGTCGGTTGCTCGCGAGTTGCCACAAATGCGTCGCACCATGACTGCTTGCTGGTTGGTAATTCTACAAGTGCGGCGGCAAAGGCGTCCCTTAGACGCGTATTTTCTCCTCGCTCCTCAACCACCGCCGCGATAAACCATGCCGACCGTTTGTCATACATCAAGCCACGCGTCCCGTCGATGGGATCGATGATGACTCGATAGCGAGGGGCCTCACGCTTTCCGCCAATCACACGCTTTCCGCTCTTACCCATGCCTTCGGCAATCAGGACAAGTGGCTTGCACTCAGCCGGCCATTCCTCGACATGCGATTCAATGACCGGCTCGACATGGCGGTCGATGGTAAAAATGGTATCACCGCCTTCCTGGGCCACGGGCGAGGCGAGTCCTTCAGAGCCTTTCAAGACTTCTTTATGAATACGCCGTCGGATGGCAAATCCTAGTGCCAACAGTCGCTGCGCCCAAGCGTCGTGACTCATGCTCTTGCCTTCTTCTTTTATTTCTTCTTCCATACTTTGCTGAAATACAGGTTCAAAATCTTCGCCGTTCCAGGAACGAAAAGATTCGAGGGCTGAGCACATGAAGGACAGCTTTTTTTGTTCACGAAATGGCAACCAAAACGTTTGAACCACAGTTTGAACCTTTTGCGCTGCCAAGGAGTCCCACTGTTGCCGCGCACTGCCTTTATTCGCTGTTTCACATCCCAGCTAAACAGATAAATTTCCTTACGAGACTGCTTTGGACAGAACAAAGGCATCCGAATCGAAGGTGGTGAACCATTGTTATATTCAAGAGTTGCTTTACGCTGGCCAAACACCTTGGCCAAGTAATCACACGAAACCAGCGCGATGGGCATTTTCACTAGTTGAAGCGATCTTGTTTCATCGTTCTTCATCTCGCCATCTAGCAAGTAATCGGTGTCGTTGATCTTATATTTCAATACTTGGACAACTTCTATTCCGAGATCCAACAGTGAAAAACAAACGAGAACCTCGGGCATTTCTGTCGAGCTAGTGTTTCCCTGTGCCTGAACCTGCACTTTACAGAATCCAGGCAACAACTCTGCTTCAATTGGATGTGTTTCTGTTCGCTCCAAAAGCAGCCCATCTTGGGAACGGGAGCGCCGCAGTTCAGCGTGTTGCTCGTCGAAACTTATGCCCTGTAACATGCTCAGGTTGACCCCCTTAATGCCCTTAACCTCGAAATTTCTTAACTGCCTGGTGGTTTTTGTCGACGGAATTCCGTCTAGCACTAACGTTTCCTCGATGAACTCCCGCAAGATGAACCTCGATGGTTCGTTCCACTCAGATTGGAGCTGATTTAGCTCCTTTACAGTCCCGTTTTGCAGCCATCTTTCAGTCGATCCCAAAGCGATGTTCCATCCGTAAGGCGGAATGTCGCGAAAGAATAAGGGCACCCATTTGCGCCTTTGAAATGATACAATCGACAACACACCACCGGACGCCCAGCGCAGACGGATGCCCAATTTCTCTAGTTCAACATGCCGAACCGCCTTCCCGTTACCTGCGAGAAACCTTTGAATGTCCTCGTCTTTTTGGAGTAGATCGTCTCTGTTAGCCTTATTGACGAAAAAGTCCTCCGCCTCGCGTTTCCCCTTAGTCGAGATTATGGCGTCTGTTACACCTTCACGTTTGATTAACACAGTGACGCGGCCACTCGCATCTCGCGTCAGTGTCACCGGCTTGGACAATAGTTCTATTGCAAATTCCTCTCCGGGTAATTCACGTTGTGAGCGAAGTTTACTGATGGGAACAATGCCATCGCGTTTTCGGAGAGGGCGAGGCTTTGTGGTCTCTGAAATTTGCTCCGGGCATGCAGCGCTTTGTCCAAACGTGAGAAAGTGATAGAGCCGGTTATAGCCTTCCTTGCTGGCAATGCAGTAATAATCCCGCTCTCGCAAAACAGCGGGAATGCTTCTTTCATCCTTGGCTTGGAATATCACCGCCGAGAACTTGTCTGTTTTATCCTGTGCGTCGTGGATGATTTGTTTAATGATAGCACTTTCATACGTTCCGCCTCTGCCCTTTTTCGGCACCTCCTTCTTCTGGTAGCGGCGGTGATATGTCGGTGTGCAGACTACGAGCACTTTGTCTGCTTGCTCGACGTTGTTCTCCATCCACGTGGGCCATCCCTCCGGCGGTCCACCCGGAGGGATATACTGGTCCAAGAAAACTTCGAGGCCGTCTTTTGTCAGGCGATCAGCGAGAGCTTTCACGCGCTTCTTATGCGAGGCCGAATCGTGGCTATAGCTGATGAACACTGTTGGTCGTTTCATAACAGATTTTTCATAACTTCTTCTTGTCTCGCTTTAGCTTCGGCAAATAGCGTGGCTTCGGCATTTCGCCCAAGTGAGATGTGGTCGAACGGAATCGCACCAAGCTCGGTGCTGCGCCGCACTTCGTCCAATGCCTGCCGGTCAATGATCTGGAAACGCAGGCCGAAGCGTTGGGACATTTCCATATCCCACTGGTCGAGCAACGGGCCGGATGGCGAAACAATCAGGATACGATGGGCAATGCGGCGGGCAATCAACTCGGTTAGCAACAGGCCGGCCTGGATCGTTTTGCCGAGGCCGACACCGTCTGCCAACAAAAGGCGAACGCGGGTCATGCGGATGGCGCGGAGCACGGGGACGAGCTGGTAGGGCTCGATGCGCAAGCGCCCCGGTTGAACGGCGCTGAGGGCGTCCATGCCGAACGCCTGTTCAAGCAGGAAGGCTTGATGGTAGGCAAGCCAATTGGGGAGCGGCGCGGGTTTTTCGGGGCGCAGCTCGCGTGCGACCGGGGTGATTACGTCGAATGGACCGAGGAGATCTAATTCCTGGCCGGCGAAGTCCCCCTCAATGCCGCGCAGTCGGTGGAGAACCTGCGAGCCAAGATTTTGGGTGTAAACCAACTCCCAGCGCAGCCCGCGAGTGGCAACTTCAGTTCCTGGGAGGAGGTCTGGCATAAAGGCAGTGTCAAGGTTTAGCCGCTTGATTGCGCCACGGCCAAACACTGGGATTTGATGTGGCCCATCGGTATGCAGACCATGATTTGAACAGACTCGGGAATAATCGGATTTCGCACCACCTTGTTCGGTTTGAGTTCGTGAAGCTTCATACCTATTTAGCCATTCCATCCAATTTTTCCCATACCCATGCAGATTCGTTGGTCGCGTAAAAGGCTTTCAGCCTCACGCGACAGGCATCGTAAGCCGCGGCGGAATTTAGGCAATCGCAAAACCTTGTGCAGAAAAGGCTTTTGCGCCGGTCGAGTCGCCGTTTTTTGGCAGCGGCACGGCAAACAACACACATGCGCCTTTTCAGGAGTTGGTCGGCTACCTTGCATGCGTTGGCAGGAAACGTGAAGCCGGCTTGACCGGACGCACGCCGGGTTCCATGGCGGGGTAGCAATTCTGCGGGACGCCTTGTGTCTGCCCCGGAACTAACGTTGCCTTCAAGGGGCGGCAGACTTCTGTCAGGTGGCGGCGCGTGACTCAGCCAGTTTGCAAAACAAGTTGATAAGCATCATTTCGTGGATGGAACCGGCAGCCGAGCTGGCGATGCGCGGGTCAGCGACGACCACCGCCAGGCATTGGGCGCGAGAGATGGCGACGTTAATCCGATTGCGGTCGAGGATGAAGGCAAGCCCGCGCGAGCCGTATTCGCCGTAGCTGGAACACAGGGAAAGAATGCAGACAGGGGCCTGTTGTCCTTGAAATTTATCCACACTGCCGGCGCGTGCGGCAGCCGGAAACGCGGCCTGAAGCGCGCGGACTTGGGCGTTGTAGGGTGCGATGAAAAGAAAGTCCTCCAGTGCCAGCGGCCTCGTGCTGCCGTCCTTGGCCGTGTAGGGACGTACAAGTAGTTCGTTGTAGATCGCCTTGACCCTTTCAACCTCCTCGTCGCTCTGCTGGATGTCTCCATCGTGCTCGACGCCGCTGAAGACGATCCCGGTCTCGTTGGTGATGAGACCGTGTGCGCCCGGTGGGACAGTGATCTTCTGCCTGGCGCAGTCGGGATGTGAACCGAGGCGTCTCTCGTAAATGCTCTCCGAGATGAAGCGGCAGACGGACGGGTGCATCCGGCGGGACTCGCCAAGGAAAAGCCCGTAATAATAACAGGCAATGTGAATTCCGAGCCGTGACCCGAAGTCCCTGTCGTTTTGCTTCGCACCATCGTCCGCAGCCTCCACCCTCATTGCGTTCAAAACGCCCAACGCATCATTTATTAAAGCGGGAAATATTTCGATGATCATATTCCAGGGGTGGCCATATGTGAAATGAGCCGTGATGGCAGCCGAACGATGTTCTGGCCTGTTTGCAGGAAATAATAGACTCGGCGATTCCTTGAGTTCCTGCCGAAACAGGTAAATTACAAAGTTTAGATTTGCCCCGAACAATGCAAAAATAGCTGGCGCTTCTTCTTGCAATGTAAGACGAGAACGAATGAGTTCAAAAACCCAAGGATCAATTTGCTTGCCGGCCTTTTTCTGACGAGACGCGAGATCTAACAAAGCCTCAAAAGCTTCGCCACGAACAGAATTAATCGCTGTCGTAAGCGAATCATTAAACGAATTATGTCCTGACAAACGCGCATCGTCTTCCTGAATGAGTTGGCGAAGCCAATTAGGAAACGCTGGGAAATAACTATCTAGTATGACATAATCGGATTTAAGGGCACAGTGTAGAAATCGAACCGCTGCATGTCGTGGCCACGACTGGGACATTACCCATCCAGTGATCCCAAACCAAATAGCCCATTTGTCCTCTGTCGGGACGGCCAAAGGCGTTTCCTTATCGTTCTGTTTTTTTGAGACTCGGTCGGCTGCCAGGTCCAGAAACTTGTTAAGAATTTCTACCCGCTTAATATTCTCCCACCATTTGGAGGCAGGATTAAATCGCTCTGGTAAAATGTAAACTAAATCAACAAATTTCGCCGCCAACTCAAAGATATTTTCGTGTTGAAGTTTTCCTGCAGAGTCATATTCGTAACCGGCCTTTGGTTCCCACGTGTTGAGATAATTCCAAAGTTCTTCATCTTTCATTGCCCCAAGCTCGTCAACCCCCTTTGGTGACTTGCTGGCAACAAATCCTCCAGAAACTCCACCTGAACTAAAAGGCTTGAAATTTCCAAGTTTTATCTTGCTGTCATCGGGAACGAGAACGCGGTAAGAGGCGAGTTGTTCTCCTCCAAGCTTTGGCGGACACATCCATGATTCAAGGTGTTTTGGCAGCGAGCCGTTGTAGAATGATTGCAACCCAAGCGGGAGCGTATTTGAGGTCTTTAAGCAGTTGCGACTTGTCAGCGTCATTGAGTTGTCGGCGCAGGATGGCAACCACCTTGTCGTCCACGTGGCGTTGACCCAGATGACGAAGTGCTTGAATGACGGTGCCGCTCTTGCGTCCGGCGGTGGTGACGTTGCGTGGGGTGGTGTGCTTGAGAATGATTTCGCGCTGGCCGAGCTTAATCCGGCGGGATGTTCCGTCGGTCAGGAAGACGATTTTCATCGGCACCTGATCGGAAAGGCCGAGGACGTTGGCGGCATAGGCACCAGCGGGTTGAAGCCGGACGGAGTCGCGGCTGACCAGCGCCTTGGCCACCGCGTCTGCGGATGCGGCCACGCGACCCAACGCAGGATGGTCAATCGGATAATCGTAAAGCCCCCGTGCGAGTTGGCGAATAACGCCTTTGCGAGACAGGCGGGTCAAAGCCATGCCAACCGAACGTGGGTCTCCAAGCTGGGTAAGGTCTCGTGGGGTGAATACCCAACCCCTGCCATGTCCAAATATAATTGCTCGTGCTTTTGGCTCAATGACTCGTGTTGATTTCGACGGCCTTTTCATGTTGAAAAAAGTGATATGTTTTTACAACAGAAAAACAGTCTCGTCCAGTATTCATGAGAGCGCTGATGGATCCGCACGCACGATCTGAATTTTCCATTGCAATGTTCGATTTTGTTTGGATTCGGGCGCGTAATTAAAGCCATGCTTGAACTATATTACCTAAACCAAGCACAAGCTTGCCCAACACAGTGACGGATTAAGGCTTCTCAGAAGCGGCGACCTCTTTGACGAGTTTTCGTGCTCATCGTGATGATGGCCGAAGATTCTCATGCTTTGCATTCGTCGAGGAGTTGACGGACGAAGCCGACGGCATCCGCTTGAGTGTTCGCGTCCGTGCGCCCGTAGAGAAATTCTGCGACACGCCTCGGTCCAATGGATTCGGAATTCTTGAAATCAGCCCGCAAGTATTCCAACGCTCTTGCCGCACTCTCATCCGGGAACAACGGACGCAACTCCGTCACTACGTCCGAAACACCGCGTCCATAATTCCGAAGCAGGTAAAATAAATCATAAGCGTCCTTGTTCTCGCCACGAATGTGGAAAGCCAGCCCCTTGAGCACCACAAACGCCCCCGCTCCGCAAACTCGAATGACCCTCTCCGCCGTCTCACCCACGATGGTTTTGCCGCTCAACGTGACCTTTCGATTGTTTTTGAAGGCCAGATGCAAGCCGGGCGCGATGATGGCCGCCCAATCTTTCGTAAGCGGGAACAACCGTCCCGCCTGAGCTTCAGCGCTCTTCTCCGGCTCAATCAGAAAATCTACCGTTACTGGCGGGTCGCTAATACGCCAGCGTTGCCGCGTGGGTTTGCCCTCTTCATTTTTGTCGGGACTGAATTTGGCTTTTCGCAGGCGCTCGGCCACTTCCTGATACCGTTGTTCACCCACCAGCGCGAAGGCCAGTCCCAAGTCCAAATCCATCGTGCCGACATGGGGCATCACATTCTCCGGCAAATTTTCCTGCTCGACCAATAAGGACGGCACAAGCCCGCCTACAACCACCAGTTCCGGCATCAAGTCGCCAAGTTTCGTGGCGAGATACAGGCATGTGGCTTTTACCCGTATGACTTGGTCGGGCGGGTAACCGGCGGCGGTTGTTGGTTTTTCAGGCATGGCTTTCCTTTCTTAAAATTTTCTGGCGCAACTGCTCCGCTGCTTCTGCCGAACGCTCTGGATGATTCTTCAAATCCAAATACACCTGGACTGGATGAACACAACGAATACCCGCGTGTTCCACCGCGCCGTGAAAGACACCTTCGTCGTTCGGCACGACAAGCCACACGTTCTCGCCACGCTGTTCCTCATGAAAACCCATTTCGTTTAGCGCCACGGCGGATGGCATTTGCCCCACATAGAAAACCACAAGCCGGAAACCGGCGAACTGGTTGAGCAGCCATGCTCCCGCCAATCCCGTAGCCGCGTGCTCGACCTTGCTTTGCTTCAATTGCGCCGCCAGTCGCCGCAGCACGTCGTCGCTCGACCGTGCTGCAATGTGACCGCGCACGATGTGATGCTTGGAAAAATCATAATCCTCGCGCCACGCATCCAGCAGCGCGTCAGAGTCCGCAACCTTCACTGCGCCGTTCTTATCCCGCGCGACGAGACGTTGTTCCTCAAGTTGGCGAACGATGCGGCTGGTGAAGCCCTCATCCAAACCGCTCGCCTTGGCCAGTTCTCGCTGGCTGAATGCGCGTTCTGGTTCGATTAACAGCCATCGCGCGATCCGTGAGCTTTTTGGCGCAAACAAACTGCGCGGACGGCCGGGACGCTTGAACTGGTTTGGCTTGCCCTCGATGTTCACTCGCAAACCTGGCCCGGACAGATGGGCGTTGCCGGACAAATCCAGCCAGCACACCTCCGCTTCTTTGCACAACCGCTGACCCACCTCGCCCATGTAAGGCACGGCCACCAGCGGAATGCTTTTCGTTTTCAATTGTTCCGCGAACTCCCGGGCCGAGCGCGCCGCCATCGTTACCGCCGCCGCCTGGCCGCTCACTTTGCATTCCACGACGAAATTGAAATTTCCCGCCGCGACGAGCAAATCCACTCCGCCCGATTTGCCGTGACCAGCGGCGGGTTGCCGCTGGACCTTGACGCGGCTCGCTGGCACGGCTAGCAACTCCGCCAACCTCTTCGGCACTTCTGCTTCCAGCCGTTGACTTAATTCCCGGTTCACGTTGTCCAAATACCACAACTTGACCGCGCGGTCAAGCCGGCCAATTTAAGCAAATTGCCCCGGCTCCATTACCAGTAGCGGGCTTTAGTGGGGAGGCAAAGTCCGGTTTGGTGGCCTGACTGGGCAGGGGTCAGAAGGCAGAATTTAACATGCGCAAAGTGTCAAAAGTGGGCGACTCTTTCCGGCTGGCTGGTCGGTAATATTTTCCTTGAGCTTGGTGGGCGCTATTGCGGTTAATTGTGACGTTTTTCCCCACACGCAAACTGACAACTACATAATTGATTATGTCTGATTCTCGAAAACTCACGGATCTTTCCCGGCAAGAGTTATACGATTTGATTTGGTCATCGCCGGCCATCAAGGTGGCCGCTGATTTCGGTGTCACCGAAACGGTGGTGAAAAATCATTGTAACAATCGAAAAGTCCCTCGGCCGACCCGACGATATTGGACGAAGCTGGCGGCTGGGATCAAACCACGGAAAAAGCCCCTACCACCCACGCCGCAAGAGGTTTTCGAAATCGAAGCGCAACGGCGTGTCCCCAAAGCCCTCGCCCTGCCGGAACCGGGAGCCCGATTGCATCCGCTGGCGACTGAGCTGTTGACAGCTTTGAACAAAACCAAACCCGGAGATCAAAAGCTGGTTCACCTCAAAGAACCGGTCTTCCCTGAAGTCACCGTCTCCAAACCTTTGGTTGAGCGGGCGGCCCAGGCATTCCATGTCATCCTCCAATCGCTCGAACCGTTGGGCATAGAATTCAAAAAATATCAAGGGACGTTTGATCCTGGCTTTTTCAAACGCGGCAATGACCGGCTCTTTTTCTTCATCGACGAAACACTGGTGGATCATGCCAGAATTGAGCGGAAGTGTAACTATTGGAATTGGGCTACTGGCGGCACTCCATCCGGGCATCTGGCTTTTACTTACAATCCCAGTCGATGGGGCCAGAATGAAGAAAGAGCGTTCGAAGAAACAAACAGGCACAAGTTGGAGCGGGTGCTTTCCGAGGTAGTTGTCGCCATACGACAGCACTTCCTCAACAGACAGAGAGAACGCATCCAGCAAGCCATAGACCGGAAAAAATGGCAGGAGGAATACGAAAAACGGCATCGCGAATGGCTTGCTGAAGAGGTAATCCGCATTCAAAAGGAAAAGGAACAAGCCCATGTGAATGCCATCAAATCCGTGATCGGCGCACGCAAAGGGGATTTGATCAAAGCGGCAGAATGGTGGAGCAGAAGTTGCAAGATCGCCGACTTTATCGAAGAATGTGATCGAAGGTGGAAATGTCCGACGGGTGAATTGAATTCTGAGCAAGCAGCGTGGCTGGCTTGGGCCCGGGAAATCGCCAACAGCATAGCTTAAAAGCTTGGCCATCGGGATTCGATGCGTTCCGGCCAGATTCGCAAGCATGGTTTGAAATTCTCCAAGCCCCATGATCTGGAGGTCGCGCGCCTCGAAGCACAACTCAACCAATAATTTCTCGATGGGTGCGACTGGTGTTATTGATGGGCTTTTGCGGCTTTCACTGCGTACCACCACGGTGCGTTCCCGCACGGCGAAGCGTGCCGCCTCCGTTCCGCGCGGGTTCAGCCAAGCATCCCATCCGGTGTCCTGCAAGTGCTGCCACACACTCTCCCGCGCGTCGGTCTCGACATGGACGAACATGACGAACCGGCTGAGCAGATGGTGCATTGCCCCGCTGATCTGCTCCGTTGACCAGCACGAAAAATCGAGCAATGGAAAGGCCTTATTCAATTCCTGAACCAGACCGGCAACCGGTTCGCGGTTCAATGTAAACGGTGTTGCCAGAGTGGAATACCAGCCACGCCCGGCGGCGAAGACCTGTCTGGTCCGGGTAAATTCATGAAAATAACGGTTGAGCGTTGCTGGCGGGCAGTGGATTTTGCGCTTTTCAAGCCACGCCTTTACGGCCTCGGTGCTGTAATACTTCGACTGGCCGCCCAGCGCTGGGAGGCATTCAGCCCGCAGAACTTGTTTTAGATTGGTCTTATCAGATCAGAAGAGCGTCGTGTAGGGAAAGAG
>OBLW0100002376.1_pt1 | contig 15221 bp, 15 predicted proteins | sample 1520161 | NCBI WGS metagenome assembly OBLW01 (sample SAMEA3539309, study PRJEB22396) | soil metagenome | biome: tundra; feature: field; material: soil | place: USA | collected 2010-05 | depth 0.15 m
GCCAGCACCGAGGGACTCCACACGGGAGTATGCCAGCCGGTAACGGGTGCGCGGCTAACAGGTTACCATCGCGCGGCATGTGCGATGGGCACACGAAGGTTGGCTGAGCATGCGCATTAGCCGGCGGGCAGATGCGCTGCGCTACCTTTCAGATTCGTTTGAACGTTGATACGTTCCGCGAACTGCGCTCGCTACGGATTGGCCCGTCTCACTGCATCATTTCTGGGCACGCATCTCAATTTTGTACAGTGGATGGTGCAACGTCTGAGGGCAAATCATAGCAAAAATGGGACTTAACGTTCGGAAGCCGTGGCCCCGCCCGTGCATACGTGATGGTGATCGGTGGTGCGCCGACCGGCCATCCCGTGACTAGAAGTGTGAGGCAAAAGGAGCTAATACAAATGAAGACGTTTTGTGCGCGTTTGTGGCGTGAGGAACAAGGTCAGGACCTGATCGAGTACACGTTGATGCTGGCGTTCGTGGCATTGGCCTCGGCGGCGTTATTTTCCACCGCCGGTACGAGCATCAACCAGATTTGGTCGAAGACCAACGCACAACTGACCACTGCGGCGAGCTAGGGTGTTGGTGAGTTCGGCGCGCGGCAGTTGGGGGAAGGGGCGGCAGTGAGGGCGGGCAGGGCCTATTACGTTACCGGCCAGGGGCCTGCTGCCGCCCGCGGTATCGACCTAGGGATGGGAGGCTGATGGTTTCCCTGCTGGTGTCCCAAAACCCGGATGGCGGCTGGCCTTACCAGCGGGGCGGGCCGTCCTGGACCGAGCCTACGGCGTACGCGCTGTTGGCTCTGATGGGGCAAGGATCGGTTGCCGAACCGGTCGAAAGGGGGCTCCGGTGGCTCAATGCCGCGCAGCGTCCCGATGGCGGCTGGCCGGCGCAGCCGGCTGTCCGCCAGAGTGCCTGGGTGACTGCGGCAGCGGCGTTGCTGGGGCCTGCGGCGCTCGGTAAGGATGCCTACCGGCGCGGCATTGTTTGGATCGTACAGCAGACCGGCGAGGAAACCAGCTTTCTGAGCCGGGTCCAGCAGTTCTTAACGGGAAATGCCCAGGGCTATCACGGCTATGATGGCTGGCCGTGGTTTCCAGGGACCAGCGCGTGGGTGACTCCCACGGCATTGTCGATGCTCGCCCTGCGCAAGGCTGCGCGATGCGCAGACTCCGCGCAAATTCTCGCGCGCCTGGACATGGGGGCCTCGTATCTGTTGCAGCACGCCTGCAGCGACGGAGGCTGGAACCATGGGGCGGCTCGGGCTTTGGACTATGACGCGCGTTCCTATCCGGAGACCACCGGAGTGGCGCTGCTGGCGTTGAGCGGCAAGGACTCACCGGGAATCCGCAAAGCCTGCCACTGGGCGCAGGCGCAGTTGCCCGGGTGCCGGACATCGGAGGGGGAAAGCTGGCTGCGTCTGGGATTGCTGGCCCAAAAGCAGCTTCCGCCAAACGCTCCTCCGCCGGCGCGACCGCCCCGGACCATCCAAAATGCCGCCTTGGCGCTGCTGGCGTCGGCTGCCGCCGAGGGCCGGAATCCGTTTCTGGAGTAATGCGCATGTCAGGTTTGAATCGGCGCGAGTTTCTGACAGGGTCGGCGGCCGGTCTGGCTTTGGCCGGTTGCGCGCGACATCGCGCCGCAGCGCCTGGCGAGGCGCTGGTTTCGGTTGTGCGCCGGCCGGATTACAGTCAGGAGTTGTACGGCGACCTTCGCCGGGTACTGGCGGAACATCGTCTGGATGTCCGCGGGAAACGCGTGCTGCTCAAACCCAATCTGGTCGAGTTCGAGCCGGACAGCCCCATAAATACGCATCCCCTGCTGGTGCATGCGGCCTTGGAAGCCTTCCGCGAGTTGGGGGCGGAGGTCCGGATCGGGGAAGGCCCAGGCCACCGTCGGAACACGCTGGACATGGCGGAGGCCGCGGGGTATTTCGAGACTATCCCACGGTTCGAAGAGATCTTCACGGATCTGAACCTCGATCGCGTGGCCGAGGTCCGCCTGGCGCGTCCCCATTCCCGGCTAAACTCGATTCATCTGGCGCAGTCCGCGATGTCTTGCGATCTGCTGGTTTCCATGCCCAAGATGAAAACGCATCACTGGGTGGGGGCCACGTTGAGCATGAAGAACCTGTTCGGAACGGTCTCGGGTGGAGTGTACGGATGGCCCAAGAACATCCTGCACTGGGCCGGGATTCCAGAGTGCGTTGCGGATTTGTACCACACACTGCCGGGGCATTTTGCCATAGTCGACGGGATCGTCGGGATGGAAGGCAACGGGCCGATTCAGGGCAGGCCCAAGCGGGCGGGAGTGGTGGTCGCGGGCAGGGATCTGGCGGCAGTGGATGCGAGTTGCTGTCAGATCATGTCGATCGATCCGCACAGGATCGAGTATCTCAGGCTGGCGGTGGGCGACGTAGAGGAACTGGTGAGATCGATACACCAGATTGGGGAGCCGGTGGCGAGTGTCAGGACCCGGTTCGATCTTCTGCCCGAGTGGAGCGGGATTCGCGAGTCTTGAATGTGTGGGGCAGATTTGTGGGGCAGGCCCTCGGCCTGCGGCGGCCTCCCAGGCCGCCTTTCGGCTATGCTGTTGGCTGGGAGCCTGGCGCGCGATGCCCTTCATCACGGAAGATTTCCTGCTCAACAATCGGACCGCGAAACGTCTCTATCGCACCTTTGCCGAGGGCGAGCCGATTCTCGACTATCATTGCCATCTCTCGCCAAAACACATCGCGGAAAACCGGCAATTCCGCGATCTTTCCGAGATCTGGCTGGAGGGCGATCACTACAAATGGCGCGCGATGCGGGCCAATGCCATCGGCGAGCGCTATGCGACCGGCGATGCCAGCCCGTACGAGAAGTTCCTGGCCTGGGCCGGCACGGTGCCGCACACGCTGCGCAATCCGCTGTATCATTGGACGCACCTTGAACTGAAGCGCTACTTCGGCATCGATGAACTGCTCGATGCGCAGAGTGCGCCGCGCGTCTGGGACCATGCGAACGCGCTGCTGGCCACACCGGAATTGCGCGCGCACGGTATCTTGAACCGGTTTCATGTGACCCACCTGTGCACGACCGACGATCCGGCCGACGATCTCTCCTTTCATCGGGCGATTCGGGGGTCGAGCATTGCTTCAGGCATGGCGACTCGCGTCTTTCCGGCATTTCGTCCCGATAAGGCCCTCAACGTCCATCTTCCGGACGTCTTCAACCCTTGGGTAGAGCGGCTGGCGGCCGCCAGCAATGTGGATATCGGCTGCCTGCAGGACTTCACCGACGCCCTGCGGCGGCGTCACGACGACTTTCATGCCCTGGGCGCGCGGCTCTCCGACCACGGGCTGAACCAGTGCTACGCCGCTTTCTGCTCCGAGCCAGCGGCTGCCACGATCTTCGATAGGGCGCGCAACGAGCAGGCCGCCGGCGTGGAGGAGCACGCCCAGTTCGCATCATATATGATGCTGTTCTTCGGTCATCTCGACGCGGAGAAAGGCTGGACCAAGCAACTGCATCTGGGCGCATATCGTAGCGCCAACACCCGCCGCCTCCAACAAATTGGACCCGATACCGGCTTCGACTCGATCGGCGATTGGCCGCAGGTGGCCGCGCTGGGCGCATACCTCGACCGCCTGGAGACCGAAGACGCATTGCCGAAGACCATCGTCTATAACGTCAATCCCGTGGACGATTATGCCTTCGCCACCATGATCGGCAACTTTCAAGACGGCAAGACTGCAGGCAAGATACAGTTCGGCAGCGGCTGGTGGTTTCTGGATCAAAAGGAGGGCATGGAATGGCAACTGAATGCGCTCTCGAATACCGGCCTGCTCTCGCGCTTCATCGGCATGATTACGGACTCGCGCTCTTTCATGTCTTATCCGCGGCATGAGTACTTCCGGCGCGTACTGTGTAACTTGGTTGGCGGAGATATGGAGAATGGCCTGATTCCGGATAGCGATGACTTAGTAGGTCCGATGATCCGCAACATCTGTTACCGGAATGCGAAGGAGTATCTGGGCCTGGGGGACTAGCCTAGGTGGGACAGGCCTCCTGGCCTGTCCATCTTGAGTAATGGGTTAGTCCCTCCCCACCAGCCAATGGATCACCGCAAACGCCACCAAGTAAACAGATCCCGCAATCACAAACAACGGTCCATACGCGCCGTGCGACCAGTCGAGCCAATATCCGACCAGCGGCGCCACCAGCATGCCGCCCACGGCTCCGCCAAAACCTCCCAGGCCCACCACCGATCCCACCGCGCCGCGCGGGAATAAGTCGGAAGCCAGCGTATACAAATTTGCGGACCAGCCCTGATGCGCGGCGGTGGCCACACCGACCAGCGCCACCACCAGCCACATGTTGGCGCGCGCCGTGTCCACGAAGATCACCGGGGTGACCGCCACCGCGCAGATGAGCATGGCCGCTTCGCGCGCGCGATTGGGCGTCCATCCGCGCTTCAAGAGCGCGGTGGAAATCCAGCCGCCGCCGATCGATCCCACCGCCGAGGCCTGATACACCACGATGATCGGCAGTCCCAGATGGGCGAGATCCAGCCCGTAGACGCGGTTCAGGAATCCGGGGAGCCAGAACAGGTAGAACACCCAGGCCGGATCGGTGAGGAACTTGCCCAGGATAAACGCCCAGGCTGGACGGCTGGTGAGCAGGCTGCCGAGCGGCGGGCGCGCGAGTTCCTCTTCCACCGAAGGCAGGGGCGGCTGACCGCGCGGTCCGCGAAGGAACCACCACCAGAGCAGCACCCAAGCCAGGCCGGCCGCGCCGGTCACAATGAACGCCGAGCGCCACCCGTAGTGCAGCGCCAGATAAGGGACCGCCAAAGGGGCGAGAATGGCGCCGATATTCGCGCCGCTGTTGAAGATGCCGATGGCCCGAGCGCGCTCGCGTTGCGGGAACCAATCCGCCACCGTGCGGATGGCGGCTGGGAAGTTCGCGGACTCGCTCAGCCCGAGAGCGAAGCGCGCCACTCCGAAGCCCGCCGCACTGCGCGCCAGCGCGTGCCCCATGGCCGCCACGCTCCACAGCGCTACGGCCGCCGCATAGCCCAGGCGCGTGCCCGCCCAGTCGATCAGGCGGCCGGCGAAGGGCATCATCAGCGCATAGGCCAGTTGGAACGCGGAGACGATCCAGCCGTAGTCCGCCTCGCGCCAGCCGAGTTCCTTTTCGAGCACGGGCTTGAGCAGCCCGAGCACTTGGCGATCGACGTAGTTGATGGTGGTGGCGAAGAACAGCAGCCCGCATACGCACCAGCGCAGCCGCGGTGCGGATTGGCGTGCGAGGAGGTCTGTCATTCCCATGAAGTCGCCGCCTATTACTATAGATGAGTGCTGAGTGGGGCGGACCCGCGGCCGTTGCAGACATGCTCGTAGAAGCCATCCAGTACAATGCCAATATCTTGGGGCACTACGTCTTACACGCCTTCGTGGTCGTGCCAAACCACGTTCACTTGCTGGCTGATCCGGCGGTGACGTTGCCCAAACTGACGAAATCGCTAAAAGACATCACTGCCAAGCGAGCCAACACGATGTTGGCATTGACGGGAAGCCCCTTTTGGCAGGAAGAGCTATGACCACTTGGTGCGGCATGCGCGGGAGTTCGAGAAGATCCGGAACTGCATTGAGGGGAATCCTGTGCGGGCAGGGTTGGTGCGGGAAGCCAGCGAGTACCGATGGTCGAGCGCTTGGCCGCTCGTGGGGCGGACCCATTGGCCGGCTTCGCCCGGCCCCGTGGAGGAATCGCGACCAGATGCATACACAGCCTCTTCGATCCGGCTGTCTCGGCGGACACACCCGTAAAATAGTCGAGGTCCTGCTTCCCGGGGTAGGCTTCCCCTCGCTTAATCACCACGCAAACTGGTTCGGTGCTGGGCTGCATGTCGCCTCCTTGCGGCCTAGTTTGGCTCGATACGGTACCCTAGGGACCGCGCGGCGATTCCGGTGCCACTACTCCGATTTGCGCGTTCCGAGTAGGCGGAAATACCTTCCGGCAATGAACGATATCGGGAACAGTTTGAGGCAGCCGGAGTGACAGAGCCGGAGGGTCTGCGTGCGTGCCCGGTACGGGGCGGTTTGCCTTAGGTCTTACACCAACACCGGCGCGCGAGCCCCCGCCACCACCCGCCCGCACAAGAAGCAAAATTCCGCGCCCTTCACGTCCAGCCGCTCCACTGCGTGGCTCGACGTCATCACGCAGCGCCAGTCGTCGCAATGCCGCAGGCCGAAGGTGTGGCCCAGTTCGTGGACGGCTTCCTTCACCAGCCGCTCCCGCATCAGCTCTTCGCGCGCGGGCAGGCCGTAGAACTCCTCGCGCAACCGATGCAGCGACACCACCGCGCAGCTCCCAGTCAATTGCGCCTCGCCAAATACGAACGTCAGCACCGGAACATACAGGTCCACCGAGGTCACCGCCAGCAGCCGCGCGCCAGGCTCGACGAGCGGCTGCATGGCTTGCAGGATGGCGGTCGAGTAATGCTGGTTGCGCATACGGTCGCGCGCGAAGGCCACATCCAGGCGCTCCGGCCGCACCTGGCACGCCATGCGGAAGGTGGGCGCCAACTGCGCGGCCAGCTCGGCCAGCACGTCCGCCGTGACGTCGATGCCCAGCAGGTGGATCACGTTACTTCAAGCCGTAGCGCTTCAGTTTGTTGTACAGCGTGGTGCGATCGATATCCAGAATGCGCGCCGCGCGGGAAAGGTTGTGATCCGTTTCCCGCAGCACCCGCTCGATATGCACGCGCTCCACGTCTTCCAGCGTGCGGCCGCTGGGCGCGCCGTTCATCTGGAACTGGAAGGAGAAGTCCGCGGGTTTGATCTCGGGGCTGCGGCAGACCACCAGGGCGCGCTCCACGGCGTTCTCCAGCTCGCGCACGTTGCCGGGCCATTCGTGATTCATCAGCACCTGCAGCGCTTCCGCCGAGATCTGCGGCACGGGCCGGCTGGTCATCATGCAGAACTTGTTCAGGAAGTGCGCCACCAACAGCGGAATATCTTCGCGGCGGTCGCGCAACGGCGGCAGATCGATGCAGAAGATGTGCAGCCGGTAATACAGGTCGGGGCGGAAGGTGCCCGCTTTCACCAGCGCCTCCAGGTTCTTGTTGGTGGCGGCCACGCAGCGGAAATCCACCTTGATGGGCTGGTTGCTGCCCACCCGCACGATTTCCTTCTCCTGCAGCACGCGCAGCAAATCGGTTTGGGTCTTCAGGGTGATATCGCTGATCTCGTCCAGAAAGACGGTGCCGCCGTCGGCCACTTCGAACTTACCCTTCTTGCGGTACTGCGCGCCGGTAAACGCGCCCTTCTCGTGCCCGAATAACTCGCTTTCGAGCAGCGTCTCGGTCAGCGCTCCGCAGTGAATGGTCACCATGGGCATATACCGGCGCGGACCCGCCGCATGGATCGCCCGCGCCACCACTTCTTTGCCCGTGCCGCTTTCCCCCGTGATCAGCACGGTGGCCTCCGTGGGCGCCACCATTTCGATCAGCTCGCACACTTTCTTCATCCCCGGAGCTTTGCCGATGAGCTCCGTCGAGGGAGACACCTCCTGCAGATTCTCGCGCAGGCGCACGACTTCGCGCCGCGCCCGCCGGTGCTCCAGGGCGTTCGCCACCAGGTGCGACAGCTCGTCCGGATCGATGGGCTTGGTGATGTAGTCGTATGCGCCGTGCTTCAGCGCTTGCACCGCCGTTTCCACCGAAGCGTAACCGGTCATGATAATGACCGTCAGCTCCGGATCGGCTTCCTTCAGCCGGGCTTGCAGTTCCATGCCGTCCATGCCCGGCATCTTGATGTCGAGGAGCGCGACGTCGTACTCCGTGTTCGTTATGGATTCCAGCGCCTCGCGCGCGCTGGCCACGGGCCGGGTTTGATAGCCCTCGCTCGAGAACCACTTCCCGAGGGAATCGCGCACGACCGTTTCGTCGTCCACGATCAGGATTTTGCCCTTGGTTTTTGTTTCTACCGGTTCTTCCACTTCCGTCACCATGTTTCCTCCGTGTCAAAGCGGCAACGCTATCTGCCGGGCGCGCGTGGTCCGGTGAAGCCGCCGCCCGCGAGGACTGGTTCCATCGCGGCCGGCCTGACAGCCGGCAGAGCTACCACAAACTCGGTGCCTTTGCCGGGCGTAGACTCCACGGCGACCTCGCCGCCATGCTGTTCGACGATGCTAAGCGCCACGGCCAATCCCAGGCCCGTGCGGTGCTGATCCTCCTTCGTCGTGAAAAACGGATCGAAGATCTGCGACAGCACTTCGGGCGGGATGCCCGGCCCGGTGTCGCGAACCCGGATCCGCGCTTGTCCGGCCGCGGAGTCCATCTCCGTGGCCACTTCCAGTACTCCGCCGTGCGGCATCGCTTCGGTGGCATTCACCAGCAGCACCAGCACCGCCTGCTGGATCTGCCCAGCATCGCAGGAGACCGCCGGCAGATCGTCCCCCAAATGGCTCCGCAACTCGATTCCCAGCAGTTCGGCCTGATGCCGCACCAGCACCAGCGCGCGGCCAATCAGGGTATTCAAATCGTTGGGCTCGCGGTGGCTGGGGGCCTGCCGCGCGAACGTCAGCAGATTGCGCATGATGTCGCCGCAACGCTTGCTTTCCCGCTCGATGATGCGAAGCTGTTCGACCATTTCCGTGCGCGATCCGGTGGGCCCCTTTTCCACTTCCTTGAGCGTCAGCCGGGCGTAGGTGAGGATCCCGAACAAGGGGTTGTTCACCTCGTGCGCCACCGTGGCGGCCAACTTGCCGATGGACGCCATCTTCTCGCTGGAAAGCAGCGAGCGGTGCGCCTGGTCCAGTTCCGCGGTCTTGCGCTTGACGCGCTCCTCGATCTCGGCGTGCACGCCGGACACTTCGGCGGTCATCTTGTTGAAGGACGCCGCCAGGTCGCTGAGCTCGTCGTTAGAGCGCACCGGCAGGCGGTAATCCAGGTCGCCATCCGCCACCCGGTGGGTGCCCGCGATCAGTTCTTTGACGGGCCGGTAGACCACGCCCCAAATGAAGACCATACTGACCAGCCAGATCATCGCTACCGTAATCCCCATGAACAGGATCAGGTGCGCGCGGTGCTCCGCCGTCTGGGCGTCCACGGCGGCCAGCGACAGGTTGGCATCGATGACCCCCAACACGCGCTGCCCTGCGGGATGGCAGCCCACGCAGGCCGGCGCGTTTTCGATGGGCCGGATCACGCCCAGCAGACGTTCCCCTTGCCCGGGGAATATGCGCGCCCGGTCCGGACGGTTCAGCTTCACCAGCGGCGCGCTTTGGGCGTGGCATCCGTAACACGCTTCCGCCCTCTTATCGACCACCCGGTTGACCTCCGTGGCGTCGGTGGAAAAGCTGATGCGGCCTTCCTTGTTGAAGATGCGAATACGCCGGATACCCGGCTCGCTGCCCAGTTCCTGTATGACGTTGTAGAGCGCCTGCCGGTCGTTGCGCAGCATCTCATAATGCGTGCTGCGCTGGATCACATCGGTGATGCGCTCCGCCGATTGCAGCACCATCTCCTCGGAGTGGCGCCGCTGGTCCCGCAGGTTGAAGTAGCCGAATAGAACAAACAAAGCCGCCGTGCTCGCAATCAGAGATATAGCGAGCTTGGCGGCTAGTCCAACGCGGAGGAAGCCAGGAGTCGGAAGCCGGAAGTCGGAATCGCGCTTCTTCAGCACAGTAGTCCTTAGCCAACGCCCGCGGGCACGCCTTCATCGGCCGTTTCGCGGGCCGCCGCCTGGCGGGTGCGGGCTTCGTCCCGGTGACGCTCTTCGAAAACCGGGAAATATTGGGCGATCACCCGGAATACGGCGAAGCCCAGCGCAACGATCGCCAGAGTCACCGCTACTTCCGTCCAACGCGGTACGTAGTGCGTGCCGGACGCGGCCTCCATGCCGGTTACGCTCACATTCAGGCGATTGGCAATGAAACCGAAAATGACCATCACGGCGCAGCCGTACAGTTTCGCCGGGTTCCAACGCACGCGGCGCCGGAATAGCAGCACCATGGGCACGGCCAGCAGCACGATTTCGAGCCCGAACAGCCAGGTTTCGGTCCGGTTCTCGCGCAACAGCCCCAGCACGCCGCGCTGCTCCAGATCCAGGAAGCGGACAAACAGAAGTGTCATCAGCAACACTGCCAGTACCCGCGCCAGTCCGGCCGCCAGCGGCAGCTCCAGCTCCCGGCCGAACTCCCGGCTGCTGTGCCACGATTCGAAGATGGTCATGGCCAGCCCCGCGCAGATGGCCGACAAATAAAAGAAGACCGGCAGCACGGGCGTGTACCAGAGCGCATACAGTTTATGCGGCACGATCAGGTAGAGGCTGCCGAGAGAAGACTGATGCAGAGTGGACAGGATGACCCCCACAATCATGAGCGGCACGGAGACAAACTTGAGCCAGTCCAGCGGCTTATGCCATCCCAATTTCTCGAAAACGGCAGGCGCGAATTCCAGCGCCAGCACCGTGGTGTAGAGCGTCACGCACCACGCCACTTCGAACATCACGGAATGCGGGTTCCACATCACCAGCGGATGCCATATGCGGTCGGGCCGCCCCAGATCGAACAGCAGCGCCAGCACCACCAGCACGTATCCCAGGAACGCAGTCAGAATAGCCGGGCGCAGAATCGGCTTGTAGCGCTCCACATTGAAGATGTGGACCACCGCCACCAGCGTGAATCCGCCGGCGGCCAGACCTACGCCGCACAGGATGTCGAAGCCGATCCAGATGCCCCACGGAAACTGGTCGCTCAAGTTGGTGACGCCGCCCAGACCGTACCGCACGCGCAAATAAGTGGCGTATGCGCCGGCCGCCATCAGTACCGCAAAGATGGCGCGCCAGATGGTGAAGCGCGGCAGCCGGCGGCCGTTCATCGCTTCCCCCCTTCCGCCCTGGCCACCTCGTCGCGGCGGTTGGTGATCCACCAGATCCCGCCCAGCAGCACCGAACCCACGGAAACCACGTCCGGCACCGCCTCCAGCGCCCGCCAGGTCAGCGCCGGCAGAGGTTGCTGCGGGAGGTTCGTCCGCAGCCCGATCTGTTCAAAGGGCACCGCGGAAAGATATAGCACCGAAGTACCGCCAACTTCCTGCAAGCCATAGATGCGCTGATAGTAATTGCCCGGTTTCTCAGCCAGGCGGCGGCGCGCCTCGGCGATCAGCGCATCCCGGTCGCCGCACGTCGTGGCGCCCGTCGGACAGGCCTCCGCGCAGGCCGTGGGCTTACCCGCGCGCTGCCGGTCATAGCACATGTCGCACTTGCGCACCTTGGGAAGCCGGCTGTTCCATTCGTAAGCCGGCACCTGGAACGGACAGGCCGTCATGCAATACCGGCATCCCATGCACTTTTCGGCATCGTAAACCACCGGCCCCAGGCTGGTCTTATGCAGCGCGCCCACCGGGCAGACCGAGGCACAGGTCGGCTCGGCGCAATGCATGCACAGCCGCCGGCTGTAATGCTCGCCAAAAGTCTGAATGGCCGTTAACTTGTGGGCCGAGAGCCGCGACTCGGCCGCCACCTTATCGTCGTAAGGCAGGTGCCAGCGCTCGGCACAGGCGCCCTCGCACGCCTTGCAGCCGATGCACATGGTGCTGTCGTAGAGGATCGCTTTAGGCATAATAGAATAAGGTGTCCAACTCCTTTATATCGCAGTTCCCAGGGAAAGGTGTGGGAAATCTACGCAGTCAGGAAGAATTCGCTGGTCACCTGCCGCCAGTTAGCGTCCGGCAGACTCGCCAACAGATCCTCCGTGGGCAGACCGCCATCGGCCGCCACCGGGCCCAGAGGGCACCCCGCAAGCTGCGGTTGCCGCGCATACAGCCGTCCTACGGCTTCCCGCATCCAGCTCCGCACCAATCCCTTGGGAACCAAGTTGCGCGTGGTGCTCTCCTCGTCGGGAACGTGGACTAGCGCCAGCCAGCCCTTGCCGTACGGGTCTTTCCGCAGAAGCTCCGGATTGGCCGCCACTTCCGGGTTGATTTCAATGACTTCGCCTTCGGTTGGCGATACCATTTCGGTTTTTTCACCATCCCGGTAGAGCGACCAGGCCTTTTGGCCCTGCCGGATCCATTGCCCCGGCTTCGGCAACTCAATGCGCTCCACGTGTCCCGCCAGGGCGGCGGCAAAGTCGTCTATGCCGATCCGCACCAGATTGCGGCGTTCCTGCATGGCCCAACTGTGCCCAGGGTGATACGACAACTGCTCGGGAACCAGGAACCCTTCTACATATGATGGATCCAAATACCGTGGTGCCGTGTGTGCCGACGCCGCAACGACCTGTGGCGCTTTCCGCCGGTTGACTACCCAATCCAGCAGGATGAAGATCGAGAATGTTACCAAAACCAGAATGACGGTCATGACGTGCCTCCTTTTTCCAATCCCATATAGGGCACGTCTCCGGCCAAACTGTGGAGTTTTGGAGCTTATTATCTGCTGTATTTGCAGACAGTTGCAAGCGTGGAAAAATGCAACACAGGGTGTGCTGTTGCATTTTCCGGCACCTGTCGCCGGGCAAGGACAGCTAACCCCTTTACTCTTCAACGCGCTTGGCTGGCGTTGGATTTATCAACGCCCCTGTAGGAAAGGACAACATGTGAGGCAGGCAATCCTGCCTGCGGGCCAGCGACGGCTGCGCCGGGTGGAATTTGGCTTTCGTTTTGAGCTTATTGTGCCGGCGCGTGAATTGTGCGCACCCTTGTTGGGTTGCTCCGATCTCAGCAGTTTCCTGTACAATAGAGTCTAAAGGAGACCGCATGGGAACCACTGACATGGTTTTGGCCTTCATTGGGAGCTTTGGCACGCAGGAGATTGTCCTGTGCGCCATAGTGGCGCTGATACTATTTGGCGGCAAGAAAATTCCGGAACTGGCCAAAGGCTTGGGCGCGGGAATCCGCAACTTCAAGGACGCCATGAAGGGCGACAACGACGAGAAGAAGCAGTAGGCTTCCGGAGGCTGCCCGCAAGTTGGGCGGATCTCATCAGGCTCCAAGAACGCTCCAGACATCTCGATTGAAAAAAGAATCCCCGCGGGCACTCAGGGAGGCTCGCGGGGATTTTGCTATCGGAGCTAGTATCCCGCCTATTTCGGCTTCTTGGGCGGGACGATAGAGTCCTTGGCGGCTTTCGCCACGCGGAACTTCACCACCTTCTTGGCCGGGATCTTAATGGTTTCCCCGGTCGCGGGATTGCGGCCCACGCGGGCTTTCCGGTCCTGGCGTACCAGGCGTCCGATACCCGGCAGCACGAACACGCCGTTCTTCTTTACTTCACCGATTGCCAGGCTGGCAAGGGTATCCAGGAACTGGCGGGCTATTTTGTTGTTTACTTCGCAACTCTCGGCGAGGCTTCTCACCAGTGTTGTCTGCGTCATACGTTGCGTTGCCATAGATCTCCTTTGGTTCTCACCATCGATTCAAACTCCAGGGCCGCCGGTAACGAAGGCCCCGCAAACGCCGTCCATCGAAATTAAGGCGCCGGCCGCGCGCCCGTTATGAGCGCCGGCCTCGATTACGTATCAATAATAAGGGAAGGCGAAAGTCGATGTAAAGAGAAAACACGTGAAAATGGCCTGTTTTTGGGCTTTTTTTTGAGGACGAGCCGCGCGAGGCCCGTCAAACGGCCTTTTTGGCGGTGCTCTCGCCGCCCGTGGCCGCTGCCGCCGCCTTGCGGGGCTGTTCCTGCAGGCTGTCGAGGCCCAGTGCTTTGCGCAATTCGCCGTCCAGATTCCGGCATATGTCGGGGTGCTCCCGCAGGAACTGGCGGGCGTTGTCGCGCCCCTGGCCGATGCGCTCCGCATGATAGCTGAACCAGGAGCCGCTCTTTTCCACCAGGTTGTGAGCCGCGCCCAGATCCAGCAGATCGCCCTCCCGCGAAATGCCTTCGCCATAGAGGATGTCGAACTCCGCTTCGCGAAACGGCGGCGCGACCTTGTTCTTGACCACTTTGGCGCGCGTACGGTTGCCGATGACGCTGTCCCCGTCCTTGATCGCGGCGATGCGCCGGATATCCACGCGCACGGAAGCGTAGAACTTGAGCGCCCGTCCGCCGGTGGTGGTTTCGGGGTTGCCGAACATCACGCCAATCTTCTCGCGGATCTGGTTGATGAAAACCATGCAGGTGCCGGTGCGGCTCACCACGCCGGTGAGCTTGCGCATGGCCTGGGACATGAGCCGCGCGTGCAACCCCATGTGGCTGTCGCCCATCTCGCCATCCAGTTCGGCTTTGGGAACCAGCGCCGCCACCGAATCGATCACCACCACATCTATGGCTCCGGAGGCGGTCAGCGCCGCGGCGATTTCGAGCGCCTGCTCGCCGTTGTCCGGTTGCGACACCAGCAGGTTATCAATGTCCACACCCAGTTTGCGCGCGTAGGCCGGGTCGAGCGCGTGCTCGGCGTCGATGAAGGCGGCCACCCCGCCGGCCTTCTGCGCCTCGGCGATCAAATGCAGGGTCAAGGTAGTCTTGCCGGAAGACTCCGGCCCGAAGATCTCCATCACGCGTCCGCGCGGGAAGCCGCCCACGCCCAGCGCGGCATCGAGCGAAATCGAGCCGCTGGAGATCACCGCCACCGGCATCACCGAGCCGGCTCCCAGGCGCAGAACGGCGCCTTTACCGAACTGCTTATCCAGTTGTGAAAGCGTGACGTCGATCGCGTGACGCCGCTCGCGTTCGTCCATGAGATTCCTCCTTATAGGAAGCTATCTCGTGGCGGATGGCGGGAAGTTCTCTCTGGAAATCTGCGGTAGAGGAGTCAGGAGGCAGGAGTCAGGAGACAGAATGGCAGCCGGGCGGCGCTCGACTTCTGCGAGTTCACCGATGTGTCGCAGGACTTCGGGCGAACTTTCGAGGAGGTTTTCAAGCCGGCCTCACGCCATTGGCGAATAGCGAAATCGAAGTCGGAGATTCGGAGACGGGAGGTGATTGGAGGGGAACGAAATCATCGCCGCCCGAATCGAGCAGCACCACGGCTGGACGCAATTTGCCGCCCGGCGTCAGGTGAAACTCGATCCGAATCAGGACGACTTCACCAGGTCGCGGGCCGGATCCGATCCAATCCGTCACGTATTTTACGTGTAAACTGGAGATGGGATCGAGCCGATGAAGCAAAACATCACACTGGCAATCGACCAGCGCCTTTTGAAGCGCGCGCGGTCCTTCGCGGCACAGCAAGGCACTAGCGTCAGCGCAATGCTGGCGGGTGAGTTGCGCAGGATTGTCGAAACTCAGGAAG
>OBLW0100002377.1_pt1 | contig 15217 bp, 10 predicted proteins | sample 1520161 | NCBI WGS metagenome assembly OBLW01 (sample SAMEA3539309, study PRJEB22396) | soil metagenome | biome: tundra; feature: field; material: soil | place: USA | collected 2010-05 | depth 0.15 m
GGATCAGACGGGCCGCGTACTGCTGGCTGCGGATTATTTCGGAGGCAGTGCTGCCAGCTTTCTGGTTACCGATGGCCGCCTGAGCCCGCTCGTATGGTCGGAGCATTACACGGAACATGGCCCCGACCCTGAGCGCCAGCCTACCGCCCACGCCCACTTTGCCTCTTTCTCGCCGGACAACCGGTTTGCTTACATCAACGACCTGGGCGGCGACAGCATTCATATCTACACCTTGAATACCGCCACAGCGAAGTTGACCCCCGCGGGAACCTACAAAGCCAAGGCCGGCGCCGGACCGCGCACGCTGCACTTCCACCCCAACCACCACACTGCTTACTCGATTAACGAAATGGCCTCGACAGTGGACGTGCTGGCGTGGAACAAGGCCGACGGCCTGCTCACACTGGTGAAGCGCATCGACCTGCTGCCGGAGGGTTATCACGGCCCAACCGGCGGCTGCGACACGGTGATCTCAAAGGATGGAACGTCGGTCTATTTCGACAATCGCGGCGACAGTTCTCTCTATCATTTCCGCGCGGACCCCAAGACCGGGAGTCTGACGCCGGCCGGCCGCACCACTTGCGGGGGAAAGATGCCGCGCAATTTTGTGCTCGATCCTACAGAGCGCTGGATGCTGGTGGCCAACCAGGACTCGAGCCAGATCAGCGTCTTCGCGCGCAACCCGGAGACCGGGGCGCTGGCTGAAGAAGGCAAGAGCTTCGCGGCGGCGACGCCGATGTGCATCCTGTTTGCCTGAGGGCAAATTCGACCTTTCGGTTTAGTCCTTCTTGGCCTGCACGAAAAGAGCGAAGATCAGTCCCATGACCGCTCCCGCTATTGGACCTATGAGCAGAAACCAAGTGGCAGAATTGAGGGAATTGACCAGCGTCTGGGTGGCAGGGTTGCCAATTGCGAGGCCCTCGTATTGCTTCCAGGGGTCCTGCGTCTCCGGCATCGGCGGGCCTTGAAGATACATTTGAACCAAAACCGCCGAGCACGCCATCAGGCCGGCCACCATGGCGCACCATAATCCTGAAAGCATGCCGATGCCGGCGTTTCCGCCTGCTTTGGCGCCACGCAGACCCGCGACGCCCGCAACTGCGCCGGCCGCAGCCAGCAGACCCGCTCGCACAAGTCCTGGGTGGAAGGAGTCGGCGGCCGCGAAGCGCGTCTTGAGCAAAACTTGCGCGACAAGAATGACGCCGGCCAAAAGTCCCAGAATGGCTCCCGCCGAAAGCGCCTTTTGAATAGGTTCATGGCCGTTGCCGCCGATAAAGAAAATGAGACCGAGGTAGGCCAACAAGCACACTGCCGGATCGATCGCGGTGCTTCCGTTTCCAGGAAGATTGAGCACTTCCTGCCAGGGCCAGAGCCGCATGCCCAAAATTGCCAGGTTGATGGCTGCGAGCAAAATCAGGGGTATTCGTAAGTTTAGCTGCGCGCCTGAGCCCAAGTCGTTCCTCTTATCTCTCTGTCCGCTTCCAACCAGGCAGTGTACTCAATCCAAACGTTAGTTTAAATTGCTGGGGTTGCTTCGTGCCGCGCGAAAAATACCGTCGGATTTGATAGCCCGTTCAACTGAGAATTTGCTCCGGAAAGGAGCAGCCAATCCCAGCCGGAAGGCGGCATGGTTCAGGGGCGAAGACAGAAGGCGATCTTAAACGCCTACGAGCGCTGCATCGGGAAGAGGAATGCGAGGCCCGGATTCCTTCGCTTCACCATGAGCCGCCTTGGTCTGGATCGGGACATGTGCAAGCTCCCACGCGGACCGGTCCTTGAGCAGGCGGGAAACGAGCGCCGTGTGCATCGCGTGACCGGCACGCTCAGCCACCACGTGGCCTTCGATGCGCTGTCCGGCAAGTGCCAGGTCGCCGATCAGGTCAAGCATCTTGTGTCGCACATATTCATCGGCAAAGCGCAGTGGGCCGTTCTCCGGCCCCTGGGGACCCAGAACGATGGCGTTTTCAATGCTTGCACCGCGGATCAGGCCCATGTCGCGCAATCGCTGCTCGTCGGCCTTGTAGCCAAAAGTGCGGGCCGCTGCAATGGCCGTACCGTAAGTCTCCGCGGCCAGATCGACATAGGCGCTTTGGTAGCCGATGGGCGCGGGGAACTTGATGGTGTAGCGGATGCTGTAGCCGGAGCCGGGATAGACGCCGATGAACTTGTCGCCTTCGCAAACCTCGACGGCGCGCAGCACGCGAATGGTCTCGCGGCGGCGCCGTTGCGTACGGATCCCGGCGCCCAGAATTGCTTCCACGTAAGGCAAAGCACTGCCGTCCAGGATGGGCAACTCCAGGTTGTCCAGCTCAACGATCACGTTGTCCACGCCCATTCCAATGAGCGCGGAAAGCAGGTGCTCGGTTGTGGAAATGAGAACGCCCTGGCGCATGAGGCTGGTGGCATAGCTGACTTTGGCGATGTTGCGTCCGTTGGCCGCAATCTCGAAGTTATCCAAGTCCGTGCGGCGAAAGACGATGCCCGAACCAGCAGGGGCAGGCAACAAACGCATGGTGACGGGGGCTCCGGAGTGAAGCCCGACACCGGTAAACTCCAAGGACCCGGCTATCGTTTGTTCCAAATGCGCAAGATCAGCCAATAATTGCTCTCCACCTGTGGAAAACCAAGTGTATCCGTAACATTAGACGCAGAAGGTCATAGCTGTCCTGTGGCATTTTTGCCACACTATGCGCCTTCCAGGCCACCTTTCCGCCCAGTCTGGCAGCCAAAACTGGGCGATAACCGCAGTAGAATGAGGAGATCTTGGATCTCTGTCCTTACCAAGGTAACGAAGGTGAATCGAATGCCGTTGACCCCAGATCTTCCTATCCCGATGCGTGCCCTGCTGGCGGGAGCGCGGCGCAAGGAGCCCGCCCTGCTCGACTTGATCCAGCGGCTGGTCCAGGCAGAGTCGCCCTCCAGCGAAAAAGCCGCCATCGATGGTTGTGTGTCGCTGGCCGCCTCGCATGCCAAGGCTCTGGGCGGACGAGTCAGAATTCACCGCCAACGTGACTTCGGCGACGTTATCGAAGCCCGATTTGGACCGAGATCGAGGACGGGCCCAGCGGCCCGCATTTTGTTGCTCGGCCACCTCGACACGGTGTGGCCGCTTGGAACATTGAAGACCATGCCCTGCAAGCTGCGCGAAGGCCGGCTCTGGGGGCCGGGAACGCTGGACATGAAGGCCGGAGTCGCCATGGCATTCACCGCCATCGAGATGCTTGGTGAAGCCGCCCTCCTCAATCGCGAAATTGTGCTTCTGCTGAACAGCGAGGAAGAGATCGGCAGCCCGGTTTCGCGGCCCATTACGGAGCGGCTGGCGGCCGAGTGCGCCGCAGTCTATGTGCTGGAGCCGGCGCAGGGGCTCGCCTACAAAACCGCCCGAAAGGGCACTGGCAATTGGCGAATCGACGTGAAAGGGGTGGCGGCCCATGCCGGGGTGGACTTCGAAAAAGGGGCAAATGCGATTCGAGAGTTGGCTCGCGCGGTGGAAACGGTGAGTGGCTGGACGGACCTCGCGCGGGGACTTACCGTAAGCGTGGGCGTAGCGGGCGGCGGCACCCGAAGCAATGTAGTTCCCGCCGAAGCCTGGGCCGAGGTGGACGTTCGGATTGCCCGCAATGGAGATGGCAAGCGCATCGAGCGCAAGTTCGCCGGCCTGAGGCCTGTTGACAAGAGATGCATGCTCGTCGTGGCCGGCGGCATCAATCGTCCGCCAATGCAGCGCACGCGCGCAACCGCGAGGCTTTTCCGCCAGGCAAAGGCCATGGCGGCCGAATTGGGCTTCATTCTTGAGGAAGCTTCAACCGGAGGCGCCTCCGACGGCAACTTCACCTCGGCGCTCGGCATTCCCACGCTGGACGGCATGGGCGCGGTGGGCGAGGGCGCGCACGCTCGGAACGAATCGATTCTTGTTGAGCACTTGGCCCCAAGAACGGCCCTGCTGGCTGCCATGCTCACGGGTTGAAACGAGCTCAGTGCTTTGAAAGGGCATGGCTTTAGCCGCCGAGGGAATACACACAAAATACATCCCCTCCAGGGTTAAACAGGCTGTGGAAAAACTCCCTCTCAAAGCGCAGGATCTCCGCTATTTCTTGAAGAACAGGGGCTTGCTCCCGTTGGACCACGGGTCGTATTGAGCGGCAAAGTTGGCCCGGTTCTTCACGGAGGGGTGGTTATAGTCCCAGAACTCGATGAATGGGTTGGGGCTTGGATCCTCCAGCCAGGCTTCGCCTAGATGATTGAAGCTGGAAACGGCAGTCTTCTGCGGGTCGGGGACGATGCCGTGGATGGCTTCCTGGCCGTAGACATCGGCCTCGTGCTCAAGGTAGCGGCTGAAGGTGTTGCTCGCAGGCGTAAAGATAAAGCCCGCGATAGACACAGCCAAGACAAGCACGACAAATCCAGACCGGGTGGCAAGTGGGGCCATTCCTTCCTGCCCTTCGATCCGCCAGCGCTGGCCGAATCGGCGCACCAGCCAGGCCGAGAACCCGGCGCAGGCCCAATAGATAAAGAAGAGGAAAATGGCCGTAACGATCAACCCCTTGACGATGTGGTTGAGGACGTAATGGCCGCTTTCGTGCCCAAAAATAAAGAGAATTTCGTCGTTGGGGATGCGGCCGGCTGTGGTGTCCCAAACCACGATGCGCCTGGTGGCGCCCATGCCGCTTACGTATGCGTTCAAGCCATTAGTCTTCGCGCTGGCATTCATCAGGAACATGCGCTCAGGCGGAATGTTGGTGCCGGTGCGCGTTACCACCTTTTCAAGATCCGTGACTAGGGCCGCGTTGTTTTTTGAGAGTGGTTCAAACTTGTCGAACAAGGGCTCGATAAGCGGCCCAGCCATCGTCCCAAGGATCATCAAGGGAATCGAGACGATCCACGCCCCCAGCCAATAACGGCGAGGCCAGCGGCGCACGATCCAGTTGAAGAGCAGCAGCACCGGCGCGCCTATGGCGAGTGAGAGGCCCAACGCTTTGGCCTGGTCGCCGAGCCAACTTGGCCAGTGCTGCACACTGATGCCAAATTGGCGGCTGACGTGGTGCCAGTAGACATCGAGAGGCAGGTTGGCAAGAAATAGAATGACAAGCAGGACTGCAAAAAACACCAGTCCCTGGACCCACCGCAGGCGGGCAACGCGCCCTGCCCACGCTGCCAGACCGGCTGCGAATCGCGATGCAAGCAGAAGCCAAATCACCACCAAACCCCATAAAGGGCCAACGATATCCAGGATGTTGCGAATGCGGTTGATCGCAATGGCTTTGGCGAGCTTGTCGGGCGGCAGAGTGTAAGCCTGCGGCCGGCTGGGCTGCCTGTCGGGCTGGGCCGGTGCGATTTGGGCCGGTCCGGTCGGGGTCGCGGTCTGTTGTGCATGCACGTGGGGCGCTGAATACCGGGGAGCGACCACAGCAAGCAGAAACGTGAAGGACAACGCAATCAACAACCGGCGTGCAAATCGCATGATAAGTTTCCTCGACAGTAGGCTACTCTGAGACAATTTGGATTACAGATGGTTTTACGCGAGTCCTCCCAGCCTATGCCAGACATTTCTTCAGCCGTCACATGGCGGCTCACTTCCCAACGCTATTTCCGCATTGTGTTTGCCGCACTGGCGCTGGCATTGCCCGTGGCTGCAAGCGGCCAACAGGCCAAGCCTCTTCTGCTGGATGCGATGACGACCGAACTGCATCGCGCTTTCAATTCACTCGGCAAGCAGGCTCCGGGCAAGCAGGAAACCGACAAACAGTTGCCGCCATACTTTCTCAGTTACTCGGTGAGCGACGCCAGTTTCGTTGCTATTCGCGCGCAGTTTGGCGCGCTGGTGGATAGCTCAACCAATCGAGTGCGAGTGGCAGACATCCAGGTACGGCTGGGCGAGCCCAAACTGGACAACACGCATGGAACCCATCGCGGCTCTGCGGTGAACAGCATGCAACTGCCGCTGAGTGACGACCGCGAAGCGCTGGAGCGCTCGTTGTGGCTGGCAACGAACACTGGATACGGCACCGCCCTGGACAACTATCTGCGCGTAAAAACCGAGGCCGAGGTAAGGGCCAAGGAAGAAGATTCTTCACCCGACTTCAGCCAGGAAGCCCCGCAAACAGCCATTGGCAAGGCCGCGCCGCCGTTGGTTGTTGACCGCGCTCGGTGGGAGCCGCGGGTGCGTGAGCTTTCAAAAATCTTCCGCGACTATCCTGATGTATACCAAAACGTTGTAATGCTCTCGGCGCAGAACGAAACCGACTACTACGCATCGTCCGAGGGTTCGCAAGTGGTGTCCCCGCACCAGCAGGCCCGGTTGGTTGTCTTCGCGGTGACGCGCGCCGAGGACGGCATGGACCTCTTCCGCGCGCAGACTTTTGAGGCGGAAACGGCCGAGGGCTTTCCCGCACAGGCGGAGATGGAAGCCGCCATCCGCGAAATGGGCAAGAGCCTGGAAGCGCTGCGCAAAGCGCCCATGACGGAGCCATTCAACGGGCCTGTGATTCTCTCCGGGCGCGCTGCGGCGGTGTTCTTTCATGAAGTGCTGGGGCACCGGCTTGAAGGCCAGCGGCAACGAGGCGATGAGGAAGGGCAGACCTTCACCAAGGAACTGGGCAAGAGTGTGCTGCCGAGTTTTCTGTCTGTAGCGGATGACCCAACCGTGACCACCTTCGGCAAGACCTGGCTCAGCGGCAGTTATGACTACGACGACGAAGGCCAAAAGGCGCGTCACGTGGACCTGATCCAGGATGGCGTTTTGAAAACGTTCCTCATGTCGCGGCTGCCGATTGCCAGCTTCGCGGCGTCGAACGGCCACGGGAGAGGTCAAACCGGCCGCATGCCCACCGGACGCCAGGGCAACCTGATTGTGACCTCCACCAAGACGGTTTCCGACGCCGAGTTGCGCAAGAAATTGATTGAAGAAGCCAAAAAGCAGGGCAAGGCCTTCGGGCTTTACTTTGAAGACATTTCATCGGGGTTCGCCGTCACCACGCGCAGTTCGCCGCAGGCTTTTCAAGTCATTCCGTTAGTCGTGTGGCGGGTATATGTGGATGGCCGCCCGGATGAGCTGGTGCGAGGCGTCAGCATTGTAGGCACGCCGTTGGCCGCAATGAAGCGCATCCTGGCCACCAGCGACAAGAGCGAAGTGTTCAACGGCGAGTGCGGCGCGGAGTCGGGGACGGTTCCGGTGAGCGCGGTCGCCCCGGCCATGTTACTGAGCGAAATGGAAACGCAGCGACAGCCGCAAGGTACGTCGAGACCACCGATTCTGCCGATTCCGGGAGCGGGAAAGTGAATCGAGACTTGAGGTTGAAAGTTAAGGAATATCTGAACAAGTCGATGTTTGACAGGGCACGACTTTAGTCGTGCCGCAAATCGAGCAAAATGAACGCGGGCTTAACAGACTGGGGAAAAACTCCCAATTTAGGGCTTTGTAACAGAGCACGACTTTAGTCGTGCCGAAAAAGCCGCTAAAATCAATGGGCTTTAGCCCCTGAGGGAATGCTGCCGGGTGCAAATGAACTTAATCAGGGGTTACCTAAAAAGTACGGAGACGCGATGACTCGCATTCATCCTATTTCATTGTTTGCCGGAGCTGGAATTCTTGCCGCTCTTCTAGGGTCAGCCTATGTGTGCGCCGCGCAGCCAACCCGCGCCGACGCCGAGAAGGATCCCGTTTTGAAGGCGATGCTCGATGAGCTTGGCCGCAGCAAAACAGAGTTGCAGTTGAAGGGCTTTGAGAAGCCCTACTTCATTCAATACCGCATTGAAGACGTGGATAACTACGAGGTCAAGGCCGAGTTTGGCGCCGGCGAGGGTTCGCAACACACCCACCAGCGCGTGGCCCGTATCACGGTGCGCGTGGGCGACTACAAAACCGACAGCTCCGGCGGCCGCGGAGACGGATCCCTTCAGCTTGCCTCTCTGGACGACGATCCCATCGCGCTGCGCTCCGCTTTGTGGTCGGCCACCGACCAGGCCTACAAGGCCGCTCTCTCGGCTCTCGCGCAGAAGCAGGCCGAACTGAAGCAGGTGCAGACGCCGCCCCAGGCTGACGACTTCAGCAAGGAAAAGCCGACCATCGCGCTGGAAAAGCCGCTTCATCTGACCCTGGACGAGGCTGCCTGGGAGGACCGGGTGGCGCGGGACTCAGGGCTTTACCGCACCGACGACTCGGTGAAGGCCGGCCAGCACGATGTGCAGTACTCGTCGAGCGAGTTCCATGCCCGGGTAACCACCACTTGGCTTGTGAACAGCGAGGGGACAATCCTGCGCAAGGCAGTAGCCGGCTACCAGCAGGGTATTGCCGTGGGCACACAGGCAGCCGACGGTATGCGGCTTGATCGGTCCTATGCCACCACGGGCTTTTCGCTCGCCGACCTGGATTCGCCACAGGACTTTGAGAAGCATGCTCTCGTGCTCATCGCCTCGCTCAGCGACTTGCGCAAAGCGCCCCTGGTGGAAGAGGAATACCACGGGCCGGTTCTGCTCAGCTCCGACGCCAGCGCGGACACGCTGCGCGCCCTGCTTGGCGGCGGCATAACCGCTTCACGGCCAAAGCTGGGCACAGAAGCGCGAACGAACGGCCCCTTTGCGTCCAGCTTCCACGCGCGCGTGCTGCCCGAGTTCCTCGACGTGGTGGACTCGCCCGCTACCAGGAGTTTTGCGGGGAAGGGTTTGCTGGGCGCCTACGCCGTGGACGACGAAGGCGTGCCCGCCCAGGAAGTGAAGCTGGTTACTGCGGGCCGTTTGGAGAGCTATTTGATTGGCCGCGAGCCGGTGCGCGATTTCCCCCAGTCGAACGGCCACGGGCGTGCCGGAATTACCGGCCCACCCAAACCGGCGCTCGGAGTGCTGAAGATCACCGCGAAGGAAGGCCTTGCGGACGATGAACTCGACCGCAAGCTGGTAGCCCTGGCCAAGGATCGCGGCCTGAAAAGCGCCTATTACGTTGCCACTCTGGGCGGCGAAATGACTCCCCGCCTGCTTTACCGCGTAAGTGCCGAGGGCCCCCAGGCCGGCAAACGCGAATTGGTGCGCGGCGCCACCCTGGACGACCTGGACCAGCGTGCCCTCCGCTCCGGCGTTGTGGCGGCGGGCAAGGACCTGTTTGTTTCAAACTCTTTTGGCGATGTGCCGGAGACGGTGCTTGCGCCCGCGCTGCTGCTGGATGAAGTCACCATCCGCCGAGCCAACGAGAAGAACGAAAAGCTGCCCTTCTATCCCCCTCCGGAGTAAAGTTTGCTGGGTTCCTGAAACTAGGCAGCACCAGCCGCGCGTTCTGAGTTGATCTCCCATTTCTTCCTCCAGCCGCCGACAATTGCGCCCATCAGGCTCATGCCAATTAGCCAGAAGCCGCAGTTGATGGCAAACAGACTGAGGGGGCGAACCTCGAAGACATATTCGGTGGCCCACGTAGTGAGCACGAAACCCAGCCACAAGAGCAACGCAACCTTCATGCCCCGCACCGCTGTCTGGAGCCCGGTGAGTTGGGTGAGGCACGAGATCGCCATGGCGATAACCGCCGCCGAAACCAGTGCCGTGCCAAATTGCACGCCGACGTTCATTCCTGTGCCTTTGAGCCACTCCTCTGTGCGGCCGGTTCCGCTGAGCCAGGCTTGATAGAAGAACGAGTACCAGCAGGCCTCAAAAAGGAAGCAGGCCACCGCGGCGACAAGGACCGCCCAATAGTTTTGCCGAACCAATAGCCGAACTCGCATTCCAACCTCCGTCAGTTTCCTCACTTCCGGGGGCAGTGGCAGGCAGGGAAGCACCGCACGAGGGTTGCGGACCTCAAGGAAGTGCCCAGGCACATCTACCCCGGAATTGGGATGGCTGGAATTCTAAGGGATTTCCCGCAAGGTTTTCCTTGTTGCATGTCTAAGAAATGTGAATATTTTGCAGGAGTGTTGGAGTTCAGTCCAGCCGGGTGAGGAATGCTTCCCCTTCTGAGGGACGCAGGTGCCGGGCGATGAACTCGGCCTGCTCGCGGTTGTCTCCCTCGGGGCGGATGCGAACCCAGTAGCTGGCCTCGCCAGGGAACTCGATCACCTGGGATTCAGGATAAGACTGGATGAGCTGATGCTTCAGTTGCAGGGCTGCTCTTTCCGACTTGAAGGCGCCGATCTGGACGCACCACCGGCCACCCCTTTCGATGGGTTTGGGGGTCTGGTAGACGTCGATTCGCACCTGGACGAGACCGCCGCGATAAACTCCGGTAGCCTTGGCGGAGGCGATCGTCAGGTCGACCACTCTGCCATTGATGAATGGGCCGCGATCCGTGATCCGCATGGCGCTGGATTGACCGGTCTTGAGGTTGGTAACCACGATGAGCGAGCCCATGGGAAGGGTGCGATGGGCTGCGGTCAGCGCATAGTCATTGAACACCTGGCCGTTGGCGGCTTTGCGGCCCTTGTAGGGCGCCGTGTACCAGGTCGCCAGGCCCACTTCGGACCGGATGGGTCGATGAGTATTTACAAAGTCGAGGTCTTCGTCGGTGACCCCGCCCGGCGGCACGGGCGTGATGGGAATACGCGCCGGTGGCCTGACTGTTGGCGCCGATGGATAAAGGTCGGGCTCGGGCGGCATAGCCTGGGGCGGGGGCAACTGGGCCACCTTGCGGTGATGCGAGCAGCCCGTTGAGGCCAGCAATGCAACAGCCAGCGCCGGCCAGGCAAACCGGCGCAAGCGATCTGCAAGGGTTCCGCCCATCAGGGCCTGGGCCCCTTTGGCGTTTCGAAACGGTCAGCCAGTTCGCGCAGTTTATCGGCAAGCGTGCGCATGGCGGTGATGGATTCACTGCGGACCTGCGGGATGATGGCGTCATTGATATAGCCAATGGCGTGACGCAGCTCCATTTCGATAAGTTCCACAGCTTCTTCGATGCGGCGCCCCACACCGCCAAAGGGAGGTCCGTAAGGCGGATTGGGAGGAGGATTCGTACTCACGTCGAGTAACCTCGCAAAAGTAACTTAGAAGTAGGTAACCTAACCTTCAGTTTGCGTCCCTCGCGGTGGCGCGTCAATCCCACAGGCCAGGAATGTACCGCAATCGTCAATACGGCAATTCAGCCTCACTTGGGATTAGACTCTCACTCCATCATCTTCGTGACATTTCACCCAAAACTTGAGTCAATTTATCAAAATGGACATCTTTGGCGATTCTCCCGCGCCGATCAGGCAGTGGCATTGGCAGAATGCGCGCTAACACTTTGCATCCAAACATCAGGTGGCAAATCCACGCAGTGAGGTTACGCTCTTGGAACGGGGATCAAGAGGGAAGGACGGCAACGACGGCCGGAGAAGTTCCCGGCGGACGCAAAGGATATGGCTTGTCTGGATTGCGCTGATCCCGGCGGTAATTTTGGGGTCGGCCACTCCAGTGCGAGCCGGACAGTTTGAAGACGCTGAGTTGGCGGCGGCGCTCCCGGAAGCTCCCCAGCCGCAGCAACCGGTCACGCCCGAAAGTAAGCCGGCAAGGCCCTGCCCGGCTACAAACGGCGCCAAGCCAGCCGGAGCCTCCGGGACCAACAATCCTGATTCCGCCGTTCATTCCGAAACTCCTGCCGAACCCGCCAACCCTCAGACCAAGACAGGGCCAGGCAACGAGCCAGTCAGCAGCCAGCCTCAGGAACCCTGCAAGCCCGCCGAGCCGCCCATTCCAATGATCAACTGGTTTTCGCGCTTTCTGAATGGCCCGCAAGTGAAGCCGTTGACGCCCAAAGAGAAAGCTAAGCTGGCGACCCGGAACGTGCTGGACCCCTTCAACGCCATCACCATTCTGGGCAGTTCGGCAATCGCGGTAGGCGCCGACTCTCACTCCCCTTACGGCCCCGGAATGACGGGATTCGCTCGTTCCGTTGGCGTCAGTTACACGCAGGACATCACCGGCGAGTTCTTCGGCACCTTTCTCATTCCGTCGCTCGCCCACCAGGACCCGCACTACCACCGCATGCCGAACGCCTCAATTCCGCGCCGTATTGGGCATGCCATCGCCCAAGTGGTGTGGACTCAGGGCGACAACGGCAAGGGCATGTTGAATTACGCCAATCTGGCAGGCTTCGCCATCGACGACGAGATCAGCAACCTTTATGTGCCGGGCCGCGAAACCAATCTTGCGGCCAGCGCGGCGCGCTATGGCATCGGCTTCGCCATTGCCCCCACCGACAACTTCGTCACAGAATTCCTGCCCGACGTAGCCAGGCGAATCCACGTCCGCGTAGTCCTGGTCCAGCGAATCATCAACCAGGTCGCGAGGACCGAATCGGCGGGCTCGCAATGACGAGGGATTAGGGACTCGGGAATATGGACTGGGGACGAGGGATTCGGGAATTATTCAGGTGGCCGCGGGTTTGGCTGTTGGCCGCGCCCGCGAAGATGCCCGCCGGCGACGGTTCAATCCCATCATTGGCCGCCGGAAACGGAACAACGAAACGAGAGTCAAACAGCCAGCCCAGCTTTCGCTTACAACCTCTTCCTGAGCTTTCCCTGGGATGGAGGCTCTGCATCGACAATGAGTTCCGCGACTTGGCCAGGCTTATTATTTAACCCAGGGAAACTTGAATGCCTGGTGGCCGAGTGAGATGAGGCTCTGGCTCTTCCCAAACCTGAAGAGTTCGATCTGTGTGGCCGAAAGGTTATGCCAGTGGCTAGAAAAGCAAACCCGCGCCTGCTTGCGCTGCTGGTGTTGGCGTCCGGTTTGCTTTGCGCCCAGGAATACAGTTTCCGCAGTTTTGGGACAGCAGATGGCCTGAGCAACTTGGCCGTAAGAAGAATCTACCAGGACCGTGTGGGTTTCCTGTGGGTTAGTACCGAGAACGGCATCTTTCGCTACGATGGGGATCGTTTTGAGTCCTTTGGAGCGGCACAAGGGGTCCCGTCCAACTCGGGAGCGGCGTTCGGCGATGCTCCTGACGGGTCTCTCCTGATCGGCGGGGACTTCGGGCTCTACCGCCTCGCGGGCAACCGGTTTGAAAGGGTCCCCGCCGCATTCAAGACCATCAATTGGGCCCAGGGTATTCAGGCGGATGGGAAAAGGCACACGTTTCTCGGAACCGATGCGGGCGTCGTGGAGGTCGATTCTGACCCAGGGGATAACAGGCTCAAGTTGAAGACGCTACCCCAGGTTCGTGGAACATCCGGCCCTGAGGCCTACGCAATGCTGGTGGATGGCGATGCCCTTTGGTATGGCTGCGGAAACGAACTCTGCCGCAGGGATTCACATGAAACGCGGGTTTTCGGACGTGAGAGCGGGCTTCCTGGCCGGCCGCTGCTTTCCATTTTGAAAGACAGTGCGGGAAATATGTGGGTTCGGGTGAGGAATGCAGGCGTGTTCGAATGGCCTGCCGGCAAGGCCAAATTTCAGAGGCCTGTCTTGCCCGTTCCATCGGAGAACCTGGGTGGTGTTCCAACCATCGACGGCGATGGCAGGATTCTGCTTACCACCCCGGATGGGCTGCTGATCGGCGACGGAAAGAGCTGGGAGAAGATCGGCGCGTCGGCTGGCCTTCGCGGAACGGTCTACTCAGCCTTCGAAGACCGGCAGCACTCTCTCTGGATCGGATTGGCTGGCCGCGGACTCGCCCATTGGCGCGGATACCGGGAGTGGGAGAGTTTCTCGACCACTAGCGGACTGACCAGCGACCTGGTTTACGAGATTCTGCCGCGCTCGGATGGGTCGCTGTGGGCGGCTACGGAAGCCGGAGTTTTCCGCGGGGAGCGGCGGGAAATCGGCATGGTATTCAAACAACTTGCGGGGCTGGGCGGTTTCGCGGTGCATAGTCTCCGCCTGGCGCCCGACGGGGACGTGTGGATCGGCACCGAAACCCTTGGCGCCGCTCGCGTTCACGCACAAACCGGCAAGGTTGAGTGGTTTGGGCCTAAGCAGGGCCTCACCGGCCGGGCGGCTTATACCTTGCGCTTCGACCGGGAGCAACGGCTGTGGGCTGCTACCGAATCAGGACTGTTTGTGGCCAGCGCTCCGTACCGGAAGTTCTCACGCATTGCCGAGTTGCCGCCCTCGCGGATTTGGGCGGTGACCCAGGGTACCGACGGCACGATGTGGGCCGGAGGCACCGGTGGGCTTTTTGAATTTGCCGCCGGGCACTGGAAGAATCTGACTCTCACCGAAAGCTTAAGCAATAAGGAAGTACTTTCGCTGGGTGCTGGACCGAACGGCGCAGTGTGGGTCGGCTACCGATTTGGTGGAGGCATCGATCGTGTACATCCAGCGGCCGGCGGCGTCACCATTGAGAAAAGTGTTCAGAGACCAGGCAGCGATGGCCTGGTCTACTTTCTCAGCTTCGATTCGCACGGACGGCTGTGGGTGGGGACTGAGCGGGGTGTGGACATGTGGGACGGCTCTCGCTGGAGCCACTACGACATGAGCGACGGCCTGACGTGGGACGATTGCAACCTGAATGCCTTTGCCGAAGACCCGGATGGCGCCGTCTGGATCGGGACGGCCGCGGGACTTTCGCATTTCAAGCCGCGGCCGCGCCCTTCTCCCGATACGCCTCTGGAGATAGTTTTCACCAAGCTCGCCGTGGGACAGACAGACGTCTCGGGGTTGCGCACCCCATCCTTCAGAAGTGATGCCAACTCCCTCTTAGCGCGCTACTCCGCGCTCAACGCTCCCCGCGAAAACGGGGTGGTCTTCCGCTATCGGCTGGTAGGCGCGAATTCAACTTGGACAGAGACTTCTCAGCGCGAACTGCAGTTTGCCAATCTGGCTCCGGGATCATACCGGTTGGAGATTGAAGCGCAGGAAAGCGACGGTGCATGGAATGGGGGCAGGGTGGAGTTTCCCTTCAATATCCTCCCTCCGTGGTACTGGAGCTGGTGGTTTGTCAGCTTGTGTGTCCTGATCCCGCTTTCGATCGCGGCTGGACTGCTCCGGTTGCGGATGCTAGGCGCTCAACGCCGGGAACGCGAGCTGGTGCAACTGGTTAAAGAGAAGACAACCGATCTCCAGCGGGCAAATGAGGAGTTGCAAAAGCTCTCGTTCACCGACCCGCTGACCGGGCTGGCCAACCGGCGGGTCTTTGACCAGACCCTTGATAAGGAATGCGCACGGCTGGGAAGATCGGGGGCCGCCCTCTCATTGATCAGTATCGACGCCGACCATTTCAAGGCACTGAACGATTCTCAAGGCCACCAGCGGGGCGATGAGTACCTGATGCTGCTGGCAGCGGAATTGATCAAGATCGCCAGACGCCAGATCGACGTTGCGGCGC
>OBLW0100002378.1_pt1 | contig 15215 bp, 23 predicted proteins | sample 1520161 | NCBI WGS metagenome assembly OBLW01 (sample SAMEA3539309, study PRJEB22396) | soil metagenome | biome: tundra; feature: field; material: soil | place: USA | collected 2010-05 | depth 0.15 m
TATCTGCTCGGGTCAGTGCGGAGGACTCGTTATCGGCAAATATCGGTAGCCCCGCCAGCGCCACACTTCCTCGAACGCCGTTTCTCGGGACCTGATCTATCGGACAGGTGGGAAGCATGCTAACCTGCGGAACGGCAGATGACAGGGTCGGGCGAGCTCGGCACTGGATCTCGGCTTCCTTCCGTGCCCGTCGAGGCATAGAATGCGCATTCACTGCCGGTCTCAGAATAGCCATCTGCGGTATTGGTTCGAGGAGGAAACGATGTTGAGCGATCCATCTCGGAGGGCAAAACCGAGGGTGTTTGAAGCGGCCTGTATTGCAGCAGCGTTTGCCGCAATCGCCCTTTTGCTCGTCTGCATTCTTCCTGCGGCGGCGCAGTCCCCGGCGAGGCCCGATCTCAGTAAGTTCCTTTTGGGCGGGTCGTCCTGCCCCTGACGAGCGTTGTTCAACAGATGCTGACGGCGCTGGTGAATCATGGAAAAGGCGACCTGGACCATTCGGCCATCGTTACGTACATCGAGGATATGTCGTCCATCTGGAGCGCGGCGACGTAAGAAGCTGTCAACGGCTGCGCGCGCCGTGAACCGTCCCTGAGACACATTCCTACGAAGAAGTGATTGAGACCACTGGCGGCGCGGTGTATCGAGTGTGCTTCGCGGGTGATTCTGTCTTCGTGATCCGCGAGATAGAGCCAGAGGCGCAGGTGGCTCCGATTTGGGCCTCCTTCTGCGGACATATGTTTGCTGTGGCGGGCCTCATCCACGAGATGGATGAAGCGATGGCACGGCGAATCGAAATCTGGCCGGTCGAAAAGCTGAATCGACCTGCTCATCGCGCGGGCAACAGAAATACTGAATCGTTACAGCATCTTGTTCAAGCAGACATCCTGGTCGACCGAGATCGCCGGCAGGCACGACTACAAGTCCATCCTTAATGCAGTCCGACTTGGAGCGAATGGATACCGACATCGCATCGGACATCGAACGGGCAACGCGGTCTGTACAAGTTGAGCAAGATGCCGATGAATAGGATGGTCGCGACATAAGACGCAACCTACGAGGACCGGATGCGCCGGCTACTGGAGGCACTTCACCGGCTGGTTCGTCGGCCTGTTCCGCTTTTGATACTCCTCCCACTTCCGCGTTCCCTCGTCGTCCTGAGCGTGGATGGCGTGCGAGTAGATCTCCGCGGTTGCCCTCTATGGCCGCGATTGACGAAGAACGGACGGGCAAAAATGAAGCGCCGCAGCCAGCCCGGTTAGCTTTATTGGAATGGATGTCAGGCTTCAAGCCATGGAACAATATGTTCATCGGTCACGCGGAACTGGAATTTGGCAAGGGTCTCGACAGACCGTTCTCCATCCAACGAAAAGTATTTCACGGTAAAGCGTGCCTTGGCTGTGGTCAGGTCAGGAAAGTCGATGAATTCCTCCGACGCGGGCGAAACGCGGAACATTAGCTGGTGAGCGACATCAATAGAGAGCACCTTGCCAGACTCCACAAGAAGTTGTGGTGCCAGTGGTGATATTCGCAGCCCTTTTTTGTCCGGAGAGTCATTCACACTCACCGTCACTTCCATGACCATAATCGTGGGGCCGCTAACGTTCCACACATCGAGATATACCGGCGGCCCGCTTCTGTACTGATCATTCCCCCGCCCATATTGGAGGTAGCGCTCAATATCGAGTCGGTTTGGGACTCGTAATTTGAGCACCGCTTTTGGTTCTCGCAAGACTCGAAGTTCCCTCACTTGATTGGCGGCCTCGGTTGCGGCTCTGGCGGCTGCATCGGCAGCGCGCCTAGTGTGGATGGCAGCACATACAGCAGCCGGAGCCGCAACCAATGCAACAACCACTGTGCCGATGGCACTCAACCAATCAGTGAGCCTTGGGCCGTCCATTCAATTCGATTTTCGCTCAACTCGCCAGCGCTCGGGTAGAGGGCGCTCGGGTAGAGGGCTCCACGGTACGTGCCGTCACTGCACCTGTCCTTTCGGTGGTGGCGCACCGGCCGCCGGTTGGTTCCGGTGCTGAAACTCTTCCCACTTCTTCGCGGCTTCGTCGTCCTGGCCATGGATCATGTGCGCGTAGATTTCCTGGGTGGTCCGGATCGAGCTGTGGCCCAGGCGCGCGCTTACCACGGGCAGCGGCACGCCGTTGGCCAGGAGATGCGACGTGTGCGTGTGGCGTAGCGAGTGTAGGCTGGCGCCGGCTGGCATGTTCAGGCGCCGGAACAACAGCGACACAGTTGCGGAAATCGAGTCGGGTTTCAGCGGGGTGCCATCGGGATTCGCGAATACCAGGTCCAAGTCCGCCCGGTAATCAGACCCGAACTGCTGGCGGAACTCGTCCTGCTGGCGGCGGTGGGCCTCGAGCACAACCAGCGTGCTCTCCGGCAGCCCCACGTCCCGCGGTTCGTCGCTCTTGGTGCCCTTGAATTCCAGCACGTTTCTGGTCTGCGTAAGCGACCGCGCGATGATGGCGCGCCCGTCCACGATGTCTGACCACCGCAACGCCAGCACCTCGCCCCGCCGGCAGCCCGTGGCGGCCGAAACTTCGAGGAACGCCCCCATGCACCACGGTCCCGACGCGCTGTCCAGCACCAGCGCCTGCTGTGCCGGCGTGAGTGCAATGCCGCGATGCTTCTTCACGCGGGGCGGCTCGCTCCGCGTGACCGGGTTGGTGGCCACCAGCCCCCAACGGATCGCCCTGGAGAACGCGCCGGACACTACGCCGCAAATATTCCTGACAGTTTTCGCGCTCATCGGTCGCGGCGCCTTGGTCTTCCGCACGTGGCCGCCAGCTTTCAGCAGACGTCCCCACTCGCGGTTCAGGTGGAGCGGCGTGATCTCGGCCAACGGCATCGCGAGCAGCTCCGGGGCCAGATACGCCGCCTGCTCGTGGTAGCGCTCGATGGTCTTGGGTGCCAGCTTTTCCTGGGCGTGCTGGCGCATGAACTCATCCAGGAGCGCGCCCAGCGTCTTCGGCAGTTCTTCGGCGACACCTCCAGCGCCGGCCTTCGCCAACTCGATCTTCTTCAATTCTTCGGCGAAGCGGACACGCTCAGCGTCCTGCGCATCGCCCTTCTTCTCAAAACCGAATCCTCGGACAATACTCCGGTGTTCGCGTGTCGAGCCGGGCGCGTCGAACTTATAAAGCCAGGTGACCTTACCATTGCGCTTGCGTTTGTGGACGGGCATACGGTCGTAACCTACCTCTTGTTTAGGGTTGAAGTCGAGGCGCTGAAAAGCGCCTTAGAGAAGTCGGGCCGCCCCGGGCGGCTCGTGGCCAACTGAATCGCGGGAAGATGGGACTACCTGACGGCAGCCCCAGCAAGACGGGAAAGGCACGCCGGTCGCCCCGTGTAGACTGGCATCAGTTCAACACCTTTACCTCTGGTGGTCCCACAAGTCCGGCGCGCTCACGCATTCCGCAGGTCCTCTCCCATTCCTCATAGGCGTGGCGCGTGATGATCCATCGCTTCCCCAGGCGAATTCCGGGCAGAATCCGCTGTTCCAACATGGTGTAGACCGCCTGGCGCCCCACGTCCAATCGCCGCGCGATTTCCGGCACAGTGATGCGCGCGGAGTTAGCATCACCCGGAGGTCTGGAAGCGGAGTTTGCGAGCGGATCGGACATGGCGTTCATCAAGGTTGAATCTGGGCCTACCTCGCAGTCGTGACCATCTGCGGGCTGAATGGGTGTTCGGGCTGGACGCTGCGGAAGCATCTGAGAATTGATCTCGCAGCTTACATCACCGGCTGGGCGTCCTCGCCGGACAGAATCAGTAAATCCAGAACGCGCCGCAACTTGGCGAGTTCGAGCGTTTGTACTTGGCAGAGAACCGAGTCCTTTTCGCGCAACTCCTCGGCCTTGTGCTGAGCTTCCTCGATCGCCATCCGGGCAGCTGCAGACAGGAGCCCCCGGTTCGAGATCTTGGCAATGCTGAGCGACGCGCAGTTGGGCTTCTCATAAATAATTGCGACACGAAACATCATTCACCTGATTAGTCGATGAGTTTTTGGATTTGCCGGAAAGTCTGTGTTTTCAGTCAATTGCTCGGATCAGAACGCGCCCTGCGGTTGACCGTAAGCGCGCCCGCGTTCGCTTGATCCTGGCAGGGCCCCACCCGAGCGATTCACGCACTGCGGATGGCGCTTGTAACTCCAGTTTGGCTTTAACGTACGCACCCATGTCCGGGTCGGCCTGGATCTCCGCCCTGAGCGCGGAGATGCTCTCCCTCGTGAAGCGCGGCTCCAGAAGAGCCTCACCGGGTGTGTCGGCAAGGGATTCGCATTCGAGAAAGTCCCAATCGGGATCCCTGGCCAGACCCTCTTTCCATTGCTGCTGGAGTTTGGCCGCAGCACTCTGCAACTGTTCCAACGAGCGCAGGATGCCCGGCCTGCTCTTCGTGCCGCCCTGTTTTGCAGAACGGCCCTCGCGGGTCATTTCGCGCACGCGGTCGATTTGGATGTTCTGTGCGGCACGGCGGAGCACCTTGTACGGGGATCTCGCGCGCGTCTGCCAGTCGGCGCGGATCAGGGCTTCGGCCACGGCCATGGACATTCTCCAATCCTTCGGATCCTCACCGGCCAATAATCCAGATACCGCTGGCATGGTCTTAAAGCTCTTTCGTAAACCCAGGAGTCGGCGGTCCGTCGCAAAATGCTCCAATACATCGGGGAAGTCGGCGTACGCAAAGATCGCAACGATGGCTGAGTTTCTTCGTTCCATCACTTGCCGCCAATCGTCGCGTTTCTTACCGTCGCGGAGGTCGAAGTACATGGACACGTTGGCGACAAGTGCTTCGCAGCAGCTCATCAGCCGCGGAGCCATATCGATCAGCCATTTAATCGCGGACCTGTCGCTCGGTTCGTATGGGGGCTGGAGTGCGCGTACAGCTTCAATGTCCACCATGAGCCGAGCCAATAGAGCTTCAGCTAGGTCGCGGTCAGATGCTGCAATCCCGGGCGGCACGGAGTTGCGGGGACAACTCACGCCCAGATTAGGTACCTCGAAGCGTGATCCTGTTGTGTCATTCACTCGGTGTTTTCTGTCCATCGCCTTCAACCAAGATTTACCACGAAAACCTCGCCGCGCGGTCTTGCATTTCTGGCATTTTCCGGCGCAGCGGTAGCACGTAGCCGCACCCGCGGTTGATGATCTTGGGTTGCTGGGTCGAACCACTTCGGCAGTCCAGAGCCAAAGACATGCCCGAGCGTGCCCCCTGCCGAATTCGGAATGATCGAGGCTTCTTTGAACCGGAGGCCCAGCCACCATCGCGCTATGGCGTGGCCGGCCTCATGGTACGCGGTCGCCTCCAGGCTCTTCCGATCACGTGATCGCATTGTTCTTGACTCCCCCTTTCGGTGCCGGCCGCCGAAACGCCGGGACAGGGCGACCACGCTTCGGAGGGCTTCGTCTTCCGGCCCTCTCCAACATTGGCCAGTTGCCCGGGTGGCCCCAGGCTTCTTTCTTCTTTCTTCATTCAACTGCCCGTCTCTCCCACTGGCTCGGCCCCCCAGGTCCCCACGTGGGGAAAGGAGGAGACCTGAAAGAATTGAAATAAGTAAATATATATAATATAAGCTACTCTTTCTACGGCACTTGGCGGTCGAAACTTTCTTCAAGACGCATCTGAAAGAAGCCTGAAGGAAGTGCCATAAGGTCAGTGGTCCGCTACATTATCAGGGTGTCAGTCGGGAAGTCCTTCTCGTGCTGCACGCGAAAGTCGCTGTGCACATAGACGATAGCTTTGCGTCCAGCAGTTAGCCTTCCGTAAAAACTGAGTTTTCCCGCGTGCACCAGCGTGGTGAGGCGCTTCTTCCTGTCCCGGTACTGGTCCCCTTGGAAGGCGCGGGTCAGTTCGCTCTGGGTGATTCCAGGTGCGCCGGCTTGGCGGATTTTCTGCTCCATCTTGTCGGCGGCGAAGCCCTCCGGGGTCAAACCGGTTTGGATGAGTTCGAAAACCGTGCGCTCACTGGACACAACCCAGTCAATCGCCCGCTGCATCGCCGCTGGCGACACCCGGAGGCTGCATGAAGCCGACACTTCGAAGATAACCGCGAGTTTGAGAACGACGGCCCGCAAGCGGTGAAAGAAGGGCATCGCCAATGAGCAATTGGATTGGCCCGTGAAACGCTTGCGCGCACTCACATACCAGTCGTCGTACAGGTCTTCGACGCCGGACAGATCTGCCTCATCACGGAGCATCGCCGCGGCGCGCAGTCGGTCGCCGAGCGGCTGCACCCACCTGGTGTTGGGCTTCTTCGGCTTGGAAATGACCTTGGTGGTGCCCGGCACTCGCACGATCAGCCAGCGCGGCACGAACCCGCCGGTTGAATCGGCTTGCGCCAGGTTCGGAACGAACCAGTCGAGCGAAGAAGTGGCCAGGATGGTGATCCGCGGCGAATCCCGGAACTCGATGGGAAGGGTGCTCGATGGCCGGCCGGTCCTATAGGTAATGTCGTCCGGCGCGCGCGTGTTGTCGTAACGATCGGTGAGCCATTCCTTCACGCCGGTGAAGTTGGATTGGTTGAGCGTCCTGAGAACCTGCGAGATTTCCGGCCAGATGAAGAGACCATCGGAATTCTTTGAGATATCTTCGTAGAAGGCCGGACCACTCCCCCAGGTGTTGCCTCTCACCAACCCGCACACGCGGCTCGCGTCGATAATCGGGTACATCAAACCGACAAGGGTGTTGCGTCCCATCCCGCTTTCAGACAGGATCAATTCCCAGAGGTCCAAGGTGAGTTTCAAACCTCCGTAACGGATGCTCACGCGAGGGTTGAGCACGGCCGCAAGCAGAATCAGCGCAACCGCCTCATGCACCCCTCGCGGCGCTTCGAGAATGTCGGCGTAGTCCGCGTAGCAGGAAATGAAGTCGTTCACGGAAGGGATGGGGTCGGGCGCGCTCTCTGGTGATTCGGGTGCTGGCATCACTGATCCCCTGGTTCGCCGGTCACCGCCACGGCGCCCTGCGCCAGTTTCGGCTCACGGATATCTCGATACCCGCCGGAAGCCAACCACTGTTCCACCCACCGCACGTCAATCCGGCGGCGGCTGCCCACCGGAACGGACGGGATTTTTCCAGTGCCTACGAGGTGGAGGCAGAGCCGGTATGGCAGCCCGGTCGCCTGGGCGAATTTGGGTATGGTGATCAGCTTCGTCATTTCGTTACACCTTGGACAGGTCGATGCTCCCTGATAAGAGGGGGAGCGATGATCTTGCCGGATCGGTCCTTTATTCGCTGGGTGGTGTGGCTGCCGGCGTTGAGGATCGTCCTGAAAATGCGAGGCCGCAGGAAGCGAATCCGGCGGACATTGCCGACTCCTACGAATAGATCGGAGTCCAGCGCCAGCGCTTCGCCATGTGATAGCACTCGACAGTGGCGGCCATATTCGTTGCGCAGCTCAATTTCGTCGCCGGAACGAGCGAGCACATTCGAAAGATCCGCGCCGGTGAAGACCATGTTTGGGGACGCCTATCCTGGGACTCTCCCCGATGACCCCTGGGGCGAGGGGAGTTGCTGATTGCTCAGCTACTGCTGGAATTGTGGCGTTTCCTGCAAGAATTGGCTAGATTGAGACGATTCATCGGAGCAGCAGGCTGGCCGCAGATGGTTGAACCATATGGGGTTGGCGGCACTTGAACTAACGCGTCCGCCGAGGGGCTCTTGGCGTCGGCGTCGTGGAAATAATTGGAGCGAATTGGATTAAATCCGCACCGCAGAATTAAATCCGTCAGTCGGCGTACTTGCGGAGCATGTCTACAATCTGCCTGCGTTGTGCGCCTTGGGCGAGGTCGAGATCCTCCCATTTTGATGTCTTTATGCTGGCGCCATCGCCGAGGTCAATCTTCATGCCCTGAAAGTCTCGAAGGGGCACCGCCTTTTGGCTGTCCAGCTCCGTGAATATCTCGCCAAGATGATCGCGCCAAGCCTCACCGTGCTTCAGGATTGCCGTTCGGATAGCGTTCCGCCGCCCTGGATCGGCCCGTCGCCCGCGCTTCTTCGCACTCCTCTCCACCTGCGGGGAGGCCAGGACCGAAGAGGCCATGTCGGACCCGATCTCCGTTCGGCGCAGCTCGTGCTTAGGGTGCAATTCTGGGACATCCCGGCCAGCTTCGCCGCTGGACTGGTCTTCTTGCGCTGCTGGTTTCGATAGATCTGAATCGCCCGCTTCCGGGGGCCGACTCGATCGCCCGGCTTTACCCCCGCCTGCCGCGAGAGCATCGTTTTCAAGCATTAAACAGAGATTCGCTGAGGCCTCGCAAACGTTGGAGATCGTCCCGGATACGTGGGAGGGTCCTTCTGTGCCATCGGCGTTCTGTTCAGACCAAGGAGTATTATCATCGAGCTTGAAATTGATGCCCCGCTTCCTTACCAGATCCAGCCAGGCTTGCAGAGAGTCCACCTGTGCCGGCTCACTTATGGCAGTCCCGGCTCGTCGTGCCAGATTCTCGAAGCGGAGGCGCGACTCAGGGGCACTTCCAGCAATTTGCCAGTTCCCTCGAGCCCCGGATACGTAATGCCAATCCGCCCGTAGGCCAAGCGCAGATTGCGATAGTGCCCGGAACCGGGCCTCAAGGTCTTGCCAATAGTTGCCGTCGGTCATCGCTCCCTCCGCGGTTCCCTCGGTTGCGGTGCCGCCAACCGGGGCGACAGGCGTGACAGCGGGCTGATGGCCATGGCGTCCGGCATCATTCCTGAGGCGATGGGCCGCCTCGATCAGGACTTCAAGCGCGTTGTTCCAGTCGAGCTTGTTGAGGTGGTAAATTCGGTTCTTCACCGCCGAAGACCTCCACCTGTTCACCGTCGATAATCTCAACCTTGTGGATGTGGTAGTCTCGCGCGGGCAAGAACTGAAACGCCTGCTCTGAGTGCTGGAGAAATAATCCTACTCCGCGTGAACCCTCGCCAAAAACCCTGATTAGGCACCTGCGCCCTAGCCTTTGCACACGCCGCACTTCGTTCCAGTACAGTGGGCGCGCCCTGTGAACAAAGGTCCTGCCGTCTCGCACGAGGGCGACCAACTGGCGTAACAGCGTCTCGGTGCCTCCGGAATTGTCCACAACTCCCGCGATTCGCGTCCCGCCGGGTGAATAGGCCGCCAAGCGCGGGACGTGCCTTTCGCCCGGTTCATGACGCTGGGCTAGGCGGCCAGCTTCATTTTATGTCGGTTGATCCTTGCGCTGCTGAAAACTGGGTGGACCGATCCAACAAGTTCGCCAGGATCCTTCGCGCTCGGGGTGAGCCCAGCTTCGCAATGACGGTATTCACCGCGCCGGCATCCGCCAGGAAGAGAAGCCGCGCCATGCCCGGACTAGCGCTCGAAGAAGGAGTTGCTCGACCATGGTGCGCCCGGACAGATTCGAGCAGCCGACCGAACTGGCTTCCTCGTGCGCGGCAATCCCGAGGTGGTTGGTCTCCCGAGAAACTGGAATCAACAGCCGCCGCTCGGGGGAACTGGGCGGCTGAAGCCCAAGATTCACGGCGGCCCGCCACACGGTCCGTCCACTGGCGGCCACGATCCGCACCGCTCGCCGGGTTGGCTGCTTCACGGGATAGTGGTCCCGTGTTGCTCCCTCGGACTCCCGGCACCTACGCCCTCGTGCTCGCGTCCGCCATCACCGCCCGCATCCGCGTTGGGCGACTCGGGGTCCTTCCACTCCAGCCGTGGCACTACGTGTACGTTGGTTCGGGCGGAAAATCCCCACTGGCATATCGACTACATGCGGAGATTCACCCGATTGGTCTCGGTCTGGTACTGCTGCGGAGCCCGCTGCGAGCACGCCTGGGCGACGCAACTGAGGGCCATCCCCGGCGCGACCGTCCCGATGCCCGGCTTCGGAAGTTCGGATTGCCGGTGCGCACCTGTTCGGGTTGGTGAACGGCCCGCGAGATTTTTGGTAAAATGTCCGCTTATCCTGAAATCATGGCGAGCTTTCCAGCAACCACACGAACGCAAGTAAAGCGTCTGCCGCAGCGGGCTCTCTACAGTCAGGATGAGATCTACACCATCCTCGACGAGAGCTTCCTTTGCCATATCGGCTTCGTCGTTGACGGCCAGCCATATGTCATCCCCACCACCTACGCACGCCGCGGTAGTGAGATTTTCATTCACGGGTCTGCTGCCAGTAGGATGTTGCGGACCTTAGGAGTTGGCGTCGACGTATGCGTGACCGTCACGCTGGTCGACGGGTTCGTGCTGGCACGCTCGGCCTTTCACCATTCCCTCAACTACCGCAGCGTCGTGATTTTGGGAAAGGCTCGGGTGGTTACCGATCCGGCCGAGAAGCTGGAGGCACTGCGCTGCTTCACTAACCACATGGTGCGGGAACGATGGGATGAGGTCCGGCAGCCCACCGAACACGAACTGAAAACGACCGTGGTGCTGGCACTGCCGCTTGCGGAGGTCTCTGCCAAAGTGCGCAAGGGGGCGCCGGTAGATGACGAAGCGGATCGGGCACTACCGGTCTGGGCCGGCGTGGTTCCGCTGCGGGCAGTGGTTGGCACGCCGGTCGCGGCTGACGACTTGGCAGTCGGTACGCCCCCGTTCGATGTGAAGCGGTTTGCCCACTTTGCATAGTGTGCCGCCGGACAGGGCGGCGCTGTACCGGCAACCGATGTCCTCTCGGTACAGCCCCAGCCTCCTCGCGCTATTCTCCCGGAGCAGGCTCCCCTCGCGGATATATCGGCGGACCATCTGAACCGACCGGCTGTAGACGGTGCTCGACGAACGGCGTACGCCTCAACCTTTCGCAAGGATCGTCGCCCTAATCCTGCGGTAGAGCCTCTCCCGCAGGTCCTCAGGGGTCTCCCAATCAATGTGATTCTTGTGGTTCGTGTCGAAGTGAAGCTTTCCAATTTCGTCTTTGCGACAACACCAGATCACCGTGCGACCGATCCCCATCGCAAAACCCGCTTCGTAGTAAACCCCCGCCCGTTGACCAGTGAAATCAGCCACCATAAATTGACAGTTCCGAATTTCGGCCATGATCTCATCCGGAATTTCGTTGTTGTGTTCCTTCTTATCAATACGGATTGGAGTGAAGCCGGCATCCCTCACTGCCAAAGCGATGCCGCTGTCGTACGCTTCTCTTGTCTCCGTTGAAAACCACATCGCCACAAAACACCGCCCTGGTATGCCTCCAGGTCTCGGGAGGGGCTCAAGCTCTTCCCATCCAGAAACCGTTAGCTGACAATTCGTGGTCCCCTCTGTCAGGAACCCCCGCTTGTACAAATGCGCGAGCAGGTGCGAAAGCTCAACGCTGTTTGCCGCAGCAACGAGCGAGTAGTCCCGATCCAGGTTCATTTGCCAGATCTGTCCCAGCGTCTTCGTATGTTCGGCGATCAATCGAAGAAGGCCAACCAGCTTCTGAGAAATCCGAATCGAACGTTGCTCGTCCTCAAGACGCTGCCAGTTTGCCATGGTCAAGGTCAGCGGACTCCCGGCTGAAGACGCTTTGCGAGTAGCAGCGGATAGGTATGGGTGCGGCTGACCTTGCATGTCTCTGTCCGCCGTCAGTTCGAAGGTCATCTTGAATCGCCCGCAAACGGCGCAATCAATGAGCGTCTCGGGGAGTGCCCCCCGGAACTTTGTCTTGCCGCCGCAAAGCGGGCACGCCACTTCCATCGCATTTCCGCCGGACATATCACCGTAACGCTAGAACGGATCTGGCTTGATGTCAACGCATGGCATGGTGACAGACCGATTTGCTACCTGGGTTGATAGCAGAAGTGCCGCGCGGTTAGCTGGCCGGTCTTCACGGGACGCGACTTGGCCGGATTTTGGCCGCGCCAGTGCTTACAGCCCCTTCACAATCTGCCCGATGCGGACATCGAGCGCCTCGGCGATAACCTTCAGCGTCCGGAGGGTCATGCTCTGCTTCCCGCTTTCGAGCCGATAGAGGTGGGTCCGGTTGAGCCCGGCGAGTTCCGCAAGCTGATCCTGGGTGATCCCCTTTCGCTTGCGGATTTTTCGGATGCGTTCCCCGACTGCTCGGTCGATGTCTTGCAAGCCACCAGACTAGGAGGTATGCTGCTTCTGGGCACCCTGCTTAAAAGCAACATGCCGCTTCCCCTTTGGCGGGCAAGAGAGCTACGATGGCGCATGTCTAGATCTGGCGGGACCATCGATTGAGGGCCGCGAGATCTGATAGTTTCTGGCATCGGTCAAATGGCGGATTCGAAAACGACAACCCAAGTCGGTGATCTACACGCGAGACATGGCGAAAGGGGGTTCGTAAGCTATTCAATCGCAATTTGTCACCGCGGGCTGCACAAGCATCGGCTTGTTCATGGGCCAGATGCCGACGTGGTCCAGGCAAAGGTGCGCCTCCAGACTGCCGAGTGGGACGAGCTTTGGGCAAAGAAAGTCGCCATTGAGGAAAAGAAGAAGACGGCCTATCAGGCGAAGGAGGCGCGGCGACTGCAACTTGACCGCCAAAAGGAGGAGGCAGCCGACAGAACGGCGGACGCTCAACAAACGCTGCAAGCACTTCGGGAAGTGTTGTCCTCATCCTTGTCGGACTCCAAAGCCGTGAATTGGGAGGCACTGAAGGACAGGACACCCTTTCCAAAGTCTGCGCCAAAAGCTCCGGAACGTACCGCACCGCCGGAACGGGGCACGGTCCCGGAGACGCCGGTGCGAACCTCACAAAGGTATCAGCCGAGGCTCGGCCTCTTAGACAGGCTCATGAAGTCCCGTCGCGCGGAAAAGGAAGCTCTGAAGGCTCAGGCTTTTGACTCGGACATGCGCGCGTGGGAGGCGGCGCGGGACCACATTTTGGCCGACCATGCCGCGAAATTGGAGGCACACAAGAAGCAGGAGGCCGACTTGGAAGCGGCCCACGCGAAGGCCGTCAGCAAATGGGAAGCGGAACGTGACGCTTTCATGGCCCAACAGGCCCAGCAACACGCAGCCATGGACGCTTTCCGGGCGCGTTACCTGGCCAAAGAACCGGCAGCGATAATGGAGTACTGCGATCTGGTATTGTCCAACTCTGACCACCCGGAATGTTTCCCGAAGGAATCCGACCTTGACTTCAACCACGATAGCGGCGTACTCGTGGTGAACTACAGGCTCCCCGCCCCTTCCGATATACCCACGCTGAGCGAAGTGAAATACGTTCAATCCAGCGACAGCTTTACTGAGAAGCACCTGTCGGAGGCCAATTCCGCCAAGCTGTATGACGAGATCGTCTACCAGGTCGCCCTACGGACTCTGAACGAGCTGCTCGAATCCGATCAAGCGGCCGTGATCACCAGTGTTGTTTTCAATGGGTTCGTCACTGCCACCGACCGGGGAACCGGGAACGAAGTAACCGCGTGCATCATCTCAGTACAGGCATCGAAAGAGACGCTGCGCGGGATCAATCTCTCCAAGGTGGACCCTAAGGCGTGCTTCCGGCAACTCAAGGGCGTGGGCCGTTCAAAGCTGCACAGCGTCACTCCGGTCGCCCCGATCATCAATGTTCGTCGGGATGACGAACGATTCATCGAGTCGTATGGCGTTGCTGACAGACTAAATGAGGGCTTTAACCTGGCGGCCATGGACTGGGAAGATTTCGAGCACCTGATCCGCGAGATCTTTGAGAAGGAGTTCACATCGTCGGGAGGGGAAGTGCGGGTGACTCAGGCTAGCAGAGATGGCGGCGTTGACGCCGTTGCTTTCGACCCTGATCCGATACGCGGCGGGAAAATCGTGATCCAGGCGAAGCGATATGCCTACACGGTCGGGGTGTCGGCTGTGAGAGACCTCTACGGAACCCTGATGAACGAGGGAGCCACCAAGGGCATCCTCGTGACGACATCTGACTATGGTCCGGACGCCTATGAGTTCGCCAACGGCAAGCCCATCACCTTGCTGAACGGATCTAATCTGCTTCACCTGCTGGAGAAGCACGGAACGAAAGCCCATATCAACCTCGTCGAGGCGCGGCAAGCCCTCACGACGGATAGAAGGTAATGAAACCGAAAGAGTGTGCCATGCTTTTCGCGACTCCCGTTGAAAGGCCGCGCGTCCCTCGCGTAGAAGGTCCGCCGCGCGCGCTCGGGTCCCTTCGGCCAGTCGGGGGGACGATTGAAGTTCCAAAAGGAGATTTCTCAATGATGAACATGAGAACCGCTTTGGCTGTCGGCCTGCTACTTACGGCCCTTGCAGCGCCTTCGTATCCAGCCAAGAAAAAGCCAGATTCACCATACAAGGGCCGCGTGCCTCAAAACTCCACCATCTTTATCGCGTCGATGCAGGGCGGTCTGGATGGCTTCATCGCAGCGGAAATCCTGAAACAGAAGGTTCCCGTCCGCGTCGTGACTGAGGAGACCGTGGCGGATTTCATCATGTCGGGAATCTCGCTGAAGGAAGACGATCACTGGTATAACGTAGTCTTTGGCGGGAAAGACAAGAACGAAGGAAACATCCGCATCTTGAGCCCGAAAACCAAAGAGATGATCTGGGCCGGGGAAGCCGGAGACCGCTCGTTGCTACTGCCGTTCTACCGGCGGGGGGGTGAACGGAAAGTTGCTGACCGCATTGTCCGGACGATGATGAAAGACTTGTTTTAGCTCGTCTTCCGCCGCGCCGCGCGGCCTCTCGTGCCTCTGGCCTGAGCGGTCCTCAAGTCCCTTGTCAGGTGTTCGATGGAGATGCCAACGACCCTCGACAGGACCACGGCCCTGCCCGGCGAGCACCGCCGGATTCCAACCAAAGCCGCGGAGATCGAGGGCCGCGGGATTCCGGTCAACTGGGCCAGTCAAGTCCGCGACGTTTGGGGACAAAGCCCGCTCTTTTTCCAGCCGCGGGTCTCCGGGGATCGGGCGTTCCACGGGGGCCTCACGATTCCATTTTCGGACTTTTTGAACTGATAGGCGTATATAGTGTGAGGTGGAGGAGGACTGGAACATGTTCTCCGTCAAGCTGGTGCAACTGGTTGAAACTCACTGGGAGCAGATCAGTGCGCGGATCTTGCACAAGATCCAGAACGATCCGAGATTAGCTCACGTCAACAGGCTGTCGGAATCGGAGTTCCGCGAGCGGGCTCGGGAGATTCTGAACAACATCGGCGACTGGTTGGGGGCTTCGCTGGATGAGCCTCTGGCTCGGCGCTGTGAGGGGCTGGGCCGCCACCGGAAAAGAGGCGCAGGACGCGGCGTCACGCGCCTTGGTGCTGGCCTTCGGGCTCGATCACATCATCCTGCAGGACTTCCGGACG
>OBLW0100002379.1_pt1 | contig 15210 bp, 18 predicted proteins | sample 1520161 | NCBI WGS metagenome assembly OBLW01 (sample SAMEA3539309, study PRJEB22396) | soil metagenome | biome: tundra; feature: field; material: soil | place: USA | collected 2010-05 | depth 0.15 m
TGGGAGCTCGGCCGGGGCCATGGGCGCGCTCCGGGTCGGGAACAGGACGACACGGGGGATGGGGCCTGCGCGAAGGTGCTGCGAATGGACATCTTGCTGCGTTATGGCGAACTCGATTCGGTGGCCGCAATATATGAGACACCGGCCACTGAGGGTTAGCGCAGCACGGGTACAGGCCGACCCCACCAGGGTCCAGGCGACGCGGCAGCTAGAAGGCTACACCCCAAAATGCTCACAACCTACAAGTCGGGTCTGGCCGCCACCTAGCCCGAAACCCGAGGCCGCAGAGAAGGTCGCGGACCTCTTACCCTCCAGCAGCGAAGTCTCGCTCCGCGTGTCATGTTGGCAGTTAGGGCATTCGGTGCGGTCAGCCCGGCGGGCTAGAACTCGCCGTTGACCAGCCCCATCACTTCGATCCGCCAGTCATCGAAGCTCATCGGCGGCTCACGATCCAGCAGCTCGGCCAACGTCTCCTGATGCGTCGGCTCAGCGCCCAGAGCCACGGCCGCGATGTGCCCAGCCAACTGATCGTGGGGCAGTACCCTGACCTCGATCCCGGTGGCTGCCTTGTCGGCGTGGATGGCGTCTGCGAGAACCCCGAGCAACGCCAGCCTGGCACTTTGGTCATCGGGTGCAGAGGCCTCGACGAGGGTGTTACCCCCGACGAGAACGACCCGACCCTTGTCGGACATCGCCGGCAGGAGAGTCGAGGAAGCCGCGAAGCGGGCGAGCAGCCCGTCTTGTAGGAAGTTGCGCACACGATCGACAACGGTGCTGCCACGGGCCGCCACGTGCACCGGCAACTGGATGTATCCGTCCAGCGAGCCGGGCGGGATACCCGCAAGAGCCGCCTCCAGCTTTCCCAGGTCATCAACCGCGATCGCCTCTGCACCCGCATCTCTGAGGGCTTCGCACACCGCAGCCACTGGTTCTGCTGCACCCGTCACCATTACCGTCGAGGTCATGGTCACTCCCTTCGCCGTCGCTGTAAGCAGAGGCTAGCGAACGAGACCGCCGTTGACCACCAGAGAATCGGCCCTGCTGCCATGGACCAGACAACTCGCTATGGTGTCGGCATGGACGATGCGCTCACAGGCACGAGCCCGGGAGGTTCGCAGACGGCGACGCTTCAGCCCTTGGTGGTTATGGACAAGGTCAATAAGCACTACGGGGCACTGCACGTTCTCAGGGACATCGACCTGACAATTGACCAAGGCGAGGTCGTCGTCGTCATCGGCCCCTCAGGCGCTGGCAAGTCCACCCTGTGCCGCACGATCAATCGTCTGGAGACCTTTGAGTCAGGCACTATCACCATCGACGGGCAGCTGCTGCCCACCGAGACCAAGGCTCTGGCGCGGCTGCGTGCCGACGTCGGCATGGTCTTCCAGTCATTCAACCTGTTCGCACACAGGACAATTCTCCAGAACGTGACCCTCGGTCCCGTCAAGGTCCGCGGCAGCTCCCAAGCCGTCGCGGACAGGAAAGCCATGGAGCTGCTCGAGCGGGTCGGCGTGCAGGATCAAGCCGACAAGTACCCGGCACAGCTCTCAGGCGGCCAGCAACAGCGTGTCGCAATCGCCCGGTCACTGGCGATGGAACCCAAGGTCATGCTCTTCGACGAGCCGACCTCGGCGCTAGACCCCGAGATGATTAACGAGGTCCTCGACGTCATGATCGGGCTCGCCCGCTCTGGCATGACGATGATTGTCGTGACCCACGAGATGGGTTTCGCCCGCCGCGCGGCTCAGCGGGTTGTCTTTATGTCCGATGGCCAGATCATCGAACAGGCCACGCCTGAGGAGTTCTTCACGAATGCCACGTCGAAACGGGCCCAGGAGTTCCTCGGCAAGGTCCTACGCCACTGACCCGTCGCGCCAGCCAAGCGCGGCACCCAGTACACAAAACACAACGAAGGTCCTACCTGGCGAGAGGTAGGCCCTTCGTTGTGCTTCCACTGTACTGGAACCAGATACCTTCCCCGACCACTGTCACAGTGAGATCACCCGATAACCGTCAGCGACCTGCGAAAAGAGGACGGACAACGAGTCCGGCCCGACGAACAGTGCGGTAGCCCAAACATCTGCCCACATCAGGCTGGGTCCGACCACGGTGACCGAACCTGCCCGCTGAACGAAGGTACCGGTGGCCCGGTCGTAGAGATGTGCCCCTCGAGCGGCCGTGCCGGAGGTGGCCACACCACCCTGGCCAAGCTCCACGACCTCGGCGATCCGTGAGCGATCCAGCGGGTCCTCGATACCCACCCGCCACGGCGCCCCCGGCCCAACGTCAGCCTCAATGGCGCTGCCACCGACCACAACGTCACCGCCTGCATTAAGGCAGTAGCTCGTCTCGGAAAGGTCCGCCAACCGTCTCGCGGCCCGCTCAGCGGCCCAGCCCTTCACCAAGCCGGTCGGATCGAAGCGTAGGACGCCGTCAGCGTCGGGCAGCTGGTCGGTGAACGCACCGTCAGTGAGCTCGCCGGCCTGTTGGCACAGCGTGATGACCTGCTGGACCAGTGAGTCGGCGCGCCCGGGGTCGAGCTCACCCCTGCGAATCCGGCTGACCTCACTGTCACGCAGGTACGTGCTGAACAGCCGATCCGCTTGACGCAGAAGGTCAAATGCCTCTTCAACGCCTCGGGCCACAGCTGGCGAGTCGACGTTCCCACCCCGGAGGTGGATGCTGATCGGCATGCCCATGATCTGCCGGACCCACGCTCGGCGCTTCATAGGTGGGCCTGGTCGACTGCCGACTGGAGTGACTGCAGGTAGCCGTCGCTGGTTACCGTGGCTCCGGAGACGGTGTCGATGGAGGCGGACTGTTGCGCGACGACCTCCTGGTTGAGGATGGGCAAGGCGAAACCGTTGATCTGGGCGTCTCGGCCGTTGTTCTGGGGGTACTGCACCGCTTCGGACGCAGAGATCTTGCCGCCTTGGACGGTGATCTTGACCTGGACTGGGCCCCACCGGGTGTCCGCGGCGGCACCGGTGTAGCTGGCCAGACTCGACTTAGATGTCGCCGGGCCGCTCTTCTTTGACGATGGGGCCGGCGACGTCGCGCCCGGTGCGGCAGGTAGCTGGGATATCGGGCTGCCCGCGAAGGTGCTGCTGGTGCTGGTGTGGTAGCTGAGAAGCAGCACCACGGCCGTGATGGTGGACAAGATGGCCAAGACGATGCGCCGCATGGATCCCCCTCGTTGCTGGTATGGCGCCGCGCGGGCGGTCAGTAGCCGAAACGTTCGATGTGGACGTGTTCGGGGGTGACTCCGGCCCGGATGACTGCCCGCTCAGCGGCGTCCATCCACCCCGGGCCCCCGCAGATGAACACGTCGTGGGTCGCGACGTCCGGCACGAGCTGGCACAGCGCCTGGACATCGCCCAGGTGTGCCGCGTGTTCAGGTAGCCAGCTGGACCGCGCTTTCGCCCGGTGCCCGGTCACGACGAACAACCGTGCCTGCCGTGTCCCGGCCAGGCTGGTCAGCTCGTCGACCAAAATGCGGTCTTGGTGCGAGCCTGCCCGGTAGACCACTGTCACCTCACCCGGGCGCTGGTCCAGCTCCTCCAAGAGCGCCCGCATCGGCGTGATACCGATACCGGAGGCCATCAGCAGAACCTTGCGACGGGTCCGCACTCCCCCGTGCAGCCGGCCATAGGGGCCTTCGAAGAGAACCTTCGTCCCCGGGCGCAGGTCAGCCAGCCGCGACGACCCATCCCCCAGGTGCTCGGCAGTGATCCGCAGGGTCCGGCCATCGGGTGCCGCGGACAACGAGTAAGGGTGCGCCCTGGTGAAACCCGGCCCGTCCAGGAAACGCCACTGCAGGAACTGACCGGCGCGCACCGGCAACCGGTGCAGCATCCGGCCCCGCATGACGACGGTGGTGACGCGGTCGTTCTCGGCACGGACCTGCTCCACGACAAGCTGATGACGCAGACTGCGCCACAACGGCTGGCCGACCCGCCAGAACAGCACGCTGGCCGCCGCCGCCGCCCACAGCGTCCACCAGTACACCGTGGCGGCCGGCGAGGTTAGGAAGTCCTTACCGGTCCACAGCTGGTGCGGCAGCGCCAGGCCCAGACCGAGGTAGGCGTACAGGTGAAGCAGGTGCCACGACTCATAACGCAGCCGCGCCCGGGCCGCCCGGACCGAGGTGACAATAACCCCTACCAGGGCCACCGTGCCCGCCACGGCCAGGAGCATCCCGGGATAGTTGACCACGAGGTCGACGATCGTGGCCCACAGCCCCCCCGGTGTGGCAGCCGCATAACCCACCGTGATCGCGACGATGTGCACCACCACAAGACTGAACGACCAGAAACCTACCCAACGATGCCGCCTGGCCAGCTCGTCCTGGCCGAAAGTCCTCTCCACCAAAGGGATCCGGGCCATCAGGAGTACCTGGACAAGCAACAGGTCCGAGGCCACCAGACCAGTCAACCGCCCCAGACTCGTCAGGCTCGCACCCGCCTGCGCAAGTCCTTGGACTCCGCCGCCCGCCACCCACAGGGCCACGACCACCAGCATCGAACACCACACGAAGACCCCACAGGCATCACGCCACCACAGCGGGACACCCGGCCGCGGCGGCGAGGCGCGACGGCCACTCATCCGCGCCAACGCGACGGACCTGACCTCAGTCGACCTCGCCGACCGCGGGTCCAATGAAGCGGTCATGCTCCAAGGATCGCCGAGAATCTTGGGAGTTACCTGAACTTAGGCCAGGCCCAGTTCCTTAGCCTCTTCCCAGAGCTCCGAGCGCACGTTGGGATGAGCGGCATACTCGATCAGGTGACGTGCCTGTGTCTTCTCGTCGTAGCCCAGCAGCTTGGCCACACCTTGCTCGGTCACCACAGCTGACTGCTGAAATGAGGTCACCGGCTCGTCCAGCAGGGGAACCACGGCCGAGCAGTCGGCCTTGGGGTGCCAGCTCCGCAAGGCGATGAACGCCTGGCCGCCGGCGGAGTGCATGGCCCCGACGATGAAGTCGGTCTGTCCGCCATACCCGGAGTAGATCCTGGCGTTGATCCGCGAGGCATTCGCCTGCCCGAACAGGTCCACCTCGAGAGCGGCGTTCACGCTCGTCATCTGGCGGTTGGCAGCAATCAACGCCGGGCTGTTGGTCTTCTCCGTCCGGAGCATCTGCAGGCGGGGGTTGCCGTCCACCCAGTCGTACAACCTGCGCGAGCCGAAGCAGAAGGACGCGGTGAGGATCTGGTCCGGATCCAGCGCGTGTGCTGCGTCGAGGTCCAGGAGCCCGTCAGAGAACATCTCGCTCCAGACCCGCAGACCCTTTCGGGACGCCAGGGCCTTCAACGTGGAGTCGGGCACCGCCCCGATGCCCATCTGCAGCGTCGACCCGTCTTCAATCATGGCGGCCAGACGGTCTGCGATGACGAGACCAGCGTCATCGGGAGTGCTCTCGTGGACGTCATCGAGCTCGAAGTCGATCTCTACCGCGAGGTCGACCGCCTCCAGCGGGACCTGTGAGTCCCCGAACGTGTACGGCATGCGGGAGTTGATCACCGCGATCACCAGACCGCCGCGGGCACGGCAGGCATCGACGGCCGCCGGGAGCAGGTTGACCTCGATTCCCATGCTCAGCAGGCCATCTCGGGCCGGGGCACAGTGCAGTACCACCACATCCGGAGGCAGGGTCCGATGGAAGAGCACCGGCACCATGGACAACCGGCTGGGGACATACTGCAGCGCCGGGTGATGACGCATGCCCGCGCCGACGAAGCTGGTCTCGGCAATGACACCCGCGCGAACCGGGATGCCCACCGGAGAGTTGAGCTGGAAAAGGCGATATCGCTCGATCGAACGGTCTATGGCGTCAAGGACCACCCATGGGGTCGTCCCGTTACCGCCCATCACCACTCGCGGAACCCCGTCAAGGGCGGCCAGATGACGTTGGAGCTGGTCGAGACTTATCGTTTGCACGACGCCCATTGTGCCCGACAGCTGTCCCTGCCAACACGGCGCGTCCCTCAATCCGGGGGTCGACGCACCGGTCGGGTTTGATGCGTCACGGCAAAGACGGCGGCTTGCGTGCGCCGCTCCATGCCCAGCTTGCCCAGCACCGCGGTGATGTAGTTCTTGACCGTCTTCTCGGCTAAGGACATGGCCTCACCGATCTGGCGGTTCGTCAGGCCTTCCGCAACGTGATCGAGGATCCGTCGCTCCTGCGGAGAGAGCAGCCTCAGCCTAGGGTCCGCACCCGAGTTGCTCGTCCAGCCGTGCCGTACCCGGTCGACCGTCGCGGGGTCGATCAGCTGCTCTCCTGCGGCCGCCTTGCGGATGGCCTCGATCAGACCGTTCCCCTTGATGTCCTTCAGCAGATATCCGGCTGCCCCGGCCAGGACAGCCGTCGCAAGCGCTTGTTCATCGTCAAAGGAAGTCAGGATCAACCCCGCGATGGAAGGGTCCACCGACCGTACGTCTCGACACACGTCGATCCCCGAGCCGTCAGGCAGGCGTGCGTCGAAGATCGCCACGTTGGGACGTAGCGCCGGAATCCGGCGAGAGGCCTCGACGGCGGAGCCGGACTCACCGACCACTTCAAAGTCATCAACGGTCTCGAGGAGCTCGCGCAAACCGCGTCGCACGATCTCATGATCATCCAGGAGAAAAATGCGGATCGTCATCTGGTCGCCTTCCCGTGCCGGATCCCACCATCATGATGCATCAAGGGGGTCGAGGATCAGTTCGAACCTCTGTAAAGCAGCCTCGCAGCCGAAACGACGACAGAGGCACCAGCCCCAAAGGCCCCCGAGAGACCGCCCTCGCCACCACGGCACCGCGACCTGACGCCGGCTCCGGGCTTGTCGAGCCTTCCGCAGCTCGGCCCGACCGCCTCCCTCAGCCACGCCTGGCCGCACTGTGGCGAAGGCCCCTGGGCGCCGCAGGCAATCCACCTTCTGCTCGTCTGGCTCAGCTCAGCCGTCCTGACCTCGCGGCCCCGAGACGGGCCGACAAGATCGTGATCGCTGCGCTCAAGGGGGGCTGTCCCACCCCGACCGAGCGCCAACAATTCCGTGCCGGCCATGCGGCTTTCGGCGTCGGGCTGCCTGGCGGTCCAAGTGCTTCCGAGGACCGAGATGCCATCAGGCCGCTGCCGATCGCGGGCGCCAGACCTGATCGCCGTGACATAGAAGACCTTTCACGCACGGGCCGCTGGCTGGTGACGTCGCTTTCGGGCGCCCCGGGTCTGCCTTGACCAGGCATTGCGTGCCGGTGGACTGGTCGATCGTCGCCGACCCTGCCCCGGGGCCACTGCGGTCCGGATGCGGCAGCGCCGACGCTGGATCAGGGTGCCGCCCCTGCTGGAGGAGACCGCCGGCTCTAGCCGGCGACCATGGGTGCCCCCAGCGCCGGCCCGCCCGCGTCACCGCCCGGCGTCAGACGTCCGCCGCCTGCGACGTGACATGGCGAACGCCTTTGACAGACTGGGAAATGGATGTCACTGCCGCTCGCTCACGGTCGGAGGCAGTCCCGGTGATATGCACCACCCCGTCGAGCACGTCGACGTGCCAGGCGCGCAGCCCGGTCTCCGCGAGCATGCGGGTGATTTCGGCAGCGATGTCCTCGTCCGACCGAGACAGTGCCCGGATGACGTCGCTTCGGCTGACGACTCCCAGGAGCACGTCACCTCGGACCACCGGCACACTCTTCCAGGAGGTGCTCGCGAACGTGTGGGCCAGCTCTGCGACGTCGCTGTCCTCCCTGACCGTGTGCGGATGCGCCGTCATCACCTGACCCACCCTGGTCAGTATTGACTCGCTCGGTTGTCGGGCTGGGCGCGCGTGCGCCCTGGGGTCCGGCTCCAGGTCCTCCTTGAGCAGATCGGCCTCACTGATGATGCCGACCACGCGCCCGCCGCCGTCGACGACCGGCAGGCCTGTCACCCTCGCTGTGGCCATCCGCTTCAGCGCTTCCTCCAGCGAGGCGTCCTCATGGACGCTGTATGCCGGACTGGTCATGATCTCGCGGACAAGCATGTCGACCATCCCTTTGAACGCGGCAACTGACAACGACAAGCATGCCTCGCCGGGAGCATGACCGGAACAGTGACAAACCTCTCACGCCTTGTTGCGGTCCGGCAGCGCCTCCCATGCCAAGGTGGTCCCCCGCGGGGTCCTAGCCCGCACGCTGAGCGAACCCCCATGGGACTGGGCCCGGTCGCGAAGGTTGGCCAACCCGCTCTGTACGACTGCGGGCAAGACCCCGACGCCGTCGTCGGCAACCTCTATCTGAATCGTGTCATCGATGGTGATGCGGACACTGGCGCTGGACGCCCGGGCGTGTCTGACCACATTGGCCAAACCTTCCCGGACAACGGCAACCAGATCGGCTTCGAGCTCGGCGGTGAGGCAGTCAAGAGGTCCGTCGATCCTCAGATCCGGGACGAAACCGAGGGTCTGCGTGGACGCCCGCACCAGTTCCGCGATCTCCTCGCGGAGCTCCCGAGTCGGCTTGGCCCGATGAAGTTCAAAAATGGTCTTCCGAATGTCCTTAATGGCCGCGTCCAGGTTGTCCACCGCCTCGTCCAGCCTTGTGCGCACGCTCGGATGCTCGGCCAGCCGCGATGTTGACTGCAGCGACAGACCTGTTGCGAAAAGTCGCTGGATCACGTGGTCGTGCATGTCGCGAGCTATCCGGTCGCGGTCCTCCAACAGGGCAACACGCGAGCGATCCTGTTGGCCGCGTGCCGCCACCAGGGCTAACCCCACCTGCTGGGCAAGCGCCGCCAGGGGCGGTACGACGTCACCAACGAACGGCTCGGCCAACGCCGCCCAGGCGACGGCGAGCACGCCAATCTCGTCGTCGCCCACCGTAATGGGCAGTAGTACCGTCGGACCGTAGGGATCTGAGGCCCCCAGCGCCCTCACATCGTTGGTCAGGCCGTCGACCTTCGGGTCACCCAGCCTGGTGAGCAGGAGAACCGGCTCGCGGGCTGCCACGAGCTCGCGCCAGTGGCGCTTGTGCAGGACAGTCCCGAGCCCAGCATCGGGCCTTCCGGCGCTGTCGGGGGGGTCCCCCGCTCGGACAGCCCTGACCACGAGGTCTCCGTCCTCGCCATACAGAGCAACCATGGTCAGCTGCGCCTGAGACAGCTCCCAGGTGCGCTCAGCCAGGAAGTGCATGGCTGATCCCTCGTCCCTGCCTTCAAGGAACAGCTGGGTTACCGCCCCGGTGGTCGCGAGCCACCGCCGTTGCTGCCGGCTCACCTCGTACTGGCGGGCATTGTCGATGGCAATGCCGGCAGAGGCAGCAAGCGCCACCAGGATCGCTTCGTCGTCCGAGCTGAACTCGGCAGCGCCCTGCTTCTCAGTGAGATAGAGATTGCCGAAGACCTCGTCCCGGATGCGGATCGGCGTGCCGAGGAAGGTGTGCATCGGTGGATGGTTGGCCGGAAACCCGTAGGAGTCCGGATGGTCCGCGATCTCTGGCAGCCGCCGAGAGCGCCCTTCGCGGATCAGCAGACCGAGCACGCCGTGACCATGAGGTGGGTCCCCGATCGCCTCACGCTCGGGCTGGGTGATCCCTTGTGTCACGAACTCGACCAGGTGCTCGCCATCTGGGCCGAGCACGCCCAGCGCGCCGTACTTCGCGTCGACAAGCTCACACGCAGAGTTCACTATCCGGGTCAGGACGTCGGCCAGTTCGAGGTCCGCGGTGACTGCCATCACCGCGTCAAGAAGTGCGGTCAGACGCTGCTGGGCCCGGTTCGAAGCCTGCTCACGACTGCGTAGCTCATCGAGCTGCGCAAGCGGGTCGAGCGTGACAGCGACCGGTCGAGCGGATGCCGGTCCTTCACTGCTGAGGTCGGGCTCCACCTAGTTGAGTCTAGGGCGAATCGGGTGAACTAGGACCTGTCCGGCGCCGTCACATCCAGGCTTCCTGCAGGCTCCAACGACAGGTCAGGGCCGGCAACGGTCAGAACGTCGCAACAGGCGTGCTCCTGACAGTACTTGCCAACAAAGTGCAGAGCGTCGGGCGCATCGCGACCAACGACGAGCACTGCGGCGCCACGACTGCGCTCAACCAGTGTCAGCGCCGCGTCACCCTCCACGGTCTCGAAGGTGCACGGCACGCGCCGCTGCCGGTGCAAGGCGCGCAGGGCGACCCCGAACATCGCCACGTCCATTTCCGTGCGATCCTCTGCGCTGAGGCCTGCGGGCAGCACCTGGACGAAGCGCACCCGGGAGCCACGGTGCACCGCTTCACGCACAGCCGCACCAGCGACCAAGGTTGCCATACCGTCGTTGACCAGACCGGCCACCACGTCGGGCGCGAGGCTTGGCGACTGCGTGCCCGCAGGGCCGGGCGTGGTGTATGTCTGCATGACACCGATCGTCGTGCCTGTCGGCGTGCAACGGCAGAGTCGAAAGTCCCTGTACAACACTGCGTTCTCTGGGGCAGGACCAAGTTCCCTGCGCGCGCTCAGCCCGGATGGCCAAAGTTGGCACTACCGAACAGTTTGGCCTTGTCCCCAGCTGGGCACTGCCTACCGCTACCGACCAGGAGAACGCAGAGCCCGACATGGTTGCCTCACTGACCCTTTCTCGGTGCCGCAGGCACGGTCACCGGCAGCAAGTTCCTGCTCGAGCACGACGAGCGAAGGACTCTGGTGGACTGCGGCCCCTACCAGGTGAGCGGACCTGGCGGCGCCTGAACTTGGCAGGCTCTGCCGGTAAGCGCGAGCTCGATCTGCGATGTCGTGCTGACCCATGCACACGTGGACCACTGCGACCACCTGCCCGCGCCCTTGTGCGCCTGGGGTTCACCGGGCCAACATGGTGCACCCCAGGCACGGCAGCGCCGGCGGCAACCGTCCTGCGTGACAGCGCCTACCTGCAGGAGGAAGACGCCGAGAACGCCCGCCTCTGGGGGTTCTGCCGGCACGACCCGCCACCTCCGCTGTACAACGCCGCCGACGCACAGATGGCGATCACCTCGTTCAAGCCGCTGGACTACCACCAGCGCCGCGACCTTCGTCCCGGTGCTCATCTCACCTTCAGCCGAGCAGGTCACATCCTGGGCTCGGCCAGCGCCGTGGTCACGACCGGCGGCGCCACCGTTGTGTTCTCCGGCGATCTGGGTCGAACCCGTCACCCGCTGCTCCTGCCCCAGGAGGAACCGCCAGCAGCCCGCGGTGGTCATCGAGTCGACCTACGGTGACCGTACTCATCCAGCTGACGGCGTCCCCAGCCACGAAGTCCTGGCTGCGGCCATCTGCCGCGCGGTGCGCCGAGAAGGACCGGTCCTCATTCCACTTTCGCGGTGGACCGCACCGAGCTGGTTCTGCACGCGCTCAGCCAGCTGGCGGCCAGGGGCGACATACCTACGGTACCCGTGTACGTAGACAGCCCCATGGCCCTGGCAGCCCTGGACGTCTATCGCAGCCCTTCTGTGCGTCAGGACCCCCGTTCTGACGCACCTGCGCGCCTCGTGGACCTCCCCGCCCTGCACACAGCGCACAGCGCACAGGAGTCGATGCGGCTGAACGAGCCACGCACGCTGTCGATCATCACTTCTGCGTCCGGCATGGCCACGGGAGGCCGGGTACGCCATCGCCTGAGCCATCTGCTGCCGGCCTCCCGGCACACCGTGATCCTGACCGGCTTTCAAGGCGCCGGTACGCGGGGGCGCGCACTCGCAGAAGGCGCCACCGAGCTCACGATGTTTGGCCACTACGTCCCCGTGCTCGCAGAGGTGGTCCTCGCGCATGGATTCTCCAGTTCACGCCGACGCCACCGAGCTGCTCACATGGTTGCAGGCCTTACCCGTGGCCCCCGAGTCGATCTACATCGTCCATGGCGAGCCGCAGTCGGCCCGTTGCCTGGCCGCCAAGGTTAGGGCCGAGACCAGCTGGTGCGCTGTCGTGCAAGAGCTCGGCGAGCGCGTCAGCGTCGACTGACAGAGGTCGGATGCCAAGAGCCTGCGCTGACCTGACGGATACCGGTGTCGCCGAGCTGGTTCGGCTGGATATTGAGGGGAAACCCACGTGCATCTCTGGACCCGTGTCGTACGGGCGCGGCGCTGTCTTGCCAGGGGCCTGGTCAAGTCCCGCTGCCGCCCTCGACATGGCGCGCACGGGCATCGGCACCGTGTTCTTCGTCGATGCGAGGGCGGGGACGCGGAAGAACCGCCCAACAGCAGCCCTTGGCTGGTCCTTCATCGCGTCCAATCCTCAGATTTCGAACCCAAGGTCGTCGATGGCCGGCCTGGGCCCCCGTGCTGACACGCGAGCTCGTGACCACAGCGGCCGAGGTCCTGCAAACCGGTTGACAGCCATCGCGGATGACCTCACGGTCGATACCCCCGTCGAGAGCTCGTGGGACTTCGCCATCTTGGTCGTGGTGACGATGACACTTCAGCCCAACGAAGGTTTGTCGCGCCCTGTGACATGGCCGACCTGACCGGCCCGTCGACGACAGTCAGCATCAGTGCTGCCGGCCCCGCAGGACCTCACGCGCAACGGCGCTGGCCCCCGCCGGGCTCATGACGATCGTGTAGTGGTTGACGTCAGGCACCTGCCGGATTCTCAGCGCGGGCAGCTCAGCACTCCAACGCTCGATCTCGCTCGGGCTATACAGACCGGGGCTCTGGTTGAGCAATCCTCGAGGCGCAGTCAGGAGACAGACAGGTTTCCTCAGCTCCTTCAGGGCTGCTTGCACCACTGCCCCGCCAAACTGGTCCATCGAGTCCTGCCTGACCGCCTCCAATGAGGTCGACGGATGCAGTTGCGGCTCGGTGCCGGTCAGGTCGTAGCTGGCGTAGTCCGTGAGGTGTTCGAGGAGATCCCCGCGCAGGTTGTCAGCGAAGGCCGGGTGCTCCTTCCAGAACTCCAGGTAGGTCGCGCGATCCGGGAAGGTCATGGACAGCCGGGCAAGGGCAGGACCCAGGGTGACCTCAAGCAGTTCCTCCTTGCCTACGCCCGCCGGGATGGCCAGCGGAAGGCCGCCATCGATCAGGATGACCTCACTGAAGCGATCCGGGTACAGATGGGCCGCGACCACCGCGACGAAGCCGCCCATCGAATGCCCGACGAGGATGGCACGGGGCAGCTCAAGCGCCTCGATCACAGCCTGGAGATCCGCCGCGTGCCTGGCCATCCCGAAAGGCCCCGGCAGCCCGGCGCTGCGACCACGGCCTCGAAGGTCCGGGGCGACCAGATGCACCTGCGGCAGGGCCTGGGCGATCGCGGCCCAGGCCAGGTGGGAAGCGGTGATCCCGTGCACAGCGATGACCGTCAAGGCGGCTGAGTCCTCTGGGCCCCACTCGCCGACCCGCAGTTCCCCGCCTTCTACCGGGACGTCACTTACGCGGTAAGTCATAGCGCGCTCCCTGGGCCTTGCGCTGATGTGTCATCGATCGGACCGTCGAATTGTCTCTGGACCGACGGCTGAAGGGAAGGTACCGATCCTCCGACACGGGTGCTGGCCATGTGGCCCTCGTCAAGACAGGGGTATTCGGGGTTTGCCCCCCCATTCAGAAACGTCTCGTCAACCAGCGGGGGGACTGCCATGGCCATTCCCCTCGTCCTCCAGGGCGTCAGCGACTTCGACGCCGCCAAAGACGCGGCGACACCTGGGCCGCCAGGCGGGCCCGGGGCCGCGTTAGTGCTGGGTCAGTCCGCCGGCTGGGCCGGTGATCCCGGCCGTGTCCTGGTCATCGGCAAGTTCGACTCGATCCACACCGCGGGGGCGCTCTTCGCCAATCCTAAGCTGCTGGCAGCGATGCAGCGCGGCGCGCGTGAAGGGCGAGCCCCGCATCGAGTGCTAGCGCGGCTGCGGATGGCGACGGCATGGCTTGCGTTGGGCTGGCAGATCTGATCGTCGCCAGGGCGACCCATGGGCACGCGTGGCTCGGCGAGCACCACCAGAGGTCCCCGGGGGTGTGGTTGGTGCTGGCTAAGAAGAACGCGACTGACCCAAGCAGACCCACATATGACGTGGCTGCGGAACAGCCGTTGTGCCATGGCTGGATCCATGTCCAGGTGGCGCGCCGGACGAACACACCTACCGCCAGCGCTTCACGCCCCGGCGGGCCCGCAGCCAATGGTCGGCGCGCAACGTCGGCATCCTCTCACGGCTGATCCGGCAAGGCCGGATGCAGCCGGCAGACATCGGCCAGGTGGCCCGCGCCAAGGCCGATGGCCGCTAGGACGTGGCGTACTCCGGCCAGGCCGGCGCCGAGGTGCCGGCCGACCTGGACACGGCTCTGGCCGGGGCTGCGCAGGCACGGGCGATGTTCGAGATCCTCACCAGCTAGAACCGCTTCGGGTGCTCTGCCGGATCGACAGCGCCAAAGGCCCCGGCACGCGGGCCCGGCGTATCCAGAGCTCGTCGCCATGCTCGCCTGTGGCGAGACGATCTACCCGCACAAGCGACGGCTCGGTGACTGATCCCCGCACTGCCCTGCGCGCCAAGAGCTGGGCCGGGGTACTGGGGAGGGACCTGAGCCCCGCCCCCAGCACCAGGGGCTGACCCGTGGGTTTCAGCAGGTGACGACCACCTTGAGGGCCTTCGTGTCTGCCGCGCGACCGAACGTGTCGTGGGCATCCATGATGGTCTTGAAGGTGAACCGGTGGCTCACGAACATCTCAGGTGTGAGTTTTCCCTGGGCGACCAGTTTGAGCAGCATGGGCGTGGTGGTGGTGCTCACCAGGCCAGTGGTGATCGAGACGCCTTGATCCACAGGTCCTGAAGCTTCAGCTCGACCGATGTACCGTGCACACCGACATTGGCCACAGCCCCGCCAGGACGAATGATCTCGGTGGCCATGGAAAAGGTCTGCGGAATGCCCACGGCCTCGATCGCAACGTCCACGCCCAGGCCGTCGGTCATGGCCATCAGCTCGTCCTTCCAGGTGGCCCCGCCACTGTTGGCCGAGTCGGTGGCGCCGACGTTTGTGGCCTGGGCAAGTCGGTTGTCGTCCAGGTCGATGCCAATGATTCGGGAGGCGCCATAGAGCCCGGCGGTCATCATCGCCGAAAGGCCCACCGGTCCGGCACCAACGACTGCCACGACATCGCCGGGCCTGACGCCGCCGTTGCGCACCCCGATCTCGAAGCCGGTCGGCAGAATGTCCGAAAGCATGACCGCGGCCTCGTCGCTGACACCCGCGGGCAGCAGATGCAGGGAGTTCTCAGCAGACGGGACGCGCACGTACTCCGCCAGATCGGAAGAGCACACGTCTGAACTCCAG